>ERZ773028.207-NODE-207-length-51465-cov-5.968061_pt1 | contig 51465 bp, 50 predicted proteins | sample MGYA00511123_ERZ773028 | MGnify/ENA primary metagenome ERZ773028 (study PRJEB29015, sample SAMEA2738134) | human oral metagenome | biome: human oral; feature: human-associated habitat; material: saliva | place: China | collected 2206 ... | reverse complement strand
CTATAATGTTGAAAGAGCATTTTGGAGCTCTTGAAACATTATAGGCTGGCAAGTAATCATCTATATAATTAAAAACTACTAAAAATTTTTCAGAGAAAAATATTGCTTATAATAAATATTATTTATAAATATTAATTCCAAAATTTTCAATTATTGATGAGTCATCATATATTTTTGATAAGCAAATAATGCTGCTCCTATTGCCCCATTTAATTGACAATATTCATTTGTATGTAATTTAAAGCCCAAATTTCTTTCTAAGGCTCTTACCATACCTTTATTAAGTGCAACTCCACCAGTCATAACAACATCATCTTTTATACCAATTCTTTTTGCCAAACTACCAACACGGCTAGCTATGGCAGTATGAATACCTTTTACTATATCTTCAATCTTCGTGCCTTTAGCAAGTTGTGAAATTACTTCTGATTCTGCAAACACAGTACAAGTTGAACTTATTGCTACATCAACAGTTGATTTTTCATCTAATTTTTCTAAGTCTTCTAAATTTACTTCCAAAACTTTTGCAATTACATCTAAAAATCTTCCTGTTCCTGCTGCACATTTATCATTCATAACAAAATTTTCAAGCATTCCATTGTCTCCAATTTTTAATGCTTTTGAATCTTGACCACCAATATCTATAATTGAGTGAACATTTGGAAATAGAAAATATGCTCCTTTTGCATGACAAGATAATTCAGACATTTGAGCTGGTACTTCTTCCAATGAATTTCTTCCATAACCAGTTGCTACTGCTCCTTGAAGCTCACTGACAGAAGATAAGCCAACTTGTTCTAATGCCTCTTTCATCGCTCTAGCTGGTCCACTAGTCCCTGTTCCTACTGATATAACAGATTTTGCAACGATTTCTTTACCATCTTTTAATATTACACATTTAGATGCTGTAGATCCAACATCTATTCCCATAGTAAACACATTACTCATTGTTATACTATCCTTTCCTTAAAAATAAATTAAATCATCCAATCCATACAGAATGCAAATTCTTAGCAAACTCTAAGAATTTTGTTATTATTACTGCATTTGTAATGTTACTTATAAATCCTCCAATTACCGGAACGACAAAGAATGCTAACTTAGAATATCTATATTTTTTACAAACAGCCTGCATAGTAGTCATTGATACAGGGACCGCTCCTAATCCAAATCCCATATGTCCAACTGCCATTACTGCTGCATCATAATTTTTCCCCAATAATCTAAATGTTAAGAAATAACAGAATGTTACTATAAGCACTAATTGTGCTATCAGTAATACTACTAATGCTAATCCTAGTCCAGATAATTGCCATAATTTCATAGTTATAATTGACATAGAAACAAACAATGCTAATGAAAATTCCCCAACTATGTCAATTGATGCATATAAAACATCATGATTTCCTTTTATTCTATCATAAATCAGTCTTATTATAATTCCAGCAAACATACAACATACATGTATTGGTAATGCTACTTTCCAACCAGTACTATTTTGTATAGATTTAAGTCCTAGTTCTATCAGCTTCCCTACTCCTATTGCAATACACATTAAAAATACTGCTTGAATAAGATTTGGTTTATCAACTAATATGCTCCCTGATCCCTCTACATCTATCTCTTCCATTACTTGTTCATTTGACATAGAGTTTTCCAATTTGAATCTTTTTACTAAGAAATTTCCAAAAGGTCCTCCAAGCATACAACCTGAAATCAATCCAAATGTAGCTGCTGCTATTGCAACTTCTATAGCTGCTGGTGCTCCTGCTTCAACTGCAATAGGGGCAAATGATGCTGCATTCCCATGTCCACCTGTCATTGGTATACTTCCAGTCATCATTGAAATTAGTGGGTCTATATTCATAAACTTACCAATCACTAATGCTATCCCATTTTGAAAAGTTGCTAAAACTGCTGCTAAAATTGCAAATATTAGAACTAACTTTCCACCTTTTTTCAAAAGTGCCATACTTGCTGCTGCTCCACTTGCTGCAAAGAATATACAATAGAATAATTGATTTATTGCTTTATAATCAAAATCCAACTGAACTATTCCCATTTTAAAAAGTAACAATGATATCACCGCAAACACAGTTCCCCCGACAACAGAAGCTGGTAAACAATATTTTTTCAAAATTGGAAATATTTTTCTCAAAAAATCTCCAAAATATATTGCTAAGACTGCTAACATCAATGTTGTAAACATATCAAATTTTAATACTTTTAATTCTTCCATATTTCTCCATTTCTAATTTTTATTATAAATATTTAAGTTAGAATCCCTATACTATTTACTATGCTATCCATAGATTAAGTATTTATGGATAACATAGCAATAACATTTTATTTAGTTTATTTTTTTGTATAAGTTTCAAATTCTCTTATAGCTCTTGGTAAAATCATTTGATGGAATGCACAAATTGATTTTGGATTTTGATATACTGCATTAGTAAATGCTTGTATATATCCTCTTAAATCATATAAAGGTACTATTTCATCAACCATACCTGTTTTAGCACAGTATGCTGGTCTTGATTTAGCTGTGTATTCATTTATCAATTGATTCATTTTATCTATTGTAGGTTGTAAATCTTTTTCAGCTTTATAATCTTTTGCAAGTCTCCTTGAATACATTGCTGAAGCTGCTGTTTCTCCATTCATTACATATACTTCTGTTGCTGCTGTTCCTAATGAGAAAGCATTAGTATTATTACCTTGTGGTCCACCCAATACATAGTGAGCTGCTGCTGAACCTTTTCTTAAAGTAATTTCTATTTGAGGTACATGTGAATTTTCTATTGAATAGATTAAAGATTGGCCTAATCCTAATAATTCAGCCTCTTCGGCAGGATTTCCTACATCTATACCACTTGTATCTTGCAACCAAACTATTGGTAATCTATCTCTTGAACAAAGAGTTACAAATTCACTCATTTTAATAAGTCCTTGACGATATAGTTTACCACCAATACCTACTGACTTTTCTCTATATTCAGGATAGTTCATTAAAAGTCCTTGTGCATTTGCAACAACTCCTACAAGTAAGCCATCAACTTTTGCAAGTCCTGTTACAACTTCTGGTCCATATCCTTTTTTATATTCAGAAAATTCACTGTTATCAAATAAACGACCAATTACATCATAAATATTGTAAATTTTCTTTTGATTCATTGGAATTATTGAATATAAATCATTTGGGTCAAATAGAGGTTCAGTTGGTTCATCAACTCTAAAAAATTCTAAATCATAAGATGGTAAATAATCCATATATTTCTTTATTCCATCTATAACTCCTATTTCATCATCATAAACTTCTCTAAAAAATCCAGTTTTATCATAGTGAACATGGATAGTTCCTGGAACTTCAACTTTTTTAGCAGCCATTGTAGCTTCTGCTATTTGGATAGCTCCTTCCATATCAATATATCCTTTTGGATTCATTCCTCCAACTATTCCTGCTCCTCCAACTGCCATATTAGCATCTTTATGAGCTATTAATATTGTAGGACTGATACTATGATACCCTCCACCTGCTGGGTTAGTTCCATAGATTCCAACTATTACAGGTATACCTAATTGTTGTAGTTCTGCATTACGGAAGAATGGAGTTCCTCCACCTCTTCTATTAGCATAAACTTTTTCTTGTTCATCAAGTTTAACACCACTACAATTTAGAACATAAACTAACGGTATTCCTAAGCATTTAGCAGTATCTGATGCTCTTAATAAGTTATCTGCTTGACCTGGAACCCAAGCTCCAACTATTTTCTTATTATCAGAAGCAACAACCACTGCCCATTTTCCACCAATTCTACCTAATCCTTTTACTATACCTGTTCCTGTTTCAAAATTTTCTGGATTATATAGAGTATTTAAAGGATACCAAGTTCCTTCATCTACTAGCTCTGCTACTCTTTCTAATGCAGTCATCTGACCTTTATCATGAATTTTTTCATCAGGAGTTCCTGAATCTTGCATTGCTTGAATACTTTGGGCAATAGCATCTTCAATTTCTCTTACTGCATTTTCATTAGCTTCATCAATATTAACTAATGAATTTCCTACTTGTGGCATATTTTGAAAATATTTAGGCATTGAATAATTCATTTATCTTCTCCTCTCTTATTCTTCCACTGGAACTTTTATAAATGCTTGTCCTGGATCTATGTCTTCTCTTATCATTTTTATGATTTCTTCACTTGGAGCTTCTAATTGTACTGCTCTTGAAGTATCAATTTCAAATCCAGTGTTTTCAACTATATCTTCTATTGTAACTCCTGGATAATAACCAGCTAAGTACATTCTCTTAGTTTTTTCATCAAATCTTAAAATACCTTTATCTGTAACAACAGCAAGTGGTCCTCTATTTCCAGGAAGTCCTAACTTTTCTCTTCCTCCTGGTCCTCCTGCCCAACCAACACTTGTTACATAGTCTATTTTATCTATAAATCTTCTTTTTTCATGTTGCATCATTATTACAGTATTTGAATAAGTAGCTATACCATTAGCTCCTCCACTACCAGTAAATCTTGTTTTTGGTTTTACATAATCATCACCAATGATAGTAGAGTTTAAATCTCCATAAGGATTAATTTGAGCTCCTCCTATAAAAGCTATCATTCTATCATTTCCATTTAAGTATTCATTAGTTTCAAAACCTATAAATCTTACATTTGGCCATTGAACAGCACAGTGTCCCATAAGTCTTAAATCTCCAACACTTCTTGGAACTTCTATTGGGCTACAATCCATAAGTCCACTTTCAACTATTAGTTTACAATTAGGGGCAAATTTATTTTTAGCAACAGTTGCTCCTATTAAAGGTAATCCTGTTCCTACTATAACTATTTGTCCATCTTTTATTTCTTTAGCAATGGTAATAGCTTGCATTTCTTTATTTGTATAGTTTTTATAATTTTTTGCCATTATTATTCACCATCCTTAACTAATTTTGCAGCATATTGGAATCCTGGAACTACTTTTAATTTACATAGTCTTGGTGCTCCTAATTTATTTAGATATCCTTCATGATCCTTAACATCTATAACCCATTCTTGTATGAATTTTTCAAAGTCTTCATCTGTTTTAGTTACTTTATCATACATTTTATAGAAATCAGCATCATAATCATAGTAATTATATAATTGTGAAGGATGTGTTCCATAAGGAACATGAACCACTGCATCTACACAAAATTGTGGTATTGAGTTTTTAGAAGGATCTCTTCTAATTTCTTCTTCTGTTACAATTTCTTCTGCTATAACTATTACTTTTCTCGCAGCAATAGCTATATCTATATCATGAAATTCATCTCCTTCTATCGAACAAGTTCCATTAATAGAAGCCTTTTGAACGGAAATTATAGCTGTATCCAATCTTGGAACTGGAACTGCTATTACTTCATCTCCTTCTTTAAAAGGATTAGGTATTCTTTCTAATTTCTTGTCAGGCAATTTAGGAATTGTCTTTCTGATTTCTGCACTTATTCCCCATTTATATTCTAAGTCACTACCTTCCATTAATTTTACTGGTAAATATGGTAAACCTAATGAAGAAGCATGTAACATTAACATAATAACATCTTGAGAATAATCTTCTAATAATAAATTATGTTTCTTTTCTACTGCATCTCTGAATCTTCTACAAACATTAGTATATCCCGAGTTAGCTATATAACAGTTAATGAAAGCTTTAATTCTTCCACAGCCTATTAACATATCCCAATCTCCACCTGCTGGACCAGAATATCCTATAAAATCTGTTTGTCCTTGTCTAATAATTTCATAAACAGCCGCATAAGGCTTTCTGTTTGTTGTGAATCCTCCAAAACATAAGCTATCTCCAGATTCAACATACTTTGCTATTGCATCGTGTAAAGACATTACTTTGCTCACAAAAATCCCTCCTAAATTTTTTTATAAATAGTATAAGATTGAGCCTCAACCCAACCTTATAGCTATTTTTTATATTATATTATTTTCTTACATTGTTCCTTTAAATATCATCATAAAGAATCCAGCTGCAACTGCTGAACCTATTACTCCTGCAACATTTGGTCCCATTGCGTGCATTAATAAGAAGTTAGTTGGGTTTTCTTTTGCACCAACTGTTTGAGAAACACGTGCTGCCATAGGAACTGCTGAAACTCCAGCTGAACCTATAAGAGGATTTATTTTTCCTCCTGTTATAAGATATAGAAGTTTTCCTAAAAGAACTCCTCCTATTGTAGAGAAACAAAAAGCTGCAAGTCCCATTGCTATGATTTTTAATGTACTTATATCCAAGAATGTTGCTCCTTCTGCTTTAGCTCCAACACTTAATCCTAACATAATTGTTATTATATTAATCATAGCATTTTGTGCCGTGTCAGATAATCTTTGAACAACTCCAGATTCTTTAAATAAATTTCCTAACATCAATAATCCAAGTAATGGAGCAACTGATGGTAATAATAGAGAAGTAAATAATACAACTGCTATTGGGAAAACTATTTTTTCAGTTTTAGAAACTTTTCTTAATTGCCCCATTTTTACTGCTCTTTCTTTTTTAGTAGTTAAAGCTTTCATAATAGGTGGTTGAATTAATGGTATCAATGCCATATATGAATAAGCTGCAACTGCTATTGGAGCTAATAAATGTGGTGCTAGATTATTTGCTATATATATAGATGTAGGTCCATCTGCTCCTCCAATGATTCCAATAGCTGCTGCTTCAGCTGGTGTAAACCCTATTTGAGTTGCAAATATAAATGCTACATATATACCTAATTGTGCTGCTGCTCCTAATACTAAACTGATAGGATTAGCGATTAATGGAGAAAAATCTGTCATTGCTCCAACTCCCATAAACACTAAACAAGGGAATAGATTACTTTTTACTCCATAAGACATTATGTTTATAACTCCACCTTCGTCCATCAATCCTGCTAATGGTAAATTCACTAAGAACATACCAAAAGATATAGGTAGTAATAATAATGGTTCAAATTTTTTAACTATTGCTAGGTAGAATAAAATAAACGATACTAATATCATAGCAATATTCTGCCAAGTAAGAGCTGCAAAACCTGACGCCTCTAATAGTTCTGCTAATACACTAAAAAAACTCATCTAAAATCCTCTCCTTATTTCAACACTATTAAAACTGAGTCAGTTTCTACTGCATCTCCTTTTTTAACTTTTATTTCAGCAACTTCGCCATCAGCTGTTGCTGGAATATCATTTTCCATTTTCATTGCTTCTAGTATTGCAAGAGTTTGTCCAAATTTTACTTTATCTCCTACATTTACTTTAACATCTAAAATTGTTCCAGGCATTGGACTTGTTATTGTAGTTCCACCACTAGTAGTTGCTGTTGGAGCTGCTTCAACAGGTGTTGGAGCTACTTTAGTTTCTACAACTGGTTCTGCTTTAACTGCTTCTCTTCTTTCGGCTCTTTCAACAGGTTGACGAGATAATGATTTTGTTGCTCCTCCAACTTTTTCAACTTCAACCTCAAATTTTTTACCATTTATTGTTACTACGTATTTCATTTTTTCTCCTTTCCTTATTCCTCAATTTTTTTAATTTTTAAATTTCTGTTATACTAACAATAGTAAATCTTTCAACAGGTTCTCTCATTTCTTCACTAATAGCTGAGATAATAACTGCTAATCTTTCAACTTCTTCTTGGTTGTCTTCTTTAACAACCGCTTTTGTAGCCGTATTTGTACTTACATTGCTGACAACTGGCTTTTGCTCAGGTGCTTCTTCTTTAACTAGAAGATTTATAACTTTTGATGATATAATTATAAACAGTGCTAATGAAATTAAACAAATAAACACTATTGAGAAACCTATCATAAAAGTCACTATACTTTCCCAAAAAGTCATAGTATTAGATGTCCACATAGCTATCCCCCTTTTTTAATTTTAGATGTTACTTATCAAATAATCATAGATATTTAATCTACTGTTATTAAAACTAAATTCATTATTTAGGAGAAATAATTTCACAAAATTATAAATAATTCCTCTGTATTTTTTTTCACAATTTGAATTTATTAATATAACTGTACTTATTTTTTTACTATTTATGTCTAGTTCTCTTTCATTTATTGCAATTAGTGTACTATCTTGACTATTTTTTGTATTTAATTTATGAAAAATTATTCCAATTTTAAGCCCCAAATAAGAGTAAAAATTATTATTTGATGCTTTATTTATGATATCATTAATATCACTTTTTTGCAAGAAAGATAAATTTGAAAACTTATTCAAAATCTCTTCAAATGAATTCAAATTTACTTTAAAAATGTTTTCTTGTTTTAAAAAATTTCCTAATGAAAATTTATTTTTATCTATATCATTATAAATTTTTTCTGAAAATACTTCATCTAAGTTATTTATAAGTTTTTTTACATTTACATCAGATGAATTTTCTAATATCACTTTTAATAGAGCTGTCATCTTTATTTTTTTATTTTTTTTAAGTCCTGCATTTTCCAATTTTTTTATATCTTTTTCTGTTAAAATAGGATTTAATTCTATAATTTTAGTATGTTTAATTCCTTTCACAAAATCGTCTTCCACAGAAAAAGTTGTTAAAATATAATCATAGTCATCTAAATCTTTTTCTATCTGCTCAAAACTCTTCAAAGTTAAAATTTTGTCTATATCTATCAAAAATTCTGTTTCTATATCTTCTTTTAAAAAGAGTGCTATATTTTCTTTATATGTAGTAACAAGTATCCCTTTCTTATTTAACTTGTTATTATTTTGTAAAGCCTTATGAAAAAAAGGTACTAAATATGCTATTTCTTCATCTGAAACTTTTTCATTAATAACTTCTTCTAAAAAATAGAAATTCTTTTTTAAAAAATTAAATATAGTTGGATACAAGTCTTTCACATCTTTTAATATTGAATTTTTCAATTTTATTTTTCTTTTAGTTCTAAAAATCAAAGGTTTTATATAATAAAATATTTCATCAAGAAATACATCTATATTTTTTAAATCAACTTTACTCTCAATTTCAAACATTCTAACTATTTTAATTATTGCTATACTGATATCTAACCAATTTTTAAATTTTACAAAAACATCTTTTTCATCTCTACTAATTCTAAATAAATAATCTGTGAAAAATAATAAATTAATATTTGTATAATCTGAGAAAAAATTTTTCAGTTGCAAATATTCCTGTCTTTTTTCTAGAATTTCACTATTTTCAATATTTAAGTTAGAATTTTTTCTCTCTCTTTTATGTGAAACAACCATTAAAATGATTAAAATATTTAAAGTTTCGTCCATAAAATCCAGTTCAGCTTTTTTTATTCTTTTAGAAACTGACTCTATTTCTGACATATATTCTTCTTTTATTTCTTTATAGATCACTTTTCTAAAATAACTTATATCATCAAAAAAGATTTTGTCATACTTCTTATCAAAACTCACATATTTATACAAATAAATTGCTATAAAATATCTATAATCTTCTTCTGAATAAGCAAAATAATATTTTAATTTATCATCTTGCAATAATTTAATATTATATTCTAATAATATTTTTTTTAAATTTTTTAAATCATTTCTTATAGTAGATTTACTTGTACCTAATTTTTCAGCTACTTCCTTTAATAAAAATTTATCTTTTTTCATTAAAGTATAAAGTATTATAAGTTCTTCTCTTTCTTTTTTGCTATAAATATAATTTCTACTCTCAATATTTTCAAAAAGTTTATCCATATCATCTTTATTTAAGGAAGAAAAAAACTCTCTCTTTTTTATTTCAATTTTTTTTGAGCCTATTTCTTCATTAATTTCATCTATTTTATAACGAACACTTCTTTCAGTTAAATTTAAAAGTTCTGCTATTTTAGATAGTTTTTTTTCATTTTCAATAAGTTTTAATAATTCAAAATGCTGTTTTTTTAGCATTTTTCCCTCCAATAGCTTTTTAATAAATAAGTGTTCTGAAATTTTACAATTTGAAAATTATTTTAAAAAAATTAAAATATATACACATAATTAATAGAAATATTTATTTAATTAATAATACAATTTTTTTATATATTTTACTAGCTTTTTTTTATTTCATAAATTTGTGAAATAAATTATACAGATATTTTATCATATTATCATAATTTAAAAAGAAAGAATATATGTTACAAATCAATAGTTAGATTTGTAACAATTTGTATTCTTTCTTCTTTATTTTAAAATATATTTACATCCCAAAGAATAATTGCCTTTATAAGATATTCTTTTGACATAATTTTTCCATTCTTTTCTTTTCCTTTTAAAAATTCTATTATTTTATTTTTTTCTTCATCTGTACATACAATTTGTTCCATATAATCTGTTATAGTTTTTTCTGCTTCATATATATATTTATCATAATAAATTTCAGGAAAATAACCTAAATTCCACACAATATTCCATACTCCATAAGTATATTCTTTTTGGTTTGAGTGAAGTTTATTAAGTTTTCTTCCTAACATTTTTTCTATTTCTTCTCTGATTGGATCTCTATCATATACAAATCTTTCCATCAAACAATATTTTTTTGAGATTAAACACATTCTTTTTATATGTTCAATAGTAGTAATTGCTGGAGTCATACTGGCAAATACCAAATCAAACTCTTTTTCTTTTGTAAAATTTTCCATCCAATTTCCATGAACAAATTTAGCTTCACTTACATTTTTTAATTTTTCTTTAGCATAATCTAACATCTTAGAAGAAATATCTGTTCCTGTTACATAAGAAGTAAATTTTGAAAATTCTAAAAGATGTCTTCCTGTTCCACAACCAATATCTAAAACTTTTGAATTTTCATTCAATAATTTTTTTTCTTTCACCATTTTAAAAATAAGTCTATCCGAAAAATTTTCTTGTTTTTTTTCTGTTCTTTTAAAAAACCATTCACTTTTACTATCCCATATTTTTTCTAAGTCTTCTTGCTTTTCCTCTCTATCTTCTCTTTGCATAATTTTCTCAAATTCTTCTATCTTCATTTTTCTCCTTCTAATAAACTTTCAAATTTTTTTAAAAAAAATTCAAAATTTCTCTTTCTAATTACAATATCTTCTTTCCATTCATACAAGGCTTCCCAACCTTTTTCTGTTAAGCTATATATTTTTTTAGCTGCTCCTCCATCAGGTAAATACCAATCTACTGTTACTAATCCTTCTTTTTCTAAACTGCTAAGACAACGATACACTGTTGACATATCTCTGGTAAATCCTGGAAAATTTTCTAAAAGAGATTTTTTTACTTCTCTTGGACTATAATTTTTCTCTGCTAATAACACCAAAATAAAAGCTGTTAAATGCTTAAATTTAGATCTTTCATTAATATCCATCGTTTCCCCTTTTTTTACAAAAAATTTTTCTTACACTTCCTTCTTCTATTATACACCCAGAATCCATATAATAAATATAGTCAGCAACTTTTTTAGCAAGAGTTATATCATGTGTAACTAAAAGTACGGAAAATCCTATATTATGTTGAAGTTGCTTCAATAATCTCATAATATTTAATTTTCCAGATTCATCTAACATAGAACTAATCTCATCTGCTAAGAGTAACTTAGGCTCCATAGATAATGCTCTTGCTATTGCCACTTTTTGTCTTTGCCCACCTGAAAGCTCATTTGCTTGTTTTTTTAAAAAATTATAATTTGTTTCCAAACCAACTTTTTTTAAATTTTCTACTACAATTTCTTTACACAAAGCTAAATTTTTTTTATGCAAAATGACTGTTGGCTCAGCTATAATTTCTTCCACTGTAAGAGAGGGATTCATGGAAGAAAATGGATCTTGCTCTATAATCTGCAAACATTTTTCTCTGGCTATTAGATTATTTTTTTCAATTTTTTCCTGAAAAAAATATATTTCTCCCATATCTTTGGATAAAAGTCCTGCTATTATCCTTAAAAGAGTAGTTTTTCCAGAACCTGATTTCCCTAATAAAGCAACAATTTCTCCTTGTCTAACACGAAGTGAACAATCTCTTACAGCTTCTATTTTCTGTTCAGAAGTCTTAAATAACTTTCTTATATTTTTTAACACTAAAAGTGTTTCTATTCCATTTTTATAACAAGCAACTCCCTCTTCAATGTCTGATTTTAAATATGGATTATAAGTTAAACAAGCCTCTACTTTCTGTGTACATCTTTTATAGAAAGGACATGGATATTTCTCATCCTCTTCCTCTCTAATTCCCCATAAATCTTTCCAAGGATTTAAAAAGGTACTGGACTGTAACAAGGCAAAAGTATAAGGATGTTTTGGTTCTTCTAATATTTTTTCTGTTCTTCCTTTTTCTATAAGATTTCCTCTCAATAAGATTAATACCTTTTCTGTCAAATACTCTATAACTTCAAAATCATGTGAAATAATTAACATTGTAGTATTATATTTTCTTTTTATATCTTTTAAAAGATTTAAAATATTCTTTTTGGATTCTTCTTCTAAGGCAGTAGTTGGCTCATCAATTAAAAGCAAAGGAGGATTCAGACAAATTCCCATTGCAATAAAAACTCTTTGCCTCATTCCACCAGAAAGCTCATGTGGATATTTTTTCTTATTTTTTAATTCTAAACCAACCATTTCAAGAACTTCATCTAATTTTTTTTGTAATTCATTCTTATCTGAAAATTTTTTCCTTAATATCTCTAAAATTTGTTTTTCAATTGTTAAAGAGGGATTTAAAGATTCCATTTGATTTTGAAAAATTAATCCTATTTCTTTAAAACAAACCTCTTTCATTTCTTTTTTATTTAAGTTTTGTATTTCTTTTCCTCTAAAATAAATTTTTCCTTCTATTTTTGCTTTTTCATATAACAACCCCATAATAGCTAATAATATTGTAGTTTTTCCACTTCCTGATTCTCCAACAATACCATATATCTCACCTTCATTTAAAGAAAAATTTATATTTTTTACTCCTATTTGAGAAGAACCAGAATGTGAGTAATATGTTATTGTTAAATTTTCAACTCTTAATATTTCCGTCATTGTATTCTGTATACTCCTCCAATTTTTCTTTCTATTTTTTGACCAATAATAGCAATGGATAAAACCATAAGGACCATAAATATTACAGGATATACTAACCACCATTTCCAAAATTCTGTGAGATATATATTAGGAAAATCCATAGCTCTTGTTATAATCATTCCCCAACTTTTAGATAATGGATCCCCTAATCCTAAATATGACAAGGCAGCTTCTGCTAAAATAGCCCTATTCATAAGTTTTATTACACTCATCATAATAATAGAAAAAAATGGTTTCCAAAAGTGCCATAAAAAAAGATGAATAAAACCTGCACCATAAATTTTTGCTATTTTTATATAATTTTCTTGCTTCATTCTTAAAATTTGGCTTCTTGTGATTTTAGCTGGCATAATCCAAGAAACTAAAACTATGGAAAAAATAATATTTTTTAAACTTGGACCTAAAAAAGTTCCTAAGACTACCATAAGAAGTAAATCAGGAACACTGATAAAAAAATCTATTATTCCTAAAAGGATTTCATCAAAAATACCTCCAAAATACCCTGCTACCATTCCTATAATACTTCCACCAACAGCTGCAAATAAAGCACTTGAACAAGATAAAATAATAGTGCTTTTTGCCCCATAGCAAATTTCCGAAAAAATATCTATTCCTAAATCATCTGTTCCAAACCAGTGTTCCTTAGAAGGAGGTACTAATGCTACTCCACTAGGTACTGTTCCAGATTTTAAAAAAGAAAAATAAGGAAGAATTGCAAGAATTAGTATAAGAAACAAAAAAATATAAGATAATTTTAAATTTATTTCTTTTATCCTCATAATTCTTTCCTCTTTTCTATTGTTTGATAAAAATTTTCACCTAAAAGGCTTATACTTAAAATAAAAATTGTGATAACTAAAAAAATTCCTTGTAATAATAAATAATCTCTGTAAAAAACAGCATCTCTTATTAATTTGCCAATTCCTGGATATTTAAACACATTTTCTACTATCAATGTTGCATTAAACATTGTCTGTATACTAAGTAAAAATCTAGTCATTATTGGATTTATTGCATTAGGTAAACAATGCCTCATCAATATATAAATATCTCCCAATGATTTTGCTTGAGCTGTTTCTACATATTTTTTTTGAATTTGTTGAAGCATGGCACTTCTGCTGACAAAATAAAAATCTGGAAGTCTTAAAAAAGTTAAGGTTAAACTTGGTAAGACTGCATGTTTTATAATATCTAAAATAAAACTCCAAGAAAATTCAATTTTTATAAATGGAGTTATTCCTCCAGCTGTTGGTAAAATTCTCCATTTTATAATAAAAAACATCAATATCATATTTGCAGTCAAAAAACTTGGAATTTCAGATATGATAACCATTCCTTGATAAAGGATTGTATCTATCTTTCTTTGATAATTCCATGCAGAAAAACTTCCCAAAAATAAACCAAAAACTGAACTAATACATAATGAAAAAATCACTATTCCAGCCGTCCATACTAAACGACTAAATATTAAAGTTGTTACTTTTTCTTTAAAATAAATGCTATATCCTAAATTTCCTGTAAAAATACCTAAAAGATAATTCAAATACTGCCTCCATAATGGCATATCTAATCCATAATATTGTTTATATTTTAAAATTTCTTCTTCTGTATAACTTGCAACTTCTGTCCCATCTGAAGATAGAAATACAAAAGGATCAGCTTTCATTATACGAGGCAGTATAAAATGTATTGTTAATAATATAAAAAATAAAACTATATATTTCTTTTTCATTTCTTTGGTCTTATTATATATGATAATTTAGGATGATCTAGTTTAGTATGGTCATACCTAGTTGTCCAATAATCATATTTTTCTGGTCTGTAAACTGTATTTTCAACTTCTCCATATAATAAAAGCATTGGAATTTCTTCTGCTAAAACTTCTTGAATTTTATATATCAATTCTTTTCTTTTTTCAGAATTTTTTTCTATTGATTGTTGAGATAACAATTCATCTAAGGCTTCATTATGATAGCCTGCTAATTCCACTTCTTTAGATTTAGATGAATATATTTCTCTTAACATATCTGGGTCTGCTCCCATTCCACCAGATTTCATAATTGCCATTTGATAGTCTATATCCCTCACTCTAGCATCTCTTGCTTTACTATCAATACTTACTACTTTTACTGAAATTCCAATTTCTTCTAATCTTATTTTTATAAGTTCGGCCATTTTTACTTCCTTAGGACTATTTCCTACCAATAGTTCCACTTCAAAAGTTTTACCTTTCATAAGCTCTTTTGCCTTTTCTACATTATAAGAATAAGCTGGAAGATTTTTATTATACATTGAATGAGTTGGCGGTAAATAACCTTGACTTCCCTCTAAACCTGAACCTCTTTCTAATTTATCAATTAATTCTTTTCTATCAATAGCATAGGCAATTGCTTGTCTTACATCTTTATCTTGTAAAACTGGGACTTTATCAAAATTAAAATATAATCTGTAATTATGTAAACCAAAATTTTTAACAATTTTAAATTCTTTGTTATTTTCAAAATTTTTCAATAAGTCAACAGGAATTACTGTAATATCAATTTCTCCATTTTGAAATGCTAAAACTCTATCACTGACTGGTATCCATTCTATTGCTGTTGCAGCTGGTTCTAATCCCCAAAATTCATTATTCTTTTCCATTTTATATGAACCTTGTTCTGAATTATATGCCACCAATTTATATGGACCTGACCCCACAATATCTCCTTCTCCTGAAAATTTTTCTGGGTCATCTACTTTTTCCCAAATATGTTTTGGAATTATTCTCATACTACCAATTTTTTCAAGTGCTACTGGTGTATAATCCACTGTATGAATTATAACTTTATTTCCATCAACAGAAACTGTATCCATTAAATATTCTCCATTTAACATAAGCCCACCTCTTACTGGAGGATGTTTTTTAAAATATTCCACAGTAAAAGCTACATCTTCTGTTGTTAAATTTTTTCCATCATGCCATTTTGCACCATCTACCAAAGTAAATGTAAAAGTTTTTCCATCTTCACTTACTTCCCATTCTTTTGCTAGCCAAGGAATTAATCCATTCTCATCTTTTTCTAACAATGAATCATAAATTAACTCCATTTTGAAAAATCCTGGTCCTCTATTTTGATGTCTAAATGGATTTGGATAGCCGAAATCTCCTCCCTCTAATCTAAGAACTACTTCCTTTTCTTCTGGCTTTGCCATTTTTTCTTTTTCTTTATTGCAAGCAACTAAAAAAAGTAAACATAAAACAAAAATTCCTATAATACCTAACTTTTTATTTCTCACTCAAAACCTCCTAATATAAAAAAATTTTATAATAAAATATTTAGTTTATTATAATGCATATTGCACTATGATGTCAACTACAAATTTATGTATTTTATAAAAAATAAAGAACCTAGTTTAAAACTAAGTTCTTCATTTCTCAATTCTATTTATAAGGTAGGGTTATTATGATTCTAGCTCCTGTTTTAAAGGAACTATCTATTTTTGCTCCATATTCGTTTCCATAATAATACTGAATTCTCTTATTTACATTTTTAATTCCAACTCCACCCATTTTCATAAGTGCTTGTTTTTTAGCTGCTTCAAATCCAATACCATTATCCTCTATTATTAATTCTATCTTATTCTCTACTATTTGAGAATATATAGAAATTATTCCTGTTGTATCTAAATTTTTAATACCATGGTAAATTGCATTTTCTACAAAAGGTTGTAATATAATCTTAGGTACCTCTATGTTTTCTAATTCTTCTTGTATTGAAATTTTATATTCTAATTTATCTTCATATCTTTGCTTTTGTATATATAAATATTCTTTAATATGATTTATTTCTTCCTTTAAAGGAATTTTTTCTTTTCCATTACTTAAAGAAATTCTAAAAAAGTTAGATAAAGCCTTTGTAATAGAAATAACTTTTTCAGTATCCTGAAATTCTGCCATCCAAATTATTGTATCCAAAGTATTGTATAAAAAATGTGGATTAATTTGACTGTAAAGTGCATTAATTTCATATTCTCTTAAATATTTAATCTTATCTATCATTTCATTAAAATGGTTTTGTAAACTTAAAATTTCAATACTTACATCACCTTTTAAATTTATTTTTGATAAATCATTATTAAAATTATTCATATGTTGCTCTAACTCTTTAATTGGTTTTGTAATTCTTCTCAATACACTGATACTTATTAAAACTGTAATTAAAAGAGAAGCCAAACAACTTATAACTATCATTTCAAAAAAATGATTTTTTAAGCTGTCAATTTCTTGCATATATGAAATTTCAATCAATGTCCAATGAGTATTCTTAATAGGATATTTTACTGTAACTTTGTTTTCTTTTCTGTTATATCCTTCTTCAATATTTTTTAAATTTTTTAGATACTTTTCTCGGGAGGTATCATAAGGGATTTCCTTATAGTAAACTATCCTATTATCCTCATCTAAAATAACAATATCACTGTTCTTTCCTGTTTCTTGATTTTGAAGATACCCATGAAGTGCTTGGTATTTTACATCTATCAACAATACACCTAAATTTTCTCCATTAGTATCTGCAATTTCTCTACTGACAGAAATAACCCAATCGTCCATTCCATCAAGTGAGAAATTTTGTTTTCTAAGTGGATTTAATACAGGCATAGGGTTCATTAAAGAATTTACATACCATTCCTCTTTCATCATATCACTAGAAACTTCCATATTTACATTTTTTTCATTAGAAATAACTGCTCCATCTTTTCTTATTAAAATAATAGATTTTATATAAGGATCTGTGGAAAGTGTATTATCTATTATATTTAAAATTCTATTTTTCTCAGTTTCATCTTTATTTTTTAGATAATCATATACTCCTTTATCATGTGAAATTACTTGACTTAATGTTGTCAATTTACTCATATATAACTCAATATAATTCCCACTTTTTTCAATAGCTTCAGTCTTAGCTGAAATTTCTTTCTGTATTAAAAGACTACTTGAACTGAAATAAAATATACTTCCTAAAAGTAAAACTAGAACTAAATTGGTAATTAAAAAATAAAATCCTATCTTTATGTTTAGTGGTTTATTATTCATTTTCATTTTTTAACACCGTTTCTCTATATTGTTTTGGAGTAATTTGATAATATTTTTTAAATTTTGTTATAAAGTAATTTACATCTTCAAAACCAACTTGTTCAGCTATTTCATAATTTTTTAGTTCAGTTGTTAAAAGTAATAATTTTGCCTTTTCCATTCTCTTTTGTAAAAGATAATCTTGAAATGGAATTCCAAAATTTTTCTTAAACATAATACTTAAATATCCTGAACTTAAATCTAATTTTTCAGAGAGAACGGATAAGGTAAATTGACTATCAGTATAGCTTTCTTCAATAATGTTTTGTATTAATTCTTTATAATTATTTTTTGCAATGTTATCTTGTGTATCTACTGTTGTTATTTTTTCTAATACTTTTTCAATTTCCTTATCTTTTCTTTCCTTTTGCAAGGAACTCACTAATTTTACAATAATCTCTGAAACATCTGACTTTGAAATTGGCTTTAAAATATAATCTTCTACTCCAATTTTAATAGCTGTTTGTGCATAATCAAAATAATTATATCCTGTAATGATTGCTATTTTTGTATCAGGATTTATCGATTTTATCTTTTTTGCAACCGATAATCCGTCAATTTTTGGCATATTAATATCCATTAAAACAATTTCAGGTTTAAACTCCTCAAATACTTTTAATGCCTCTTCTCCCGTTGAAGCCTCATGAATTTCTCCAATTTGTAAAGAAGATAAATCTATTAGTTGTTTTATACCTCTCCTAATCAGAGGTTCATCATCTGCAATCATTAGCTTATACACAATCTTTCTCCTTTTAATTCTCTTTTACTTTTATTTTACAAGTGGTAATAAATATCCATAACCTTTTGCTTCCATTTCTGCATAAGGAATAAATTGTATTGCTGCACTATTGATACAATATCTTTTTCCACCTCTATCTCTTGGCCCATCATCAAATACATGTCCTAAATGTGCTTTTCCACTTCTGCTTCTTACTTCTGTTCTTATCATATTGAAACTAGTGTCATTATGGTAAGTTACAACTTCTGGAACAATAGGTTTTACAAAACTAGGCCATCCACATTGAGAAGCATATTTATCAGTTGAAGAAAATAATGGTTCTCCTGTTGTTATATCAACATAAATTCCTTTGTCAAAAAAATCCCAATAATCATTTTGAAATGCTCTTTCTGTATCTCCATTTTGTGTTACTTCATATTGTTTTGAATTTAATTTCATTCTTAATTCTTTTTCAGATAATTTTGGATATTTTTTTTCATCTACTATTATATCATCTGCTTTTGATAAATCAATATGACAATAACCATTAGGATTTTTTTTCAAATAATCTTGATGATATTCTTCTGCTAAATAATATTCTTTTAAAGGTAAAACTTCTACTACAATTTTTTGAGAATATTTTTTTTGTTGTTCTTTTATTTCATCTTGAATAACAGATTTATCATTTTGATTTACATAATAAATTCCTGTTCTATATTGTGAACCTCTATCATTTCCTTGTTTATTTACACTTGTTGGATCAATAATTTTAAAATAATATTTTAATAAAGTTGAAAGATTAACTTTACTTGCATCATATCTAACATGAACTGTTTCAGCATGTCCTGAACTATGTAAATCTTGGTATTTCGGATTTTTAGTTTTTCCATTTGCATATCCAGAAGTTGCATCTATTACACCATAGATTTTTTCCATATATGCTTCCACACCCCAAAAACAACCTCCTGCTAAATATATTTCACGAATATTTTTATTAACATGTTTTACATTGATGTTTTTTTTTCCATACTCATTTTATCATCTTTCATCATATGTTTATCATTCATCATTTTGTCATCTTTCATCATGTTATCTTTCATCTTTCCATCGTTCATCATATGATTATCTTTCATCATAGTGTCTTTCATTCCTTTGTCATCCATCATCATTTTAGAAGAAAATAATTTTTTTATTTCTGCTTTTTCTAAATGACCTGGAAGGACTTTTTCAGCTTTCCCAGCTTTATTTACAACAACAGAAGTTGGATAAACACGAACATTTAACATCTTTGATAATTCACCTTTTTCATCTAATAAAACTTTTATATTCTTATATTCCAAAGATTTATACCATTTTTTAAAATCTTCTGTTTTCTTTTCTCCAACTAGCCCAGGAGAAACAACAGTAACAACTTCAAAATCTTTCTTTTCTTTGCTAAGATTATCTATATCTTCTAATCCAGAAAGACAAATTGGACACCAAGAAGCCCAAAACTTAACATAAGTTGGTTTTCCATCTTTTCCAAAAGAATAACTCATTCCATTCACATCTTTTAAAGTAACCTTTGACAAATCCATCTCTGCCCCAAAAGCTACTGCTCCTATTAATAACATCATAATTCCTAAAAACAATTTTTTTAGCCCTTTCATCTGCTAAAACCTCCTTAAATAATTTTAATTTATATTAAACTATTACATTTTATAGTTGTAATAGATTTTAACCTTAAATAATCTTATAAAAATATACTTAATTTATCAGTAAGAAGTAAAATTCCCATAATAATTATTAACAAACCACCAATTTTTTTCATAATACCTAAATGTTTTTTTATTGCTGAAACTTTTGTCAATACATATTTTGAAGATAAAGATAGAATGACAAAAGGTGTCGCTAAACCTAAAACATAAATAAACATCATAAGTGCTCCATAGTAAGGATTTCCTCCTCCACTTGAAATAAAAAGAATTGAAGCAAGTATTGGTCCAACACAAGGTGTCCATCCTAAACTAAAAGTGAAACCTAGTAAAAATGCTCCCCAAATACTATCATCTTCTTTTCCTTTTATATCCACAAGTTTTGTTTTTTCCAAAAATGGTATTTTAACAATTTCCATTTGAATAATTCCAAATATTATAACTATCACTCCACTAATTATTCTAAATGTTTTACTTATTAAAAATGAACCTATACTTCCAGCTCCAAATCCAAGTAAAACAAAACTTGTTGAAAGTCCAATTACAAATACCACTGTCTTTATAATAGATTTCTTCCCACTTGTACTTAACATTCCAATATAAACTGGAAGTAATGGAAATATACAAGGCGAAAAGAAAGAAAGTAGACCTGCAACATAAACTGCTCCGATAAATAATTCTGTATTTAACATTTCTTATACTCCTATTTCTTATATTTTAAAAATAAGTAAGTTACTTTTTTAAATAAATCCTACTTTATAATGTGAGTAAAAATAGTTCATTGCTAACTAAATTTTTTACCTAAAATTTAGAATGCAACTTCACCTATTTTTTATCACATTTATAAATTTGGATAGTAACAAATTATCTTTAAGTGTTCACATTATATTTTATTTTTTTTACAAATATAATAGAATATATTTATAAAAAACTTGAATTTAATTATATTTTTATTTATACTTTATTATAGATAGAATATAACTAATTCTAGGAGGAACTATGGAATTATTAAAAGTTCAAATAAAAAATTGGCAAACTTTTTCTGATGTAAGTTTGGAGTGTAAAGATTTTTTGGTATTTATTGGAGCATCAAGCACTGGGAAATCTTCATTTATGAAGGCTCTACTTTATTTCTTTCAAGTAAGAAATTTACATGATGGAGATATAAGAAATCTTAATTTACCTTTGGAAATCATAGGTACTTTAAAAGGAGAAAAAGGGCATATCTTTCAATTAAGAATTTTAAATAATCCCTATCAAAAAACCAGATATTTTGTTAAAAATAATGTTTCTAAACATGAGAAGAATTTTAGAAATTGGGAAGAAATAGAAGAAAAAGATTACAAAAATTATGTTTCAGAAATACATATTTTTTATGTTCCAGCTTTTATGAAAATAAGCTATTTAGATTATCTAGTTGAAAAATTATTTCAAAATGAAAATTTAAGAAAATATTACAAGTACTATAAAAAATTCAAAGATTCAATGAATAAAAAAATGAGTTTTGGTTATTATAAACATATTTTTATTAATTTTCTTCAAGAAATTGCTGAAAAAGAAAAATCTCATAATTTTTGGGAAAATTCTATTTTATTATGGGAAGAACCTGAATTCTACTTAACTCCTCAACAAGAAAGAGCTTGTTATGAAGCACTTTCACAAAATACAAAGCTAGGACTTATGTCCATAGTTTCAACAAATTCTAGCCGTTTTATTGAGCTTGAAAATTATCAGTCACTTTGTATTTTTAGAAAAATAAAAGAAGAGGTGGAAATTTGTCAGTACAGTGGAACTCTATTCTCTGGTGATGAAGTAACTGTTTTTAATATGAATTATTGGATAAATCCAGATAGAAGTGAACTTTTCTTTGCTAAAAAAGTTATATTGGTTGAAGGGCAAACTGATAAAATTGTACTTTCTTATCTTGCAAAAAATTTAGGTATTTATAACTATAATTATTCAATTATAGAATGTGGAAGTAAAAGCTCCATTCCTCAATTTATACGACTATTAAATGCTTTTCATATCCCATATGTCGCTGTCTACGATAAGGATAATCACTATTGGAGAAATGAAATAGAACTGGAAAATTCAACTTTAAAAAATAAAATGATACAAAAATTAGTCTGGAAAAAACTTGGAGAATGGGTTGAGTTTGAAAATGATATAGAAGAAGAAATCTATGATGAGTTAAGAGATAAAAAGAATTATAAAAATAAACCTTTCTATGCCTTAGAAACTGTTATTAATCCTAAATATATTGTTCCAAAGCGATTAGAAGAAAAAGTTAGAAAAATTTTTGAATAAAAAGAAAAAACATGTTATTATATACGGATGAATATTTTTTAAATAGGGGGATATATGGCAATAGAAGTAAATTTAGAAAAAAATGGACATAGAAAAAAAGGATTTTTAGGTTTCAGTTGGACTACATTTTTCTTTAATTTTTTTGTTCCTTTGTTTAGAGGAGATTTTAAATGGCTTCTTATATTTTTATTTCCTTTTATTTTTATTTATTTGGCTAATATTCTCAATTTAGATTTAGATAATGGTTATATACTTTTTATTTTGGTACTTCCAGTACTTATAACAAGATTCGTTTTACCATTTATCTATAACAAATTTTATACAAAAGATTTATTGAAAAGAGGTTATCTTCCACCAGAAGATGATGATTATTCAAATGCAATATTAAAAGGAAATAGATATTTAGAGTACACAAACGAAGATTTATTAGATAAAGAGAAAATGGAAAGATATAGATTAATTATTGAAGAATATGAAAAAGAAAGAAAAAATGATTTATATAGTGTTATTATGGTTTTTGTTCTTATAGGGGTTCTAATTGCAATTTTTGCCTTTATGGCTTCTTATTAATAAATATTTCAGTTGACAACTGTTCTATTTTTGGTATAATATATATGAAGTATAAATAGAATATTAGACTAGTGAATGGTGGGTCGTGAAAAAACAGGAGGGTTTCTGTCTTTTTTGCGACTTTTTTATTTTAATTAGGAGGGACGATATGTTTGATGTAGTTGTTATTGGTGCTGGAATAATGGGAGCAGCAGTTTCAAGAGAATTATCTAAGTATGAATTAAAAATTTTATTACTTGATAAAGAAAATGATGTTTCTTGTGGTACAACAAAAGCAAATTCTGCAATAGTTCATGCAGGTTATGATGCAAAAGAAGGAAGCCTTATGGCAAAATACAATGTACTAGGAAATGCAATGTATGAAAAATTATGTGAAGAGGTAGATGCTCCATTTAGGAGAGTGGGTTCTTATGTATTAGCATTTTCTGAAAAAGAAAAAGAACACTTAGAAATGTTATATCAAAGAGGATTGAATAATGGTGTGCCTGAAATGGAAATTATAGATGCTGCTGAAATTCAAAAAAGAGAACCTCATGTAAGTAAAGAAGCCGTTGCAGCTTTGTATGCTGGTACAGCAGGTATAACAGGACCTTGGGAACTTGCAACAAAACTTATAGAAAATGCTATGGAAAATGGTGTTGAATTAAAATTAAATGCAGAAGTTACAAATATTAAAAAAGAAAACAATATATTTAAAATTACATTAAAAAATGGAGAAGTTATAGAAACAAAAAAATTAATAAATGCAGCAGGAGTTTATGCTGATTTTATAAATAATATGTTATCAAATAAAAAATTTAAAATTACTCCAAGAATAGGAGAATATTATTTACTTGATAAGGTACAAGGATATTTAACTGATAGTGTTATTTTCCAATGTCCTACTGAAATGGGAAAAGGAATTTTAGTTTCTAAGACTGTTCATGGAAATATAATAGTAGGTCCTACTGCCTCTGATGTTGAAAATAAAGATGATGTAGGGAATACACAAGAAGGACTTGACACAGTTAGAAAATTTGCAACAAAGAGTATAAAGGATGTTAATTTCAGAGATAATATTAGAAACTTTGCTGGGCTTAGAGCAGAGGCTGATACAGGGGATTTTATTCTAGGTGAGGCAGAAGATGTAAAAGGATTCTTTAATATGGCAGGAACTAAATCACCAGGACTTACATCTTCACCAGCAATGGCAGTTGATTTAGCTAAAATAGTAGTTGAAAGTTTTGATGGAGTTAAAGAAAAAGAAAACTTTATAAAAAATAGAAAAATGATACATTTTATAAATCTATCACCAGAAGAAAAAGCAGAAGTTATAAAGAAAGACCCTAGATATGGAAGAATAATTTGTAGATGTGAGAACATAACAGAAGGAGAAATTGTTGATGCTATTCATAGAAAATGTGGAGGAAGAACATTAAATGGTATCAAAAGAAGAGTCAGACCAGGTGCTGGAAGATGTCAAGGTGGATTCTGTGGTCCTCGTGTACAAGAAATTTTAGCAAGAGAACTTGGAGAAGATTTAGAAGAAATAGTTATGGAACAAAAAGATTCTTACATCTTAACAGGAAAAACTAAATAGGGGGAACGATATGAATATGAAATATGATTTAGTTATTGTTGGTGGAGGTCCAGCTGGACTTGCAGCAGCAGTAGAAGCTAAAAAAAATGGAATAGATAATATACTTGTAATAGAAAGAGCAAAAGAATTAGGTGGAATTTTACAACAATGTATACACAATGGTTTCGGACTTCATGAATTTAAAGAAGAATTGACAGGTCCTGAATATGCTCAAAGATTTATGGATCAATTATTTGAATTGAATATAGAATATAAGTTAGATACTATGGTTTTAGGAATTTCTGAAAATAAAATAGTTCAAGCTATAAACTCTGTTGATGGTTATATGATAATAGAGGCTAAATCTATAATTTTAACTATGGGTTGTAGAGAAAGAACAAGAGGTGCAATAGCAATACCAGGAGATAGACCTGCAGGAATTTTTACAGCTGGTGCTGCTCAAAGATATATCAATATGGAAGGATATATGGTTGGTAAAAGAGTTGTTATTTTAGGTTCAGGAGATATCGGACTTATTATGGCAAGAAGACTTACACTTGAAGGAGCAAAAGTTTTAGCTGTTGCAGAGCTTATGCCTTTCTCTGGTGGACTTATGAGAAATATAGTTCAATGTTTAAATGATTATGATATTCCATTATATTTAAGTCATACAGTTGTAGATATCATTGGTAAAGATAGAGTTGAAAAAGTCATTATAGCCAAGGTTGATGAAAATAAAAAAGCTATACCTGGAACTGAAATAGAATATGAATGTGATACTTTACTTTTATCTGTTGGGCTTATCCCAGAAAATGATATTTCAAGAGCAACAGGAATTAAAATTGACCCTAGAACTAATGGACCAATAGTAAATGAACTTATGGAAACAAGTATAGCAGGAATATTTGCTTCTGGAAATGTTGTTCATGTCCATGACTTAGTTGATTTTGTAAGTATTGAATCAAGAAAAGCTGGAAAATCTGCTGCAAAATATATAAAAGGTGAAGTTACAGATGGAGCATATGTTGAAGTCCAAACAGGAAATGGAATAGGGTATACTGTTCCACAAAAATTTAGAATAGAAAATATAGAAAAAAATTTAGAACTTTCTATGAGAGTTAGACAAATTTATAAAAATGCTAAGATAGTAGTTAAGTCAAATGATTTTGTAATACATTCAGTTAAGAAAAATCATATGGCTCCTGGGGAAATGGAAAAAATAACTCTATCTAAGACTGTACTTGGAAAAATTGATGCAAATAAAATTGTTGTAGAAGTAGTTGAGGAGGATAAATAATGGAAAAGGAAATGATATGTATAGTTTGTCCTGTTGGTTGTCATATAAGTGTAAATACAGAAACTTATGAAGTTAAAGGAAATGCTTGTCCAAGAGGAGCTGTCTATGGTAAAGAAGAATTAACTGCCCCAAAAAGAGTTGTTACTTCAACAGTTAAAATAAAAAATGCTTTGGATAAGAGATGTCCAGTAAAAACTGAAAAATCTATTCCAAAGGAATTAAACTTCAAATTGATGGATGAGCTAAAAACCATTGAGCTAACAGCACCTGTTAAAAGAGGAGATATAGTTATAAAAAATGTATTTAACACTGGTGTTAATGTGGTTGTAACTAAGGATATGTAAAATTAAAAGATCTCTTTTATTTAGATAAAAACTAAATAGAGGAGATTTTTTATTATGTAATTAGATATTGCTTGAAAATAAATGATTTATTATGTATAATTTAATCACATTAATAATGAAAAGGAGAGATTATGCTTAGAGATAATAATAACTTTTTAGAAAAAAAAGATTTTTTTGAACAAGGAATACTTGCATTGCATTTTAATAGACCATTAGAAGCAATTAAATATTTATTGTTATTAGAAGAAGAAAAAAATAGTGCTGTTTCTTTCAATATTGCTCTTTGCTATTTAAAAGCCCAAAAATATGAAACTGTTTTATTTTATTTGGAAAAAGCCTTAGCAGAAATTAGAAGAAATAGAAGTATTGAAATATCAAAAGATAACTATCCAGAATTATTAGCTTTTGAAGAAGAAAATGAAGCTTATACAAAACCTATGTTATATTTTACTCCACTTCAATTTCCCGACTTAGCAAGAGAACAAATTTTAAGACTTATGGTTGATATTTTATTTATATTAGAGAAAAAAGAAGATATGTATAAAATTATTAACAGTTTAAAAAATAAAAATTATAAAAATGTAAAAGATAAAATAAAAAGGAGCTGAAATTATGAGCTTATATGATTTAAATGACTTATATTGGAAATTAAAAGATGAGCCAGAAAGTAGGGAAGAAGTTTTAGAATATTATAGAACTGCTGATATAGAAGAAAAAGATAGTGTTCAATCATCTCTATTACATATAGCAGCTGAACATGGTGATAGTCTTGCTATTGAAGTATTATTAAATAGAGGAATGGATGCTAATATAGAAAATAGTGAAGCTGAAAGACCTTTACATCATTTAGCCGAAGGAACAAGGCATATTAATAATGGTGAAGAAATAGCTAAATGTGCAGAATTATTATTAGATGCAAAAGCTAGTATACTTAGAAAAGATAGGTTTGGTAGAACAGCAGTAATATTGGCAGCTAAAAATGGTTATTATGAAATATTGAAAGTTTTTATAGATAGAGGATTGAAATTATCTTTAAAAGATAGTGAGGGAAATAGTGCTTTACATATAGCTTGTCAATACTTTTCAGATTATGATGAAGAAAATGCAGATAGGTATTTTAAAACTATAAAATATTTATTAGAAGCTGGGTTAGATCCAAATGAAAAAAATAATGATGATGAAACAGCAACGGATATTGCTATAAAAAGATGTAATAAAAAAATAACAGCTTTATTATTAGGAAATTATGATGAAGAAAATCCAAATGAACTATTAATTCAAACAGGTGGGTTATCTTTACACAGAGCGATTGAGAAAAAAGACTACGAAGCTGTAAATGCTCTTATAAAATTAGGAACTGATGTTAATGCTTTTTCAGAGGAAGAAGATACACTTTTTAAAGAAATGACACCATTAGGAATAGCTTTCTATATGTTTGATGAATACAGTGTAAAAGCTTTATTAGAGGCTGGAGCTGATGTTAATCTAAAAACAACTGCAGAAAATACTGCTCTTGGAGAAATTTTAGGATATATGAAAGATAACTATTTTAGTTTTGACAAAATACCTCTTATAGAAAAACTTTTAAAACTTTTAGTAGATAATGGTTTAAAAATAAATGATACTGTGGATAGCAAAGAGAATACAGCTTTTATAAAAGCCTGTAAATCTATTGACGAAAATAATTTAAGTAATGGAAAAACATTAGCAGCTGTTGTAGCAAAATTTCTTTTGAAAGAAAATTGTGATGTTAATTCTACTAATTTAGATGGTCAAACTGCTTTAATGTTTTTATGTGCTAGTCGTGATATAGAATCTCAAGATTTACAAATCCAAGTATTAGAAGCTGGGGCTGATGTAGGAACTATGGATAAAAATGGAGATACTCCTTTAATATATGCAGCTAAAAATAGAAATGCAAATAGTGGAAAAGAAATGGCTGAATTGCTATTTGATTTTGGAGATCCAAAACTAGAACATGTAAATAATGATGGTAAAACTGCTTTAGAAATAGCAACTGACTTAAATAATGAAGAGTTTGTAAAATTTTTACTAATAAAAATGTAAAAAGGAGTTATATAAAATGGATAATAGTATGATATTTTTAAATGCTTGTAAAAATGGACAAAAAGGTGTTGTAGAGGCTTTTATAAAAAAAGGTGGTCTTGATTTTAATAAAAGAGATACTCTTGGAAATACTGCACTTTTTTATGCTTGTATGAAAGGAAGTAAAGATATTGTAAAATTGCTATTGACTAATGGTGCTGATAGTTCTTTGGCTAATAACAATAGTATGCTTCCACTTCATGCTGTATCAAAAAGTGGAAATAAAGAAATTATTTCTCTATTATTAGATGAAGGTACTGATATTAATGCAACTGATAAAGAAGGAAGAACTCCTTTGATATATACTCTTATGGAAAATAGAACTGAGGCAGCAAAATTATTATTAGAAAAAGGAGCTGATAGTCAAATAAAAGATAATGATGGTCATAAGGCAATTGATTATGCTACTGCTAATGGGCTTCGTGATATTATTACACTATTACTAAAAAATGAAAATAATGATAATAAAAATAATTTTGGAAATACTCCTCTTCATCAGGCTTGTTATAATAATCAAAGTGAAGTAGTTAGAGAACTTCTAAAACAAGATGGAGTAGAATTGAATACTGTAAATGATAATGGAAACACACCATTAGTAATAGCTTCTATACAAAGTAATTTATTAATTGTTCAATTATTATTAAAAGCTGGAGCAGATGCAAACCAAAGACTTTTAAATGGAAATACAGCTTTGCATTTTGCAGCAGAAAATGGAAATCAATACATAGGTAAAGCATTATTAGAAGCTGGAGCAGAAATAGATGGTCAAAATGAAATAGGAGAAACAGCACTGTTAATAGCTGCAATGGAAGGATACAATGATTTTGTCAAATTATTGGTAGAAAGTGGAGCAAATGTTAATCTTGTTGATAATTCACAAAATTCTCCTCTATTCTATGCTTCTGAAAAAGGATATACTGAAATTGTTGAAATTTTATTACTTGCTGGAGCAGAATAATTTTTTGATAAGAAAACTGCACCTTCAATCCTATATCTAAGATTTAGGTGCAGTTTTTTTTATTATTTTATTCCAATATTAATACAACAAAAAGAGCCTTTTGAATTTTCAAAAAGTTCTCTTATACATTTATTATAATAATTAAGACTACTTACGCTTTTGTTTTGTTGTTTTTGTTACTTCTCTATTACTTGATTTTAAAATTGGAATATTGGCTACTAAGGCAATTTTTCTAGGGTCATCATCATAAGGACATACCTCTATATTTAATTTGGACTTTTCAATCTCAACATATTTAGATAAAACTTTCAATATATCATCTTTCATATTATCTAAAACACCAGATGGAAGCATCGCCCTGTCCTGAATTAAAACTAATTTTAATCTATTTTTTGCATCTTCTTTTGAATTTTCTTTTTTAAAAAAACTACTAAAAATCCCCACATTTATCACCTCTTAAACACGAACTTTATTTTATCTAATAAGCTCATCTTAACATCTAAATTTAATAAAGGGACATCTACTCCTTCAATTCTATTAGCTATATTTTTGAAAGCTTTAGCTGCCAGTGAATCACCTTTATATACAAGAGGTTCTCCTTTATTAGTAGAAATAACAACTGTTTCATCATCAGGAACTACTCCTAATAATTTTACTGCTAGTATATCAAGTATATCTTCAACACTTAACATATTCTTATCTTTTACCATATCAATTCTTATTCTGTTAACAACAAGTCTTGGTTCTTTTATTCCAGAGGCTTCTAATAAACCAATTATTCTGTCAGCATCTCTTGTAGCTGAAACTTCAGGTGTTGTAACAACTATTGCTTCATCTGCTGCAACTGTTGCATTCTTAAACCCCTGTTCTATTCCTGCTGGGCAGTCAATTAAAATATAATCAAAACTTGGTTTTAAAGAGTCAATCAAGACTTTCATTTGTGCAGGATTAACATCATTTTTATCTCTTATTTGTGCTGCTGGTAACAACACTAAATTAGGACATCTCTTATCCTTTATAAAAGCTTGACTAATTCTACATCTTTCCTCTATAACATCTACTAAATCATAAACTATCCTATTTTCTAATCCCATAACAACATCTAGGTTCCTAAGTCCAATATCTGTATCAACTAATAAAACCTTATGCCCTTTATCTGCAAGACCAGCACCTATATTTGCAGTTGTTGTTGTTTTTCCAACTCCCCCTTTTCCAGAGGTAACCACAATAACTCTTGCTCCCATACTATATCAACTCCTCAACAACTATTTCTTGATTTTTTATACTTGCAATTTTAAATTTACTTTTTTTATCAACTCTAGAAGAATCTAATATTTCATTCTGGATATCTGTTATAGTTTTCATACCAATAGTAATTTGAATAGGATTAAAATATATAGCTGCTATAAAGGCTCTATCATCTCCTCCTAAACCAGCACATACTGTACCATTAAGATGTCCAAGAACTATAACATTGCCCCTTGCTCTAATTATAGAAGACGGATTTACATCTCCAAGCACAACAACATTTCCATCTGATTCTATTTTAGAACCTGACCTCAGTGTTCCCCTATAAAAATGTGTTTTTCCTTCTTCAATTAATGGATTTAAGTGATCTAAATCTATATTTTCTTCTTCTGAATCTGCTCTTTTAGAAAAAATATAAGATATAACTATGTCACTATTATCTGTAATAATTCCAATTAATTTATTTTCTTCCTCATTGGTCAAGGCTCTTCCACTAAATTCAATAGCCATACGACTATTTCCAATAAAATCTTTAGCTTCTAGTATTTTGGTTTTTAGAATATCACATAAATCTAAAAAATCAATATCTGGATTTAAAGCAATTACTAACCTATCATTTTTACCTTTTATTATTACATGGTTGTTCATATGACTTCACCTACAAAATAGTTTTTTCAATATTAAATTTTTACTACTATTTTTTTCTTCCCATCTTAAAAAAGTATAACACAGTATATAAAATATTGCAAATATTAAGAAAAAATTTTTTTAAATATCCCAATTTTCTAGTCTTCTTTTCAAGACTTCTGTTTCAAGTTTTAAATCATACATCAAAAATTCTAAAATTTCTTTTGTTGTTCTTTCATCATTTACCATGGCTGCAACTTGCCCTGACATAAAACTTCCTCTTTCAATATCTCCATCAACAACTGCAAGTCTTAGGCTTCCTGTTCCTAATTTTTCAATTTCTTCTTTTGGGGTTCCACTTCTTTCAAGTGCTATCATTTCTTTTGCTAATTTATTTTCTATAACTCTTACAGGATGTCCAGTTGAAGTACCTGTAACTATTGTTGATCTATCTTTGGCTTTTAAAATAATATTTTTATAATTTTGATGAATTAAACATTCTTTTGCTGTTAAGAATATAGTTCCACATTGTATAGCTTCTGCTCCCATAGCAAGTGCTGCTAAAAATTGTTTTCCACTAGCAATACCACCAGCTGCAATAACCGGTATATTTATTGCATTAACTACTTGTGGAAGTAGTGACATAGTTGTTAGAGTTCCAACATGCCCTCCACTTTCCATTCCTTCAACTATAACTGCATCTGCTCCAATTTTTTCCATTCTTTCTGCAAGTTTTACAGTTGGAATAACTGGTATAACTTTTATGTTAGCAGCTTTTAATTTTTCCATAAAAGCTCCTGGATTTCCAGCACCAGTTGTTATAACCTTTACACCTTCTTCAATACAAACATTCATTTGTTCTTCAACATCAGGACGCAAAAGCATTAAATTTACTCCAAATGGGTTAGTTGTTATAGCCTTTGCTTTTCTTATATTTTCTCTTAAAAGTTCAGGTTCCATTCCACCACCAGCTATTATTCCAAGTCCACCATCTCTTGAAACTGCTCCTGCTAACTCTCCACCAGAAACCCAAGCCATAGCTCCTTGAAATATTGGATATTTAATTCCTAACATTTCACAAATTTTATTATTTTTCATTAAAACTCCTCCATATATCTTAATAATTAAAATACATATTTAAAAATATAAAGATACCCTCAGAAAGACATGCATATACTATAAATCTTAGTGCTGCTTCCTTCCAGATCTGACACGGTTCGACAATAATACATCATATCCCCTAAGGGCAACATATATTATCATTTTTATTATTATTTGTCAACTTTATATTAACCAGCTATTTTTTTTAGAAAATCATCTTTTATTCTTTCTCTTATTTTTGTTTTCAAAGAAGAATTTGCACCATTTAATATATCATCAAATACCTCAACTACATTAGTTTTAATTGTAAGTATTCTTGTATCAGTATTATAACTATAATAAATTTCACCTGTATTTAGTTCTCTTAATAATGGTGCAATGATTTCTTTTATAACCTCATCTTCAATTTTCATAGATTCAATAACTTTGTCTATATCCAACTTCATATTTTTTAAATGTATACTTCCTTTTATAGCTAAATGGTATCCATTTGTGGATAGGCTTTGGAATAAAACTCCTTCCCCACCTTTTAATAAATCACTTCCTAAATCTTTTAAATCTGCCTCAGGTATATTTAAAGTAGATTCTGTAAGTTCAGTATTAAAATTAATAAAACCTTTAAATTCTCCTATTGTATTTCCTTTTTCACCAAATAACTTAAATACTGTATCTCCTTGATTTTTAGAAAGTCTTGTTGAAAAATTCTTAACCTCACCATTAAAACCAATTCCATATACATTAGATGTAATACTAATGCTATTAAAGAATAATTCCCAGATATCTCCATCTGATAATTTAGAATCTTTTTGTTTTCTCAAACGAATTTCATCTAAGATATCCCTATATTTTAAAGATAAATTGTATATTTTCTGTTCATAGACTAAGTTTAAATATATATTAATATAGCTATCTAAATCAAATAGAATCAATTTATTTCTATCTAAAAAACTTCTAACTACTCTATCTAATGATTCTTCCAATGTCAAATTCTCTCTTATCTCTTCTTCTGTTTTACTTAAATTACCAAGTTTTAAGTTCTTTCCTAATTTTTTTGTGCTTTTACCAATATTTGAAATTTCTCCAACTACATCAGAGATATTGAGATTTTTCTCATTACTTTCTTTAATATTTTTAATACTTTGTTTTATTTTTTCAAGTTCACTTAAATTATCTTTATTACTTAAATCTCTTGAAAGAATTTCATTAAGATTTAAATGATTTTCTTCTATCTTATTAAGATAAAGAGTTTTTAACTCCATTAAAACCTTATCCCTTTTAGTTTTTTCTTCTGCCTCTGTAACCTTATTCTCAAAAGTTATAACTCCTTCTCTATCACTATTTTCATAATTAGCATCTTTAAAGAAAGCTATTCCTCCTATTTCAGTATCATCAAAAGTTATAATTTTTTTTCTAAAATCAATATTATAATAACTTTTTAATTCCTCAATAGAAATAAAAATTTCATCTTTATGTAAATTACTCATAACCTCTATATCTTTTAATGTTATGTAACTTTCAAAATAATCTAAATCCACACTTCCTATTTTTACTGGTGCATTATTTGCCTTAGACATTTTTCTCTCTAAGTATTCTTTCAATAAAAAATCTCTTGCAAAATACAAGACTGTAACAAGTACAACAATAAAAAGTAATAATATTCCTATAAACTTTTTCATTTAAACCTCACTTATATATACTTTCTAACAATTAATTTTACCTTATCTTTTTTTGTTAAGCCATTTTCTGCTTCAATTCTGAATTTGCCATATTTTTTTATTATTATAGTATCTCCAACCAATATCCTATAACTTTTTTCCCTTTGTATTTCATAATTTACTTGAACATTACCTAAATCAATATAATTAACTGATAATGCTCTTGATAAATTAGTAAGTTCTGATACTAAACTATCCAATCTTAAAGATGATAGCCTTATATTCAATTCTTTAAACTGATTTTGAGGAACTTCATTTTCTCCTATTTCAATAATCTCAACAGGAGAAGAATTTATCCTTAAAAGATTTTCTTTTAAAAAATCAAACATATTTTCTAATATAATACCATAACATTCATCATTTTTAACTATTAAATCTCCTAAAATTTCTCTTTTTATTCCTAATCCTAAAATATTTCCTAAATAATGCTTGTGTTCTAAATTTATGAATTTTGATTTTTTTATTATTTTAAAATATTTTACTGGAAAATACAAATAATCTTCTGTAAAATATTCAGGATATACTGCTAATAATTTTTTCTCACAGTCTTCATTTAAACCTTTAAAAGAAAATTTTATTCCATAATATTTTAAATTATTAAGTTGTGATACGGGAAAAAATTGATTACTATATATTACTGTATCTGTTTTCTCAGCTAGTTTAATATAATTTTCTATCTTTTCTAAATTTTCATTCATTCTATCACCATTCTATATAATAATACATTTTATCACTTTTTTGCTAAAATGAAAATAAAAAAAAGTCCGTTTTTGAGGTGGACTTTTAGTGGGATTAGTAATATTAGGTCATCTATATTTATGTCGTTATTATTATGGGAAATTACCCTCCTCTTTCAAGGAGGGCTTTTTTTCTTTCTGGGGGGAGAGAAAAAAATTTTATTATCTATAACCTTTAGACGAGACCCTATATAAAAAAGTTTAAAAATTTTTAAATTTTTTAAAAAAAATTTTTTTAGTCTGAACTTTTATTCTCAAAGCTAATCATTATTGGGCTTCCATCAAAGCCAAAAGCTTCTCTAAATTTATTTTCAATATATCTTGCATAAGAAAAATGTATAAGCTCTGGATAGTTACAAAATAAAACAAATCTTGGTGGTGCAACAGAAACTTGTGTTGCATAATTAATTTTAATTACTCTACCTTTTCTTGTAGGTGGGTTATTCATTAAAACTGCATCTTTCAATATTGTATTTAATAACCCTGTTGAAATTCTCTTTGTATATTCTTCATAAATTCTATCTGATATTTCAAGAAGATTTGTTGTTCTTTGTCCTGTTAAAGCTGAAACAAATTCAATAGGTGCATAAGATAAGAATGGTAATTCTGCATACAGTTCTTCTTTCATTTTTTTCATAGTAGCATTATTTTTATTTTCCACTAAGTCCCATTTATTCATAACAATAATTATAGGTTTTAATTCCTCTGCTGCTATCCCAGCAATTCTTTTATCTTGCTCTGTAAGTCCCTCTTTTGCATCTAACATTAGAATACAAACATCAGCTCTCTTTATAGCTTTCAGTGCTCTTAACACTGAATAATATTCTAAACTTTCTTCAACTTTTGACTTTCTTCTTATCCCAGCTGTGTCAATTATCATATATTTATTATCTTTATATTCAATTAAAGTATCAATAGCATCTCTTGTTGTTCCTGCAATATCACTAACTATTGTTCTTTCTTCCCCTGATAATTTATTTACCAAAGATGATTTCCCAGCATTTGGCTTTCCTATCACTGCTAATTTTAAAACATCTTCCTCTTCTTCTGGAAAGTCCATCTTCCCAATAATATCTACAACTATGTCTAACATATCTCCTAAATTTACTTTGTGCTCCCCAGAAATTGGCACAAGATATTCAAAACCTAAGCCATAGAAATCATAGACATCATCTTGTTGCTCAAAAAAGTTATCAATCTTATTTACACATAAAATAACAGGTTTATTTTTCTTTCTCAATATATATGCTATTTCTTCATCTAATGGATTAAGCCCAGATTTTCCATCTACAACAAATAAAATAACATCTGCTTCATTCATTGCAACTTCTGCTTGCTCTTTTATTTTTGCCATTAAAAAATCATTATTTCTTGGTTCTAATCCCCCTGTATCAACTATTACAAATTCAGAACCACTCCATTCAGTATCTCTATATAGCCTATCTCTTGTTACACCAGGTAGGTCATCAACTATTGCTATTTTATCTCCTACCAAGTTATTAAAAAGAGTAGATTTTCCAACATTTGGTCTTCCAACTATTGCAACTATTGGTTTCATTTTATCACCTCTTTAATTTTTTTACTCTACATTATACCATAACATATAAAAATATGTTAATTTTAAAAGAAAATAATATTACATTCCACTTCAAACCAAGGTCCTTCTTCATCTTCACCTTCAATAATATCAAAACTTATTTGACAATCTTCCAAATTTAAAATATATGAATTAGCTTCTTCATCTTTTGAAAAGGTCATTTTCTTATATTTAGTATTTTCTATTCTATCTTTAATATCTTCTCTTTGAGTTACAAGTTCAATTAAATCTTCTTCTAAATCAAAACCTAAATTTATAAAATTTTCATTGATAGTTTTTATTTTCTTTAATAATTTTTCTTCTAGCATATTTCCCTCCAAAGTTTTTATTTTTTTTATATTAAATCAAAAATAAAAAGCTATTGCAAATTTATTTTTACAATAGCTCAATAATTAATTATTTTTTATTTCCTTTTAAAAAACTTTATCACTGCTAAAACAAACTTTATTTTTTTAATTTCAAAAGGAAGCTTTTTTAAAGCCTTATCCATAGATAATTCAATTTCTTTTTCTGTCATAAAAATCACCTTTAATCAGGATATTTTTTATTTAATGCTTTTAAAATTGCAAAGGTTTCTAAATCCATTTCTCCTGTTGGATTTTTAGGATTAAAGTGTAATTGAAAAGCATAAACTACATCTTTACTTTCTTTATCCCATTCATCAAATCTATTTATTTCATAACCATATTTTCTCAATTCATCTTTTATTTCTCTAATTGAAGTAGCATTAAATTTTTCTTCATCCATAAATTCTTGTTTATCTGCTTCATCATACCAAGCACCTATATTATATTTATCATATAATTCTTTCCAAGGAAATTTTGCTCCCGGATCTTTCTTTCTACTTGGTGCAATATCAGAATGTGCAAGTATATTTCTTGCAGGAATATTATATTTTTCTGCAACATATTTTATAATCTGAGCTGCTTTTTCTATTTGTATTGGCTTATAGTCAACATAATGATCATAAGGATGATATGTGTTAGGATCTCCTCTATATTCTCTTGCTATACCATCACTCACTATTTCTATTCCAACAGAAGTATCATTTATATTTGTTCTTCCTCTAAATACACTTACTCCAGCATGCCAAGCTCTTTGTTCAAGTGGAACTAAATTATATATTTTATTGTCATCTTCGTCTAAAACTAAGAAATGAGAACTTACTCTACTTGAAGTCAATTCTTTAATAGAACCTAGATTATCTGTTGCTGTATAATGAAGAATAATAAATTGAACTCTTTCATTTTTCCCTGTTGATATATAAGAACTTGAGTCAACTTTAAATTTTCCAATATTTCTTATTGTTTGACTATTAAATATTCTATAATTATTTCCTTTATTGCCATTTTTAACTTCTTCTGTTGAAGAACAAGCTATCATTAAAAATAATAAACTTATAAATGCTAATATTTTTTTCATAATCTCACCTCAGTTAAATATTATAACATATTTATTTATATATGAAAATTAATTATTTTTCTAGTAAAACTCTTGGTTTTTTCCCTTTAACTAACTCAGCTATTAACTTTATATGCTCATAGTCTGTTCCACAACAACCACCTAAAATATTTATAGCTTGATTTTCTATAAGAGGCAGCAAATCATCTCTCATCTTTTGTGCTGTTTCCACATAATCTCCATTTTGATTAGGTAATCCTGCATTTGCATGTAATGATACAAACTTTGTTGTCAATTCTTTTATTTTTAGTACAAGAGGCACTAAATCCTTAGCTCCGAATGAACAGTTAAATCCAAATGAAGTTACTGAATCTCTATCTAAATCCACTATTAAAGATTCCATACTTTGTCCTGTTAATAACTTTCCTTGTTTATTTACAGTAGCAGAAATTGAAATAGGTAGTTTTATATTTTTTTCTTCAAAAACCTCTTCTATTGCAAGTAGTCCAGCCTTAGCTGTTAAACAATCAAAGATAGTTTCCAGTAAAATTCCATCTACTCCACCATCTATAAGTCCTGTTACCTGAACTTTTATAACTTCTTTCATTTCATCAAAACTTACAGTTCTTTTACAAGACACATCTTTCTTAGGAAAAGATAAACCCTTATTTGTTGGTCCTACTGAACCAAACACATAAACTTTCTTTCCACTTTTTCTAACTACATCTTTTGCAATCTCAGCTGATTTTTTTGCTAAATCATAAACTTTATCTTCTAAATTATAATTTTTTAATGATATTGCATTACAGTTAAAACTATTAGTTTCAATTATATCTGCTCCTGCTTCTATATATTTTTTATGTACTTCAAAAATTATGTCAGGTCTAGTTTCATTTAATATTTCATAGCAACCTTTTGCTCCATTAAAATCTTCTGCTGGTAATTCATATTTTTGTAAAACTGTCCCCATTGCCCCATCTAAAACTAATATTCTTTCCTTTAATTCTTTTTCAAGTTCAAACATTATTTTTTTCATAATTATTTACCTACTAATAACTATACAAAACTTTTATTTTGCCATTTTCTACTCTTCCATCTAAAATACATTGCAATTCCTCTAATCCACTCATCCATAGCATTTGCAATCCATATTCCAACAAGTCCCCAAGCAAGTGAAATTCCAAATATATATGAAAATAGAACTGCTACTGTATATACACAAGTTATAGACATAAACATAGGAAACTTAATATCTCCTGCTGCATGAAGTGAATTTATTATAACTATGTTGAATACTCTACCCATTTCTAGTATAATCATCAAAGGAAATATCTTTAAAGAAGCAGCTAAAATATCTGGGTTAGTTGTAAAAATATTCATAATAGGTTTTCTTAAAAGACAGACTGTTGAAGTTGCAACAAAGGCAAATACAAATGCAATCTTGACACTTTTTAAACATTTATGATAAACTTCTTCAACTTCTCCTGCACCAACTAAATGTCCAACTTGTATTGCAGTTCCTTGCCCTAACGCTATTGATAAGGTCATAATAAAGTTACTTATTAGCATTAAGTATGTACGAGAGGTAATAATTGTTGTTCCCATAGTATTTACCATAGCAACTATTATAAGTTGACCTACATTCCAAGATAAATTTTCCCCAGCAGTTGGAAAACCTATTGATAAAATACTCTTTACTATTTTAAATGGAAAAGGTTTTATATACTTCTTTCTAAATGTAAAATTACAATATTTACACATCATATAGAAAGCTACAAGACAACCTATACCTCTTGAAACAACTGTTGATATTCCAACTCCTGTTGGTCCTAAAACTGGCATACCTAACCAACCAAAGATAAATAAAGAATTCCCAAAAATATTTAAAATATTTACTCCTACATTAATAATTAAGGTTTCTGTTGCTCTACCATGACTTTTAAGTATTGCTCCACAAGATAAAATTATCCCTTGGAATACACAAAGTCCTCCAACCATTTGAAAGTAATATTTACCTATTCCAACCAGTTCTTCTGGAAGATTTATTTTTTGAAGCAAGCCTCTCCAAAAAAATAAATATATCCCTCCTAAAACTAGTCCTAAAAAAATATTAAGAACTAATGAAACACTTATTACCTGTTTTACTCTTTTATAGTCCTTTGCTCCTAAAAATTGTGCTGTTAAAATTGCTGTTGCTAGATTTATAAAACTAAATATTACATTTTGAATATTAAGCAGTTGTGTTATCCCACCTATTGTTCCTACTGCTTCATCACTGTAATAGCCAAGCATTATTGTATCAATATTTCCTACAACTGTTATTAATAACAATTCTAAAAATATTGGTATTGTCAAAGAAATTAAAGTTTTTTTACCAACATTACCAATACTATTCATTTAACTCCCTCCAAAAATGTTAAATAATAGAGTTTATTTTATAATATTTTTTTTAAATTGTCTAGTAAAAGAAAAAAATTGGGTTACAACTTGCAACCCAATTTCATTACTATACTTATTTTATCTTTGCATTTCTATCGTAAATTTTAATCTATTAATTCCTGCTCTTAAAGCTTTAATTTTAAATTTACTTATCTTTATAGCAGACAAATCTTCATCAGTTACCTCTTGAATTTCAGATATATCTTTATATGTATTTACTATTTTTTCTATATCTTTTTTTGTTAATTTACTTATCTTTTCAAGAACTCTGTAACCCTTTGCAGCTATTTTATTATCAAAAACACTTGAAGATTTACTATATCCTAATGCAACAACCACATTTTCTATATCAAGTAATTCAGAATCAGATAATGAATGTAAATATCTTCTTACACTATCTGTATCTGTTCCATCATCAATATAGTCTTTCAAGAAACTTTCTTCTTCATCATCTAAATCCCAGATAAGTTCAGAAACTTGCATATTTACTAATCTTCCTCTTGACCCTAATTCTAAAAGATACCTAGTTATCTCTTCACTGATCCTTCTTACCATCTCAAATCTTTGTAAAGTATTAGCAACATCAAGAACTGTTACTAAATCATCTAATTCAAGGATTGTTAGGTTATCAAGTGAACGATTTAAAACATGTCTATAACTTTCCAAAGTTTTTAAAACTTGCCCAACTTCTATATTTAATTCATCAAAATTTTTAAGTCTATATTTCAAATTTCCTTTGTATAATGTGACATTCTTTTTTCTTTCAGATATAGCTACAACCTCTCTTTTAAGATGTTTTGCTGTTCTTTCAGCTGTTCTATGTCTTGTTCCACTCTCTGTTGTAGTAAATGAAGTATCAGGTTGAATATGAACATTGGCATACAAGATTTTTGAACAGTCATCATTTAAAATTATTGCTCCATCCATTTTAGATAATTCAAAAATTCTTTCAGGAGTATAATCACAGTCAATGAAAAATCCACCATCTCTAACTTTTTCAACCTCATCATCATAACCTATAACTATTAAAGCCCCTATACCTGCATCTAAAATATAGTCCACTCCCTCTCTTAAAGAACTCCCAGGTGCAACTTTAACTATTATATCCATTAAATCTTGTTTAGTCATTCTTATTCATCCTTTCCAATAATTCATCTAAATTCTTTAAGTATATTATTTTTAGTTTAAATTTCTTTTTTTCTAACTCTTTTCTATTTGACTCTGGAACATAAACTCCTGTAAATCCAAGCTTTTCAAGTTCTTTTAATCTTCTTTCTAAGAAAAATACCTTCCTTATTTCTCCTCTTAATCCGAGTTCTCCTATTGCTGCTATTTTTTGACTAATAGCAAAACCTTTATGCACTGATAAAATTGACATCAATACTGCTAAATCAGCTGCTGGATCTTCTATTGCCAGTCCACCTGGTACATTTACAAATAAATCTTTCATACTAAGTGGAACATATAATTTTTTTTCTGCTATTGCAGTTAAAATTTGTATTCTATTTCTATCATAACCTTGAACAACTCTTTTAGGTATTCCTATTCCACTATCTGTTATAAGGGATTGAACTTCCAAAAGAAACACTTTTGTTCCCTCTAAAATCGGTACAACCATACTTCCTATATTTTTTTCTTCTCTCTCACTTAAAAAATATTCAGAAGAATTTTTTATTTCTTTCATTCCATTTTCTTCCATGCTGAATACTGCAATTTCATTAGTTGAACCAAATCTATTTTTTACACTTCTAAGTATCCTATAATAAAGTCCTTCATCACCTTCAAAATTAAATACAGCGTCAACCATATGTTCAAGAAGTTTAGGTCCTGCAACCTTTCCATCTTTTGTAATATGTCCAACTATAAAAAATGAAATATTATATTTTTTAGCAATTTCAATGATTTTTAAGGTACATTCTCTAATTTGAGTTGGTGTACCAGATATGGAATCCATACTAGAATTATACAATGTTTGTATAGAATCTACAATAACAACTTTTGGTTTTTTACTTACAACATATTCATATATATTTAAAATATCCATTTCAGCCATAATATATATGCTTTCACCAGATATTTTTAATCTTTCTCCTCTATTTTTAATCTGTGCTGGGGATTCTTCACCAGAGATATATAAAACATCTCCATAGTCTTTATATGAATTAGCAACTTGTAAAAGTAAAGTAGATTTCCCTATTCCTGGATTACCAGTTACCAAAACTACTTCTCCTTTTAAAAGCCCTCCACCAAGTAATCTATCGAACTCTTCATACTTTGTTTTATATCTATCTTCACTTGTGTACTCCACATCTTTAAATTCATAAACTTTTATATCAGAGCTTCTACTTTTTTTTACATCTTTTGGCAGCTCATCAATTTCTTCAAAACTTGACCAAGCTCCACATTGTGGACACTTTCCTGCCCACTTTGCACTTTTGTATCCACACTCTGAACAATAGTATACAGTTCCTTTAGCCATAATTTATCCTCTATATTCCTTAGCTCTGTTTAAAATATCATCTATAACTTTACTATCTACATATCCTTCTAAACTTTGATTATAAAAAGCCAATTCTTTAACAAAAGTTGAACTTACATAGGTATATTTTTCTGATGTAGGTATAAAAATTGTATCCACTTCACCATTTGAAAGTTTTTTATTTGCAAAAGAATAGGTCATTTCTTCTGAAAAATCTTTTACATCTCTTAAACCTTTTATTAGAATATTACAAGAGTTTTTAGCCATAAAGTCAACAAGCAAACCAGCATGCTCATCAACTTTTATACCTTTATCTCCATCAAAGATTTTACTTATTAGATTTTTTCTTTCATCTAAATTAAACCAATAATTTTTTGTAGGATTATTCATCACAACAACTATTAATCTATCCACAATTTTTAATGCTCTTTCTATTATATCTTGATGTCCCTTTGTAATAGGATCAAAACTTCCAGCATACACACCTGTTTTCATTTTTACTCTCCAAAAATTTATTTTTATATTTTAACTATACAATTCCATCTTATAACCTATATTATAGAAGTTATTATCCTCTATATACTCAATTTTATTATTGTCAATATACTTACTAAGCTCTTTTATTATACCTTTTTTAGCTCTGATTTCAATCTTTTTTATATCCTGACTTTTTATTTGGCTGTTTAAATCCTCTAATAGATTTAAAATTATTCTCTCTTTTGATAAAAAATATCCTGTTCCCTCACAATATTGACATTTTTCTTTATAATAAAATGCTAATTCTTTTCCCTGTCTTTTTCTTGTAAATTGTATTAAACCTAGATTTGTATATTCAACAGAATTTATTTCAGCCTTATCTTCACTTAAATATTTTTTAAATTCTTCTAAAACTCTTTTTCTGTCAGAAAATTTTTTCATATCTATAAAATCTACAATAATTATTCCAGCTAAATTTCTTAATTTTATTTGTCTTGCTATCTCTTTTGTAGCCTCTAAGTTTGTTTGTAAAATAAGTTCTTGTGAAGTTTTATTCCCAGTATTTTGTCCCGTGTTTACATCTATACTAATTAAAGCTTCTGTTTTTTCAATTATAATATATGCTCCACTGTCTAAATAAACTTTTCTATTCAAAGCTCTTTCTATCTGTGAGTTTATATTATAATATTCAAAAATATCCTTATCTTTAAAATATTTTCTTAATTTTTTTATTAAATCTTTTTTCCCTGTTTCTTCTAATAAAATCTTTATTTTTTCAAAAATATTCTTATCATCAATAATAAACTCTTCTATTGTATCATCAAATAAAACTACTACATTTTTTAAAATACTATTATTATCATAAAGTAAGCCTATATTTATCTTTTCAAAATCTCTATTTATTTGATTAACAATATTCTCTAATCTTCTATATTCTTCTAATAAGCTTTCTTCTGATTTTTCCTCAGAGTCAGTTCTTAGTATTAAACCATTATTTACATTTAAAAATATATTTTTTAATCTATTAACCTCTTCAACATCTTTTATTTTTTTAGATATAGAAAGATTTTTTGATTTAGGTAATAAAACTAAATTTTCTCCACTTATTGAATAATCAAGTGTTAGTTTTGCTCCTTTTTCATCTCTTGGCTCAGTTTTAGCCTGAACAACCAATTTATCATTTATACTAAATTTAGGAATATTTTTTTTATTTTCAAAGGATAAGAAAGCATTTTTCTCTAAACCTATATCTACAAAAATAATCTCTCCATTATTTAAAATATCTACAACTTTTCCTTTGTAAATATTTCCTGTGATTTCTTTTTGATTATTTCTCTCTATATATATTTCATCTAATTTATTATCTTCAAGTAAAGCAAGTTTTGTTTCATATACACTTTTAGATATAATCAGATATTTTTTCATTAAATTCTCCTTCTAATATCTCTTTTCTAGTATATTTTTTAGAATTTATTATTAACTCATCTAAACTTAAATTGTTATTTATCAATATTTTAAAATTGGGATAGAAAGTTTTTTTATTTATAGCTTTCTGTCCCACAATTTTTGATACATTTCTTTCATTTACTTCTATATCTAGTTTTTTCTCTTTTTTATAAATCTTAGATAAGAAATTAAAATATATTTTATTTTCTACTAAATCTCTAAATGCTGGGTGAAATGGTCCTGATATTATTACTCCATCAGCTGTTAAATCTTCGGCTGGTTGAAGTCCTACTCTAATCACATTTATATTTTTAAGTTCTAACAATGAATAAATAGGAACTGTTCTATCAACTGCTTCTTCTATACTCAAAGATTGATATAGATTTTTTTTATACATAAATTCAAGCTCTGTTCGCTTTATTACAAGAGTTGGATATATTCTTGCTATATCAGGATTTAGGTCTAAACTTTTTATAGCCGATTGTAAGTCACTGTTAAAATCTGATTTAGGTAAACCTATCATAAGTTGAATACCCAATTCAAAGCCATAGCTTTTTATTAAATCACAAGATTTTTTTACCATACCATAAGTGTAATTTCTACCAGTAGCTTTTAAAACTTTATCATCTAAGGATTGTATTCCTAATTCTATAGTTTTGACACCATATTTTTTTAATTGAGTTAAAATTTCATCATCTATACACTCTGGTCTTGTTGAAATTCTAACTCCTTCAACATCATTATTATCTATATATTTTTTTACAACTTCTAAATATTCTTTTTGTAAGTTCATAGATATGCCTGTAAAAGTTCCACCAAAAAATGCCACCTGCTTAATGGAATTTTTTGGAAGAGTTTTTAAATAGCTATCTATAATATTTTTTAAATCATCTAAACTAACATCTGTTTCTCTTCCATTAATCTTCTTTTGGTTACAAAATACACAAGCATTAGGACAACCAAAATGACTTATAAACACTGGGATATTATAATGCTTCATGGTAATTTACTCCCAACTTTATACACAATGCCTTTGCCGATAATTGCTCTGCTTTTTTCTTATTCTTTGCAACTGCTTTTTCTCTATAATTACCAACAATTACTTGAATTTCAAATTCTTTCATATGGTCAGGTCCTCTTTCTGCTACAAGTTCATAAGTTGGAACTGTTCTAAATTCTTTCTGTACATATTCTTGTAAAATACTTTTGAAATCCAAAATATCCTCATTTTCTTCTATATGGTCTATATATTGTTTTATATGGCTTAAAGTAAAGTTTCTTGCATCATCTAAATTAGAATCTATATAGACTGCCCCTAATATAGCTTCAAATGAATCAGCAAGTATTGATTCTCTATTTCTTCCACCAGACATAACTTCTCCTCTACTTAACATAAGAAATTTTCCAACTCCTATTTGACGAGAAATTTTTGCAAGTATTGGCTCACTAACTATCATAGCTTTTAATTTTGCTATTGTTCCCTCTGAAGCATTTTTATAATTTTTATATAAATATTCAGCTACAATGAGATCTAGAACTGCATCTCCCAGCAGTTCTAGTCTTTCATTGTTTTGATTTTTATATTCTTTTCTTTCATTACCAAGTGATTTATGAAGAAGAGCATTTTTCAATAAATTTCTATCATTGAAGTAGTAGTTTAGTTTATGTTCTAAATCTAATAGATTCTTCATCTCTTTTCCTCTTCTTTATTTTTCAAATTTTTTCATAACAATAACTGAGTTATGTCCTCCAAAACCTAGTGAGTTAGACATTGCTACTTTTACATCTGTCTTTACAGCTTTGTTAGGAACATAATTTAAATCACATTCTTCTTCTGTTTCATATAAATTGATTGTAGGAGGTATTATTCCATCTGCTATTGCTTTTGTAATAATAACACCTTCAATTCCTCCAGCTCCACCTAATGCATGTCCAGTTGCTCCCTTTGTAGAAGAAATATATAAGTCTTTTGCTTTATCACCAAATAATGCCTTTATTGCTCTTGTTTCTACAATATCATTAGTAGGAGTTGAAGTTCCATGAGCATTTATATATGTTACATCTTCAAGAGGAATATTTGCATCTTTTAATGCAGCTCTCATAGCTTTTGTTGCTCCTTCTCCTGTTTCTATTGGAGCAGTGATATGATTTGCATCACAAGTTTCTCCATATCCTACAATTTCCACATATATTTTTGCTCCTCTTGCTAAAGCACTTTCTAATTCTTCCAATATTAAGATTCCTGCTCCTTCTCCCATTACAAAACCATCTCTATCTTTTGAAAATGGTCTTGAAGCTGTTTTAGGAGTTTCATTTCTAGTTGAAAGAGCTTTCATATTAGCAAATGAATTTATACAGAATTTAGTTATACTTGCTTCTGTTCCTCCAACTATCATAGCCTTTGCTCTACCATGACGAATTAAATCAAAACCATCTCCTATTGAATGAGTTCCTGAGGCACAAGCAGTAACTATTGATTTATTAGGTCCTTTTGCTCCATAATATATAGCTATATTTCCTGCTGCCATATTTTCTATCATAGCTGGAATTGTAAAAGGAGATATTCTTTTAGGCCCTTTTTCTAACATATTTTTATATTGTTCTTCCATTATTTCTATTCCACCAACACCAGCTGACACAAGAACCCCTACATCATCTGCATTAGTTTCATCTATTTTAAAATTAGCATCTTCTAGTGCCATCTTTGTGGCTGCCAACGCAAATTGAGTATTTCTTGCTAACTTTTTAACTTCTTTTTTTTCTATTCCATAATCTGTTGGTTCAAAACCTTTAACTTCACCAGCTATTTTAACTGGTTGATCTGTTGTATCATAAGAAGTTATTAAATCTATTCCAGTTTCTCCAGCTATAAGTTTTTTCCAACTTTCTTCTAAACCTATTCCTAATGAAGAAATAAGGCCTAGTCCTGTTACAACAACTCTTTTCATTATTCACCTCTATCTACTTTTAATTTATGTAAAGAAAACGGGATATAAATAAATATACCCCGTAATTTTTATTCCTAATGGAACATAATTATTTCTTATGTGCTTCTATGTAGTTTATAACATCTTGTACAGTTTTAATTTTTTCTGCTTCTGTATCTGGAATTTCTACTCCAAATTCTTCTTCAAAAGACATTATTAATTCAACAGTATCTAAAGAATCTGCTCCTAAATCATCTACAAAATTTGATTCAGGTTTTATTTGATCAGCATCCACTCCTAATTGTTCAACTATAATTTCTTTTACTTTATCTAACATATCTTCCTCCTTAAAATTATTAAACTATATTTATTATACACTATTTTAGTATATTATCCAACTTTTTTTTATGCTTTAATTAATTCAATATTTTCTACTTCTATTTCTTTGTCAATTTTCTTGATAAGTCCAGATAAAACTTTTCCAGCCCCTATTTCATAAATTTTTATAACACCTAATGATTTTAATTTATTAATAGTATCTACCCATTTTACAGGTCCAAAACTTTGTCTATAAATTTCATCTTTAACTTCACTATCGCTTTCTAAAAGTTCAGCAGTTGTATTTGCTACTATCTTTACTTTTCCTATATTAAAAGTATATTTTTGAGCTTCTTCTTTTAATTGTTCCCCTGCTTCTTTCATAAGTGATGAATGGAAAGGTCCAGACACTGCAAGTGGTAATGCTCTTTTAGCTCCTGCTTCTTTTAAAGCTACACAAGCCTTTTCAACTGCTTCTTTGCTTCCAGCAATAACTGTTTGATTAGGTTCATTAAAGTTTACTGCTTCAACCACTCCATCAACTGATTTTAAAACTTCTTTTATTTTTTCTGCATCCATACCAAGAACAGCTGCCATACTTCCATTTACTTTTTCAGCAACTTCTCTCATTATTCTTCCTCTTGCTGCAACAAGTTTCACAGCATCTTCTATTGAAAGATAGTTTGCTCCTCCAAAAGCTGCAAACTCTCCAACAGAATGCCCAGCAACATAATCAGGTTCTATTCCTTTTTCTTTTAAAAGTTCAGTTAAAACTAAACTTAAACTAACTATTGCAGGTTGAGTATAATCTGTTCTTTTTAGTAAATCTTCTGGTCCTTCAAACATAACTTTTTTTAGATTAATATCCAAAGAATTAAATATTTTATCAAATAATTCTTTTGCTTTTTTATTATTTTCATATAATTCTTTACCCATTCCAACATACTGTGTCCCTTGACCTGGGTAAACAAAAGCAACTTTTCCCATTTTTATCTCTCCTTATTCCTTTTAATTTTTTAATATACTAATAGGCCCATTTTATAATTGCTGAACCATAAGTTAATCCTCCACCAAAACCAGTTAAAGCAATGTTATCTCCTTTCTTTACCAGTCCTTTTTCTATTGCTTCTCCTAATGCAATTCCAACAGAAGCTGATGATGTATTTCCATATCTACTTAAATTCATATAGAATCTTTCAATAGGAAATTTCATTCTTTTAGCAGCCGCCTCTATAATTCTTGAATTTGCTTGATGTGGAAATACCCAAGATAAATCTTTAACTTCTATTTTAGCTTTTTCTAAGGCATCTAATGTTACCTTTGGTAAAGTGCTAACTGCAAACTTAAATACTTCTTGCCCCTTCATTACAACAAAATTTTCTCTATTTTTTATAGTTTCTTCTGTATTAGGTTTTTTACTTCCACCTGCAGGAATTTTAAGTATCATATCATCTTCACCTTCTGCTCCTATTGAAAGTCCTAGGAAACCATATCCTTCTTCAACTTGACCAACAATCGCTGCTGCTGCTCCATCTCCAAATAATACACAGGTATTTCTATTTCGCATATCTACTATTCTTGATAAAGTTTCAGCTCCTATTACAAGTACATTTTTATACAAACCTGATTTTACCAGTGAATATGCTACTTCTAGCCCATAAATAAAACCTGTACAAGCTGCATTTAAATCAAAACAAGGTATTTTTTTTAATCCCAATTTATGTTGTACTATACAAGCTGCACCTTGTGCAAAATAATCTGGTGTAACAGTTGCTAATATTATCATATCTACATCTTCTTTTTTAATTTTAGCACTTTCTATTGCTTTTAAAGCAGCCTCATAAGCTAAATCAGAAGTTGCTTGTTCTTTTGAAGCAAACCTTCTTTCTATTATACCAGTTCTTGTTCTTATCCATTCATCACTTGTGTCTATAATTTTTTCAAAATCAAAATTTGTAAACACATTTTCTGGCACATAATATCCCATTCCTTTTATTCCAATGCCTTGCATTACTCTACCTCCATAGTCTTTCTAAGTTCTTCAATAAAATTTAATTCAATAAACTTACTAGCAACCTTTAAAGCATTTTTTATGGCTCTACTATCAGAGTTTCCATGTGCTTTTAATGAAAGTTCACCTAAACCTAAAAATATTGCTCCTCCATATTCAGAAGCTTCAGTTTTCTTTTTAACTTTTTTTATAGCTCCTTTAACCAAAAGAGCACCTAATTTTGAAATCCAACTTTCCATTATAGATTCTTTAACTATATGAAATATAAATTTACCTATTCCCTCAGTTGTCTTTAATAATATGTTTCCTGTGTAACCATCAGTTACAACCACATCAACCTCTCCATCCATAATTTTTGTACTTTCAATATTACCATAAAAATCTATATCTTTATTTTCTTTTAATAAGGCATATGTTTCTCTTGTAAGCTCATTACCCTTTGTTTCTTCTTCACCAATATTTAAAAGTGCTACTTTTGGATTTTTTTTACCTGAAAATATTTCCATATACTTTGAGCCCATTGTAGCAAATTGATTTAAAAATTCTGGTTTAGAATCTGAATTTGCACCTAAATCCAAAAATAAAGTTCCATGATCCTTTTTATTAGGAAATAAAACTGCTATTGCTGGTCTTAAAACACCCTTTATTCTTTTTAATTTCAACTGACTACTAGCTAAAAGAGCACCTGTATTTCCACAAGAAACAGAAGCTTGAGCTAGCTTTTCTTTTACTAAATCTATACAGACATTCATAGATGAATCTTTTTTCTCTCTCACAGCTTTCACAGGGTCATCTGTCATCTCAATAACTTCATCAGCATTTTTTATTTCAATTCTCTTTGTATCATACTTATATTTTTTTAATTCTTCCTTTATGATACCTTCCTTTCCAACTAAAATTATTTGTAGTCCCTCAACTTCTTGTAAAGCTTCAATAGCACCTTTCACAGTTGATATTGGAGCAAAATCTCCACTCATAGCATCTAAGGCTATTTTCATTTTTTACCCTCCACATAATTTTCATTCTATATCAGCTTATTATATCATAAAGTTCTTAAAAATTTATTTTTTATACCCAAAATATACGGGTCATTAAACATATTTGTTAAAAAAATTTCGACATCATCAAGGCTGTTTGCGCCGCCCATATTTAAAAGCAAAAGAGCTTTTTTCATCAAAATAGTTCTCTTATCTTTATCGCATCATCAATGTTTGAAAGCTCGCTGCTTTCGC
>ERZ773028.194-NODE-194-length-53529-cov-5.648203_pt1 | contig 53529 bp, 62 predicted proteins | sample MGYA00511123_ERZ773028 | MGnify/ENA primary metagenome ERZ773028 (study PRJEB29015, sample SAMEA2738134) | human oral metagenome | biome: human oral; feature: human-associated habitat; material: saliva | place: China | collected 2206 ... | reverse complement strand
GCTCCGCCGGGTTCTGTAGCTCGGGCTTTGCACCGCGTGAAAAGTTTTCGTCGAACGTTTGTTCGGTGACGAGAATCACATGCATATGGTGTGTGCAGAATCACAATGTGAGGTTAAACACTGTGTGAGATTGCCCACTACACTGTGGGTTGCGCCTCATTGCGCGGCGGAACCCCCGTCTTGCGGGCCAGGTGCTAAACTTAGAACAGGCGTTCCTCTTAAGTGGGGTACCCCGCTTAAGTCGAACATCCATTCGACAGGAGGTATTTTATGCGTAAAGCATCTGATGGTTGGGGGCCTTGCCCTCGGTGCCAAATGCCTACCTATCGTTATGGCGGTAACAACTCAGGGAAATTGTACTGTGACGACAACTGTCGTTTGGTGTACCAACGTATGCGCACGTACCGCCGCCGTCGGGTGCGCATGTACAAGGCGATCGGTATCGAGAACCTGAACCCCCTGCAGCTGCGAAGCTATAACGATTTCACTGCTTGGCTTGCCGAGCAAGACGAAATTATGAAGGCATGGAAAGAAAGGCCGCGCATTGGCGAATCATAGGAAACGGACGGGCAGCTTCGAGAAAGACAACGTGCAGCTCGTCGAGTACACCCCCTCTCCCCAACCTGAGCTAGAAGACCTGGCCCCAGGTATCAAATGGCACGCGGCGACGCATGGCATGTGGGAACGGTTAGTAGACTACCCCACCATGCAGTCCCTACCCGCCACGGCGTGGGACCACGTTATGATGCTGATTGCACTGCCGTACAACAACATCATTCAGGCGACCGCATCTGCAGGGCGGGCTTCGGCGCAGCTGTACACCGCGTACCGTGACGGGTGCCGCGAGTATGGTCTGACCCCGCGTGCGCTCAACGCTATGAAGATTGAGATGCTCACTAGCTCCGAGATGGAGAAGCGCCAGCTTAGCTCGAACCGCTCACCTGGAACAGGTCGCCCCGTCTCGGGCAAGTCCCCGTACAAGAGCTTGCGCCCCGGCGGCAGCTACGACGATTCGGAGGACTAGGAGCCAATGGTCGTTGTTAATGACCCTCACCCGGTGAAGGCTGGATTCAAACCGGAGTATGAGGGGGACTTCCCCACGCTCGGGCACCACGTCTTGGACTGGATGATTGAGTACTTAGCTCGTCCGTCGATCGGGTACTTCCAACCGTTCCAGCCGACCCGTGAACAGGCTGAGATGATTCTTGAGTGGTACCGTCTTGACCCGATTACAGGTCGGCGCGTGTACTATCGCGGGGTGTTCCAGCGCAGTAAGGGTTGGGGTAAGGCGGAAGATTTATCGAACATAGTTCCTACGCCCCTGGGCTTGCGGTCGTTCGGCGACTTACGGGTTGGGGATGAAGTGTATGGGGCTAACGGCAAACCGACCCGTGTTACCCACATCCACCCGGTGATTGTGGACTTCCCCGCCACGGTGTATCTGAGCGACGGGACGAAGGCGCGGTTCCACCCGAACCACACGTTCGTGGTGTGGGTGTTGGACGAGAAGACGGAGAAGTACTCGCTGCAGGAATTTTCGCTGGCGCAGATGATGCAGGAAACGCTGATGCACCTGCCTGACCGCCGGTTTGCCAAACCCACTCCCCGCTTCGTCCTGCAGGACCCCCCGCAGAACGTGGCCGTCGGGGGCAAAGGCCGCCACATACGGGCCATTATCCCCAACTGCACCCCAACCGCCATGCGGTGTATTACCGTTGAAGCGGAAGATGGGCAGTACATCACCCACCCGTCAGGTTGGGTGACCCATAACAGCCCGTTCCTCGGGGCTATCGCTGCTGCAGAATCTTTGGCTGACGTGAGGTTTGACGGGTGGGATGCGAACGGCAAGCCTGTAGGTCGCCCGTGGAACTTAGAACGCAAAGTGCAGATCGACATTATGGCCGTCTCGGAAGAGCAGACCCGCAACGCATTCGGGCCTCTCACGGACATGATGCGCACCGACGCACTGTATGAGGACTACCCCGGCCTGGACGTGCTGGATACGAAAGTGTACCTGCCTGATGGTGGGGTCATTATGCCTCGAACAGCCGCGGCTAAATCCCTTGAAGGTACCCCGTCAGTGTTCCAGATTCTAGACCAGACCGAATCGTTCACCCCGTCAAACCGAGGGGTTGAGCTGGGCCGCGTCGCGTTGAAAAACCAAATCAAGGTGAGCGGAACCTTCATTGAAGCGCCGAACGCATTCGTCCCCGGTGAGGGGTCCTTCGCCGAGATGACGTATGAGGCGTGGAAGCGCCAGGAAGCAGGGGAGACGTTCTCGAAGGGTATTCTCTACGATACTCGGGACTGGGGGGACGTAGACCCAACGAACCCTGACGATGTGCGCGAGGGTCTGATGTACGCCTACGGAGACTCGGCGAACCTGCCGGACGGGTGCAGGATACACACCCCGCCCTGCGGCGTGGGCGATTCTCCGTTCCCTCGTGGGTGGGTGGACATTGACTCCATCCTCTCCGGCGTGTACGACCCGACCCTGACCCTTTCCGATTCAGTGCGATTCTTTGGTAACCGTGCTCATGCTGCAGCAGATGCGTTCATGTCGAAGGATGTATGGGATGCGGCCCGCTGGGACGAAGACGACTTTACCCCCGTCTCGAAGCGCGACCCGATCGTCTTCGGTTTCGACGGTTCATGGGGCCGCAGCAACGGCATTACCGACGCTACCGCGATGGTTGCTATGCGTATCTCGGACGGCCTGACGTGGGAGGTCGGCATTTGGGAACAACCCGACACGGAGGACGGGGTTTCGTGGGTACCTCCCCGTGAGGAGATTATCGCTGCGGGCGACCACCTCATAGAGAACTTCACCGTCTCGCACGCGCTCTGCGACCCGGCGGGGTGGGAGAACGTGGTGGAGCATTGGAGCGGGAAAATCGCAGAGGCACGCAACAAACGTGAGCGACGTAAGCTCAAGCCTAAGAGCATTGCGTGGCGCACGAACCAGCTTCGTTCGGTAGCCGATGCTACCCAAGCGCTGCGCGTAGCTATCCACGAGCAAGAGATTCACCACTACAACTCCCCGGCGCTCTCCCGTCACGTACTCAACGCGACCTTGCGGGATACCAAATCCGGTAGGATTATGTACAAGGAAAGCCCTTCGTCGTGGCGTAAAATCGACGGCGCATACGCACTCATGCTTGCGAACCGCGCCCGTCTTGACGTGCTGGCGGAGCAAGCAACGAATAAGAAGCCACGTATGTCTGCCGCCCCAACGCGACTGCGATAGAAAGGAACCTTCTATATGACCGAAATTCAGCCCGGCTCGGACGAGTGGTTTGCTGCTGTATTGGTGCGGCGACTCCAGGAACGTTTGCCGCACGTTCAGGCAATGCGCAACTGGTACATGGGCGATGCGCCTTTCCCGTATCCTGATGACCCGGACGCCAACAAGAAGGAAGTCGCCGAGTCTTGGAAGGCTCTGCAGGAAGCGGCACGTATGAACGTGGCTTCCGTCCTGGTAGACGCTCGCGTCCCGCGTATGCGGGTGAACGGCGTCCAGCTGATTGACGACGGCTCGGATAGCGCAGACGAGAAGATTGCTTCGTTCATCCAGCGCTCGAACTTCCGTTCTAAGGCGTCTGATGCATTCCGCGACGCCCTTATCTGCGGCGCGGGGTATCTTGTGCTGACCGAAGATGGGCTGATGAACTCTTCCCCTGAGACGACGATTTGTCAGCGCGACGCCCACGGCAAGGTCATTGCGGCTCTGAGCGTGTGGGTGGATATTGAGAAGAACGAGAAGGTAGTGAACCTTGCCCGTCCGGGGTACTCGCGCCGTATGCGCAAGAAACTTTCCACTACAACTACCTCTCCGAACAACATCCCTGAGTTGAATATCGCATCCCTTTCCCTCAGTGCTAAGGGTTGGGAGTGGGACGAGAAGATTGACACGGGTCTTGAGGACGTGCCGGTCTATGAGTTCGCTCTCGATTCAGGCATTATCAGCAAGTACCTGCCCACGCTCAAGCGCATCAACCACACTCTGTTGCAGTGCGGCATTCTGGTTGCGACTCAGGCATTCAAGCAGCGCGGCATTATTGGTGCCCCGACCTACGACGAAGACGGCAACGAGATTCAGTACGCACCCGACATGTTCAAGCTCTCCCCCGGCGCGCTCTGGATGCTGGGCGAGGGTACGCAGATGTGGGAGTCCGGCGCAGTGGACATTACCCCCGTCCGGTTGCTGGTGAAGGACAGTATCGAAGAGCTGGCGATCGAGTCGAAGACCCCGCTGTTCCTGAACACCCCTGACGGGGCGTCTGGCTCTGCCGAAGGCTCTGCTACGCAGCGCGAGGGTCTGGCGTTCGACATTGAGCATATCGAAGACATGTTCACGGCTTCGCTGCAGCAGCTCTTCGCGGACGCAATGCAGATTGAGGGCGAGGACGACAGGGCCGAAGCTTCGCGCCTGATGATTGACTGGGTGAACCCCCGCCGTGCCTCTGCAGCTGAGCGCGCTACCGCCGTCCAGATCGCCACCTCGGCGGGTGTACCCCTCACCGTGGCGTTGCGTAAGTTCGGCGGCTTCTCTGCCGATGAAGTCGCAGAGGTCTCAGAGGCCGAAGGCTTCGGGGCGCTGCGCGATTTGGTGGTGCAGAATGCCACGTCCGGCCTGGCTAACCAACGCGAGAACTACAGCCCGAATCATGAGCACGAGCAGTCCCACAGCTTCCGTGACGAGGGACTGCGCAAGTTCAGCCCGAACAACCCGGAAGCGGGGGCGGAACCCGGCGTGGACGGAGCGTCCCCCTACGCAACCGGAAAGCTTCGGTCTCGCGCGGGAGGGGGCGAGTAGCCTGTGGCATTGCTTCGTGAACTGTCAGAGGCCAGGGCGCAACGCTCTGAGTCTCTGCTGGAAACGTTGGTGCAGTGGCTCTTCACTCTGTGGGGGTCTGCGGACTTTTCCGGCAGTGGTGAGGAGGAACTGATTGACGATACTGTTGAGGCCGTCCTCGACACGATGCTCCAGGCCCGGCGGGATACGGACGACTACATGCGGGCGGTGTTCCAAGACCAGGGCATTGAATACCCGAAGCGGAATATGCCGCCAGCTGCAAGTGAGATTTACCCCCGTCACGGTATCACCCCTGAGGAGGTGTGGGCGCGCCCGCTACGCGAGTACCGTAACGCTCGCGCTAAAGGCGACTCGCACCAGCAAGCGCTCTTGAAGACGCAGAAACGGGTGCGACAGATAGCCGACTCGGAAATTAAACTGGCGCAGCGTGAGCGCGAGGCGCGCACCTACGAACGATCCGACCCTGACGAAGTGATAGGGTACCGGCGCATCATCCACCCCGAACTCTCACGTACCGGAACCTGCGGCCTGTGCCTGGTAGCCGCCGACCGTATTTACTACGTGAAGCAGCTGTACCCGCTGCACGATAACTGCAAGTGCGAGACGCTGCCCATTACTAAGTCCCACGACCCCGGCTTGAAGCTGAACCGTGAAGACCTGGATTACATCTACGACATTGCAGGTTCGACCGGAAGGCAAGACCTCTCGAACACCCGCATTGTAGATTATGTCTCCGGCGAGACAGGGCCGCAGATAGTCCGTCGGGTGCAGCGTTCATACGACGGTATGACCCCACGGAACCGCCGCCATGCCGTCAAAGGCAACCAAGCTAAAGAGCGCTCGGAAGTACCCTCCGGTGGGCTGCAGTTCCAACGGGCGAAGGACGAGATGTCTGCGCTCCGGCGTCAGCGTTCTCGCCCCCGTCGTCGGAGGGTGAACGCTCTTGAGGATGCGCTGCGGTATTGGAAGGGCCAGCAAGGGGAAGACGCTGCATAATGATTAGGGTTGTAACTGGCCCCCCGGCCAGCGGAAAGTCTACGTATATCGCGGAACACTCCCGCGACGGAGACATTACAATAGATTTAGATTTGGTTCTATCTTCTACAGGTGGGAACGATACCTTAGCGCGCCAACTGCGCTACGCGATGGAGGAGCACGCAAAGAACTATACAGGCGGGGACGTTTGGATAGCTCGAACACTGCCCGACCCAACAGACCGAACGGTCTTTGCGGATCGCATAGGCGCGGACGAGGTTGTTGTACTGGACGGGACAAGCCGCGAAAAGCTGCTGGAACGTTTGGCTCAACGCCCTGGAGGAGAAGAGCACATAGAGGGCGTTGAACGATGGTTTGCGCTCAATGGCGAAACGCCGACCGAAACACAAACACCGGAAAGGTTATACGAAATGTCAGAAGTCACGGCCAACGTGTCCACCGCAGCCGAGATTCCGAACAAGGCAGCAAACGCCGAAATGGCAGCGCTGAGCCAGGATTCGGCTACTTCCTCCGTCGAAGAGCTGCAGCAGGAAATTGCTAAGCTCCAGGCCGAAGCGGACAAGTGGAAAGGGCACGCCCGTACCTGGGAAGACCGCGCCAAGGACAACGCTAAGGCGGAGTCCACCCCGCCCAGCGCGCCCGAAGGCAACGCAGAACTTGCAGCCCTTCGTGACGAGTTCTTGGCGTATAAGCGGCAGAGCAACGAACGGCTGTTCTTAGCCGAGTTGAACAACGTTGCTGCTTCCCACCCTGGAGCCAACGTTGAGGCTATCGCTGCAGGTCTTGACCGTTCTCAGTTCATGGCTGCGGACGGTGGCGTAGACCGCCAGAAACTCAACGATTACTTCCAGGCGTTCGGAGTCGGAGCTTCTGTACAGCCCCCGGCGAGCGAGCCGACCCCTCGGGGTCTTCCGGCACAGTTCGCCAACCCTGCCTCAGGTAACGACGTAAAGTCCTCCGGCTCGCTAGAGGCTGGCCGCGACCGTATGCAGGAATACATGGAAAAGAATAAACGAGGAGTTTAGCCATGATTGGCCTCAAGCACTATAAGGCGAACCGCCGTTCCCCTCAGTGGCTTGCCAACGCCCCTGAGACTTACAATGCGCAGACCTACAAGCTCAAGACTTCGGACTTTGCGACTGCGTACACCTTCTACTCCGGCCTTCCGTCCGGCTACCCGCTTGTCTTTGAGGGCGAGGGCGCGGACAAGGTTGTGAAGCCCGCAACCGCAGGTGGCAAGATTGACGCCTTCCTGCTGTTCGATTTCGACTTCACCCCCGGCGAGTACGCTGTGGCCGTCGTTCTTGACGGTCAGATTGATAAGAACTACCTGCCGAAGATTGACGGTACCACTGAGGTTACTAAGCCCGCTGATACCGGCCACTTCATCTGGATTTAAGAGAGGATTGAAAAGTGAGCAACTACGTTGAATATGCTGGCGCAGCCCTCTCGACTAAGGAGCTGACCGGCGCAGCCCGTGCATTCTACGAGGCTGCAATGCAAGCAGAGCTTGCCAAGAACTCCCTATCGGCGTTCTTCCCGGATACTCAGGTCGATTCGATTGACCTGCGTCTGGAGGATTTTGACTTCTCCCGCCCGGAGATTGCGAAGAACCGCGCTTGGGATGCTGAGCCGTTCCGTGGTTCCACCGCTAAGGCTGGCTTCCGCACCTTCCAGAACGTGCCGATTTCTCAGGCTGAGGTTCTGTCGGAGCTGGACCAGCTGCGCGCTCGCCTGTCGAATGACGACAAGATTCTGAACCTTGTGTATGGTTCCCTCACCCGTCAGGTGAAGGCCGTCATTGACGCGCTCGAATACCAGCGCGGCCTGACCCTCACCAACGCTAAGTTCACTGCCACCACTCGCGGCGGCGTGAAGTTTGAGGACGATTGGGGCCGCGCACCTGAGGCTAACCCGACCTCTGCGATTCAGTTCAACAACCCTGACGCGGATATTCTGGGCGAGCTGGAGAAGTTCTCGGACGCTTACAAGAAGCTCAACGGCTTCCGTCCCGGAACCATCCTGGTATCCCCGACCATCAAGCGCGCTATCGCACGCAACAAGCAGTTCACCGTGAACCTGAACAACGGCGGCTACATCCCCGGCAACACTGCTCAGGTGAACGCTGTTCTTGAGAACAACGAACTGCCCGCTCTGACTACTTACGAGCGTGACGTGAACGTCGGCGGTGTACTGACCCCCGTCCTGGACCCCAAGAACGTTTACCTGCTGCCCCCGTCGGCGCAAGGCATTCTGGGCAACACCGTGTTCTCCCCGACCACGGCGTCTATGGAAGCCGGTTTCTCCCCCGCCGAGCAGTCGGGTATCTACGCTGGTATCCACCAGCGCCCGACCGTCCCCTCTACCCGCGAGGTGGTTGTGGATGCGGTGGCTATGCCCGTCCTGTCCAACCCGAACTTCGCCTTCGTCTCGAAGGTGCTGCCGTAAACAACTAAAACGAGAGGTGTAGTTGAATGATTGCGAACGCTCCGGTGTATGTACACAACGAACGCGGGCACTTAGTCTTCATCCCTGAGGGTGAGGAGATTCCCGAGTTCTGTGTGGAACAGATCGACCACCCCGATGTTCTGCCGTCTGAGGAGGAAGCGCCCCAGGGTGAATCCCCCGAAGAGGGGGAAGCGCCCCAGGGTGAATCCCCCGAAGAGGAGGAAGCGCCCCAGGGTGAATCCCCCGAAGAGGATAAGAAGCCCGTTAAGCGCAGCTCCCGCAGCTCCGCCAAGTCCTAGAGTGAAGGTGCCCCGCTATGCCATTGCCATTACAGCTGACTAAGGATGATGTGTACGCCCGTTTCGACGGCGACCCCATCACCCGCTCCGACGCTGCAATAGAGAGCGCGTTGAAAGACGCCCTCGTTCGCCTCAAGGGCGCGTGCCCGAAGGTGAAGGCAATGCTTAGCGGGGCTATTCCCGTCGATGAGGATTATCTAGACCTCATCAAAACTGTGGTCTTGGACGCTGCCATTCGCTACCTGCGAGACGACCGTTCCGGCCTCAAGTCGGAGGAAGAGTCCGCGTACAACTACGTGAAGGACTTGACCGCCGTCTCGTCGAACATTTGGTTCTTGGCGAATGAGCTTGAGTATCTGGGGTGCAAGAAGCGCTCTAAGATTGGAACCCTCACCCTCGGCACTGACAGGCGCATGTTAGCCCCCGTCTCGAACGGCTGGGCACGTCCTGTACCTACCCCTCGCCGGGGGTGGTGAGGTGACATTATTCACTCACCCTAAGCACGTCGTCACCGTCTACCCCGCCATTTCTACGGTGGGAGAAGACGGTGGCGAAGTGCTGACATGGGGCGATCCGGTAGAGGTGAAGGGGAACATGCAGCCGTTGGCGAATGATAACCTGAACCGAACCGCCGCCGTCCGTGAGGAGTACTACGGAACGACTGTCTCCAACGCCTACAGGTTCTCATGCCGGGCGGGCGATTGGGTCTACCCGCTGAACTCTCTCGTCGTGTGGCGACCTAACCGATACCTGGCCCCGCAGAACCGGGACACGCCAGCGGGTAAGAATCCTGAGGCGGCGCAGGTGTTCTACGCGAACGCCCGTCACGTGGATTTCAGGATGTCGCCCCGGACTCAGCATACGGTGGTGGCATTAGCCCGTGGGAACGACGTACACAGGGAATTTTTAGATGGGAAAATCTAGGACTATCAACGGCATTGAGCTGTACTCGGATAATGCTCAGCACGCAGCCTCTATGATTTCGCGCCACGGCTGGTCTTTAGACCACGTGGCGCACGAAATTGAAGAGGACGCGAAGCGCTCCGCCATGCCGTACCGGAAGTCCACAACAGATTCGTATGTGGACCATTTCGGGGTGACGAAGCAACTGTACACCGGACGGCAGCGCGACCCGCAGCACCCGGTGTACGACCGTATCGTCTACAACGACGACCCGGCGGCACACATTATCGAACTCGGTATTGTTCAGAACGTGTTGCAGTTCCGAGACGGGCGCGAGCAGCGGGTTACCGAGCTGCAGCGCGGGCACTTCTTCCTGGTAGGGGCTGCCGCAAAGGCGGTTTCCATATCGGGCGGGCGTCGTCCCATCCCAGCACCCCGCCGCTCCGGCTGGGACGACCGTACCGCGAACGCTTACGTGGACACTACGGGCGCTTCTGGTGGGCGTCACAGTACTGCGGCTCAGGCTGCGTCCGTCAGGAAGAAGGGGTAGTACATGAACCCGTCGAAGTGGATTCAGGCTGTTCTCTCCGAAGCGTTCCCGAAGCGAGTTTTCAAGGATGTAGTGGTGAGTATGCCTAACTGGTGGGTGCAGCACCACATCACCTGGAACTCGGTTACGGGCGTGGACTGGGAGAACACTATGGACGATGTGCGAATCAACGTGCAGCTGCGCGTTGTGGCCCCGAACTCCGATAAGGCGTACTCGGTCTCCCGTCAAGCGATCAAGACACTGCGCGCTGCAGCTGATGCTTCCCGCGTAGTGGACAACGTTAAAATTAAAGCGTTCGATGTTATTCAACTCCCTGTCGAAAACTTCAAGCTCACGGCTGTAAAAGGCGTCATGGATGCTCAGGTGGACAGCATGGTTACCATGTCTTTTTACGAATCGTGGGGAGAAGATTAGAGAATCTACGTAGAAAGGCGCTAATAACATGGCTGGACTTCACGCCAAGTATGACGCTACCACCGTAGTTCCTGTGAACTATGGTACCGTTTTGGTCGGTAAGAAGCTCACCGCAGCTATCCCCGACGTTAGCAAAATCAACCTCAAAGACGCCGACACTTTCGGCGCTGACTGGACCCCCATTGGCCTGACCTCGAAGGAAACTCTTCCTGCGCTCTCGACTGAGGGTGGCGAGACTAAGACCCTGGATACTTGGGAGCTTTCCTCGGTGGATGTTTCCACCACCGCCCAGGTGCTCAGCTTTAGCTTCTCCGTCGTGGGCCTGACGAAGGAAGCGCTACAGGCTGCCTTCGGTGGCAACATCAGCGACACTGTGAACAACACTTATGACGCGGCTAAGAAGCTACAGTGGATTAGCAGCGAGATTGTGACCGTTGAGACTCCGGTGATTATCCTCGCCGGTGGTAGCGGCAAGCAGTTCGCCTACTTCATCCCGCGCGCGAAGCTCTCCGCTGACGGCTTCGGCGAGATTTCCGACGGTCAGCTTTATGCTATCAAGATGAAGGGTACCGCTCTGGCACCTTCGCCTGAGCAGTCCAAGGCCGGGTACAGTCACCCGATCGGTTTCATTCACCCCGAAGCTAAGGGTCAGGCTGGTGGCGGTGCCCCGGCAGGTCCCGGCGGCGGTGGCGGCCAGGTAGGCCCCTAAGCCAAACCCCTGAATCGGGTATAATGATGGACGGTAGCAAACGCTACCGTCCATCTTTTTATGGAGGTTTATACCGTGGCAACCGCATCCAAATCCAAGGCCGCTAAGGCGGAGACTGCACCCACTAACGCTGTGGATGTGCTGGCGGACGACGACTTTGATTCAGTCCCCGTCCAGGAACTCCCTGGCTACCAGTACCTTCTTCCAATTGAGAAGCTAAGCTCAGAGCATTTCTTCATTGCTGCCTCTGCCATGCAGAAGATGCACATGGAGCTTGAGAAGGCAGACGGTGACGACGAGTACGCGCTGCTGGGCATTGAAACGTCTGCCCACGCCGTGCGCATCCTCACCTCTAAGTTCGTAGACCCTGAGAAGTTCAAGCAGTGGCAGGAGTACGACGTTCTGCCCAACGCTAACGCTATTATGATCCTGGCTCTGCGCTACCTCACCGAAGTGGGAAAAGGCGGGGAGTCCTAGAGTTTTTCAAGAAGCACCCGGACGCGGCGGCTGATTTCGTAGCACTGTACGGGATTGACCCGTACTTGGAATTTGGCCGCCGCGAGCCTACTCTCATGATTGCCCTCGTCGAGCGGCTGGGGTTTGAGGAGCGGAGCTTGTACAGGCACCGTAGTGTGGGCAAGATAGCCGATGAATGGTTTGGCTACGACCGTCTAGAGATGGTCTTGAAAAACATCAGCGACCAGCTGCAGAGTTTCACGCTGATGTATCTTAGTGCTAATACGAAGAAGTCTTCGGACGTACCAGATTTCAAGGCTTACCCCTCGCCTTTTGAGAAGAAGCCGGACGCAGAGCTTTCTCTCGCCGATAAAATGGAACAGATGCTACTTGCAATGGGCCATGACCCGCAAGAGTACAATTTCCAAGGGTAAGTTTTTGAAAGGTTGTGTCTCATGGCGCTCGGTTTTGAAGCCGGTAAAGTCTATGTTCGTGTCGTTCCTGATGCGTCGGACTTTAACGAGAAGCTTCGTCGCCCCCTCCGGCGTGCGAAGGAGGAAGCCGAGCGCCTGATGCATATCCAGGTGGTGCCGGAGCTAGACCGCACCGCCCTAAATCGCGTCAAGGCGCAGCTGCGCGGCCTGGATGCAACCGCCCACGTCAAGGTGAAGGCGGATACTGACAAGCTCAAGGAAGAGCTGCGGAAAGCTTCTGACGCTCCCGAGGTAAAAGTTGAGCCTGTGCTCGATGCGCAGAAACTCAAGGAGCGTATCAAGCACGCTACCCATGACGACGAACCTACCGTAAAGATTAAACCTGAGCTGGACAAGTCTCTCTTCGACCAGCAGTTTAAGCAACTCAACGATTCGTTGAAGTTCGACGGCGAGTCGATGCGGTTCAACCCGGAGTTCCTGACCCGCGCCCGTGAGGAGTGGGTGGGGACCTCTGAGCGTATCCACGAAATGGTGGATAAGAACATTGACGACGTTCACCGTCTGCAGCGCGAGACGGGCGAAGCTCTGCGTAACGCTATCCGCGATTATGAGAACATGATTGCTCGCTCCCACGCGCCCCGTGGGCGGGGGGACGACTTCGACCATGAGGCCGAGAACGTCCGTCGCGTGAACCAAGAGCTGGAGCGGCAGAACTCTCTCACCGGAAGGTTGCTCAACCTGAACCGGCGTCTCTCCCAAGACCGCACGTCGCGTTCGTGGGACCGAGCCAACACCCGGAATGTCGAAGACCAGGTGAAGGCTCTCGAAAATCTCAAGAAGAAGCTGGGCGAGATTGAGGGTGCACAGAAACTCTTCAACCGTCGCTCCAGCGCCTTGAAGGATTTGAAGTTCGATAACGGCGCGAAGAGCATGACGCGCTTCAAGTCTGAGATGGAGCGTGCGAACGATGCGCTGCGCCGCCAGCAGCGCCTTCTAGAGAAGCTTGCCAATGAGCACCGCAACGCTGGCGGCGTGCTCATGGCCCGTAAATTCGCCGAACAGGCTGAGCGGATCGGCAAGTCGCTAGAGTACGCCGAGCGTAAGCAGAAGCTCTTCAACAAGACTGCCGCCGAGGCGTTCAAGGGGAACTTCTCTGATGAACCGTTCTCGCGCCTGAACCGTTCCCAGGACGACGCTCTGCGCAAGTTGCGCGAGAACATAGACCAGGCGAAGCGTCTGCGCCGGGAGCTGAGCCACGCCTACTTCGACGCCGCGACTGAGGGCAACGACGAACACGCACGTGCGTTCCAGAACCAGTCTCGTAAGGTGACTGATGCGCTCAAGCAGATGCGCCGCGAGTACGACCAGCTGGCCGAGATTCGGCGTAAGCTCACGGATACCTCCGTCGCGGACAAGCTGAAAGCTGACTTCGACGTATCGCACCTGCGCGATTCGGTGCGCCGCCTCAAGCAAGAGATTGAAAACAGCGACACCGGCGTGGTGCGACTGCGCACCAATGTAGACACTGAGCGCGCCCGTCAGCTCTTAGACCGGCTACGCAACCGTGAGCTGACCCGCACACTTCGTATGGAAGTGGACGTGGATACACAGCGCGCCGAGCAAAAGCTGGACGACCTGGAGGAAGACCGCGAGACTACCGTCAATGCGGACGCCGATACAGGCCGTGCCCGGTACAAGCTGGCGAAGCTGACACGCCCCCGTCACGTGCTCATTATCCCCAAGATTGATAAGGCTGCCACCGCGAAGGTTCTGACCGTCCTCGCGGCGCTCTCTGGTGCCCGCGCCACCTGGGAGTTCACGAAGAACTTCACTGACTTCGTGAAGGACTTGGATAAGAACCTGACGCAGCTCATTAAACTGGCGGCTGTGATTTCCACCGTCACGGCGGGCATTACCTCGCTGACCGGCCACATTTTCGCGCTCGGTCAATCGTTGCTGGGCATTTTCCCCTCCGTCTTGGCGCTTCCTGGTATCTTTACCGGCATAGGCATTGCGGCTTTGACGACCGGCTTCGCTTTGAAGCAGTGGAAAGACCGCATGAAGGATGTGGACGACCGACTCAAGGCAGCCCAGGATAGGGCGTCCGATCGGTTCTGGGAGAAGTTCGAGGGTCCGATTCGGCACCTTGTAGATACCCTGTACCCGCAGTGGGACGCTGCGATTCAGCGTATCGGTACCCACATGGGCCAGTTCTTCGCCAACGCGACGACTGCGGCTGAACGGTACCTAGCCACCGGCGGGTTTGATTCCATCTTCAATGCGGTGGCAGAGGGCCTTGACCGTATGGGTGCAGGTATGGACCCGTTCATTGAAGGGCTGCTGCGGTTCATTGATACTGGCGCGCAGTTCTTCCCCCGTTTCGGGGATTGGTTCACGGACATGGCGAACCGCTTCAACGACTGGACGCAGAAAGCCGACGTGGCCGGAGCTATCGACCGTGGCATTTTCGCGCTCAAAGAGTTCTGGCGCGCTGGCGTTGCAGCGTGGGGTATCCTCGCGGAGATTGCGAAGGCTGCAACTGAGGCTGGTTCGGCCACCGTCACGACGTTCGCTGACATGCTGGAGCGTATGCGTAACGGGTTGGCAACCTTTGAGTCCCAGTGGACGATGACAACCCTCTTCCGAGGGGCGAACGAAGCGCTGCTCGCCCTCGGCCCGTCGTTCGACTATATCGGCAAAGCCCTGTACAACACGGCGGAGACGATTACCGTCGTCATGAAGGGTATCTCCGAGATTATCAACTCGTGGGTCAAGCTCATTACCGAAGCTGTATCGTCCCTTGACGCACAGGCCGGTATCCAGAAAGCCGTTGAGGGTGTGTCTAAGGGCATGGAGGAATTGTCGAAGCACTCCGCCCCGCTTGGCGTGATTATTGGCGCGCTCGGCAAGGTCATTGGCGTTCTCGGCGAGACTATCCTCCCGCTGTTTGGCACCGCGCTTGAGGTACTTGCGCCCATGTTCGAGAATTTAGGTAAGGCCGCAGAGGCGGTAATCCCCGTCTTGGGCACCTGGTTCAGGGACGCCATTACCTGGCTGCATGAAAACGTCGGCCCGCTGGTAGAGCAGTTCTCTCAGTGGGTGCAAGAGAACCCTGAGCTGGCGTCCTCTATTCTGGTTATCGCCGGTGCTATCGCAGCCGTTATCGCTGTTATCGGCCCTGTCATTACGTCGATCGGTGGTTTCGTTGGCGGCCTCGTCGGGCTGTTCGAGGGCGCGGGCGCTGTTATCGCGGCGTTTGGTGCTGAGGGCGCACTGGCCGGTGCCGCTTCGGCAGCCGGTGCTGCAGCAGGTCCTATCGCTATCGTCATTGCGGCTATCCTCGCTATCGCGGGGGCCTTCGTGTACGTGTACAACACCTCCGAAGAGTTCCGTAAGGGCATTGAGGACATGCTCTCGAAGCTTGACGAAATAGCCCGTCCTATCGTCGATACGTTCAACAACGATCTCCGCCCCGCCCTGGAAGACTTCGGTAAGTCTGTCGGCAACGCCTTCAAATCCATTGCCGATGCTCTGCAGCCGTGGTTTGAGATTGTTATTGCCGTCGTCAATGGCGTTTTGACAGTGCTCAAGCCAGTGGTGGAGTTCATCTCTGCGGTCTTCGGTCCCGTTATCGGGGAAGTTATTCGCGGTTTGGGACTTGCCTTCGAGTTGGTTTTTGGGGCTATCGGGAACGTTATTTATACGTTCGGGCAAGGTATTAAATCAACTTTCAAACTGGTAACCGGGGATACCCAAGGTGCTTTTGACGAGGTTCGGAAGATAGGTAGTCGGTGGGAGCGCTGGTGGAATGAGCTGTGGCCCCGCATGTCGAAATTCTTGACGGATATTCTCGACAAAATGATTGAGTCGGGTGTCGAAGCGTTCGGACGCCTGACCGGCCAGCCACGTGAAAAAATTGAGGAGTTTAAGAACTTCGCCAAGCAAGCCTTCAAGCAAATGGTCGAGGCCATTATTAAATGGATGGGCGAGCTTCCGGGAGCTGCTACTAACAACCTCAACAACATGGTAAGCTCCATGAGGAACTTCAACCTCCAGGCTGCAGGTCGGGCGCTTATCAACGGGTTCTTCAACGGTATCTTGTCCGCGTTCAACGGCGGCCTTAATAAAGTAGCGGGAAAACTGAGCCGTCTGCGCGGCCTGTTCCCCCACTCCCCCGCGAAGTGGGGACCGTTCTCCGGCTCGGGATACACCACCCACTCCGGCAAGGCTCTGATGCGCGACTTTGCGGCGGGCATGGCGTCCGAAGAGGCGCGTGTGACCGAGACGGCTGCTCGGTCGCTGAGCAAGGCCAAGGACGCTTTCGATAACGTGCACCTTTCCGGCGGGTATGACGCTTCCGCCGTGGTGCAGCAGCGCACCGAAGTTAGCTTGGCTGACGGGAAGATTGAGCTGGCTAACAACCTTGGCGAGGCGGTAGTGGACGCTCTGCGCAGCGGGGTAGAATTGAAGCTGGACCCGCGCACCAATACAGCCGTGATGTGGATGAATGAGACAGGGGCGCGCGAGACACGAAGGAGCTTTTAGTGGACGCTAAACCACTGCCTAAATTCGACGTAGACGGGCTGCCATACGACGCAGCCTTTCTGCAGTCGGACATGAACTCGGTGTTCCCGATCGCGTTCTCTGGCGAGGTGCAAATGAGCTACGATAAAGAGCCGTTTGCGGAATTTGTCTCAGACCGTGGGGTGCGCACTCTCGCGTTGCGAGGGCGTGCCCCCCGTACCTGGTCGGTCTCGTTCGAGCTTCCGTGGGATTATGCGGTCATTCCGCAGAACCTCGTTGTGAATCAGGAACACCCGTTCTACTTCACTTCCCCCTTCGCGCGCCGAAACAACGTGGCCCCGCCCTACGGGGAAATGAATGACGTGTTCGTAGGTTCCGCCGCCAAGAACGCGCCGCTGGCGGTCAATTACGAAGACTTCCAAGAGTCGGGTATGCGTGCGTGGGGGCCAACTTCTCTGCGTACCTTCACCCGCTATGACCCTAAGATGATCTACGGGCCGGAGTTCTTCGCCGTCCTGGGGGCGACGATGCGTTTCCGTGGATGGATTGAGGGCGGCCAGGCCGCTATTGTGGGCCTTGACGGGAACGGGAACGAAGTGTGGAAGTCCCCCACCATCTCCGGCGGGAACGCCCTAACCGAAGGGGTTTCTGACCCGTTCGTTATCCCCCGAGATAAAGGTATCGCCGCCCTGCGCGACTGGTATTCTACTGAGGTGCGTTCCTTCGCCCCGGCGCAGGTATGGTACGGGGCGCACCTCCCCCCGATTGCCGAGCGAATGGGGGGATGGGTCCGCATGAGCGGTTTCCAACGGTCGGAAAAGCCCCGTGGGGCAAACCCGCTCTGCAGCGTGTCGTTCTCCCTCAAGGAAGTAGGATAAGTGGCAAACATTATCAAGGCTAAATCGTGGGAGCGCTTACTCTGGAAGGGTAAAGAGCTTCCCGTCGCTAACGTGCAGGTCAAGCACGGGTTTTATGGTACCCACTCGAAGGTCTCCCCCGGCTCGTGGGAGCCTCTGTCCGCCACGGCGGATATTCTGATTGACCCCTCCGACCCTCGCGGATTCTCCCCGTACAACGGCACGTACCCGCACAACGGGGATGAAGTGCAGCTGGAGCTTCACAAGTACCGTGGCCCCTCCGACCCCGGCGGGCGCGTCAAGATGAAGCTGCTGGTGGACAATATCAAGTTCACCAGCAAAGGTATCAACATCTCCCTCGTCCAGCGCGTGGACGGCTTCACTCGCCATATCCACGTGGACCCCCTGGTAGAGAAAATGAACCGATACTATGGGTGGCTCGGGGATAAGCAGTACCAATTCTTCGGTGAAGAGCTCGAACGCCGGTACGTAACCCCCAGCTACCTCTACCATTTCTTCTGCGCGCTTCGCGCCGGAGGATACTCCCCCGTCCCGCCGACACTACCAACATGCCAACTGGACCTCCCGTTGCAGTGGACGACGTGGACGAACCAGTGGGACAACCCGTACTACATTGACGATCCGGCATATACGGCACGGCTGATTGGGTGCACCACGGAAGATTTGGCGAAGAATATCGGTTGGCTCAAGCCGAAAGACTCTCAAGCTATATCGTCGATTGGCTTCTCAGGAACCGTCCTTCGTTCACGGTCCACCGACCAAGCCGGGCAGCCTTCCATGTCCACTAAGTACGGGATATGCTACATGACGAACGGGTTTGTGACGATCGGTCGTACCCAGCTGGACGACAGGCAGTATGCTCGCGGGGCTTACGCACGGACGGACTTGTTCATGTCGTTCATGATGACCCGTCTAGGGACGCAGCGTAACCCTGAGGCCGCGTACCAGATGCGTTTCACAACCACTAAAGGCGTAGGTTTGCACGTTATCTTCACCGGCCAGGAGCAATTCTCTATTGACTACGTGACCTACGCAGACCATATGCCCGGCAAGGCGCATGACTCTGAGCAGCGCCTCATGACGGTGGACCTTTCTAGCAAAGCCCACCTGATGGACGAGACTATTGTCACGATGCGCACCGACGGGCGGAAGCTGTACGTGAACATTGGTAGGCTGCACTCCGGCGTGTACGACATGCCAGGGGAACTAAACTCCCAGTCCGACCCGCTCATTTCCTACCTCAGCCTGTGGTTCAAGGACTACCAGAAGGTCAATAGCTGGGGCTTCGCGGGGTTTCAGGTGAGCGGCATTCCGAACAACGCGGAAGCGCGCGCTCTGTTCCTAGAGCACATTAAGGATTATCACCTGTACTACCCGACGGGGAGGATTTACTTCTCTAGCAAGAACCCGTACACGTGGGTGAACTCGCTGGCGTCGCTACGTGACAAGTCCGCCGGTGAGTTGCTGAACGAGATGTGTGACGCTCTCGGGTATTCGTGGCACATCACCCCGTCAGGGCAAGCCCTCATTATGGCCTCTGCCGACCTGCCGCAGAACGGTGATCTGGATAGTAGCGTGGCGGCGAAGACTGGCATAGGGTGGGCCGGGCGTATCCGTCCAGGGGACGTGGGGAACTACTCTATCTCTACCGAGCTTACGAAGTCGGTCTCAAGCATCAAGTTCACGTACTCTGAGGTTGCGTATACACAGACGTGGAAGACGCAGCTGGATGTGTATGTTGGCGGCGGGACTATGAATAAGACCGAGGCGAAAGAAGTATTCGTTGCCCCGGACGACCGCACCGAATGGTTCGACGTGGACGACACGCTGGAAGACCAGTCCTCCCACGGGTACTCATGGCTGGGCGACCGCAACGGTTCGTTCATGGGCGGTTCCTATATTCTGCTGCGAACCCGTAACGACCATAAGCCTTTCTACCAGAATGGCCCCACAACCCTTGACGTGCTACACGCGGCAGATGTGGAAACAACGGTAAACCGCCTGAACCCGTACACCCTTAAATTGACAACGAAATATAAGGATTGGCGCGGGCCGACGTATGCCGGAACCGACGGGGTTATTACTGACACGTTGAAGGAAGAGATTCAGCTTTCGTCCTCCCATGTCGATTTCCGCAAGAAGGACGAGATGTACCATGACATAGCATGGACTATGAACGCCCCGAACCGCTGGACGCAAGACCTCCCCGTCGTGCGGGCACGCGGTATCATGAAACGTACCGACGCGACGGTTGTTATTCACGGCGGTAGCGCGCACGCTCCGGAGTTGCAGATCGACGGCTCGAAGTGGATTAGTTCGCCAAGCACGGCTGAAAGCCTGTCCAAGGAGATAGCAAAGCGGGTGTTCGACCCGAACCCCAGTTTCGGGGATATTGAGGTTGAATACGATACGAAGTACGTACTCGGCTCCGTGGTGCAGGTGCAAGGCATGAACCCGAACGGTAGTTCTAACGCCTTCGGCACCATCCTCAACGGCGTTATCGTGGCGTTCACACACTCCCCGGCGAGCAACACCACTAATCTTACGTTGTGGATTTACGACTTCGTAAAGGTGAACAAGACGTGGGGTGAGCTGGAGTCCGATAACACTTCCGGCAAGAAGACCTGGCAGCAAGAGGAAGAGACTCGCCAGCGTCAGGGAGTTACCTGGACGCGGGCTGAGACCAACCCGACACTTTAGGAGCATTCATGGGTACTACCCGCGCATGGAAAATCTACTACGACGAATTGACCGATATAGCTAAAGGTCGGACGCAAGCCTTCAAACAGGCGAACTCTGTAGAGTCTGCCCTGTCCCTGCTGTGGGGCCAAGCGGTAGACCAGACGATAGCGAAAGTGAAAGACGCTACCGCTGCAACCGATCAGAAAATTAGCGCGCTCAATTCGTCTCTGACGAATGCCGTAACCAACGCCAAGAACGAAGCGCTGCGCGCGGTGGGTGTGCTCCGCAACCAGGTAGAGTCGCGCCTGTCTCAGCTAGAGCGTGACGTACCCGCCCAGCGTACAGAGCTACGGGCACACGCACAGTCTCTTGTTGAGACGGCGCGAGACGCGGTGACCGATTACGTCAATGAGCGCACTGCAACGCTGTATAAACCGGAGAATCAGTGGGCGGTGTTCTCCGGCACGTCAATCGACTCGAAACTAACAGCCCCCACCTATCGTCCGTGGGTTTGGATAGTGAATGCCACTGCTTCCGGCCAGGTTCTCGGAACTGCGGTTGAGGCGGGCGGCGTGTACATTGTCTTCCTCACAGACAAGACGAGTGGGAAAGTCGTTCGCGTAGATAAATAAGCGCTTCCGTAAAATAGGCTAGAGAGAATCCTCTAGCCTATTTTTGTATAAGGAGTCCTTATGTCGGACCAGGATAAACTGTATGCTCGCCAACCCCCCGCACCAGGAACCGGGGGACTCTCGGAGCCTGAGGTCAAGGCCCTCATTCAGGAAGAACTCAAGAAGAATCCAGCTGCACCTGGCGGCGGCCTCTCGCGTGAGGATGTGCAGCAGATTGCCGACGCTGCTGCTAAAGCCGCAGTGCGCGCTATCCCCCCGACCACCCCCGGCGTGTCCCGCACCGAAGCAGAGACTATTGCTGCTGCAGCTGCGCAGAAAGCGATAGCTTCCATTCCCCCAGTCACCCCCGGAATTAGTGAATCCCGTGCCGAGCAGATTGCCCAGCAGACCGCCCAGCGTATCGTCGAAGCGCAGCCTAAACCTGCCCCCGGCGTGACGGAGGAGCGTGTTACTGAGATTGTGAAGGGTGAGATTGCCAAGGTTCCGTCCCCCGATGCGGGTCTGAACGCAACTCAGGTGCAGCAGATTGTAGACCAGGCTATTCAGAAGCTACCCCCGGCACCTACGCCCGGTGTTAGCGAGGAACAGGCGCGCCAGATTGTTCAGGCAGCTATTGCCAACCTGCCGTCCGGGGTTACCGAGTCCCAGGTTCAGACGGCTATCCAGTCTGCACTCGCCCAGATTCAGCCGGGCACCTCAGAGGAGAAGGTACGCGAGATTGTGACCGCCGAGATTGCCAAGGTACCTCGCGTCACGGTTACCGATAACAACGATGGAACGATAACTATCTCTACCCCTGAGGAGTAAACATGGCTCAGGCAACTACCCTCGCCGTCAATCTGGGAAAGCTCTCCGGCACGGGCGACTCTGCGGTGTGGGCGTCTGTACAGCCCCGGCTAGAGTCTTACATTCAGCAAGAGCTTGCTAAGCTGCCGACCCCATCCCAGCCGGGTATATCGCAAGAGAAGGCTGAGGAGATTGTGCGCAACGCCATTCAGGCGCTCAACCTCCCGTCGTCCTTCCTGACGGAGAACCGGGTAAACGAGCTGGTGCAAACGGCTATCAACGCCCTGCCAACCCCGGCCCCTGGCATTACTGAGCAGCGGGTGACTGAGCTTATCAATCAGGCAGTAGGCCGTCTCCCCGCCCCCGGCACGAGCGAAGAGCGCGCCAAGCAGCTTATTGCGGATGCTCTCGAAGAGTTGAAGAAGAGCGGCGTTGCAGGTCCCCGAGGTGAACGCGGCGAGCCAGGTGCTCCAGGCGCACCTGGTGCTCCAGGCACCCCCGGCAAGGACGCAGACATGGACGCGGTTCGGGCCTTCGTCACCTCCGAGGTGCAGCGACTCATGCCGCAGCCCTCCGGCGTGGATGAAGCTAAGGCGAAGTCTCTGATTGACGAAGCCCTCGCCAAGCTGCCGAGGCAGTCCGCCTTCCACACCTCGGCGCGCTCTGTGAACGTTCTGCAAGAACCCTACAATGCAGACCCGACCGGCCAGCTTGACTCTACCGACGCTATCCAGCGCGCCATTCTCGACGTGAACAACCTCGGCGGGGGTGCAGTGTTCATCCCAGCTGGCGTGTACCTGGTGAGCTTCCCCTTCATTGAACTCAAGGGCATGGTCTTCGTGTACGGTGAGGGCAGCGGCACTCAGATTGTGGCGACAACCTCCAAGGCGATTAACCAGAAAACGGGTGTGTTCCGTACTGGAACCTGGAACAACCGCGCACAAGACCCCTCGCTACTGCGCTTCGGCGTGAACAACCTGTGGATCAAGGCTCGGCGTGCCGGGTACCAGCACCAGAATTTCATCTCGAACTTGTGCGGCGTGTTGTTCAACACTGACCTTGGCTCCGGCCCTGCTGACCCGGACGCGGTGCCTTCGTGCAACTTCCTTGAAATTTGGGGTATGGAGACGGGCGCGGCTTTCCTCGGCACGGACGACCAGGCCATGAAAGTGTTCTCTCTCAAGGTGCGTAATGCCGGACAGGCCGGTCTAGTTGTCGGTAAGCCGGACGGGCACCCTGAGGGTACTGGCGGCGCGGCAGATAATAAGTTCTACGGCGCTGATATTGGCGGCAGTAACAAGAGCATGGACGGCTACGCCGGTATCGAGGTTTACACTTCTCAGACCAAGTTCGTAGGCTCAACGTCCTGGTACACGGCAGGGAACGCGACCTTCGCGCAGCTCTACGCTCAGCCGTCAGGCGGGCGTGGGGTAGATGTTCGTGCCGGTTCCCCTCAGTCGGCTAACCGTGCAGGTCAGAAAGGCGGCGCTGGTTGGTTCATCAAGGCAACCAAGTGCACCTTCTCGGCGTGTGAGGCTCAGGAGAACGGCGGCCACGGCTGGATTGTCGCCTACGGCGATAACCTGCTGGACGGGTGCCGGGGCGAGTCCTCCAGCTATGGCGACACGGCCAAGGGTGAGGCTGGTGCCAACTCTGCGGCGGACTTCTACGTCTGCAACACGGGTGCTGAGGGCACTGTGCTGCTGGGTTGCACCTCGCGCAGTGCGCGTAAAGGCTCCGGCGGGGCACGATGGAGCTTCTACGTTGAAAGCTGGTTCAAGGGCCTCACCCTCCAGGGCTGCGTCTCGATGGACGTGTCTGTGCCCGCTGAGACAACCGGGCTAAGTGTCCCCGTCCGGGTGAAAGACCCGCAGGGTCCCGGCGTGTACATCCAGGTCGGCCCGTACCGGGTAACGACCTACACCTACACGCCGCAGGTTGTGGACCTGCAGCCGAAGACTGGAGTAAAGCCGTATGGCGACTCTCCCGGCGAGCGGAACTACCTCATGTATAATCCGCTCTACTGCAACGGCCAGATTCATATTGAGGCGTTGCTGGAGGAGCCTTTCGTAGACGGCGGCATCCTGTTCTCCCTGCCCGCAAGTGCACCCACTCCCATTCGTACCGTGAAGTCCGTGGTAGAGGGCATGTCCATCTACATGAACGCTGGTTCTCGGGACGTGCTGGTCTGGGGCATGGGCGGACGTTCCAACGTAAAAGTAATTACCGATTTGGTAGGTTTCTTCAATGGCTAAAGAAAGTATTATCCCGAGCATCAAGAACTCGAAGTTCACCGGCGCGGCGCTGGAAGCTATCAAGAGCATTCTTGCAGATAACGGGTACGGGACGGTGCAGGATACAGGCTGGCGAGACATTACCAGCCTGATTACTGCACCCGAGTTTGAAACGCTCAAGACCCAACCCGGCTTGCTGTGTGCCCGCCGTGTCGGCACTCGGTGCACCCTCCGTTACTCGCCACTATTCGCAGGTGGGCCGGGACTGGGCACCGCCAAGGCCGGGGCGACGTACATCCTTATGAAGAAGCTGCCCGGATTCTCCCCTTGCTTCCCGAAGATTGACCTGGCCGGTAAGCGTTTCATGTGGGGGACGACGGCCACTCTCTCGGCACGCGGCACTGTGAATGTGGGCCGGTGGATGGGGTGGGGCGTAGACTCTGGCGATGCACGATTCACTGGGCTGCTTATTGCCCCGGACCTGGGAGGTTCAATATCCCTGGAATACGATACCGTCGATCCGTTCCCTATAGAATTGCCTGGCACGCCGATTGAGTTCGCCACCCCCGACCATTTGAAGTAGGTTCCGCATGATTAACGTGAAGACCACAGCCATAGATAAAGGCGGCGACCTCTCCGGCAAGGGCCGAGAAGCTATCCAGCGCGTCATTGAAGGGTACGCCGAAACGTTCCGTAGTACCGTGAATGAAGCTGTTGAGGAGCGGGCTGCACGTATTGAAGTGCGGCAGCCCGACTTCGGGTTTGTGAATGGCAAGCGGTACTACAGCCCTATCACGTACACCTGGCCGGACTACTACAACGGCGACAACTCCCAATGGAGTAAGTTTCTCAAGTTCGGAAACTCCCTGGGGATTGTTATCCTCAACCGCGCTTCCGGCGAGTGGCTTGTCAAACGGCCTGATACAGACTTCGCTACCCAAGCGAATCTGGCAATGGCCGCCGGGACTAAACGTATCGCGTTCTATATCAAGACTCGGTACGGGGCTAATGCGCCGGAAGCTGACGAGGCTTACCGGGAGCGTGTAAAGAACATGCTCGGCGTGTCAATGGAAGCGGTTACCCGGTTCACAGAGCAGTTCATTTTAGACTCGGTGACCGCCGTGTACCAGGATTACCCCGAGGTGTTCTCGAAAAGTCGCGGGGCTATCTTCCTGGACGAGGTTGTGAACGGCTGGGATGAACAGCAGCAGAAAATCATCCCGTTTTATCAACAGCTTTATCGCAAGATAAAGAACATTGTCGGTAACGACGTGCCGATTATCATCAACCCCGGCTCGAACACGCGCAAGGAAATGATGGATGCGTGCGATATTGTGTGCACCTGGGAGTCCAGCGCTCAAAAATACCTCGACCCGACCACGCAGAACATTCACCCCGACCACTACAAAGACTTCCCGTCATGGCGGTTCTGGCACGTGGTGCACGGCGTGACCGAAGAGAACATAGAAAAGGTGTTCGACAAGCTGGACTCCCTGAACATTGGGCACGCCTACGTGACCGATCGGGTGTTCAATATAGGTGCAGGGTCAGAAGATTCGCCAGAGGGGAACCCCTACGACAAAGCGCCCTCGGCGTTTGTCGAGACGAAGGTTCGTTCCTGGACGAACGGTATTCTCCCTTTGGAGAACCGCCTCGCCGCAGTCGAAGCGGCGTTGAAGAAACTACAAGCTAAGGAAGCTTAAATGACTGACATTACCTTAGGCCCGGTGTGGCTAGTGGCAGCTAAACCCGGCGAAACGAAGCCGCCAGCCCTGGCTGCGGACGAAGCTAAGAAGCGTGGGTACTACCTGCACTACGGCGACACAGCCCCGCAAGAACCAACGGTAGACGGACTCCCCGTCGTGTGGGTACAGGGCGTGCCGCAAGACCTTATCCCCGTTGTGCCGCAGATTCCGGCCTTCAATCTGGCGCACCGCAAGGTGGCTATCCCTGACAACCAAGTCGGGGTGCAGTACTACCTCAACGGCAAAGCTGTTGAGCCGGGTATCCACGTCGTACCTGGCGAGGGGTTTACCCACTTCCGCGTAAGTGCCGAGCCGAAGGCCGGGTACGTCACCACTGGGAAGTACGAATGGATTCGTACTATTTCCTCTGTTCAGGGGCGTGAGCTGTGGGTATCGGAGAAGCCGTCTCTGCGCCCTGCAGGGCAAGAGCTGACCCCTCCCATTGAGGGGTCTACCGGCACGGATTCTAAAGGCTTCGGTGCAGGTGCTAAACGCGCTGGCGTCCAGATGAACAACGGCTTCGGCGGGTACGGCACGGCAACGTTCTACCAGCTCGGCGCGGGGTGGACGAAGTACCACCACGAGACGGAGTATACGCACGGATCTTGGGTTGCCTCAGACCACGGCACGCTCAAGGAGCAACACACTGAGTCTATTACTCTCTTCTACCCTCACACCCGGAACCTGACGATCGAGTTCGACCTGGTACCTGCCCCTGAGAACTTGAACAAGCTCGTATTGTTCTGGATCGGTCACCTGGACAACCGGAAAATGTACATGGCTGACATTGGCCGTTACCTCGTCTCGCTCTCTGGCAAGGACGGGACGAAAGAATCTCGGGAAGTCCCGTTCAAAGACCGTACCGGCAAGTGGACTCTTGAGTTCGTGAACGATGTCTACACCATCACCGCCCCGAACGGTTGGAGCGCCACGCAGGATTTCTCCCACATAGACGGGGAGCTGGCGCAGGGGCTTATCGGCATTCGTCTTGATAAGAACGAATGCGCGGGCCTTCGCATCTACAAACGCCGCGACGAAGGGGTAAACAATGCCTAGTAAACTCGTCAAAGACGGCAAGGTTCAGTCCCTTCGGGCTAAATCCTTCAAGAACGGGCAGTGGGAGAAGGCAACCTCTCCCGCCCAGCCCGCGCTTGTCGTCGATGCTTTCCACCCCGACCGTTCCATCCTGCAGAACACCATCTGGACTCAGCGAGTGGACGACCCAAACCTGCCGCTAGACCCGCGCAGCGCCCAGAAAGCGCAATGGATGTGGGATAACACCCCTGACCCGTTCGGTGCCCGGTGGCAGGATGGTATCGGCAGCGGCGCGTTCGGCTCCAAGACGGGCTTCAACACGTCCCAGTTTGGCACCGAACCTATCGCGGCCTACGTCGTAGACTCTACCCACCCTGACGTTGAGTACGCATGGATGGAGTGTTCGCGCGACGGCATGTCCACCATTTCTTGGGATAGGACTCCGACTCCCGAGGGCATACGCTCCCAGGTAGCCGTCAAGAAAATTCTGGGCGGGCGCATCCCTCTGCCTAAGGGTGCGCTACCTGCACCCAAGGGCGATAAGGGTATGGCCCTATACGACATTGGCACCGGCGTGTGGCGTGAGTATTTTGCTGCGGAAGGCCCGTACAAAGACAAAACCGGCCCGAACGGTGAACCGTACTACACCGCTTCTGTTGGGGGGTGGAGCACCAACCCACCGGGGAGGGACATTTCGTCTACGAACTTTGCGACGCAGACCCAAACCGGCCAGTCGGCGATTGCGTGTATGCACAATTCGCTCGGCTTCATCCACCCGGACGAAATTCGTCGGGGTGTTATTGAACACGCTCTGGCGTTCACGTTCGGAGCGGTGGCGTGTGAATCGGTGACCCGGAACGCTGAGGGGAAAGTCATAGCCAAGCACGCCACCCCGTCATGGCCCGCAGCTGGTTCAGATGCAAAGGCCCCGCCGGAGCACTGGCCCAACTCGCCGAAACACGGCCAATGGGGCCGGGTACGCGCGGACGTAGACCCTTGGTACAACCCACGTACCAAGGCCCCGTACAACCCTCTCACCCGCATAATTATCATTGCAGCGCAAAAGTACGGCCTGGTCGGTACTGACACGAACGCATGGTGCCATGCGTTCAACGGGCACTCCGGCGTGGCGGACATGTTAGCTCATGGAACAACAGAGGACCCGTGGACGAATGGTGGTGAGCTGGCACGAATCCTCAACAAGGGCGAACCCGGCAGGGCATTCGACGTGAGCGACTTCCCGTGGGATAAGACCGAATGGTTCCCGATGGACTGGCGCCGTCCCGATATTGACTTCTACGTCCGGCGCGGCACCTACGACCCTTACGTGAAAGAGGGAAAATTATAATAGGTTTGCATAATATTCACCGAGCGTAAAGAGTAGATATGGAGTTCCCTAAGACAGGCAACCCGCATGTTGATTGGTGGATAACCATCCTCGCCGGAGCTTTCATCACGATTGCAGTCGTCGCGCGCATCACGTCCAGTTTCTCTTCTGATTTGAAAACAGTCAAAGATAAGCTGACGATTATCGGGCACGATGCGAAAGAGGCGAAGCATCAAGTCAAGAACGACCATTCCTCAAATCTCCGAGACGATGTGGACAAAATCACTGCCACTATCTCGGAGATTCGGGACCGCCTAGACCTGCTACAAAAGGAACAGGCGGTTCAAGGGGAACGGCAGGTTGAGATGAAAGAATCCTTCGACCGAACGTTCCGTGAGCATGAGGAGTTCCGCCGTGACATTGGGGGGATGCGTGGCGAGATTCGGCATGAACGGGAGCGCCTGGACAACGTTATAATTTCAAAGGATAGGTAAGGAGCGTAAGTGGCGTATAAGTACTACACACACAAAGACGCAACCAATTTCACGCCTTACGCTGAGGTACCGAGGGTCTTCGGATTCCAGCGCGTGATAACTAACATCACTCTGCACCACTGGGGCGACCCCGACCAGAACCGTAACCAGACCGCACTCGGTATTGTGAATTGGTTCTGCGGCGGCGGTGCTCCGACCAGCGCGCATGAGATTATCTCGGCGGGCGAGGTCTGGTGCATTGTGGACCACATGAACGCTGCATGGGCCAACGGTAACGCTCAGGGCAATGCTCAGAGCGTGACCCTCGAATGTAACCCGCGCATGTCGCGTGAAGATTTCGAGACGGTGGCCGAGCGCGTGGCGGACATTTGGGATATGCACGATCGCATTATCCAGGTGACCGAGCACCGTGACTGGTTTAGTACTGCGTGCCCCGGACGATGGAGCAAGACCGCCGTCACAGCGCGAGCCATGCAGTACTACGAAGCGAAGCGTGGAAAGAAGACGATGGTTACCACCGTCGCGCAGAAAATTGTTGAGAACAACAAGGAAGGAACTATTGTGGCCGACGCGATAAGCGACCTGCGGGATACTTGGCTGCCGGGCAAGGAAAGTGTGCGCCACCCCGGCATTAACCACACCGCCCTGATGAACGCCAGCCTACAGGCTCAGCGCATTGCCGATGCACTGACACCCGGCCAGGCGAACGTGAAGTTTGAGGGTGAGATTCACGCTTACCTGCGTGTGACCTTGGACGAAATTCGCAAGACTAATAACTTGCTGCAGCAGTTGCTCGATAAGATTACTACCGCTTAGGATATTTCTCATGGATAACAAACGTAAGATTGGCCCGGTAACCACTGGCGCGGGCGTAGGCACCGCCGTTGCAGGTAGCCTCGGTACCATTATTGGTTTCCTCTTCACCCGTGCAGGTATTGAGCTTCCTGCCGAGGTATCGAACGCAATTTTGGTTCTCATTTCTACCCTGGGCACCATCCTTGGCGGCTACCTGGCACGTGGGGAGAAGTTCTCCCTGGCAGAGGCCCTAGGTAGCATCCTCCCTGAGGTCTCCCCCGAGGCCCCAAAGCCGGAGGTTTCCCAGGAACTCCCTGCAAACCGTGCAGACTACGCTAAGTATGAGTTCCCCCGCGAGAACGTACAGTAAGGAGATATAATGAACATCTACGGCCCTCACTTTTACCAGATCGCAGCGTGGCTCTTCTCGCTGTTTGGGTAAGTGATATACTGAGTCCCGTCCAGGAATACTGAGGGACAACAAACCCCCGCCAAGACTCACTCATCTTGACGGGGGTTTGCTCTTTATAATAGATATGTCGTCTTGCCACGGCTGCCCCCGGTGCCCACCTCTCGCCGGGGGTTTTCCTATAGCAGGTGGGTGTGATCCTTGAGCCAAACATCATCCAGCGTTTGCACCCGGCGAGACTGTCCGCGAAGGTCTAGGAACGTAGGTTCAGCGTCGCGCTTCTCCAACTCTTTGATAATGGAGTCAATCTCCCGTATGGTCCTCTTCATAGCCCGCAGGTCGTCCATGTCGATTGAATCGCCTGGATGTCGGGTTGTTGCGGACATGTGCGCACACGCGAAGGTCAGGATGTTTACCAGCACCGCCGCGTGCAGCCCCGCCGAGAACCCTGCGGGCGTCTCGCAGTTGGTGACTAGTTGCTTCGCGTTGTTGCAGGGGGGTATGGCCTCAGAGAGGGAGCCTATCAGGCTCTCGAACTGCTTGAACAATTTGAGCTGGCCCATAGATTTTCGCACTAGTGGGATGTCGCCCACCGTCTTGTACGAACGCCCCATGCAGTCCAGCATCTTACGCAAGTCGTTGATACCACCCTTGCGGGGGAACCTCCAGGCATATTTCAGTGCGCACCCGACCCACATGTGGAAGCTGTGGATGCTCTCGTCTAGCTCAACGCCGTGGATCGGCGCGTACCGTTCTGCGTTTTCTGCTGCTTCGTGTGTCATAGGAGTGCCTTGTACCTTTCTTCGATGTCTTCGAGGAGCTGCTGCACCTCGGCCTGTTTCTTCTCCCACCATTCGGGGGTTATGTCCTCAGGGCGTGTGCGCGTATGGAACATTGCTGCGTGAAGCTTCGCCCTCGGCTCGTCGTACTTGAGAGTGATAGGAATACGGGACAGGAACGTCACGATACCCTGTTGTATGGTCTCTAGCTCCATGACCTCATCCCGCTTTCTAAGAACATTACAGGGGTGCCGAAGGGGGTAACGAGAGGGGCGTTCCGTGGTGGCGGGTCGAACGCTAGACGGAAACGGTTAGTGAATACTTTCACCAGCTCTTTCACGTACCACGGCTTATGCTCTGCCAGATACGGCAGTCGAAGGCTTTCCTGGACTGGACGCGCCAGCCACGGAGCGATAAGACGGACGTACTCTTTGACTTCTTTCTTGAAACGGATCAAGACCTTCAACGCCTCTACCTGCACCTTCTTGAGGTATGCGTAAAACTTGATACAAACCTGAACCACCTCAGGATTTACGGACAGTTTCATTGTTATTCCTTCCGATAACGCTTGCAGTAATAGCCTTCGGCAGCAAGCGGTAGTCCTTCGGCCCATGACGGGAAGAAGTCTCCCCCCGTCACACCCATAAGATTCTTCATTCGATCGACGTCTATTCCGCTCTGGCACAACACCTCGTCATGGACGTGTGCGACAGGCTCGGCGCCGTACAGTTCCAGTGTACACAGGGCGTTCGCCAAAACATCTCGCGCCACGGCCTGCGTAACGTTCTCGGAGAGCTTTCCCCCGTAGGTGGGGTCTAGCGCCCAGTCCTTCTTGAAGTAGTTGCGGAAGTGGATAATACTCCGCAGCTTGCCAAACTTCTCCATCTGCTTCACCTGCACGTCATGGTAGTGCATGGCCCGGCCTGACGGGAGGTGTACCCGGCGGGTGTTCTCGATGGAGTCAATACTGATGTGGTCGAAGACCTGACCCGAACCGGCCTTGAAGACCAGCTCTAACAGCCGCCAGAATGAGACGATGTTAGGGTTAGCGTCCCGCCACGCCCACACCAGCTGCTTGAGTTCGTCGTCGGTACCTTCGCCGCCCATTCGGCGAAGAGCATTCACACCGCCGCCATAGCCCAAGGCCAGCACGGCAACCTTACCTTTCTGGCGAATCTTGCGCGCCTCTTCATACTCCAGGTCGAACATACGGGCAGCCGTCTCGATGTAGATGTCCCGTCCCTCACGGAACGCTTCGAGAACCCACTCTTCACCGGCCAGCCACGCCAGCACACGGGCCTCAATCGCGCTGTAATCACAGACCGTCAGCGTTCCATCCTCAGGAGCCATGACGGACGCACGGATAAGGGGCTTGAGTTCAGACAGTGACTCGGGGATGTAGTCACCGTTCATGAGCTTGTCCACCCCGGCTTGGGTTTCCTCTTCCCCACCCAAGGATTCTTTCGGGAGGTTCTGCAGCTGAATCCCACGCCCCGCCCAGCGTCCGGTGTGTGCGCCGAAGTACTGGAAAACGCCCCGCGCGCGGGAGCCTACACCCGCCATGTTCAGCATGGCGTTGAACTTCGCTGCGGAGGACGCTGTGTAGGTCTGACGCAGCGTCAGCAGCTCGCGTACTATCTCCGGCAGGTCTTCCATCTCTAGGAACTGCTTCACCCCGTCAGCGTCTAGCTGAGGTGCGCGCTCGCCGGTGGAATTGAGTTTGTACACTGCACGTTTCGTCATTCCGCCGTTGCTGTTCGGTACCATCTCGTGCCCGTCCGGCGTCAAAACGTCCATGTCGATGAGGAAGTCAATCACCTGCTGGCGAGAACCTGCGTTGTCGATTCCCGTCAAGTCCTCCGCCTTGGCTTTGGCACGCGCCTTAGCGATGTCTCCGACGTACACGGCGCGTTCGGCGAGTAGTGTATCTACACGAACCCCCCGGTCGTTAATGAGCTGGTCTACTTCCCACTCACGCTGTGCTTGTTCGGGGAACTCGCCGAAGCGATTAATCATTTCTAGATGCGCCTCACGCATGGCGGCCACGTCTTGGTCTGCGTAGTCTCCGAACGCTTCCCATGCGATCGGTTCGTCCTCAGGCATAATCTGACGCCCGTCACGCTGTGGCATGGAAAACTTGCGGATAAGGGCTGAACCGGCTGAATCTTTGTTCGATACGCCCAGAGCCTTTGTCATTCCGTCCAGTGAGCGAGGTAGGCCGTAGTACGCCGACATGGCCGCCGTGTCGATGAACCGGGACGGGTGGACGTACTCGCCGGGCTTGCAGTCTTCAATGATGGAGACGATAACACGCTCAAAGTTGGCGTTATGGGCGACCATTTTCTGGCTCTTCGTCACGTTCTTGAGGAAGAACCGTACAATATCGTCCCACCCCTCAAGACGGGTTACAGGGTCCCAGCCGAAGGCGTAGCTCAGGATGATTGGTTCGCACAGCGGGTCTTCGCCGTAGCGGTAGGCACCCGTCTTTTGGATCGGGTATGTGCCAAACGTCTCGAAGTCCAAGTATAATAATTCTGACATTGCTCGTCCTTTCCAAGCCCCGGAGATTGCCTTCTCTCCGGGGCTTGTTTCGTGTCAGGGCTTAGAAAACGCTATCGTTATCGTCGTCTTCGGTCACGTCGCCCAGAATGTCGTCAGCTTCCATTTCGAGGTAATCCTCAAGGTCAGAAGCGGTAGAGTTCAGGGTCGGTGCTGCGGTCAGAGGCTCGCCGTCAGCGGTCTTGATAACCACGTCCAGCCAGAAGGCCAGCGCGGTACCGAACTTGGTTGAGACGTAGGGGTTGAAGGTGACAAACCCGTAGTCGCCGGAGGTGACGATTGACCCTGCCTCTTCCTTGCTGACAGGTGCTACCTTGCCGCCGATGACCTGCCCGACCTGCGGTGCGTTGTCGTTGGGCTTCTTCGCGTCAGGCATACGACGGGCGGAGAAGGAAAGGGTGTTCTGGTATCCATCCTTCTCGGCCAGTTCCACAACCTGCTCGGAGTCCTTGATAGTGGTCTTCGCACCACCCTTTACCTTGCGGATAGTTGCGGCGGCCAGATCGTCAGCGTTGCTCCAGTTCTCCCGCAGCATCTTAGCCAATTCCTTGTCGATGCTCTTCGAGTCTTCCGCGTACTGAATTGCGTCCATGACGGCGCTCTCCAGTACTTCTACTTGCGTCACCGGCGTGACCTTGGCGTTGCGAGGGGCTGCCTTCTTGGGGATAATGTCGCCATTGTCCAAGCGGACGTAGTTTGGGGCGGGAGCGTTCTTATCGACGATGATCTGGATATCGTACTTAGGCGCGGAGTCCTGGTAGCCGGTGGGGGAGGCGAGAGCGGGGTAGTTGAAACGTACCTTGCCGAGGGTAATTGCCATGATTCTATATTCTTTCTTCTTAAAGGTTTACAGTTTTAGTTTTCGTCGGTAGCGTGGAATACCCCGTACCGTGGGTCTGTGCCAAGTTCCTTGCAGGGAACTCCGTCACAGGTTACGTGCTTCATCTCGAAGCCGAACTCTTTATGCATTGCGTAGAACAGGTCAAGGCTGACTTGGCTCTGTCGGCGCACCGCTTGGTCGAACGTGTGTTCGTATATGCCCAACCGGCGTGAGAGCGAGCGCATGGAGTCTACGCCTTCCTGACGGCGTATGAACTCGCCAAGCCGCCATTTCTGGATGTAGATTTTCACAGCTCTACTCCGTCCAGCACATCTGAAATATCTGCAACGTTCGATTCGGACGGATCGCCAGGCTTCACCTTCGGCGGGCCTTCCTTGACCTCGACGTAATTCTGGACGATGGACTTCTCAAGCTTCTCGCCGAGCAGTTTCTCCATCTGCGAGAGAGTAATCAAGGATTCCTTGACGCGAACGAAGTCCTTCTCTTCGTACCCACCCTCTACGAGCAGGGCGCGAAGCTCTGGAGTATCGTTCAGCACACGGCGGGAAGAGCCTTTGACAACCTTCACACCGGGCAGTTGCAGGTTCCCGGCCTTGGCCTGGTCGATAACGTAGGCTTCTAGCTGCTTCATCCAGGCTTCAACCTTCGTCCGGTTCAACACCACGCGGGTGATCTGTTCCGGCGTCAGCTCGTCCACCGTCAGGGCGGTGACGTTCTCTACGATGTTCTCGAAGTCAGAACTCTCGAACTCTCCGAACGCTTCGTCCAGTATGTGCTGCGCACGTGCAGGGCATATGGGCTTGGCTGGGCACCACTGGCACTGCTTCTCGCCGGGGTCATATTCCCCGATCCCGTCGTCCCCGTTGAGGAACGACTCGAAGACTTTAGCCGCAGGTAACGCGACCTCTTCCCGCCAGGTACGCAGGTCGTCCGCGCTGATGCTCCAGCTACGAACGTTGTCGATGCGGGGCTGCACAATGTGCAGGTGCACCGTCTCGATGTCGTATACGAGATCGTATTCTTCGAGAGCGCCTAGCCCGTAGAGCATCAGCTGGGAGTTTTCCACCGGCGAGACGGGTATTCCCATGCCGTACTTGTAGTCCACAACGTGCAGGTCGGTGCCGGTGATAACAACCGCGTCGGAGGTGCCGAAACAGTGCGGGATTTTCGGGTCTACCCGAACCTCCAGCGCAATGAAAGCGCCTTTGTCGCCCTCCGTCAGGGAGTCGATAAGGTCAATCTGCTGCTGGGCGTACCCTGCCATTGTGGCGTAGGCTTTCGCCCCCTCGTCCAGCAGGTCGTTCAGCAGAGCAACCAGAACCTTACGTTCCTTGTCGTACTCGGCCTTTGACCGCTTGCCAAGCAGCAGCAGGTGCTCATTCTCCAGCACGGCGTGGGCTAGAGTGCCTTCCTCTGCCGCGAACCCTGCTGTATCTTTTACCAGCTCGGGGTGCTTCTCAATCTCTGCGTGAGAGGCGGTGCAGCTTAGCCACCGGCTAGAGCTGGACGGGGAGAGTTTCGCGTGTGCGCGCTCGCCCGGTTTAGTTTCCTTGCTCATTCTCGATCCTCTTGATTTCTGCCTTCATGTGGACAAGCAGGTTCGTGTACTCGGACTGCGGCACGCGGACAAGCTTCTGCACGCCGTAGCCGTGAACGATTTTCTCCAGGGCTTCCTTACCCCCGTCCAGGTCGTTCAGCTGTAGAGCTGCCTCCCGGATACGCTCGGGGCTGGGGTCCAGCTCCGGCTCGTCCTCGGCGGGTGCCTCAGCCTTTGCCACTGGTTTTGCCTTCGAGGTTGCCTTCGCACGTGTCTTAGGCGCAGGTTTCGCCGGAGTTTCCGGTGCAGTCTCGGGGGTTTCGGATGCCTCGGCGGGTGCCTCAGCCTTTGCCACTGCCTTCGCACGTGTTGCGCGGGGCTTTGCAGGTGCAGTTTCCTCCGCCTTGGCGGCCACGGCCTGTACCTTCTCGGGTACGGAGTCTGCGGCCAGAGGGGCTTCACCCATCCATGTCTCCACCCGGCCTAAGTGGCGGGAGAAAGAGTCCGTAGTGTCACGCAGGAAGCCAACCAGGTTCCGTGCCAACATTGCCTGAAACGGGGTCATGAGAGTGTCCTTTCGATTGAGTTACCGGGGCTGTTCCCGATAACTCAATCATAGGATATGGCTTCACCTGAATGCAAACTCAGATGGTGTGAGCCTACTCACGTACAATATCGAACACGATTTGGGTGCCGTACCCGGATACGTGCGCGGCTTGCGGGCGTCGGCGCAGCTTGCCGGATTGTGTCATGCCCAGCAGGGTCTCCAGTATTCGCCGTTGCTCCCTGAATCCGAGGTCGCCCAGCGGCTTGTGCATCATCTCGCACCACAGTTCAGGTACGCTAATCGTCTCGCGCATCACACCGTCTGCAAAGTCAGATGCACCCACGGCCATGACCTCAGATTGGGCCATGCGGGAGCTGACCGGCAGGTCTTCCCACCCGGCGGGCACGGGCTGCTCAATGAACTCTTCGATAGAACCGGAGAGCATGTCTGCCTGAGTGTGGTTCTCGCGCATGAGGTCGGCCAGCAGCTCTTCGGCTTCGGTAAGGAAGGGAGTCTCGCCCAAACGCCACAGATGCATGGCCTCTGCCCATACCTGGGCTATGTACTCGTCGGTGTACTTGGTGAAGTCTGCCTTCTCTTTGCAGTCCACAATGAGGAAGCGGCGGTTACCCTCGCGCTGGCGCAGGATGTACGGATCGTTAGTGCTCCCCCAGACAACCCACCGTCGCGGCGTCGTGACGGCCGAACGCTCGTAGGGTGCGCGGTACACGTCGTGGGTTTGCGTCATGAACTCTTTGAGGCGGTTGAAGTCCGCCTTATTCATGGCGTGTCCTTCGTCTGAGACGACGATCCAGGACTGGGACGCGATAATGAGGGTGTCTTTATGTTCGATGTTTCCCAGCGGCGCGCTGAACCCACGGGACATTTGTTCTATCCACCAGGTTTTACCGATACCGGCGGTGCCGTACAGAATGAGGCTCAAATCCGCCTTGCATCCAGGGTCCATTGCGCGCGCCACGGCCCCTACCAGAGCCTTACGCGCCACCAGACGGTTGTACTCGTTGTCCTCTGCGCCCGGTAGGCAGGTCTCCAGGCGAGATACCCCGTCCCACTCCAAGGACGTGAGGTAGTCCTGTACAGGGTCGAACCTGTGCTTCTGCATACAGGAACCGATAACCTGCTCCATACGGGTTTTCGATAGCCGCAGCCCGTACACACGTTCCAGATGGGACATGAGGTCGTACACGCCGTGGGTGGTGAGGGGTTGAGGCTTCGCGTCGTCGTTACGGGCCTCGCTCACCGGAACATACGACTCGTAGTTGCCGCGTTCGCACCACGCCAGGCGGCGAAGTACTGGATCGTTCTCGGACAGGATGTCCAGGTTCCCAATCGTGTCTTTGACGGCCCCGTCTTTATCAGTCACCAGTTCCTTGACCCATGCGGTGGACGGCTCCGCCGGTTTCTGCGCAGCAACCGCACTCTGGCGGGGGAGGGTCTTCACCGTCTCAGGGGCGGTTTCTTGGTCAGTATCGGTGAGCATACCCTCAAGATTATCTGCGATAGCGGCGAAAGCGTTTTTCTGCGAGCGCGAGATAAAAATCTCGTTCTGCGAGACGTATTCCTTCGCCGCCTTGAAAGAAGGCATACGGTTCGCCGGACGGGAGCCTTTCAACCCCTCGTCCAGGTGCCCGAATTTGTGGATACGAACCATGTCAAAGGCGTTCTGTGCGTAGCCTGAGGCGGGGTCGGTAGAGTGCCAAGACCACCACAGGCCGGGGCGTCCTTCCACCTCGGACACGCCAGCGGCGCTGGTGGTTCCCTTGTACCGCCACAGACCCTCGCCTTCGGGGGTGTACGGCAGGTCGAAAGTGTCGATAAGTTCGCCGAAGTCGGGGAAGGCTTTGTTGAACTCGCCGATAATGCCCGGCGCGCTCTCCGGATCGCCTTTCTGACCTGCTGAACGGGCCAACGGAACAATATACTCCCCGGCCCGCTCGTCCGAGAGGAACACCTTCGGGTCTAGTAGGCTTACCTCGGCTTGGTGGGGGGTAACGTCGTAGTCACCACCCCGCATGAAGATGTATTCGCCGACCAGATGCGCCCCGAACTGGTAGTGCTCCGGGTGTTTCGCTGCTGGCGTAAACATAATCTGGGCGGGCTTGGCGCTGGACGGGTCGATAGACGCTTCATGGTTTTCGACAATGATGTGGTCGATGATCCGGCGGTAGTCTTCGGCACTGACCTCTGTCGCCAGCGGTATCAGGTACCGATAGTGCGGGTCTTCTGGGGTGTGGGAGAACGTCGTATGCCACAGGTAAACGTAGGGTTTCAGGTACTCTTCTAGGGCTTCTTTGCCCCCGTCTAGCGCGCCGTCCAGGTCAAGGGTGAGCATGGATCGGGACTCAACGTTGGAGGTTGCTCGGCGGTGGTTTTTCAGCGTGCCGGGGATGTAGCTGCGTTCTGCCTTGATACTGCCGGGGTTTTGCAGCATGTTCAGTACGGCGTCAAGGGAGAGTTCTTTGCGCTCAGTGTCGGGGGAAATTCCGTTGGCGAACTCGAAGGTAAAGGTATGCATTTTTGGTCTTCCTGCAAGTATGCAATAATAGTTCTTAATTGGTCCCTTTCACTATATTATGTGTATGTGAAAAGAGCAAAACCCGCCGGTTCTTTTTGGTCTTTCCGGCGGGTTTTGTGCTGTCTAGGGACTAGTCGTCTTTCAGGTAGTCCAGTAGGCGCTGCTGAGCGTCTACTTTGTGGGTTAGTTTGTCGAAGACATGGCCGTCGATCGAGTCCTCCGCCATGATGTGATGAATGCTCACCGTGTGTTTCTGCCCACTACGGGCCAGTCGCTTGTTGGACTGCAAGTATTCCTCTGAGCTCCAGGGCAGCGAGAGCCACACTGCCGTGTAGCCGCCGTGCTGGAGGTTCAAGCCGTGGCCGATGCTGGCCGGGTGGGCTGCGAGTATCGGCAGCTCTCCCTTGTTCCACCGCTTGGAGAAGTCTTTCTCTTTGACCGTGTGAACGTCCGTGCCATACCGCTTCTGCAACATCTCTAGCTCCGCCTTGAATCGGTAGAACACCAGGACGGGAGAGCCTTGAGCACTGGAGATAATCTCGTCCAGCACGTCCAGCTTCGCAGTATGCAGTTCGTCGTAAGCCCGTGGATCGCTCTCTGAGGCGTCGTAATCCATGTTGTGGTACGCGAACCCAGCCGTGACCTGTGAGAGCTTCCCTGATACCACAGCGGCGTTTACAGCGGTGATTTCTTCCCCACTGTCTGCCAGCCGCGCGACCTGATCCTTTTTCAGCTTCTCGTAGAACGACCGAACCTTGGACGGCAGCTTCACCGTGTGGTGTACGTAGTTGGTCGGCGGCAGCTTCACGCGCCCCTCGGTTCCCTGCGAGAGAACGATAGGCTCCAGCAGCTTGTAGATGTCTTCCTCGGTCTTCTTGCCGCAGCGCGGCTCCCAGCCGGTGACAATACCGTTCGGCAGCTGCCCGGCGGGGCGGAAGTACGTGTTGCGGAACCCCGTCAGGGTCTTGCCGAGGGCCTTGCCTTTGTCCAGCAGGAGAATTTGCGCCCACAAATCGACAAGGCTTTTCGGGGTCGGGGTACCAGTCAGCCCCCACACGTGCTCGGCGAACTTGCAGATGCGCCGCGCCGTCTTGTGGCGCACGGTGTTCCGGTTCTTGTACCCGCTCAGCTCGTCAATGATGACGGTGCGGAAGTATCCGGTCGCCGCCTTCTCCAGCAGGTCTGCTTGGTTATCTCGGCTAATGACGGTGATGTCTGCATCCACCTCCAACGCTGCTTCTCGCTGCTTGCGCGAGCCTACGACACAGGTAATGCTCAAGTCCGGTGCCCAGAGGTCACGCTCCGGCCCCCAGACGGTCTCAGCGACACGTTTCGGTGCAAGCACCACGGCGGGTAGGTGGTCTTTGGTGAGGGCTGACAGGCAGCTTGCGGTCTTACCTAGACCCATGTCCAGGAACAGCGCCTTGCCGCCTTTGCCCTCTCGCAGGAACGCCACGGCTTGTTTCTGGTAGTCGCGTAGCTCGTACTTCGGCTCCCACAGCACGTCGCTCATTGGTTGTCCTCTCGATAAATCTTTACGTTACAAGTTTTTCGTGGCCCACAGTAGCACGTCGTCTTCTCCAGCCAGCACGGCGACGTTCCCTCGTCGCTTCTTTAGGTACCGGTGAATGAGCGCTTGACGGGGGGAGACTCGTCCTCCCTTGGCACGCTTCAACTCTACGAACCAGACGGTGCCGTTCGGCAACAGCGCGATCCTATCAGGAATGCCCGTCTCCGTCGGGGCCAGCTTCCACGTCAGCCCACCCGCCTTTTTCACCAGACGGGTGAAGAGCGCTTCCGCTTTCTTTTCAGAATTAGATGCCATGCGTCAATTCTATAGCATCCATTCACATGAAGCCAAATCCTCGGCGGCCCTGTTTTGGAGGGCACACCCCTTATCAGGCGGCAACGGACGCCCACGAAGCTAACGTGAGCTACGTCACAGTGGCCCCTTTATATATTTATTTAATAAGAGATATATCCTTTATTGCGGATTTAGGCGACTTGAGGCGACAGCCCTTGTATTTACTGGGATGTCGCCCAATTCCCACCCCCGATTTAGGCTTCAAAACCCCCACTTCTACCCCTTCTAGCACCCTAAATCTGCACCTCTCGGCTTCTTTGGAACCCATTGACTTGAGTGACCGCTGTCACTTATTCGCCTACCATTCGACCTCGCATGTGACGCTCGACATACTCAACACCCCTGCCTTCCTTGTCGCCTCTAACGTACCCCGAATCGCCTACCAAATTGGGCGACTTCCCTTTATTTGTAAGGGTTGTCGCCTCTTGTCGCCTATTTTTCAAAAATCCTATATATTACTTCCTTCTTGCGCGTGTGCGCGCGTTATTGTACACGGTCTATAGGCGGCGGTGTCCCTGGTATCGGTGTGTTTCGTGACACTTCCTCCGATGGTGGCCGGGTGTGGGTGGCTGCCGGGGTGTTGGCGGCGGGACGGGGGTGGTGCCCATGACCTTCTTCGGGCGGCTGTGCTCGCCGCTGCGCGCCGTTCAGACGTTCGTGTGGGTGATTGGCCGGTCTGGCCTTCACAGGCCGTTCTCGGGGCGTGTGTGCCCGGTACACGCTGCAAGCGAGGACCCCCGTCAGGGTGCGCGTCCACCGTCGATATTGTGGTATGCTTGAGGGGACGCAAACGAACAACCGCTGATCATCTGTTCTGTTTAGTCTGTCTCTCGATGTGGTACGGAGCGCCCCTGGTCTTCTTCTCCCGGAAGCCAGGGGCGTTTCATCTGTGCTACACTGTTTACGTGCGAGTCATATAGCCCTCGCAGCGGAACACCTACCCGTTACTACTAAACTCTCCATTCGGGATTGGGAAGCCTAGGTCATAGTCATGCGATCCGCTGCGAGGGTTTTCCCGTACCTCCGTCCAGTGTGCTAGACTGGAGGTCCTTTCATAGGGTGTCTATCCGGTAACGGGCGGCGGGTCTTTCGTGAAGCTTAGCCCGCCACCTCTGCGATAGGTAGCTGAGGAAACAGTGCATGGGAAAAGCCCCGGAGCTAATTACTAGCTCCGGGGCTTTTGTCGTCTCTTAGGACTTGCTCGGGTACAGGCTCACGGTGATGGTCTCACCTCCCGCCACGGTGCCTACCTCGGCGTACCAACTCTGCCCGTCACGGGTGAGGTGCATGGGGTTTTTCATCTGCCCCAGCAGCTCATCCTTGCGTCCGTAGTGGCCGATGCGTGCCTGTATGTAGGCTTCCCACAGCAGGTTCAGCTCGCCCTTCTCACAGCCGTTCTCGTACAGCTTGCGCAGCACCCGTCGGGTAGCAACGGCGTTGTCAGTCTCCAGGGTTGCCTTCGTGCCCTTCTCGGGGAAGATGCTCCCCCAGTCAAGGCCGATGATTCCGTCGGTGATTGGCTCCAGCCGTCCCGGCACGTCCACTCGCTGCTGCAGCTGAGCTGAGCGCAGGGCTGCGTTGAGCGCTCGCCGTACCACCACGGCCAGCCCGTCCTCACGCTCTTCGTCTAGTTCCCCGCCGCTGGGGTGACCTGTGAGCACATCCCCTACGTACTCGGGAGTTCCGTCTCCGTTGAGGGTGAAAACGTGGTTTTGAATCTCAAGGTACGCGGTGATGCCGTGGGCGTAGAGGTCTAGGTCTGTGCCAGAGGGGCCGGACAGGTTATCGTACAGAGTCACCAGTGCGTGGTTGTACTGGTCCTGCCCCGGCTGGGGTAGCAGCGTGAAGTCCCAGGTGTACTGCGGGGCTTCCCATCCAAGGATAGTCATGTTCGTTAGCCTTTCTCTTCGCGCCGCCGCTTGATGTCCAAGTGCGAGACGGCAATGTTGTAGATTCCGTGGTTGTGTAGTGCCTTCGTCAAGGCGCGGGATAAGAACCCGATCGCTTCGGTGAGGTGGTCTTGGCGTGAGCGGGTGCCTGGCACTCCCAGGGAGGTGAGTGTCACCCCGTCAGGGCACAGGGAGTACGCTCCGTCCCCGCCGTAGTCTCGGCTCAACTCCACCCGTCCAGCGGCCCGTATGCGTTTGCCGGTGCGCACTGAGTAGCCCAGCGTCAGGGTTGCGTAGGCGACGCACTCGCCCAGTGGCCCTTCCAGGCTGAGAGTCAGTATCTCGTAGGTGTTGTCCACCTCTCCGAATGAGTTCACCTCCAGCACTCGGGATAGCCCCGGCATGACCGGCGCTGGCTTCTTCCGTAGCTGACCGCGTACCATCTCATTGTCCTTTCTTCTGGGAGCGACGCCCCGGCGGGTTGTTCGGGGCGTAGTCGTACTCGCTCGGCTTGTCCCCGTAGAGGTCTTTCAGCTCGTCCACTTGCTCTTGCGTCCACACCGGCACGAGGCGGTCGCGGTACCTCAGCTCGCCCATAGGCTCCGGCATGTGCTTGAACATGTGCTGGCGGTGCCGTCCTAGCTCGCGCATCAGAGATGCTTTGGTGTACAGGCGTACCTTCACCGGCTCGGTATCAGGTGCGTTAGGGGTTTCGGTTGTCATTGTCGTTGTCCTTAGGAGGTAGGTTTTTCTTGAGGTTGCGGCTGAACACTGCCGCGAATGAGTCCACGGCCAGCTGCGATTTCTTGGTGTTCGCTTTGAGCCTGGCGAGGTTCTTTGCCCTCGTCTCGCGGCTGGTTTTGCGGGCGTGGTGACGGGTGCACAAGGCTTGCAGGTTCTCGATGCGGTGATCGTCCGCCGCTCCCATGTGGTCTACCTGAGTAGCCCGCGCCTTGCACCGATCTCCCGTGTCCTCTTGGATAGCCTGGCACTGGTACCCGGCCCGCTTGAGAACTTCTTCGCGTAGGGGATCCCATTCCCGCTTAGGGGGTAGGGGCTTACTCCGTCCAGAGGTTCGCCCCCACCCGCTGCGGCGTCGCTGTGCGCGGTTCACAGTTCATCCCCCGGCATGAGCGACCGAACCTGTGCCGCCAGAGTTGGTAGGAGGTTCTGGTACGTGTAGAAGATGTGAGTACCCCCCGGCGTGGAACTGTCCCCGTACCGGGCCTGGGCTGCTCGCAGGAACTCTTCGATAGTTCCCTTGAAGCACCCGCGCTTGGCTAGGATTTGCTTCTCGTTAGCGTCGTACCAGACGGTGAGCAGGTCGTTATCTGCCCCGATCGGGGCGACCTGCACGAACGGTAGCGCCGCCCCCCGCCCTGCTGCCAGGTTCACGTTGTGCAGGAACGTGTTCATGCGCAGGGAGGTTAGCTTGTCGCGGGAGCGAATAGTAACCCCGGCCAGTGTCGAGTTCGCTTTGATACGAATCACCCCGTCAAGGTGCACCCATTCCAATAAGCACCCCGTCTCGATGATGCTGCGGTGCTGTAGCGAGATGCGAGAGCCGGTGATGGTATCGGCCCGTACCAGAACCGCTTTATCGGGCGGGTTGTCCCCTGCGAACTGTACCTTTGAGGAGCCGCGAACCTGAGTGTGCCCACCTAAGCGAACGCCCTTCACGATACTGCCACTAAAGACCCATGACCGGCCCCAGTGCGGGAGCACCCCCGGCCCGTCCACCTCTCCGCCGACCATCCCGCGAGGGTCGCCTTGGTGCGGGTTAGTGGGAACGACGGTGAAGGTCTTGTTCTCGTTGCGTCGCAACTCGTACTTCTTGCGAGGCACCTCGGCAACGTTCTTGAGGTACCAGAACAGGAACAGGTACACATTGCTGTTCAGCGCCGCCAGGTAGCGTATCATTCCGGTGTGCGGTTCGATGTGCTGGCCGTAGCGGTAGATGAAGGCGTCGCCCTTCTCTTCCCACAGTGCGCTCTCTCCGTAGGTAGGCGCTGCCACAACGTAATGCGACCTTTTCACCGTCACGGTGAAGAACGTCACCCATTCCAACTCTCCCCAGTACAGGGTGAGCCGGTTCTCTGGGAGGTACTGTGTCGGGTCGCCGGTGAAGACGGCCCGCAGCTTGCCCTCGAACATAGTTTCGACTGCCCGGCTCATGTCCTCCGTCCGGGGCGCGAGCGTTATTCCGACTTGTTCCATGAGATGTTCCTTACTCTTCGTCTTCGTCTTCGTCGTATTCTGGCGTGTCGTTCGCCACCTTGCGCACCTGCTGTTCCAGGATGGGCAGCAGGTCGTGGTAGATTTCGTAGACCTCAGGACGCTTGTCCTTGTGGGCCTTCTCGTTGGCTTCCAGGAACTCTTCAACCGTCCCGGTGAAGCAGCCCCGGCGAACCCGAATCCCTGTTAGCACGTCGTCTTTCCAGACGGTGAGCTGCCCGCTCTCTGAGCCGATAGGCCCTACCGTCACGAAGGGCAGCTTCCCGTTCACGTTCGCCGTCAGGTTGGCAGACTTCAAGGAAGTGCCCTCAGGGATGCGCACGTAGCCCTTCGGCATGGACGGGCCGATGGTTGAATCCGTGAGTACAGACCCCCGCGACATGACAACTCCACCTGAGAGTTTCACGTTATCCAGGTGGCGACCGTTGATGAAACTATCTTTGAGCAGGTACAGGTGCGATTGGCTGATGTATTCAGCGTCAATGGTCGACATTTTCCCCCCGTCCGGGAACCCTACGATAGTGCTGTTCGCACGCACTAGCGTGTTTTCCCAGAGGCGTACCGACTTCACCAGGCATGTGTTGGTAATCCACGCCGTGCCCCAGTGTGGAAGCACCCCCGGCCCGTCTACCAGACCTCCCGCCTTGCTCCCGGCCTCAGGGTGGCGATCGGGTGCGAGGATAATACGGTACTCTCCGTTGCGTTCTTCCTCCAGCAGGTACTTTTGGCGGGGCCTCTCAGAGATATTTTCCAGGTACCAGCTCAGGAAGTAGTGGACTTCCTGACCTAACGTCTCACGGTATTCTTCCTCGCTGCACTCAAAACGCAACCGGTCGGTGCTGAACGACTGTTCGAGCAGTACCTTACGCGGCCAATAATGCGCGTCCCCGTAGACAGGCAGCGTGTACAGGTACCAGTCCCCATTTTCGTTGTACTCGGGGACCGTGACGCCGAACTCAACCCACTGCATATCGTCCCACCACAGGGTGAACCTGTTGTACTCAAGGCGAATACCTTTCTCAAACTCACCCGTCACGGTGCCGCCGTACAGGTGCTCGAACCGCTCCATGAGTTTGAGTGTGCGCTCTTCTAGCTCAATGCATTCTACGTGTGCCATTTCTAACCTTCCTTTCCTGCGGAAGCATCCAAGATTTCCAAGTGGGTTTCCCCCGCGTTGAGGAGGTTTAGCAGCTCCAACCGCCGAAAGTCTCCGTACACGTGTTCTAATTTCTCACGTGCCATATCCAGCAGCCCCCAGAGGCTACCGCACTGCACCTCTATATCGCCGTCACGGTTGCGCCACATGGTAAGCGTCATGTCGTCCTCACTGACCGCGTTCATCTGAATGAAGGGAGTGCGCCCGCCGGGGTCGCCCGCCACGTCCATGTCGGTAACGGTGGCGTGGGCGGGGATGGTGGCGTTATGCACGAAGCTTTCCGACACACGAACCCCGTCCGATAGCAGCGTCTCCCCTGTGATGGTGGACGAATCTGTGAAGGCATCGAACCATTCCAGACAGCACTCTTTCTCTCGCTCCGTCGAGAGGTTCACGGTCGAATCCCAGATGGAGCACCGGCGAAGCTTTAGCAGGTCGCCGTCTTTCCCGTTGAACGACACATTACTATTGGCGATGAACGTGTGCCCGTCTAGCTTCACCCGCCCCTGCACGGTTGAGTTCTCGTCCACCCATGAGGTGCCTGTCTGCGGCAGCTGCCACGGCCCGTCGATCAGACCGCTAACAGCCCCCGCCTTGACGGTGTTGTGTTTCTGCTTGAGGACCCGCAGCAGCCGGTACCGGCGGCGCGGCGCGCCTTCGCTGCCTTCTACCTCTGCGTACTTTGGAGTCAAAAACCCGCCCTGCAGCTCATGGAGGTTGCGGAAGATGAACTGTGCGGTGACTGCCCCGCGAGCGTCTGCCACGTCCAGGTTCTCGAACCCGCCTGGTATGTGGTACCGCCCACGGCGTGAGCACGCTTGCTTGCCGGGGAAGTGGGGGTACTGTGTCCAGTCAATCCCGTAGCAGTCGTATTCGTATACGTCCAACACCCCAGACTTTTTCCACGCTTCCTTTTCGACGATTTGCACCACGCCCCACAGCATGTCGTCTGCGTAGATGAGCAAATCCCCCGGCCTGTCGGCGCGAGACTCAGTACGCACCGTCACGCCGTACCGTTCGGACGTTTCCAGCGACGCCATGTGCGCCCGGTCTAGTCCGGTCGGCGGGTCTGAGTAGTCCTGTTTGGAGAAGTCTACTAGTTTTGCCTCTGACATTTCTCTATGCCTTCCATCCATATTTCTCTGCGAGTTCCCCTAGCTTGAGGCCCCGCTCGTGTATCGCATCCAGCCCGTCCCGTGAATCCTCGACTGCCTCTAGAATGCGTGTCATTTCCCGCATGGGGCGGGCGAGTGCTTCCCACATCTGCGGGCACTCTTTCTTGTACCGCCCCATGACTTGAGTAACAATGAGGTGCGTGGCGTACAGGTCGTCAAGCGCCTCTTCTAGTTCGTCGCTGATGTCTTCCCACCGCCGCGCACCCATGCCTTCGTCCTTCCTAATAAATCAACCAGCTACGGCCTTCGCCATCGGTTCCTATGAACTCGATACCGGGGAACGTGAAGCCCACAACGGTACCGTCTACGGTCTTCACCTCCCGGCAGGTCGCGGCTTTGATGCTGGCTGCCAGCGTCTCTTCCGCTTCCCGCCCTACCATGAAGAGCGTTCCTAGTATTCGCCAGGGTTGCGGTGTTGCGATGGATACCGCCCCGCCCCGGATAAGCTTTGCGTCTTCCCGTTCAGCGATCGGGACCCACTTATCGCCCTTGAGTACCTGCCCGATAGTCTCTACCACCGCCCACGTTTCCGGGGATAGGTGCACGCGGGTGATGTTCTCGCCCCCTGTCGGGGAGGTGATGCGATACGCGCCCTGCACTACTGAGTAGGGCCATTCCACCGTCCGGGTACGGAACTCCCTTAGCCGGTAGTGGTCGGGGTCGATACCCTTTAGCCCCGGCGTGAACCAGTCCAAAAGCCCGGCGTTTGTCGGCTCTGTCTGCTTCGCCCGCATCATTGATTCGACTGACATTGCTCTGTCCTTTCCTAGTGCGTGTCCTCGATAACTGTTTTCGCGGTGGCGCGGAGGTCTGCTAGGTACCGCCCGATTTTCTGTTCATGGTCTTCTAAAGAGGCTGAATCCTTCCAGCGATCAAACCCGATCCGGTCCAGGTCTGGGTTGAAGAGGTTCACCCCGTCAAGTCCCAGCCGTAGCCCCAGAGTTTCAAGAAACTGATTGACGTTCATCATGTCTGCTATGGCAGCGTTCTTGAAGGTCTCTAAGAAGACTTTGGGGAACCCCGGCCCTATCTTTACCGCGTCTACCTTCTTCATGAAGTCCGCCCACAAGGAAGCGAGCCGTAGCACTACCACCGCCCGGCGTAGCTTTCCTAGGTGGTACTTTGTGGGGTAGCTCAGTAGGATGACCCGCGCCTGTATGTGTAGCGGTTTCTCTTCCAAGTACTGGGGTAGTTCGCCCTCTAGGTTTTCTTCATCCAAGAGGCGAAGGGCGACGACGGTACAACTGAACTTGTCGTATGCCCACTGGTTGACTATCACCTTGAACGCTTCCTGCACGTTCTCAGGAAGCCCGCGCACCTTGAAGAAGGTCTGTAGGGCTTCGTCAAAGTCTAAGATACGTAGGATTTCCTCACGCTTTAGCGTGGGGTCTGTGAGCTTCAACATTGCTCTGCCTTTCTTTAGTCTTCGTACCGGGTGCCGTTCCCGTCTCGATATATGTACGCCTCCGGCACGGTGCTACCGCGATTAGTCCACCATTCCCACACGTCGATTCCCGCCAGCACCACTAGCCCGGTTACCGGGTAGGCGATCGCCGTTACCACTAGCGCGTTCATCCATGTACCGGAAAGCCCGGCTAGAGCACCGATAACCACGGCGGCGGCACAGAGTAAACAGAGGATTGAGCGGATTGCCCCGCGTGCGCTACATAACTGGTTCACTATTCCCACCCTGGCATTACCTTATCGCGGGCCTTGCATAACAGTTCGTAGTTACGTTCCTTGAGGGCATCCAGGTCTACGTGCTCTGACGTGTTTTCACCCCCGTCTTGAAGAACTGAATATAAGGTCGGAATTACACAGGTAAACTTCCCGGTGCCATCGTCCGCCACCTCTACGAAGTCGAACCACACCGCTTTATACAGAACGCCTAATGTGTTTTCCCGCAAGTCCAGAATGGGGGTATCGAGTAGGTAGGCTCCCACCTGTTCCTTGAAAACCCCCGTCATGCGCGGCACGCCGACCCTATCGAGGAAAGTCCGAATCTGCCCGGCGATAACTAACAGGCTTTCCGCTTTCCGTAGTTCCTGGGACAAGGGCAGCGGGGACGGGCTTAGTTCCAGAATCCACCCGGCCTGTTCTGCCTCTGGATATTCCCACAGAAATTCCGGGGGGTTGCCGGGGTACTTGATGTACAACCGTTCCAGCGCCCCGGCAACGTCATGTTCTTCTGCCGCCAGGTGCCAGAACGCCTTGACCGTCTCTTGCGGGATGTTCCCGGCCTTCAAAACATCTAAGTACCGGGCGACCGCTACCGGCAAGCTGAGAACCTTAGGGATGTCCGCCTCTGATAGGTACGGGTCTTGCATTTTCGGGATGTCCATTGTCTCTTTCCTCTCGTGTTTCCTATCGGCGGCGAACCAGTCTGCCGCCCATTGGGCTTGTATTGGTACTGGCGGGGTATTTACGCCAGCCATTGCGCACCGTCCGGCGCGTAGCAGTGAAATTCAATGCCCAGGCTCGCCTTGATTTCGGCGGCTAGGGTGCCCGCCTTCAGCAGCCCGACCCCCAGGATTTCCGCGAGTACCGCGTGAGCGCCCGCCCCGTTGAGCGGAACCGAGTACACGTACCCGTTGCGCTGCCCCAGCTGTTTCACGCCTCCCTGCCCGGCTAACCCTTCAGAACCCCACACCCCTAGAGCGTGGCCGATAGCTGAGAGCACCGGCTCAAGGTCGGGAGATACCCACACCTTGCCAGGGGTCTCGCTACGGGTCGGAACTTTGATTTCGTAGGCGAATAGCGGAACCTCAATTACACGTTCCCCGAACACCACTAATTTTTGCGGTGGGTATGGGAGCAGATCAAGATTCACCCCGGCCAGCGCCTCGTTGTAAAAGTTCTTGTCGCCCTTCTGCACCCACGGCAGAAGTTCTAGCTGTGCACTGAACATCTCATGTCCTTTCTCTTAGTTTTCTGGTGTCTGTGTGCGTGCCCGCCGGGGGAGTCGAACCCCCGCGCGCCCGCCAGGGCCGGGCTGCTGAGCTTAGCTCAGCTTGGTAAAGGTCTCTAGCAGCTCTTCACCTGGATATTCAGGGTCGTTAGGTTCCGGTGCCTCGATACCCTCTAAGGTTTCCATAGCCAGGGCGAACGATTCACCCGCGACAACGCGCCGGTAGGTGTCCGTGTCGTTCTCAAGGTCTGAGTAATCCACGTCCCCTAACCATTCGCCACCTAGATATTCACCGTTGAAGTCCAACAGGTCTAGGTAAATGTCCACCCTGCCACCGGCCATGTAGGCGGCCACGTCTAGCGCGTCGGATTCCTCCCACGCCACCACATACCCTTGACGGTACCCGTCGCCTTTGTCCGCGTCGATTGGGCAGAAGTACGCGGTACGCTCGTCGTTCAAAAAGCCCGGCGCGTCTTCTTCCACACCTAAAGCGATGAAGTGTGAATAAGTTTCCCAGTTCTTTTCAAACTCTGACGGGTCTAGGAACCAATGGTGTGCCGCGTGGTGCCCGGCCCGTTTGTCGTTGAAGCTGGTTTCAATCCACACCACGGACTCGAACGCGTTCTTTAGCGAGTTTGGTATATCTCCATAGCCAGGATTCAAGGGCCGGGCGACAATGTCCAAGCGCCGGTTCCCGTCCAAGGTCTTCATGAACAGTGAGCGCTTCTCTGCTACCGTGTACGCCGGGGCTACGCATTTTAATTCCATTGCTCAGTCTTTCTCTCTTGTGTTCGTTGCTCTGTATACCTAAGGCCGTCTAGTAGATGACGATACCGGCGGCAGTAAAGGCGTTGATAATGGAACCGTCACCGTTGCCGCCTAGGATGGCGTCCGACCAGAGGTACCCGATACCGTGGGTCACCGTCCACCGGTAAAACTTCTCGCTGTACCGAGCACCCACAACCACATTCCAGGGCTTGCCACAGATGGACTCATAGAACAGGTTCATGTGGTGAGCTAAACGCCCGTCGAACGCTTCTGTTTGGGTTGCATATTCTGGGTTATCGTACAGCCGTACACTGACGATAGCCACAAGCCCGGCTTCCTTTGCCTTCTGAGCAATATCCTCAACGGTGAGTTCTGCCAGTGCCTTGCGAAATTCTGCTTGATGTGCCATTGTCGGCACCTCCCTTTTCTCTCGATTGATGGTGTGTGAACCTGTCTAGGTTCTCGCACCAGGTGGGGGAGTCGAACCCCCACTGTGCCCGCCAGGGCCGGGTTACTGTATCCGGTTGCTTAGCCGCCGTAGTAGAACGGGTGTTCTTCCTGAGTGTTGTACTTCACCACGGTTGCGGTCAGTCCGTATTCATCTGGAAAATTTCCGACGCCTTCCTTGAGGGGTTCCCCTTCAAGGTCTTTGACGGTGACACTAAAAAGCTCTGAGCTTTCGTCGATAACTATCACGGCCTCGGTATCGAGTGTTGCTACCTGTGCCCACACTGCAACATCTTTCCCTGTCACCGTCTGCATTGAAGCGATATTCAAGGTTTCCGTGGCGTGTTTGCTGATGAATCCGTCAAGGTTGATGGTTTCACCGGGCTTAGGCAGGTCTTCTAGGGTCAAGTGGTTACCTAATGTCATTTCCATTGTCCTTCTCTCTTTCCTATCGTGCCGATACCTGATGCACTGCTTGCGTGACTAGACCTATGAGAACCGCCGCCATTGGTACGAACGCTCCCATTACCACCGCCGGGATTCCCGACGACGATAGCCAGATTGCCGTGCCGCCAATTAGCGCAACGCTCCATATGAGCGCGATAGTTACCAGGTCTCTAATCGCCTGTTTCATTTCTGCTTGTCCTTTGTCTTTTGTGGGGCCGGGGCCTCTCACACCCCGGCCTGTTGGAGCCTTCTAATCCAAGCCCGTAAGGGCCGCGCCCGCCCGTGGAGTCGAACCACGGCTTGCACCATGACGGGCTACCGCATTATCGGTGAAGATGCGCGGTGTCAATTTCCTAGCGTCGGGAATACCGGCGCTGTAGTGCCGCAAGGATACTACCGCCTTGCGGACTCTTTTCCTGAGTTGCGTACTTGTTAGCGAACGCTTCCAGAATCTTGTTCATGGTCTCCCTACTTCCAGCTGACCGTAGCGCGAAAGGCTTCATAGTCTTCCCCGCCCTCATACTCTGGGGTGATGTCGTATACGTAGCAGTCTCCCAGTTTCCCGTTCGACAGCTCGCTTACCACCTCTGCCCGTAGGCTCTGGAAGTACCGCGCCCATTCGGCGGTATCGTCGCCAAAATCCCGCTCTGGGGATACGTAGTATTCGATTGAGGTTTCACGCTGCCCGTCGTGGGAGGTGACGGTTACATGCGTGGTGTTCCCGATATTGTCGTGGTGCAGCACCAGGGCCGCGTTCTCTACGGTAGGCTTTACCATGCCACCCGTCCTTTCTCTCTTGTGATGTAGCCGGTCAAGAAGACCGGTTGAGTGCCCGCCGGGGGAACCGAACCCCCGCCATGCCCACCAGGGCCGGGCTGCCGTTGTACGGCTATCTGGATATTAGGTTTGCGAGTGTTACCACCGCCACGGCGATAGATACCGCCGCGCCTATCCAAGCGGCGGTGATTACCGCCTCTGAGGTCTCTGCTGTGGCGTTGGCGATTACCACCGCGCAAGCTCCACAACCTATCAGTGCTAAGCCTAGTGCTATTACCTGTCCCATGTCTCCCTTTCTAGCGGATGAAAAGCCCGGCGTCCGAGAGCTTGCGCTCTACAGCACCGCTCCCATCCCCGCCTAGTAGGCAGTCTTGCCAGCGGTACCCGATACCGTGGGTTACCGTCCACCGATAGAACTTCTCCGAGTACCGGGCGGGGATTAAATCCGTCCAGTCTACCCCGGCGATGTCCTGGTAGAGACGGTTCATGCACTGGGCTGTACCGTCGTCGATAGCCTCTGTGATGGAGGGTACTGACATATCTTCTCGGAGCCTTACGTATGAGAAGGCTCCGATACGGGCGGCTTTGATTTTCTCGGAGAGCACTTCCAGGGGCATACCCTCCAAGGTTTCCGTGAATGCCTTGAGCTTCTGATAGTGTGACTGTGCCATGTGGCACCTCCCAAATTCTCGATGCTGAAAGCTACCCGAATGCGGTAGCCGTGCCCAGCGAGGGGGTCGAACCCTCCATGCCCCCGTCTGGGGCTGGGCTGTGGGTCGCGCTTTCCTTAGGCGGCTGCCATGAGGAAGTCCCAGACTGCCCATGCGACCCCCTCGATAGCGGGGGGGATGTCGGCGGGGTCTACGGTTAGCGCGAACCACGCTAATGTTTCAGCAAGATTCATTGCTCTTGTCCTTGTCTCTATGCGGTTGTCAATCAACGATTCATACTTCAGACCTCTAGGGGTGGGGGTACAAGGTCTCTGACCGGTGCATTTCGCTGTCGCTCACTCATCCGAGGTATCGCTACCCTACGCCCTGCGGGCGGTTGTCCTGCGTTGGTCTCTATTCCCTTGTTCGCCTTGCCCTGTTGGCTTGACAGTTATCACTATACGCAGGTCAATTGACACATGTCAATTCGTGTGGGCGTGATGTGCGACACATGCGGTTGCGTGGTGTGCGTGGTTCGTTGATATGGCGCGGATGTGGGCGTGTGCGTGAGTGGGCAATACGTGGGCGTGCGCGTGGTATGTGTGACGTGGTGCACATGATATGTGTGCATGTATGCGCGTGATGTGTGTGCATGTGATGTGTGAGTGTATGTGTTTTGTGTGTGGTGTGTGCAGTGTGTGTGTGATGTGTATGTGAGTGTATGTGTGTGCTGTGTGTGTGGTGTGTGTGTGATGTGTATGTGAGTGTGTGAAGAGTAAGGGAAGCTTTTCAAGATTTATCAAGAGGTTATATCAATGCCTGATTTTTGTGTTGAAAATGAAGACCTG
>ERZ773028.193-NODE-193-length-53664-cov-14.206738_pt1 | contig 53664 bp, 48 predicted proteins | sample MGYA00511123_ERZ773028 | MGnify/ENA primary metagenome ERZ773028 (study PRJEB29015, sample SAMEA2738134) | human oral metagenome | biome: human oral; feature: human-associated habitat; material: saliva | place: China | collected 2206 ... | reverse complement strand
CAAAGCAACACAAGCAGAAGTAAATGCAGCTCTAAAAGCATTAGAGGAAGCAAAAGCGGCGTTAAACGGACAACCAACAAACAAAGATGCACTAACAAAAGCAGCAACAACAGAAGCAGAAGAGACAAAAGGAAGTCCAGCATACTACAATGCAGATGAAGCTAAGAAAGCAGCATACGATAAAGCATTAACTGAAGCGAAAAAAGTGTTAGAAAATGACAAAGCAACACAAGCAGAAGTAAATGCAGCTCTAAAAGCATTAGAGGAAGCAAAAGCGGCGTTAAACGGATATGTAAGTTATAAAATAAATCCAGCAATTAATGAAGTAGAAGAATTTAATATTTCTGAATTAATAGTTAAAGGTATTGTTGAAGTTGAAAAAGGACAAACTATAAATGAAAATGATATTAAATCTAAACTAAACTTACCAGATGGAATTGAAATAGTTGAGATTGAATATCCAGATACTAAAACTTTAGGAAGAAAGATTGCCAAAATTGTACTTAGAGGAAATAATGGGCATCTATTTACGGTAGAAGTTCCAATTGAAGTAGTAGAAGGTAAAGTAAATAATAATTTAACTAATGGTAATGATACTTCAGTTGACAATGGTTCTGGAGATATCGTAAATACAGAATCTCTTAAACCAAAAGATTCTAAAGATCCAAATAAAAATATTAAATTTGAGCGAAGTCTACCAAATACAGGTTCATCTGAATCTAATACTGGACTAGCAGGGTTAGGAATTGCTGTTCTAGCTGGTCTACTTACAGTAGCAAAACGTCGAAAAGAGAAATAGAAGTTTAATAAATTTAAAACAAGAAATTCTATATTTACCCCTTTTACTGAATAAATCAGTAGGAGGGGTATTATTATATATTTCAGTTTAAATTTAGAATTTGAATATTCTATTTATATAAAATATTATATTGTAATTATTTGATTTAAAGGAGAGTTTGAATCTGATTTTTATAATAATATTATAACGTCTATATATTTTTTTCGGTATTGATTATGATAACATATTTTTAAAATTGCTAATCTATGCAATTGAAATACAGAATTTTATATGCTATACTGAAATTAGGTGTTTTGAAACGCTTACTATAAGATTTCTTATAGGTAATCACAATTAAATAATGAATTAAAAAGTTTAGTTTGTCATATAATTTTACTTAAAAGAAATTCAAGTTGTAAAAGGGATGAGCATATGAGTTATCTTATAGGAGTAAAATAATTAACAGGGGGAAAAACACATGACAATAAAAGTTGCTATTAATGGTTTTGGTCGTATTGGGAGATTGGTCTTAAGACAGATTCAGGCTCAGCATGCAGATGATATTGAGGTTGTAGCTGTCAATAGATCAAGAATGAGACCGATAAATCAAATAGTTTATCTGTTAAAATATGATACAACGCAAGGACCTTTTCCAGGGACTGTGGAAGAAGGAGACGGCGCGTTTATCGTGAATGGTAAAGAAATTAAAGTTTTTGGAGAACCAAATCCAGAGAATTTACCATGGAAAGAGTTAGGTGTAGATATTGTTCTAGAATGTAGCGGACGTTTTAACAGTAAGGATAAAGCTGAAGCGCATATAAGAGCAGGAGCTAGGAAAGTATTGCTTTCTGCACCAGGTGGCTCAGATGTCAAAACTATTGTATATAATGTTAATCATGAAATACTAACTGGAGAAGAAACTGTAATCTCGGGTGCATCGTGTACTACGAACTGTCTTGCTCCAATGGCAAAAGCTATGCATGATAACTTCGGCATTGTACATGGTTTAATGACTACTATCCACGGATATACAGGAGATCAACATACTCTAGATGGATCTCATAATAAGGGAGATTTTAGACGTGGAAGAGCAGCGGCAGAAAATATAGTTCCTAATACTACAGGTGCTGCCAAGGCTATAGGATTAGTTATCCCAGAGTTGAATGGGCGTTTAGATGGAGCAGCCCAAAGAGTACCCGTTCCAACTGGTTCGTTAACAGAATTATTTGTAACTATTGAAAAAAATGCTACAGTAAAAGAAATTAATGAAGTAATGAAAAAAGTAGCTAATGAATCATATGGATATACAGAAGATCCTATAGTATCTTCAGATATAATAGGAATGAGTTATGGTTCGTTATTTGATGCTACACAAACAAAAGTTATTGGACAAGGTAAAAATCAAATGGTTAAGGTTGTTTCTTGGTATGATAACGAAATGTCATACACTGCACAACTAATTAGAACATTGAGATATTTTGTAAAATTAGTATAGAATAAAAATTATAAGGCTAGGAATCTAAAAAGGATTTCTAGCCTCTTTTTGATTTCCATTATTATTTACTTAGTTATTTACTAAAAAAATTATTATTTTTCTGAATATAATGATAATATAATATTTTTTAGTTTCCGATTGTATTATTACAAAGGAAACGGTAATTAAAATAAAAAAATACGCTATTTAGACTTATTTTTATAGCTGAAAGAGGTGTTGAAACCGCACTTATATTAGTATATTATAGTAGGTGTAGTGCAACAAAAAATATAAAATAAATTTATAGTTATGGAGAAAAAGTATGAAAAATTTATTTAGTAGAAGAGAAGTATTTTCAATTAGAAAATTTAGTATGGGAGTAGCTTCAGTAATGATAGCTGCAAGTTTAATGGTTTCATCTCAAGCTAATGTACAATTATTGAAAGCAAAAGAAAATATAGAAGTACAGGCCAATAAAGATATTAATATACGTGTGTTAGAAAGAGATGGAGGAGCAGTAATTGAGCTGGGTGCAACTAAAGACTTAACAGATATAGATGTAAATGTAATGTTAAATGGTAATAGAGTAGTTGCATATCACATTGAAAGTATAAAAGCTGGACAAAAAATAGAAAAGAAAGTAACAAAGGAACAGCTAGAAACAATTAAAAAATTAATATCAAACGGACAAAAAACTTTACCTAATACAGCAATAGTGGAAAAAAGTATTTCACAAATAATTAATATTGCAGGTAATAGTTTAAGGGTAGATGTTAAGTATCATGTAGAAGATAATTCAGTATCAGAAGTAAAACCAAAACTAGAGGTAAAACCAGAGCAACCGAAACCGGAGGTAAGACCGGAGCAGCCAAAACCAGAAGTAAAACCAGAGCAACCAAAACCAGAGATAAAACCGGAACAACCGAAACCGGAAGTAAAACCAGAACAACCGAAACCAGAAGTAAAACCGGAGCAACCGAAACCAGAAGTGAAACCAGAGCAACCGAAACCAGAAGTGAAACCAGAGCAACCGAAACCAGAAGTAAAACCGGAACAGCCAAAACCAGAGGAGAAACCGGAGCAACCAAAACCGGAAGTAAAACCAGAGCAACCAAAACCAGAGGTAAAACCAGAACAACCGAAACCAGAAGTAAAACCGGAACAGCCAAAACCAGAGGAGAAACCGGAGCAACCAAAACCGGAAGTAAAACCAGAGCAACCAAAACCAGAGGTGAAACCAGAACAACCGAAACCAGAAGTAAAACCGGAGCAACCGAAACCAGAGGTAAAACCTGAACAACCGAAACCGGAAGTAAAACCTGAACAACCAAAACCAGAGGAGAAACCGGAGCAACCGAAACCAGAAGTGAAACCTGAACAACCGAAACCAGAGATAAAACCGGAGCAACCGAAACCAGAGACAAAACCAGAGGTGAAACCTGAACAACCAAAACCAGTTCCAGGTGAACAACCAGGCAACACATCTGAGTCAAACAAACCTAAAGGCCAAGAAAATAGCGATAAGGATGAAGAAGTAATCATTAACGATCCAATTCTTAAAAAATTAATTAATAAAAACTTAAGCAGTGAAAGAGCTGATAATCAAAAAATAACTAAAAAAGAACTTGAATCTTTAAAAGAACTTAGTTTAAAGGATGAAAAAGGTAAAAATATACTCACTACAACATCTTTAAAAGACACACCAGAGTTTAAGTTTATTGAAACACATGGTATCAAGAATTTATTAGGATTAGAAAATGCAGTTAATTTAGAAAAATTAGACTTAAATGAAAATGAAATAAGTGATTTATCACCAATTGCTAAATTGAATAAATTAACTAAATTATCATTAATAAGAAATAGAATTTCAGATTTACATCCATTATCAGAATTAACAAATTTAAAATACTTAGACTTATATGCTAACAAGATAGAAGACATTTCACCTTTAGCAAAACTTACTAATTTAAAACATTTAGATCTTCATAATAATAATGACCAAACAGGAGATCCTGTTCATCCAACTATTAGTGGAGGAATAAAAGACATTTCAGTGGTGAAAAATCTTACTAAATTAGAAATGTTGTCACTTGGAAGCAATAATATTTCAGACATAACTCCAATTAAAAATCTTTCTAATATAAAAGATTTAGTATTAGGTGGAAATCATATTAGTGATTATTCGGGACTTGAGCAGTATATTGCCGATAGAGTAGCTAAACAACAGGAAGGGGAAGGAAGTGTTAGTTTCGCAGGGCAAAGAATAAATTATGATAAAACTGTTGATGTTTCTAAATCAAATGTATCAATAGACAGTCCATTTAAAGGAATAAATGAATTAGGTGAAAAACTAGCGAAAGTATTCGAAAGTGATGAACCTGTTAATCTATTCTCAGAAGTCACTACTAATGTTGACGGGGTAAGTGCGACTTATAATCCAGAAGCATCAAAATTCGATTTTACATTTACAGAGGAATTCCTAAATAAAAATCAAGGTAAGGTAGTTCCTATTAACTTGAAAGTAGGAGTTGGGGATTATGCTTGGAATGTGAAAAATATAAAATTAAATATAAAAGAAAAGGTTGTTGAACCTAAAAAACTAGTCGTAGATGGTATCGTTGTAACAAACAAAAATAAACCTGTGTTACCTAAGTTAACATTTGCATTTATTAATAAAAAAAATGAAAATGAAGTAGTCCAAAAAGATACTAATTTAGGAATGATTAGTGGTGTAGAACTTATTAAAGATGAAGTTTATACAGTTACTCTAAATGATAACGAAAAATATCAAATGGATGAAATTGACGTTGTAGCACGTGAAGAAGAAGGATATACAGTATTATTTAACGCTAAGACAAATGAAATAATACAAAATATAGAAGTGAAGGAAGTTGAAAAAGAGGAAACTCCTAAAGAAAATGATATAGAGACATTAGATGGTATTACGGCCAAAGTAATAGATAGTACAGGCAAAGCAATAAAAGACGCACCATTTAGACTTTATGAATTTGATGGGTTAATCCCTAATATTGTGAGACAAGCACGAACAGGTGAAGATGGCACATTAACATTAATGTCAAATCAACTTAAACCTAATAAAAAATATGAGTTAAGAATTGAAAAAAGGGATACTGCATTTAATAGAGAAAATGTAATATTCAACACAGATGACGATGGAGATATTGTAAGTATTGATAATAAAATAATAACTGCAAATAGTACAGGGATAATAGAATTTAAAGAAGAAAGAAAAAATGATAATGAAATTAAAACTGTTAAATCGTACTACAAAGTAGTGGATGAAAATGGAAATCCTGTAGAAAATGTTGAATTGTCTGTTAATGGAATTAGAACTAAAATTACAACATTGAAAAATGCTCGTTCTAATAAAGATGGTATTGTTGAACTAGATGTAGAAGCAAAAGTAAATGGAGTAGATTATATTGTGAATGTATCTAAAAATGATCAATTCAACTGGGAGTTCAAGCCGGATTCTGTAAATCTAAACGTTTCAGAAAATGGAGTTATTACATATAGTGACTCAGAAGGAAAATATACTCTTACAGATTATAACGGAACTAAGATTCCTGTGTTTGTTGTAAAAAGAGTTGATTTAAATTATTTGAAAACTGATTTAAGAGGGAAAATAAAAGAAGCGGAAGCAGAATTAGAAAAAACACCTAATAAAGAATTAACAGATATCGTAACTTCAGCGAAAGAGGAACTTGCTAAATCTGAGACATTACCAATTTATGTAAAAGGGTATATTGGAAACTTGACGACAGCATTAGAAAAAATTAAAAAATCAAGAGTAGATGAGAAACCACTTAAAAAAGGCGTTATTCCTGAAATGTTAGTTAGAAATGGGAAAACTCCTGAATTAAACGAGGTGACAGTTGAGTTTATTAATAAAAATAATCCAAAAGATAAAGTAGTCGCTACAAGTGAAAACGGTATGTTATCTAATGTTCAGTTAACTGTTGGAGAAGAGTATATTATTAAGGTTAAAGGACAAGGAGACGAAGTATTACCTAATAATCTTGTGTTAAAAGAAGAGGAGGGAGAGTTCATCCCGTATAAAGTAGGAACAGATGAATTTTATGATTCTATAGATTTAGATGAATTAAAAAAAGAAGAAATAACAAAAGAAGATTTGAGTAAAACACGTGCTGAACTTGAAAAATTAACAAATAGAGAACTTAGAACTGAAAAAGGGTATGTGGCTAATGAAGGCAATCAGACAGCAAATAATGCGTGGATAAATGCCAGAACAGAAGCGGAAAAAGTACTTAAAAATCCAAATGCTACTAAAGAACAATTGGAAACAGCTATTTCAAACTTAACAGAAAAAACTAATGATGCACTTGTTGGAAGTGAAAAAACAAAAGTGAAAAAACTAATTGTTTCTTCAAATAAAGATAATGAAGATAAGTTAAAATTACGAGCAGAGTTAAATAGAGCAAAAACTATTGAAGAAGTTAATGCTGTTGCTGAAAAAGTAGGAGGCAAGGTAACGCCTCCTAGAGAAAATAATACGGAAACAAAACCAGAAGGAAGCAACCCGGGAACAGCTTCAGAAAAACCAGGAGAGAGTAAGCCAGGAACAACTCCAGAAAAACTTGTAACAGAAGATGGTAATATAGTAGTCGTTAAAGAAGCAATTGCTCAGAATAAATTACCAGGTAAGGGTGGATTGTTATTACTTGATGTAGAGGTTAAAAATACAGATGTAAATAAAGTAGAACTTGTTGCCTATCGAGATGGTGTAAAAACAGACAATGTAACAATAGATAAGTTTTTAACTGAGTCAACTAATAAAGTGAGCTATACTATTACTGTTCCTAAAAATGAAACTAGCAAAGAAGTAATATACAAATTTGTAGCTACTGTGGATGGTGTTGAAACAAATAAATATTTAGAAAAAACACAAGAAGCCTTTGTAGAGGAAGCTAAAATATCAAATTATTCACTAGAAAATGAAGTTCTTCAAGGTGGAGGAGAAGGAAGCCTAGTTTTAAAAGGGAATAATTTAACAACTAGTAATGTGAAAATCAGAGTATTCAATGCAGATTCAATAGAAGAAAATACTACACTAACAAATAGCGTAGTATATGAAAAACGCAATAATAATCTTGTAGCTAAGATTAATTTCCCGGAAAATAATACAAATACTTCAAAATCATATAAAGTGAAAATATATCAAAATGGTAAAGAAGTCAATATCACTACGTTAGAAGGAAGAGACAGACGCGATAAACCTACCTTTACTGTAGTTGGAAAAGGTCAAGATAGTAGCAAACCAGTATTATCAAATTTAACAATTACTTCATATAGAACAAGTGGGACTGGTGCAGTAAATGATGGGGTAGAAAAAACTGAAACTACTGTAGCATCTAATCAAGTTAGTAAAAAAACTGAAGTTCACCTTTACGGAGCTAATTTGAATGAAGTAAAAACAAAAGTTAAGATAGTTGACCAAAATGGAGTAGAGTGGCCTATAGAAGGAGCTGAGAGCGATCTTATTAAAATGGTTCTTGCAGGTAAGAGTGGTGTAAATAATGGTATTCTTGGAAACGGAACATTCCAAATTGCTGAAATAATTTTACCAGGTAATTTAAAAGAGAATATGAAATTCACTTATACTTTTGCGGTGGATGGAACTAATTTTGATACAACTCATAAAGTACACGCCATTGTTGAAAAAACAGGTGGACAAGTAGATCCGGCGGTAAAAACTATAACACTTAAATATCAAGATGAAACTGGTAAAAAGATTGCTGAAGACAAAGTATTAAAAGCGTATAGTCACTTCCCAGTTTCAGTAGGGAAAGTTGATGTAGCGGGATATACATTTGTTAAAGTAAAAGATATTAGTGCACTTAATGATAGAATCGGAGAAAAAACAGAAATAACATATGTATATAAGAATTCTAATAGTGATTCAATGACGACAGAAAAACCAAAAGTTGAAGATTCAAATAACGGAACACAGCCAGAGGTCAATGAAGATGTTAAAAAATTAAAAGAACAACTACAGAATCTTGTAGCAAAAGACTTAAGAACTGAATCTAATTATAAAATGCAAGGAACAGGGGAAGAAACTGCTTGGTTGAATTCAAGGAAGAAAGCGAATGAAGTAATATCTAAGGCTGATTCTGATAAAAATGAATTAGAGATAAGAATTAATAAATTATCTGCAGCTATAAAAACGCTCGAGGAAGCAAATGTGCAGAAAAATAGTAATTCTCCAGAAGCAACCCCACCAAACAATAACGCAACGCCTGCAACTGAAGAGTTGAAATTAGCTAAAGAGGAAGCTAAGAGTAAAGTTTTGAATTCAGAATTTATTCAAGATAAAACAAAATATTTTAAGAGAATCAAAGAAGCAACAACAGTTGAGGTCTTAAGAGTGTTGATATCAGAAATAGATAACTTAAATAATAATGAAGGTAAAGAGACTACTGAGGAAGAAAATATACTAGAATCTACTGACCAATTAAAATCTAAATTACAAAAATTAGTAGATAATGATTTAAGAAAAAATGAACAATTTTCTCAAGTTACACCAGAATTACAATCAGAATATAAAAAGGCGAGAGCCTTAGCGAATAAGTTATTGAATAATGATGCATCAAAAGAAGAATTAAAAGAGCAAATAAAAGTCTTAGAAACTGTTATTAAAAAAATCATAGGATAAAAAAATATCGACTGAAATAAGTGAGTTTCAGTCGATATTTTTTATATATTAATAAGTCTTAGTATTTTATCGTAATATGAATAGTTATTTTCTAAAATATCTTTTTCTTCTTTTACAAGTTCAGGTTCATCAGTAATAATACCATCAGCAGGGCTTTGTAAGTACCTAGTAATTAAAGCTGGATCATTTATTGTCCAGACAAAAACTTTTTTATTTTGTTTCCTAGCCTGTTCCACTAGACGATCTCTATATGAGAAGTCTTCTATTACGAAAAAATCTACGTTAGTTTTGTGAAAATTTCCAAATTGAAGTGGGATTACATAACCAGTTTCTAATTCTGGTGCTTTTGTTTCGAGTTCTTCCATAACTTTAGAATTAAGTGACATGAATTTATAATTTTCAAGTTTTAATTTTTTTATTTCTTCAATGAGAATGTCGACGTAGTTACTAGGTTCACCACCATGAGGCTTAAGTTCGATTACTAGCTTCATATTTAAATCCTTAGCTTTATTTACAAATTCTTCTAAAGAAGGTATTTTACTAGTATGATCCCCTTGTTTTATTGGTAGACCAACAACTTCATCGTAGTTCATATCTTGAACTCGTTTATTAATGCCAGCAAGTCTTTTAAGGTTATAGTCGTGCATTACAACGAATTTATTGTCTTTAGTTAGCAATATATCTAATTCCACGTAATTAGCTCCAACTTCTGCGGCACCTTCAAGCGCTTCGATAGAATTTTCTACACCTTTATAGACATATCCTCTGTGAGCAATTGTCTCAATATTTTTGTTGATTCCATTTCCATAAATATTAAAACCATTAATAATAGTTGCAAAAACAATTATTATAGTAGTAAAGGTTGCTACTAATCTAGATTTTTTCTTATTTTCATTAAGATTATTAACTAGTTCTTCTGATATTTCATTTTGATCTATTAGTACAGTAACTAATAAAGTAATAACAGTTATTTTTGATAGTACCCCTATAAAGAAGATAATTGCACTTATTGCTGAGAAAAATAAGGTTTGAACTATAGGATTATTACCATCCTTATCAACACAAATACATAAGAAGGTGATAATACCGATTAAAATTACTGCTATAATGATGTATATTGTTTCAAATAAGATAATAGTGATTACAAGTTTTCTTTTGCCGGTTTTTGTAAGTTCCCAGCTCCTTTTAATACTATCTAGTATATTCTCATCTCCAACAGCTGTAAGTGGGAGTGTGAAAATTAATCTAAGGTTTAGATAAGCAAAAACTATCATGATCGATCCCCAAATAATAAAACCACTGTTAGTTTTCATTATTTCACCGCTTATAAACTTAGGAATAAATAAGTTTTTAGCTAAAACAGATTTTACACCTAGGTTAACAGTAGGGATAGTAATTATGAAATAAATTATAAAAAATAGAGTTTGAAAACCTGCTAAATTTTTTGTTTTATTCCATGCGTTTTTTAAGATCTTTCGATACGAATATTTTTTATCTGTTAGTTGTCCATATATCGTAAATGTTAGTATAGAAAACTCTATAAACATAAAAAATGCTACTATAAGGATTAGAAGATTAAGAATTATAAAACTATAAGGATTAGTTAATATGTGAAGAATATTATTTTTGTCAAGATGTTCTTCACCAGCAAGGGTGAGTGATAGTTGGAAAATTCTAGCGATTAGCCATAAGCCACATACAAGAATTAGTTGAATTATGGCAGCTATCGAGATGTAGGTGAATTTATATCGATTAATGTTTGTAGAAACACTAGTAAATAGATTTTTAATTGAAAAATCCATATAAGCCTCCTATTCTATAGTTATTAGATTATAACAAAAATAACACTTTGAAGCAAGGAAGCTACTATTTACAAAAAATATGGTAACGTTACTTTTTTCTCTTGACAATTAGCTATATAGAAGTGTACAATAAAAAAGTAACGTTACCATTTATATTTGGTAATTGTTAAGTGTCATTATATAAATAAATAATAAAAAGGAGAAATGACTATGGATTTAAAAAAAGTTATAACTGAAGTTGTTGAACATAGTGGTGGTGAAGAAAATATTAGCTCTGTTGTTCACTGTGCAACTCGCCTTCGTATAGAATTAAACGATGAGAAAAAATATAACAAGGAAAAACTTGAAGATATTGAAGGTGTTAAAGGTGTATTCTTTAACAACGGTCAACTTCAATTAATCTTTGGAAGTGGTCTTGTTCAACAAGTTTTTGCTAAGTATAATGAGGTTTACAAAGGCGGAGCTCAAAGTGAAGATGAAGGAGAAAAAACTACAAGCAAAAAACGTAAAGGAAATCCCCTACAACGTTTTGTAAAAATGTTAAGTGATATTTTCGTTCCGATTATTCCAGCGATCGTTGCTGGTGGTCTTTTAATGGGTATTAACAATGTGTTAACAGCGAAAGATTTATTCTACACTGGAAAATCGGTTATTGAAGCTAATCCTGGTATTGCTGGTCTAGCAGATATGGTTAACGTATTTGCCAATGCACCGTTTGTATTCCTACCAGTATTAATTGGGTTTTCTGCAACTAAACGTTTTGGTGGGAATCCATATCTAGGAGCAGCTCTTGCAATGTTAATGGTGCACCCAGATGTAATGAACTTCTATACATTTGGTAAATTAGATCCAGCTACAAACCAACTTCTTGTACCAGCATTAGATATCGTTAATCAAAGTGGTCAAGCAGTAGATGGATTACAAAGAGTTACAACTCTTGGTTATTGGGATGTATTTGGATTTAAGATTGCTAAAGTAGGATACCAAGGAACAGTATTACCAATCCTTGCAGCTGCTTGGTTATTAGCAACAGTTGAGAAATTCTTACGTCGTGTAACTCCATCATGGTTAGATAACTTAACTACACCGTTAGTTTCATTATTCATAACAGGATTTGTAACATTTGCTTGGATGGGACCAGTACTTCGTGAAGCTGGTACTTTACTAGGGCAAGGATTACAATGGTTATACATGCAAGGTGGATTTGTAGGAGCAGCAATCTTTGGTCTATTGTATGCACCAATCGTAATCACTGGATTACACCAAAGTTTCTCGGCAATTGAAACTCAACTTTTAGCTGCGACAGGATTAACATTTATCTTCCCAATCGCATCTATGTCAAACGTAGCACAAGGTGCAGCAGTTTTAGCAGTATTAGTATTCTCTAAAAATACAAAAATGAAATCTATCTCATCAGCATCAGGAATTTCTGCATTACTAGGTATTACAGAACCTGCGATGTTCGGTGTTAACTTAAGACTTAAATATCCATTCTATGGAGCTATTGCAGGAAGTGCGGTAGGAAGTGCATGGATAGGACTTAACAAAGTATTTGCATCAGCATTAGGAGCAGCTGGTCTTCCAGGATTTATTTCAATTCCTGCAAATCACTGGTCAACATTCGCTATCGGTTTAGCATTATCATTCATCGTTTCATTCTCAGTAACAGCATATTTCTTCAAAACTAAGAAGGAGCTTGTAAATGCTAGCTAATAATTGGAAACAAAATCTTCATTTAGAACCTACTAAAGGATGGCTAAATGATCCTAACGGATTAGCTTATTTTAACGGTAAGTATCATATTTTTCACCAATATTCATATGAAGTAAATGGTGGGCTTAAACTATGGTATTATTACACTAGTAGTGATCTAAAAAATTACGAAGATCGTGGCGTATTCCTAACACCGACTATTGAAGAAGAAACACATGGTGTGTATTCAGGAAGTGCCAATATAGAAGATGGAAAATTAGTCTTCTATTACACAGGAAATGTGAAATATAAAGGAGATTATGACTACGTTCATGCTGGACGTGGTCATAACACCATATCTTTTGAAACGGAAGATGGAATTAATTTTACTGAGAAAAAATGTCTACTTAAGACAGATGATTACCCTAATATGTCAAATCATGTTAGAGATCCAAAGATATTTGAAAAAAATGGAAAAAAATATCTAGTTCTAGGTGCTAGAGATACTAATGATTATGGATGTTTATTAGTATACGATAAAGATACTCTTAAACCATATAAAACAATCTATTCAGAAAAAAATCTAGGATTTATGTGGGAATGTCCTGATTATTTTGAAGTAGATGGGAAAGAAATATTTATGTTCTCACCTCAAGGTATTACAAGAATGTACCCATATTATGAAAATATGTACCAAATTGGATATTCTGTAGTTGAAGATGGAATTGAGAATGTTGACAAACTAGATAATTTTACATTATTAGATTATGGGCATGATTTTTATGCATCACAAACATTTTTAGATGAAGATAATAATCGTGTTTTAATCGGTTGGATGTATGTGCCGGATAGTAGCTATACTAATCCTACTACGAAGTTTGGTTATCAAAACTGTTTAACTGTACCTCGTGTAGTAAATTTCAAGGATGGTAAAGTTAGACAAACCTTACATAAATCGGTAAAAGATTTATTGGGCAACGAAATTAAAACTAATGACTTTAATAAAAATACATGGTATTATAAACAAGAACATGGAGAAAGTTTTGAAATCAGTGTAGCTGATTTTAAAGTTAGCTATGAAAATAAAGAATTAAAAGTTTCTTTTGGTACTAGTGGTTACGGAAGAAATGATAGAAAATATAAATTAGATTTAGAAGATGTAGAAATAGTATTTGATAGTTCATCAATTGAATTATTCGCTAATGGTGGATCATTTACGATTTCAACAAGATTCTATCCAGAAAATCACGATGTAAAAATATTAGCTACTAATTATGTAGCAAAAGAACTTGGAGCAATCGAAATTAGAGAGGAGAACTAAAATGGCAGTTTTATGTATAGGAGAAATGCTAATTGACTTTATTGGAGAAGGTGTAGGAACAATCGATAAAGTAAAATCGTTTAAAAAAGAGGCTGGTGGATGTGTAGCAAACGTGGCGTGTGTTACACAAAAGCTAGGTCATAAAAGTTATTTATTGACATCATTAGGACAAGATGGTTTTGGTGATTTCCTAGAAAATACTTTAAAAAATGAAAATGTAGACTGTAAATATGTAAGCCGTAAAGCTGATAGCTTCACACCATTAGCATTTGTTTCTTTAGATGAAACTGGAGACCGTTCATTTAGTTTTTACTTCAAAGGTTCATCGACATTAAGAATTAGTAAGGAAGATGTTGAAAAAGTTGATTTATCGGAAATTGAAGCAATTCACTTCGCAAGTATCGCTATCCAAGAAGAATCAAAAGATAGTCATCACTTATTACTAAAAAAAGCTAAAGAAGCTGGTGTGTTAATTTCTTTTGATGTTAACTTACGCTTCAATCTTTGGGACGATCACAAGATTTATCTTGAAACGATTACAGAATTCTTACCTTATGTTGATGTAATTAAAGTTGCTGATAACGAATTAGAATTCCTAACTGGAACTACTAATATAGAAGAAGCGTTGAAAAAAGACTTTAGTCACATGAAAGTTGTTCTTTATACTAAAGGAGAACACGGGGCAGAAGTTTATTATAAGAATCACAAAGTAGTAACTGAAATACCTAATATAAAAGCTGTTGATACTACTGGTGCGGGTGATGCTTTCGCTGGTTCATTCTTATCTAAATTATTAAACCATAAAGATCTTGATAACATTTCAGAAGAAGAATTAGCTCAAATGGCAAAATTTGCAACGAACTATGCTAGTTTAACAACTACAAAAACAGGTGCAATTTCAAGTTATTTAACTGAAGAAGAATACGATAGTTTAATATAATTTTAAAAAATAAGTCCTATTTAGGGCTTATTTTTTTATGCTATAAAAATCTCATAAAATATATAATAATATTTTGTAAGAAAAATTAATAGATAGTATATTGGTTTACAAATTTAATAATAATAAACTAATATTATTATATTTATTTTATGTTTTAGAATATATAAAATATAAAATAAAAGTTGGAATTTAAGATGTATATACATTGTGAAGTGAAAAAATAATTATTAAAATATAGTTTTAATTCTGATATAATATGTTTATAGAAATAAATTAGGGGGATATTCATGGAGAAATATTCATTAAAAAATGACTTCTTGGGGGAAGTTATTGGTTCATTTATATTAGTTCTTTTTGGGACAGGCTCAGTAGCAGCAGCGGTATTATATGATGCGCATCAGAGTTTGTTCCAAATTGGTATGTTATGGGCATTTGCAGTAACTTTTGGAATATATATTACTAGAAATTTAAGTAATGCACATTTTAATCCGGCGGTATCAGTAGCGATGGTCCTTACTGGGAGAATGAGTACTAGAAGATTACCAACGTATATCGCAGGACAATTTATCGGAGCATTACTAGGTTCATTAGTAATGTATGGAATTTACAGTTCGTCGATAGCACAGTTTGAGGTCAAAAAGAACATAGTACGTGGAACATTTGAATCAGTTGCTACAGCGAAAATGTTTGGAGAGTATTATAATCAACCAGGTGGCTATAACATTTCTATGCCATTAGCATTTGTTGCAGAAGCACTAGGTACGTTTTTATTAGTTTTAATTATATTCTTATTCACAGAAGGTGCTAATGTAGGAAGACCAAATGATAATATGGCTCCAGTACAAATAGGTTTAACTGTTGGATCATTATTGTGTTTACTAGCGCCAATTACTCAAGCTGGTATGAATCCAACACGTGACTTCGCACCTCGTTTAGTGTCATGGGTATTTGGTTGGGGATCAGCGGCATTTCCAGATGCTAGCGGTGGCTTCTTCTGGGTTTATATACTTGGACCAATAGTTGGTGGAGTATTAGCTGGATATTTATTTACTAAAGTGCTAGAACCAGCATTAAAAAGACAAAATGAATTAAATAAATAATATAATAAGGTTAGAGGAGAAAAGAATTATGACAAACAAAACAGATTTAATTTTAGTAGGTGGATTTTTAGGAGCAGGGAAGACTAGTCTTCTATGGGAAGTTGCAAAGCGTTTAAATGAAAAAGGGCGTAAAGTAGGATTAATTACAAACGACCAAGCAAGTGAATTAGTTGATACTTCATTTTTAGAAACTAACAATGATATCGTTGAAGAAGTAAGTGGAAGTTGTTTCTGTTGTAACTTTGGTGGATTTGCTAATGCAATTGCTCACCTACAAGAAGCAAATAATAGTGACATTATTTTAGCTGAACCAGTAGGAAGTTGTACTGATTTATCAGCTACGATTATGCAACCTTTAAAAGAAAAATACAACGAACAAGTTAATTTAAAACAACTTACAGCTTTAGCTGATCCAACTCATTTAAAAGCAGTTCTAAAAGATCATTCAAATCTTGGAGATTATATTATTTATAAACAATTCGAAGAAGCCGATGTTATCTTAATTAACAAAATTGAATTATTATCAGAAGAAGAATTAGTTGATTTAGTAGAAAAAACTAAAAAAGAATTTAATAACGAAAATGTTCTAACTGCAAGTGTTAAAACTGGAGAAGGTTTAGACGAGTGGTTCGATTACATTATCAACAGTGAAAAGGAAGTAGGAAGAAGAATTGTAGAAGTCGATTACGATACATATGCTGATGGAGAAGCGTTGTTCGGATGGTTAAATGGAACTTATGCTATTGAAAAAGAAGAATCATTTGAAACATTAGCTGCTGCATTCTTAGCTAACTTAGGTGAAAGATTCGATTCATTAAATTTAAATGTAGGTCACGTAAAATTCCTTCTACAAGGTAAAGAAGAAGGTTTAGTAGGTAATATTGTAGGTAAGAAAGAAACTGCGACACTACGTAAATTAGATAATGCTAGTGACAAAGTATTCCTTACAGTTAACGCACGTGTAGAAGTTCACCCAGATAAACTAGTTGAGATCGTAAAAGAAGAAGTGGAACGTGTATTTAACGCAGTAGGATACAAAGAAGAAACTTTAAATGCTCTAATTCCTGGACGTCCAAATCCAACATTTAGATATAGAGAAATTGTTAAACTATAATTATAGAAAAAAATAATAATCTATGTTAGAATGAATATGACAAAAGGTTAGTACTGATTTAAAAGTCCTAAATTTAAAAAAAGCGTATATGATTACTCATAGACGCAGTGGTTTATTGATATCTAAATTCGCTTTATAGAAGCTTTTTAGATATCTAATAAACTTTGCGGGGGTGACTCGACAAAATCGATTTCTACGAAATCACGATTTTTGAGTCACTCCCAACTATTTAATATAAAGGGATGGTGATAAAATGAATAATAATATCAAAATAAGATTATCAGTTGATAACTTTTATGATAATATTTCTAAAAATAAACAAAAGACAAAAATTGATCCAAAACAACTAAGTAAATCGTTAGGATATGACGAAAAAATAATAAATGAATTTCCTGATGAAATAAATATGGGGCTTTCTTGTGGTAATCCAATTAATCACTTAAAAATAAAAGAAGGGCAATCTTTAATTGATTTAGGATGTGGAGCAGGAATGGATATTTTCATAACAAAGATGAAAAATCCAAAAGTAGGAACACTATATGGCTTAGACAGATTAGATTCAATGTTAGAAAAAGCTAAGAAAGTTAGGGATAATAAGAAATTTGATAATATTGAATTTATTAAAGGAGAACTAATAAATATACCATTAGAAGACCAATCGGTTGATAGAGTTATTAGTAACTGTGTTATAAATTTAGAGCCAGACAAACAAAAAGTATATGATGAAATATACCGTATTTTAAAAGAAGATGGAATGTTTGTAATATCAGATATTATCTTGAAAAAGGAATTACCATTAGAGTGGAAAAATTCCAAACAGATGCACTGCACTTGAGTGGCAGGTGCTCTTCTGGAAGAAGAGATGGCAGATATTATTAAAAAAGCAGGATTCAATAAGTTCCAAATTATAAATTCTGATGTAACAGATGAGTATGCAGAAAAATGGGGATATGGAAAAGGAATGAAAGATTACATACAAAGTGGACTGCTTATTGGAAGAAAATAATTTTGTTGGCTAACGAAGAAAGCGTTAGCCAATTTTTTTGACATGTCTAGTCAAAAAGGAGTACAATATTAGTTAATAAATATATTATAAAATCATTATTATAAATGTAAAAAATGGGTATAAAAACAATAAATTTTTGTTATAATATATTATATAGATGAAATAAATTTTTAAAAAATTAAGTTCGAAAAAGACGAAATAAATAGGTATTTACTCGAATAATTTAATTGAATTAAAATATAATATAAAATTTAAATCTTTGTTTAAACTTGATTTTAGTTAATCTTTATATAATATGTATGATTTAAATTATCTATAACATAAAAATATAGTTAGGAGTGGAAAAATATGAGGTTATTATTAGCCGAAGACGAAAGAAACTTAGCAGATGCTCTAGAAGCGATGTTAAAACACAACAATTACTCAGTCGACGTAGTAAATAACGGACAAGATGCATTAGATTATCTTATGTTAGATGATTATGATGGAGCTATTCTTGATGTTATGATGCCACAAATGGATGGGGTAACAGTAGTAAAAAAATTAAGAGAGAATAAAAAAAGTACACCAGTATTATTACTTACAGCAAAATCTGAGATTGAAGACAAGGTTTATGGTCTAGATAGTGGTGCAGACGATTATTTAACTAAGCCTTTTGTCACAAAAGAACTATTAGCAAGGGTTCGTTCGATGACAAGAAGACAAGCAACATTTACTAGTAACGTACTTGAATTAGGGAATGTTAGCTTAAGTAAATATACATTTGAATTATCTACACCAAAAGATAAAGTTAGATTATCTAACAAAGAATATCAAATGATGGAAATGTTGATGAGAAATCCAGGGAATGTGATTCAAACTGAACAATTTTTAGAAAGAATTTGGGGATATGATAGTGATTCTGAAATTAACGTAGTTTGGGTCAATATTTCATATCTAAGAAAAAAATTAAAAGCTTTAGATGCAAATATTCATATTAAAGCAACTAGAAATGTTGGTTATACTTTGGAGATGATTGATGTTTAAGAGTCTTAGAAGAAAATTTGTTGCGACAGCTGTGGGGAGTGTAGCTGTTGTAATAGCAGTTTTAGCCATCGCATTAAATTTTATAAACTATTATAAATTAGAAGAAAGAATAGACACAACACTATTAGATGCTTCGAAATCACAAGCATTGATTAAAATTTTTGCAGAAGATGGAGATGATTTAGTAATTACAAAAAATTCATCTAGTACGACAGATTATAATGGTTTTTCTATTGCAAAGGTTGACGATTCTGGAAGAATAATTAAAACATATCGTGATGACACTCTAATACCTGATCAAGATGCTTTGCAGAGTAAGGTTATTGAAGCATTAAAGGCAGGAAAAACTAGCGGATTTATTGGTAGCTATAGATTCTTAAAAGCTGAAACAAATGTAGGAAACTTAATACTATTCTTAAATTGCCAACGTGAATTAGATTCGCAACATTCATTTGAAAAAAATAGTTTATTAATTTCTATTGGAGTTATAGCATCAGTATTTGTTTTAATTGTGTTAGTCTCTAGAAGAGTGATAGCACCAATTCAAGAAACTTACATAAAACAAAAACAATTTATAACAGGAGCGAGTCATGAGCTGAAAACACCGTTAGCTATTATTAGTTCTAATGCTGATGTATTAGAGATGATGAATGGTGATTCAAAATGGACACAGAACATACATAATCAAGTAGATCGTCTTACTAGTTTAGTTAACAGTTTAGTAGTATTTAGCCGAATGGAAGAAAAAGACACTGTCGAAAGAACAAGATTTGATCTGACAAATGCATTGGAATCAAGAATAGAAGATTTTAATGAATTAGCACACTTCCAGAAAAAAAACATTGTAACAGATATAGATCCTGATTTGCATTATTTTGGTGAAGAAGCTTCAATAGTACAATTGATGGATATACTGTTAGAAAATGCTATTAAATATGCACCGGAAGACAGCGGTATATCAGTTAGTCTTAAGAAAAATAGAAAATATGCTATTTTGAAAGTTTCTAATAAAGCAACAGTTCAAAAAGGTGATTTAAGTAAAGTGTTTGAGCGCTTTTATCGTCTAGATGAATCAAGAAATAGTGCAATAAAAGGATATGGTATAGGGTTATCTATGGCACAACTTATTGCAGAAAAGCACAAAGAAACAATTCGAGCGTATGCACCAGAAGATGGAATCTTCAAAATAGAAATGCGTTTTACACTTGATGAAAGATATTAATTAAAGTTAATCTTCCAAGCCTATTGGTTTGGGAGATTATTTTTAAAAGAAATTTCTATAGGAGGAATATTTATGGATAGTTTAATAGAATTTTATTTCCGACTAATTAGTTATATTAATGCTAACTGGAAGAAATATATAGAAATATTTAAAAAAATGTCGGCTTTTGAAAAAAGTATTCAATGTTTCTTATTTGTGATAGAAATTAGTATTATATTTTATGTAACAGTCGAAGTAGTTAAAGATACTGATTCTATTATGCCATTTGTATCTTTTGTTGCATTATTGCTAGTTGTTTTAGTTCATCAGTATTTTCATAGAAAAACAAAGGTGAAGATAGAAACCAGAAAAATGAAATAAATTTTGCTGATTATAATAAAAAGCCGTGTATATTCAAAGATTCTTTTAAGAAAAACAAAAAAACTTCAAAATTAACTTGCGTTTAAGTTATTTTGAAGTTTTTTATCTATCTATTTTTAATCTCTTTTTTTATTCTACGTATAGTTTTTGAAGAAAGGTATATAGAAGACCCATCTTTAAAAATTACAGTTTCAGTATCTAATTTATCTATATTGTCTAAATTTATAGCATAAGATCTATGGCAGATATAAATTGATGGGTATAAAATTTCAAGATTTGAAATTTTACCGAAGAATATTATTTCTTTATTATTTATTAAATTTAATCTTATTTTGTGGCCTTCTAATGCTTCAAAATATAGCAGTTCAGTAATATCATAGAACTCTTGTTTAAGACCAACTTTAATTGGAACTTTTCCTATATTAGAGTTTAGTTTTGTACTTTGAATGTATTGTTCATATGCTTTAGTTAGAGACGTGCGTATTTTTTCATTTATGTCATCATGATTTTTTATTATATAGGCTAGGGGAGCTATCATTTCATTTAATATCCTAACTTGCATATTATCAAAATTTGTAATATAGATTAGTTTTGCGAAAGGATCAATATCTCGGATTTTCTTCCCTAAGTCTATACCGCTCATAACACTTTCACCTAAGTCTATATCTAAGAAATAACAGTTAGCTATACCGTGTTTAGGCGCTTCTTCCAAAATGTTTAACGGATTAGTAGATGATGTTATGATTTCAATAGATAAATCATTAATCATAATATAGTTTTTTATGACTTGTTCTATTTTCTTTAAAATTTCATTATTATCTTCACAAATAAAAACTTTCATCTATAACTCCCCCTCAATTGTAAGTATTTGTTTAAATAGATTATCTTCGATTCTAGTATTTAAAATCATATTATGTTTACTAATAATTTCGTTAGCAGAACTTAATCCTATTCCTCTATTTTCTCCTTTTGAAGAATATCCACTTTCATTAATCTGCTCTATATCTAAATTGTTATTTTTAAATGTATTCGTTATTTGAATAACAATAGTTTTGTTGACTTTTAAAATTATTAATTCTAAAAATCTATTATTGTCTAATTCTAAACCAGCCTCTAAAGAATTATCCAAGAAAATTCCTAATATACGACTAAGCTGCATTTCATTAACATAAAAATTATCAATCTCATCTTCAACACAAATATTAACTTTAAAATCATTATTTTGAGCACTGATGATTTTATTTATTAATAAATTTTTAATAGAAGGGATTTTTATATTATTTAAATGAGAAAGAACGATATTGTCAAGCTCAATTTTTGTATTGAAGTCTTTTATATTGTTGTAAAAGTAGTCTCTTAACTTTATATTATCTACTTCATTGCTAGTTATATACCCCTCAAGTCCTAAAATAATATTATTAAAATCATGTTTGAATTTTCTAATCTCATTATTATTTTTTTCTAATGCTTCAATATATTTTTTCTGTTGTTCTAACTTTTGCCTTTCAGCTTCTACCTCCATCTTAATATGAAAATTTTTAAGAAGAGAAGAGGAGATGAGTAATAGAATTAAAAGGAAAGTAAATATAATACTTATCGATATATAATAAATAATAGCATTATTTAGAGAATATGAGTATGACCAGATAAAGTTATAAATTATTAACATTGAACTTAGAAGGAGCATTACTATTTTATAGTAAGTTTTAAAAGAAATAAAATTTGATATAAGAGATGTTAAGAATTTATTTACTTTTGGTGTAAGCATTAGTATTAATAAAATAAAAATCAAATTTTTATGAAAATTAAAATATTTGTCAGATGTTACATTAATATAAGTATAAATAATAGCAATTATTATTTCAGAGATTCTCATTAGAATAGTAATATAACCAGTAATAAATATTATTTTAAAATTATTGAATGGTACATTTTTATTATGAAAAAAAATGTATATCGGTATTGCAATGGAGATTAGTACAAATATATTAAAAATAAAAAATGATAAAGTATAAATTATACCGAAGATAGATGATATTTTTAGAATATCACTTTTGTTAAATTTATACTCTAAGAAAAACGAACATACATGTATAAGAGTAATGTTCAAAATTATATATAATAAGAAGTTATTAATTATAAAGTTATTAGCAAGTTCGTTCATAGTTTTCTCCAAAAAGTTAAAAAATTATTAATTAGATTTTAACATTTAATAATAGGAATATCAATATTAATTATATATGAATATAATTTTTCTATTCAGGAATAAATATAACCTTCTAGGAAAAAATAGAGTATATTTATAATATTGATATATAATAAAATCATAAGAGGTACCACTTATAATAATATATTAGGAGATAAGAAAATGATGAATAATATTTTAGAAAATAAATTTATAGAATTAAATGAGAATGAAAAAGAGACACTAAATGGCGGAAATGGATGGTGGGATGCCAGCATGATAGGAATATGTGCAGTAGGAGGTGGAATTATTGGAGGAGTTGTCGGTGGAGCATTTACAGCTGGAGCTGGAACAGGTGCTGGATTTGCAATAGGTTCACATTATGCTGCAATAGGCTGTACAGCAATAAGATATCTTTAGTTAATATATAGGAGATGATTGATATGAAAGAATTAACAAATGGTGAATTGACAGTTATAAATGGAGGAGGTGAACGAGGATTAGCTAAAATAGCTAATGGACTAGGGACTGGAGCGGAGTGTGGTCTTACAGCAGCGGAATATAGTGGATTTAATCCATGGTTTACAAGTGCTGCAATAGGAGTGTGTTTTCTATATGGAGTTTATACCGGATAAACTTAAAAAAGTATTATTTATAATAATTGGAATTTGCAATTTTATAGTTATACCCGTAGTGTTATTAATTTTTTCTGGGAAGAGAGATTGGTATGGAATACTATACGTAGGCTTAATGAGTATATTTTTTTCTTTACTTATAATAGTGAGTTATAGACGATTTACTGTACCTAAAATTATAGAAAATCATTTAATTCCAAGAAATAAGAAAAGTTATTATATTATTACGATAATTTTTATGGTAATAGCTTTAATAATTTTTATTATATTAGTTTATCTTAATTCAGATTTTGAAGAAATAATGATGGTTATCGGTTCTATATGGCTTATCTGGATAATAATAATAATTTATTTAAAAGAAACTATATACTTTAAGTTATGGTGATAAAGAGGGGATGAAAATCCCCTCTTTATATAAAAAATGAGGTGATAAAAATGAATAAAATACTAATGTCAATTATTGCTGTATCAGCTATATTTTCTAATACTTCGACTATTTATGCAAATGATATAGCGGTTAACAATAAGATAGAAGAAAAGGAAGTTACAGAAGATGAATATCTTAAAAATATCAATAAATTTAATAGATTAAATATAAAAGATATCTATTCTAAGTTTGAAAATAAAGAGACATTTGTACTATATCTTGGAAGAAAAAGTTGTCCGCATTGTAGAAAATTTTCTCCAATATTGAGAGAATTTAATATTTTATATGGAAATAAGCTAAATTATTATGATATAGAAAGTCCGGATTTAGATAAAGATGCTAAAGTTTTTCTTTCAAAATTAAAAATTCCTGGAGTACCAGCTGTATTATATGTAAAAGAAGGTAAAGTAGTAAATGGTTGGGCAGGAATCGGGATAACAGCTAAGGGTTTATATGATAGATTTTTTAAAGAAGATACTAAAAGCATAGATAAGAGTGAAGTGAAAAACTCTAAGATTAGTAGAAAAGAAAATAATGTTATTGAAACTAATAAAGAATCAATAATTACAAATGAACGTATAGAAAAAATTCAGATTAGTAAAAATAATGTTGAAGTGAATAAAGTAAAAATTTTGCCTAAAACATCAAGTGTAAGATAAGGAGAATAGTTATGATTAAATCAACGAAACATAATAATAGTTTAAAATTTAAAAAAATTTTAAAAGAAGATTTGAAAAAAATTTATGGTGGGGGATGGGGAGAAGAATTTTTAAAGTGGTTTTATCCCAAAAATAGGGATTGTGAAAAAAGAAATATTAACAAATATTTTCAAGCAATTTTGTAGAAATTCAAAGAGGAGATTTTCTATGAGAAAAAGAATAAAATATATAAAACAAACAGATCCAAAAGATTGTGGACCGGTTTGTATGGCTATGATTTCTAATTATTATGGTTATAGCGTGTCTGTAACAAGACTGCGTGAGTATGGGGGGACAGATCTTCAAGGTACGAATATTGCAGGGCTTATGAAAATAGCTGAGAAGCTGGGGTTTAATGCTCAGGGTGTTCGTGCCGAAGATCCTTCGGCCTTAAATGAAATACCTACTCCCTCAATAGCACATGTAATAACAAAAGATGGATTTGCTCATTTTGTTATAATAGAGGAAGTAAGAAATAATATAGTTACTGTAGTAGATCCTGCTAAAGGATGTAGAACAGAAAAAATAGAGGAATTTTGTCAATACTGGACAGGAGTGTTGGTATTAATAGAAAAAAATAAATACTTTAAAAAAGGTGATGAAAGTATAAAATTCCTACCAATGATGTTGAGTGTGTTGAAGCCGAATAAGAATCTTATTATCGCCATATTTATAGCGTCTTTATTTTTAAACCTATTTGGTTTTTTAGGAACATTTTATTTTAAATTTTTAGTTGATGATATAGTACCAAATCAACTTTTAACCAGTTTGCATACTATATCACTTGGGATATTATTTATGTATGTATTACAAAATGTTTTAACATTTGCTAGAAATCATTTGATATTGTATTTTGGAATGCGTACAGACATTAGCTTGATGTTGGGTTATTATAAACATGTGTTAAGTCTACCTATGAATTTCTTTGAAACAAGAAAAGTAGGGGAGGTTTTATCTCGTTTTATGGATGCGAGTAAAATAAGAGACGCGATTGCATCGGCGGCAGTAACATCTCTAATAGATATAGTAATGATAATAGTAGGAAGTATAATACTGTATATTCAAAATTCTACTTTATTTTTAATAACGTTACTGACTATTCCGATATACGTATCTTTAGCTTATACTTTTTCTAAACCATATAACAGATATAACGAAGAGCAAATGGAATCAAATGCGAAGTTAAATTCGTATTTAGTTGAATCGATAAGTGGTATTCAAACAATACGTGCATATCAAGCTGAAGACGAAATTTTTGTAAAAGCAGAAAGTTATTTTATAAAACTAATGAAGAAAATATTTAAACTTGGTATGTACACGAATGCTCAAAGCTCTATAAAAGGTTTCTTAGATTTAGCAGTAAGTTTATTTATTCTATGGATAGGTTCGACTTATGTTATAAGAGGAGAAATGACGTTAGGGGATTTACTAACATTTAACGCATTAGTAATATATTTTTTAGGACCGATTGAGCGATTCATAGAATTGCAACCTAAAATACAATCAGCTACAATAGCGACAAAAAGACTAGGAGAAATATTAGAACTCAAGAGTGAAAGTGAAGCGCAAACTGGGACTAATAGTTATCAATGTACAGTGCCGCATTATCCGCTATATTGTGTTCATTCTGAAATGAAAGATGTTAGTTTTGGATATGGAAATCGTGGAAATGTTTTGGAAAATATAAATATAAAATTTTATCCAGGGCAACACATTGCCTTTGTAGGAGAAAGTGGTAGTGGGAAATCTACACTTGCGAAATTATTGGTGAGATTTTATCAACCAGATGAAGGAGAGATAAAAATAGATAGTCATAGAATAGAAGCAATAAAAGATGAGTATTTACGATCTCGAATATCATATGTTACACAAGATACCTTCTTTTTCAGTGGAACTATACTAGAGAATCTTTTATACGGTATTGATTTTGTGGATAGCATGGAAGATGTGGTAAAAGCTTGTGAATATGCGGAAATACATGAATTTATTGAGAGTTTACCTCAGAAGTATGAAACAGTATTAGAAGAAAATGGAAAAAATTTAAGTGGAGGTCAGCTGCAACGTCTTTCTATTGCTAAAGCATTACTGAAAAAACCTAGTATTTTAATTTTAGATGAGGCAACTAGTGCATTAGATTCTATCACAGAACAAAAGATTATAAAAAGATTAAAAACAATAGATTTTGAAACAGGGTTTAAAGATGAAAAGCCAACAATAATAATGATAGCCCATAGGTTAAGTACGATAAAACATGCAGATCAAATATTTGTATTAAAAGATAAAAAAATTGTAGAAACAGGTAAACATGAAGAATTGATTTGTAATGAGGGTGAGTACTATGAGCTATGGAAGAATCAAATGATATAGGAGAAACTACTATGGTAAATAAAAATGGAATGAAAAAATTATATAGTTTAAAACAATTAGAAGATAGTAATGTTCTCCTAAATAAAAAGCCACCGGTATTTATAAAGAAACTTCTTATGATATTAGTAGGAGTATTAGTTATATTAGTACTATTTACCATATTTTTTAAGGTAGATATTAGTGTAGATGCTAATGCAAGTGTAGAACCTTCTAAAGATATTATAACTTTAAAAGCTACGTCAAAAGCAGAAATAGAAGAAGTTTATAAGAAAGATGGAGACACAGTTGAAGAAGGTGAAAAAATATTAAAACTTAAAAATATAGAAAAAGAAGTAAATTCAAAATTAATTAACGAGACTAAAGAGAATTTAGAGAAGAAAAAACAACAACTACAAAGATTACATGATAGTATTAGTAGTGGGGTAAATAAACTAAATTCAGATGATCCAGTAAGTTATATTGATGAGTATAATAACTATATTCAAAGTATGAATACACTTCAAATAGAAAATAATGTTCAAGCGAATTCGGCACTTAGAGGAAAGAACGATACTTCAGCAGTGGATAATTTAGAAGTGGAAAAAGAAGTGTTAGTTGAAAAAATAAATAAGATTATCGAATTATATAATAATGAGCAAGAGTCTCAGATGAAATTGAGATTAAAAGAACAAATATCGCAAGGACAAAGCGATTTATCAAAATTACAAAAAACAATAGATGTAGCCTACAAAAATATCAATAAAAGAAATAGTGAAATCAATGCAGCAGCAAGTGATATAGCGACTCAGGGAAATGCAAAAGTAGAAAACTTAAAAACTACTACATTAAGTAGTATAAGTTCAAAACTAACTGAAGTAAATGATGCATTAAAGGCGAAAACTAGTGAGGTTAATGGTAATAAAGAGTTAATGAATGATTTAGAAATAAAGGCTGTTCATAAAGGAAAAATAAGATTGGAAAAAAATTTAACAAAAGGAAATGGGGTAGAATTATCACAACCATTAGTAAGTATCCTTCAAGAAGAAAGTAAAAATAAAGTCACCTTATATATTCAACCGAAGGACATTAAAAGTATGAAGAAAGATAAACAAATCACCATTCAGTTTGATAATGAGGATAAAAGTATTGTTAAAGGAAGAGTTCTAGAGATTTCAGAATTACCAACTACTTTTACAACACAAGTTAAGGAGTCTAGTAAAGAGCAAAATATTACTGTCTATGAAGTGAAAGTAGATGTGCTAAGTGGGGATGAAAAACTTGCATATGGAATGGTTGGTGCTGCAAATGTCAAAGTAGGAAAAGAGTCAATGTGGAACTATGTAAAAAGACATTTATTTGGTGGTAGTAAAATCAGTATTTAGTACTGTGTTGGAGGAATAAATTATGTTTAGAAGTAAATATTTTGCAATGATTTCTTGGTCGATTACTATTATTTTAATAGGATTAAAGATTTCTGGATCAGAGTATCCTAGTATTCCGATAATGGTAGTTGCTTGTATAATGTCTATAGAAAGAACAGTAGGATATTTTATAAATAAGTATAGAGATAATTTAAAGGATTAATTTCAGTGTACTTAAAAGAACATCATTTCAGGTATAAAATTTGTTAATTCAGGTAATTTATTATATGTTTTGGTAACGTTTTATGTTATAATTAGAAAAAGGGAAATCCTTTAATTTTATAGAAGGAGGGGTTTATTATGAAACCATTCAAAAGAACAGTGGAGAAAGTGTTAGCATGGATTGCTAATGTCATTTTAATAGTTTTAACGGGAGTTTTAGCGTACAGTTCATTCTTTAAAATTTCAGTTTTAAAAGATAATCCTGAGTTTTTAAAATTATTTAAGTCAGAACTAGAAAAAAATCCTAATGGGGTTAACTTATCAGCTGAACAAATACTTGATTACACAATTCAAGGTTTAAAAATGTATTCAGTTCTGTTAATCGTATTAGTTGTAGTGGCGTTATTAGCGACGTTTTTAATGAAAAAACGTATTTTATCTGGAATACTTTTCTTATTATTAGCAATAGTAATAGCTATTGGAACAGTAGGAGTATTAATTCCGGTATATCTATTCTACTTTATCGTAGCGATTATGCTATTTGTAAGAAAAGAAGTCCCACAGGAACGTCAAGAATCGATTAGTTATCTATAATGATTTATCTAATTATTAAAATCTAAGTATATAGAAATGGTGAACTCATGTTTAGTAATATTTTGTTAATTTGTCAAATATCAATAGGTTTATATAGTCTTTATATAAGCTTTAAAAATTCGGAGTATATGAAACAATCTAGTTGGCATAATAGTATAATTTGTTATGTATTTCTAGGTATGATTAGCAATAATATCGATAATATCTATACTAAGATAATTCTTACTTTCGTGATGTTTTTAATTTTAATTAATGAATTAAATACAATAAGAATATTAGAAAATAGAGATGAAGAGTCGATCGTAGAAAGAGTATAGGGATTGAGCAAAAAATTTCTAAAATTTAATATAGAGTAACTTTAAGATAATGATTTTTGAAGAATCTTGTTTTAAAGTTACTCTTATTTTTATGATTTTAGTAAATAACCAAAATACTAAATTTTTTATCTGAAATTTAGACTATCAAATTTCAATAAATTGGGATATTGTGGTATAATTTATAAAGACAAATAATGAAGGATTTATTATGATAAAATATAATTATAATGAGAGATTAATAGAAAAATTAAATATTATTCCTTTTATAGAAAAATATAATTTTAATAATGAAAAATACAATACTGCTATTTTTTGTGCGTTAAGTTCAATATATAATCATAAAGCTAATTATGATCATATCGAATCAAGATCGATATTGCTTGGGGATTATTATAGTTTTGAGTATTATAGTATATTGAAAGATGAGTTGGATAAATTAAGTAGTTTAACAGATACTATGAAGGTTGGCTACTTTCAACTTGTTACTAAAAGGATGAGTGAGGAAGAATTTTATTTAAGTATAATAAAGACGTGGTTTAGTTTTTACGGTGCTGAATTCAAGGAAACTGATAGTAAAGCTGTAGTCTTTATATAAAAATTGATGGAGAATAGAATGTTAAAACAGTATGATACATTGGTGCATGATGTTTTAGAAGATATCTTAGATATCACAAAATGTGATGATGATAGATTAAATGAGATTATAAAAAGATATTTTTTAAATGGTGGAAAGAGGGTAAGAGTCCTTCTTTTACTTATGTGTGCTAAATTAGGAAATTTTGAATTGAATAGAAAAGATATAATTCGAATGGCTAGTATAGTTGAAATAATTCATACTGCAAGTCTTATTCATGATGATATCATTGATAATGCTGATACAAGACGCGGTAGTATTACAATGAATAAAGAGTATACTAATGAGTTTGCTCTATATGTAGGTGATTATTTATTTGCGATAGTTTTAAAAGAAGTTGCGAAGTTTAATGATGAGAGAATTCATAGTTATTTAGCTGAGACTCTTAAGGAACTTTGTATCGGTGAGCTTATTCAAGCTGATGGTCTATATAATATTAAAACTAGACGAATAGATTACTTAAAGAAAATTAAAAGAAAAACAGCGATTTTAATTGCATTTGCTTGTGTTGCAGGTAGCATTGTTTCTAAAGCTTCTGACGAAAATATCAAAAGTGCTTTTTCGTATGGTTATTACTTAGGTATGAGCTATCAAATTATTGATGATTATTTAGATTTTGCTGGTGGAGCTGAAAATCTTGGTAAAGAAGTGGGGCAGGATTTAATGAATGGGAATATCACATTACCAGCATTACTTGCAAGAGAAGAAAACCCTGGATTATTTAATAACTTTACTAATAAAACGAGTGTTGAAGAGAAAACGGAAATTATTGATTACATAAAAAATAATGAGAAAATTTTATCAGAGACTCTGGATATAAGTAAACGTTATTTGCTAAAAGCACAAAATAGTATAGATAAAATAGAAACTTCAGTTAAAAATGAATTAACTTTTATAATGAATAAGTTGGCAAGGAGAGATAATTAAATGGATTTACAACAATTTTTAGAAGAATTAAAAGATATTGATTTTACGGCACTAGATAGAGAACAACAAGAAGAATTTCGTACAATACTTTTAGATTATGGATTATTTGATGAGTGTTTGGAACTATCTAAAGTTATTTACGAACAAAATAGAGAAGATGATACTGCTATCGAAGGTTATGTTCACAATTTATTATACTTAGATAGAAAAGATGATGCTTTGGTAGTATTATACAATTCACCAAAAACGCCATCAATTTTATATCAAGAAGGTTTAATATATTTAGAAGATGAATTATACGAAATTGCTGAGGATAAATTCCTAGCTGCAAGAGCTGGAACAGACTTTAATGAAGCAATTCGTGCTATTGATAAAGAGTTAGTTGGTATTTATTTAGCAACTGGTAGAGAAGATAAAGCAAAAAATCTTAGCGAAAGAATTTTCTACGAAGAACCATCTTTAGAAAATTTCCAAACAGCATTTGATAATTTATTTGCATTGGGATTATTTGAAGAAGCTATAGATTTTTATAACCAAAATGGTAGAGGTTATGAAGATGCAAGTATATTATTCTCATTAGCTTTTGCTTATAATCAAATTCAAAATTTAGAAAAATCAAAAATGCACCTATTAAAAACTATTGCTTTGGATCCTGATTTTACAGAAGCATACTTACATTTAGGGCATATGTCTAAAGGTGATGAAGCTAAGAAATATTTAGAGAAATATATTGAATTACAAGGTATGGCGATTAGTGCATATTTACATTTAATTTCTTTATATAAAGATGATCAACAATATGACAACATACGTACACTTATGCAAGAAGTGTTATCTTCTCAAGGAATTTCTGAGCAAACATTATTTATTACTATAAATGCTCTTAAATCACTATTTGAGTATGAAAAAATCTATGACTTATATAATGAAAACTCATTAATAAAAGATGATCCGATCCTTTTAGGTGCGGCTTTAAATGCTTTATCTGAAGAAGAGGATTATATTGATTTTGTTGAAGAAGAAGTAGTTACTTATTTTGAAGTACTTCACGACGAACCAACATATTTAGAAACACTAAGAAATGTTTATGAACTAACAGGAAGCGCGAGAGTTCGAGATATAATTAATCATTTCGAACAACATCATGGACCGCATGGTCATCATCATTAGAAAAAAGAAAATATAGTTAGAGATAGGAGGTGTTAATTATGGATTTTAGTTTTAAAGATATATATACTCGAGCTAAGTCGGTAGTTGAAACTGATAGTTATGTAATTTATCAAACGTTAAAGTCAAAATTATACTTTAGTGGGAATTACTTATTAATGAAAAAAGAACCAACTTCTATAGATGAACTTGAATACTATATTGCATCTTGTAGAAACTTTTTTAGAGATAAAGGTGTTAATTTTATTCATTTGGCTGCATTAGAAAATGTAAAGTTATCTTGGAAGCTTAAAAGATATTTAAAGAAAGAAGGATTTAGTGAAATTAATTTACTTTTATATTACCTAAATATCAAAGATTTCGTAGAACCAGAATTAAGCGAATTTCAGGTAGAATATCTTCAAAAAGTTGATTTAAATAGATATTTGAAGTTTCAGTATAAAATAGATGTGGAGGCTAGCAATGAAGAGTGGGCTGAACACAATCAAACATTATTGTATGAAGACATTAGATCAGAAAATATCAAACAACTTGTAGCTAAAGACGGAGAAAAAATAATAGGGTCAGCTAATATTATAGTTAAGAGTAACTTCTTTGAAATAGATAATTTATATATAGCACCTGAGTATAGAAATCTTGGGATAGCTAAGCATATTATTACTCATGCTATAAACAGTGAACGTAAAGAGAATGTTCTTTTAGTAGCTGATGCTAATGATACACCTAAGTATATGTATGAAAATATTGGATTTTCAAAAATTTCAGAACAGGATTTTTATTTAAAAACGAAAATATAATTAGTAAAGAGAGTGAACGACTCATAAATCATGATTTCCTCGAAATTAGATTACTTGAGTCGTATCTTTTTTATAAATATTATTATGGATATTGAAGTTCCATGTTTCCTGTTGAGAAAATAGTTAATATGTAGTAAACTAGTAGAAGAAACGTAGAAAATATGCGGAAGAAGGATGTGATTAGTGTTGTGAAGAGAAAATTTAAGAGATTTTTAAAGTTTATTATAGAATCGATGGCTGTTATTTTGGTTGTATATGGAGTATTTTCTGCGGGTGGACATCTTAAAGCAAAGAAGGATGCGGCTAAGCAGCAAGAATTAGCTCAACAACAAGAACAAAATAAAGAAAATCAACAAGAAGAATCAACATCTGAAAATACGAAACTTAGTGAGACAGAACTTAATGAAGCTTTTGATAACATAGTAGAGCAATATAAGGGAGATAATGAGATAGGAGTTGTCTACAAGAACTTTTCTACAGGATACAGATATGGACAAGAAGAAAACAAATATTTTACAGCTGCAAGTACAATAAAAGTAGTATATGCAATGAGAATATATGACCGCATAAGAAATGGTGAAGTATCAGAAGATGCTGATATATATTATAATGAGAACCATTTAGAAGAAGGAAATGGACAAATCACTAATAATAAGAAGAAAAATAGCTATAAATTAGATTATGTTATTCAAAATATGATACAGTACTCAGATAATACAGCTACAAACATGCTTGTAGGGAATAATGCTACTGCAGCTGATCTATTGGTGAAATATTTTGATAGCTTGGGTGTGAATTTATCACAGGAAGAAGCTCAAAAGAATAGAATAACACCGGCAATGATGGAAGTTGTTTGGACAAAACTTTATAAAGAACGTGATAAGTATCAAAAATTAATTAAGTATTTAGAAGATTCTGAAGCTGGAGAAGTAATAAAAGATGGAATCCCGAATAAAAAAATTGCTAGTAAGTATGGGGCTATAGAGGCGAATTATCATGAAACTGCTATAGTATTTGGTGATAAAGATTATATGCTATTAATCTATACTAATAAGTTGAATAATTCAAAACAAGCAATAAGAGATATCGCTAAAAAAATTGATGAAATCACAAATAATAATATGTAATGAAAGGATTAGATAGAAAAAGCTATCTAATCTTTTTTGAATTTTAAAGAGATTAACTAGAAAGTTATAAATATAAAAGTAATTCATGTAGTAATAAATTAAATCGGTGGTTTATTCTTATCTAAATTCGCTTTATGACAGCTGTTTAGGTGTCTAATAAACCTTAAGTGACGGACTCAAAAAATCTATTATTTTGAAATCCTATTTTTTAAGCTACTCCTTTGGTATAATTTTATGATTACCCTTATCCCTTTATTAATTTTTATTTTCATGCTATAATTAACAGGTTATATAAATAAGACAGTATATAAAATTGGATAAATTAAGGAGAATTAAATGACAACATTTGAAGAATTAGGGGTTAGTCAAGAGACGGTTCAATCACTAAGAAACATGAATTTCATATCTCCAACTGGTATTCAAACAGAAACAATTCCATATGTGTTATCAGGAATTGATATTTTAGCGCAAGCACAAACAGGATCAGGAAAGACAGGTGCATTTGGAATACCGTTAGTAGATACAGTAAGGAAGAGTGATCAATTACAGTCATTAATCCTTGCCCCAACTAGAGAATTAGCTCAACAAGTAGGTGAACAGCTTCGCCTTATGTCACGAGCAAAAGGATTAAAGGTTAGTATTGTTTTTGGGGGAACAAGTATTGAAAGACAAATTCAAGACTTGAAAAAACGTCCTCAAATTATAGTGGGAACACCAGGTCGTGTTATCGATCATATTAACAGAAGAACAATTAAATTAGATTCATTAACACATCTAGTATTAGACGAAGCCGATGAAATGTTAAATATGGGATTCATAGAGGATGTTAGATTTATTTTATCTAAAATAACATCAAGACATCAGACATTATTATTCTCAGCGACTATGCCTAAGACAATTATGGAACTTTCAAAAGATTTCATGAAGGATTATAAACTAATAAAAACTATCAGTGATGAGGATTTAAAACCAGATATTACTGAATATGCCACAATCGCTAGAGAAAATGAAAAACTAGAGACGCTAATTGGATTTTTAGATGTTCAAAATCCTAACTTGGCAATTGTATTTGGTAGAACTAAGCGTCGTGTTGATGAATTATCAAGTGCACTTATTGCTAAGGGATACTTAGCTGAAGGATTACATGGAGATATAACACAATCTAAACGTTTAGAAATATTACGTAAATTTAAAAATAACTCTTTACAAATTCTTGTTGCAACAGATGTTGCAGCTCGCGGTATTGATATTAGTGATGTGACTCATGTATATAACTTTGATATCCCACAAGATGTAGAAAGTTACACTCATAGAATTGGAAGAACTGGTCGAGCAGGTAAGTCTGGAGTGGCAATTACATTCTTAAATCCAGTTGAGATGCCTTATCTGAAAGATATTGAGAATTCTCGTGGTGAAAGAATGAAAATGCTACGTCCTTATTCACAAGATGAAGTGAAGAAAGCTCGTCATAACAGATTATTTGACGAAGTTGTTTCGGAAATGGATAATAACCATGTTGAATTTAATAGCTTGGCTAATAAATTGTTAGCTGAAACAAATGCAGAAAAAGTAATCACTATTCTACTAAGCAAATTAATTAATGATAAAAAAGATGTTGACGTAGAACTATCATTTGAAAAACCTCTACCTCGTAAACAAGATCGTGGAAGACGATCAAATAGAGGAAATGATAGACGCCGTCGTTCAGATAATAGAGACAAGAAAAATCGTAATGAACGTAGGGGAACAGATAAGAAATTCTTCGACAAAAAAGGTCGTAGAATGCAAAATAAATAATAAGAAAAAGATGTCAATCTGTTGATTGATGTCTTTTTGTTATATAAAATTATTAATGTAATTTTTATTGAATATACTGGAGAAATTCTGTAGTTTAAGGTATAATAGTAATGTATAATTTTTATTAGTTTAGAAGGATATAGTGAATTCTTTATAACGAGATTAATTCCCTATATCTTTTAAAATGTGATAAGAAAATAATTTAAAGAAGGGAATAAGAATAATGAAGAAATTAGGTGTCTTTTTAGGTATTTTATTTATAGCTATTTGTACATTCTTATTATTCTACGGTGAACCTGCTTACCAAAAATGGCAAGAGTACAATTTTAAATCGCAGGTTAAAGATACGGTAGAAGCTGCTGATAAATCAGATTTCGCAAAAGATAGCAGTTCAAAAACTGGTTGGTTAGGTGATAAATTTGTAAAAGTTTATTATCCAAACTCAAACTCTTCTAATGCAGATGAAATAAAATCTCGTTTAGATGAGGAAACAAAAGGATTAGTTGAAGGGGAATTAGACTTCAATAAAGATATTAAAGAAATTGTTTTCTATGGAAGTAAAGAAAAAGAGAGCAATTTTGCTAATGTATCAGAATTAAGTGTTGAGAAAGTTACTCATAAAATTTCTGATAAGAATGTAGAAGCGGCAACAGAGTCTAATTTATCTAGTATTTTCTTAACTAATGAAGGGAAACCATTTACTTTATCTAGTTTATTTACTTCTCCAGATGATGCTAAGAAAAAGTTTTTATTTAAAATACAAAAACAATTAGAAGTTCGTGGAGTATCTGAAGCAGAAGGAAAAGATGCTATTGTTAAACTTCGAGATCAAGATATGGCTGACTGGAAATTCACTTATGGTGAATCTAAATTTAACATAAATATTGATCCTAAAGTCGGAGAAGTTAGTTCAGTAGAAGTTCCTATGGCTGACTTACACAAGTATATAACGGAGAGCTATCTAAAAGGTGAAGACTTAGAAAAATATAAAGAATATGTTAAGAAAAGAGATAGAAAAGCTGTAGCATTAACATTCGATGATGGACCAAATCCGCAGACTACTCCTGTAGCATTAGAATTATTGAAAAAATATAAAGCCAAAGGTACATTCTTTATGGTAGGTCATGCAGTGGAAGGAAATGAAGATCTTGTTAAGCAAGTAGTTGCTGAAGGTCATCAGCTTGGAAACCACTCTTGGGATCACCCTGTTTTAACAAGTATTAGTTTAGAGCAAGCGAAGAAACAAATTAATGATACAACAGAAGCTCTGAAAAAAGCAAGTGGACAAGATGTTCATATTATGAGACCTCCATATGGAGCGATTAATGGCGCTATTCAAGCAGCTGTTGATCAATCATTTATTTTATGGGATGTTGATACTCTTGATTGGAAAAACCGTAATACTGCTTCTATAATGAAAGAAGTTAGAAAGGCTCAACCAGGATCAATTATCTTAATGCATGATATTCATCAAACATCAATTGATGCATTACCATCGGTATTACAATATCTAACTGAACAAGGGTTTGAAATGGTAACTGTTGATGAACTTATGGGAGACCAATTAGAACTTCATCAATCATATACAAATAGAGAATAATAATTAAAGAGTTGATTATAAAAACTTTAAAGTTCTTATAATCAGCTCTTTTTATTTTGAAAAATTAATAAGAAGAGATTATATAATTTATTTTTTTATAGTTTTGATGTAGAATATAATTGAAAGAAATAATGTGAATATTGTAAGGAGATTATTATGAGAGTTGAATTAGTTTCGGTAGGGACTGAATTATTATTAGGAGATATAGTTAATACAAACACAGCATATCTATCAAAAGAACTTGCTGCTCTGGGGCTTGGAGTTTTTCGACAAACAACTGTAGGAGATAATAGAGAGAGATTACTTAAGACATTAGAGAGTGCATTCTTAGAAAATGATACGGTTATTATTACTGGTGGCTTAGGGCCGACTGATGATGATATTACTAAAGAATGTGCAGCAGAATACTTCGGTAGAGAATTTTATTTTCATGAATATTCGTGGGTAAAAATACTAGAGAGACTTACTAGATCAGGTAGAAATATAATAACAGAAAATAATAAAAAACAAGCTATGATTCCTGAGGGAGCAATAGTATTAGAAAACTTTTGTGGAACAGCGCCAGGGATAATAATTGAGGAAAACAATAAAAGAATAATTTTATTACCTGGACCACCACGAGAAATGCGTGATATGTTCGATAAAAGTGTAAAACCATATTTAGAGAAATTTAGTAATAAACATTTTATATCTAAATACGTAAGATTTTATGGTATAGGAGAGTCTTTATTAGAAACTAAAATTAAAGATATAATGGATAATCAAACAAATCCTACGTTAGCACTTTACGCTAAAACTGGAGAAGTGCTACTTCGTATAACAGCTAGCAGTGAAGATAAGAATGAATGTGAACAACTTATAAGCGAACAATTGAAAGAGATTGAGAAAAGAGTAGGGGAGTACATATATCTTGTAGGAGATGAAGATATATCAGGAACACAAACAGAAATGAATAATGTGGTTGCTAACCTTCTTATAGAAAATAATTTCACTATATCAGTAGCCGAGTCTTTAACAGGAGGAAAGATTTCTTCTATGTTGATAGAAAAAAGTGGAATTTCAGAATCATTCCTTGAAGGTGTAGTTTGTTATTCAAATAAATCAAAAATTAATACTTTAGGAGTAAATGAAGAAACTTTAGAGAGGTTTGGTGCGGTTAGCGAGGAAGTAGCTAAAGAGATGGCATTAGGAGTAGCGAACCGATTAGGTACCGATTTTGCAGTTGCTACTACTGGAATTGCAGGTCCTAATAGTGATGAGAGTGGAAAACCTGTAGGATTAGCATATATTGGTATTTATTCTCAAGGAGAAGTGAGTGCAAAAGAGGTAGTTTTCACTGGTGATAGAGAATTAATTCGCTACAGAACAAGTGTTGAAGCGTTTGCGGAAATTAGAAAAAATATTTTGGAAAAACTATAGTTTTTGCTTGTAAAATGCTAGACTATTTTGTATAATATTATTAATAAAAAAAGATATTTAAGGAGATTGATTATGTATACAATGAACTTATCTAGTTTGGAGTCGCCGGATCCCAGGTATGGGCAAGATGATGAATATTCCCAGGACTTCAATACTGAAATAGACTATGAAGATGAAATTTTATCAGATTATGCTGATGAAAGCTATAATGAAGTAGAGTTTTCTGTTCCTGAAGAGGAATTCTTAGATTACTCTAATGAGATGTTCCTATACAAGGAGTATTCGTACGATTTTGCTGATGACTACGAATATGATGAAGTTAGTATATCTAATGATCAAATAATGTTAGAAAATATAAGCGAAGCTTAATATAACATTTTGAAAAAATAAGTTGGCCTATAAGTGTTTTTCACTTATGGGTCAATTTTATGATATTATATTTTTAAAGAGATTTTGTTTGTTTTAAAAAGTTAAACTAATGCGAATGGTTTATATTTGAATATAAATGTATTTAGTTTTATTTAAACAATTTTTTATATAATAGTTATTAAAGAATATGATATAATAGGTAATAGTAAAAAGCTGAAAGGAGGAGAAATATTGAAATATCGTAAATTGATAGTGTCTATGTTACTAGGTTTAGGGATGGCAACTATTGGTTATTCTAACGTTAAGGCAGATTATTTTACAGATTACAATACAACAGTAACGGATACAGTTTTTAGAGAAAATATATTTAATTTTGATATATTCAATAATAATAGAAATTATTCTCTTCCTGTAATAAAAAATAATGTTATTCAGAGTAATATGGATGAACTTGAATACAATGCTGAATTACTTAGCTATAAAAAAAATTCATATAATTTCTTAATTTTTTACTCGTTAGACAGTAACAATATCCCAAATGAACTTTTCAGAATACCGTTGAAAAAGAGTGGTACTGGGAAAATAGTTGATAAAAGTTTACTAAAACTTTTCGCTCCGAATACTAGAATAATAATGAATGTAATGACTTATGATATTGACAATAATGGCAGTATTAAGAATTTAGAATATTCAAAATCTAGTAAAATATATTTTACTAAGAAGAACATTAATCTAGTTGTAAGTGAAGGCAACAAAGAAGTAGTAAATAGGAATATTGAACTTAGAAATGCTCCTCAAGAAGATAAGATTGCTGTTTATCCATATGAGATCGAACAGTATTATAACCCTGACAAATATTATAGTTACAAGAAAGCTGTTGTCTTAATTGATGGAAAAGAGACAAATTCGGAAAACATTGATTTACCTTATCTAGCTAAGAAAATCGAAGTAAAATTAGCTCAAGATAAAGATTATTGGAATAAAGTGACTTTGGAATATCCATCTGAGCTGAAAAAAGATAATAAAGAGTATTTAATAAAACAAGGAATAACTTTTTCAAGTTTTGTTAAAGAAAATGATATCAAGGAAATTAAACCCAAAGATGATAAGTATGAATTTTCTGGTTTCTATCTTGATGATAAAGAGTTAGAGAATTCACAAGTATTAGGAAATAATATAAAAATCCAAGCTAAATATAATACTAAGGTAGTATTAGATAATGGAAGTTCAAAAAAAGAAGTAACTTTGTTAACTGGTCAAAAATTAAGTGAAATAGATACAAAGTTCTTTAGTAAAGAGAAGTATCATGTAGAAAGTTATTCTATTTATAATGCAAGTGATAATTCTAAGATTAAAGATGTAAAGGACTTGTCCGAGGAGAAGGTTAATAATAGTATCATTATTAAGGCTAATTACAAAGAAAATGTTAATACTCTTAAAATACGACAAGATGATTATAATAAACGTTTTGGTAAAGTTGATGAGAGTATTAGAGATAAAGATATAGAATGGCCTGAAACAAAAAAAATTGGAGAATTATTATCTGAGTTACGTAAAAAAATTAAACCAAGTACAGGATACGAAGTACTATTTAGATCTAATAAAAAAGTTATAAATGATGATGAATACATTACTTCTGAAACTATTCTAGAAATTTACTTTAAAAAAGTAGAAAGTGAATGGGTTAATGTCAAATTCGTAGGAAGAGGAATAGATAAATTTTTATCAGATGGTCAAGATGTACTAGTTGGTTCAAGAATAGATAGTATGGCTAACTTACCTACGGCTACAGGAGTTACGGATCAAGAATTTTTAGGTTGGCAGGCGAATAGTGATTATTTAGTTGCTGGAGAAAATTCTGAGAAAATAAGAGTATCTAAAAATAAACTTCTTCAAACTAATGAGTTAGGTGCAGTTGTAACTGAAAAAGGAAAAGATATTGAATTTAATGCGGTCTACAGAAAGTTATTTAATGTAGAATTTGAGAATACTTTCGCTGGAAATATTAATTTTTCAAAAGATTCATCTAATATTTTACGTGTTGATGAATTCAATAGTATTGGTGATGCTACTAAAAATAATAAAATACTAGTAATTCCTAGGGCGGGTTATTCATTATCTCACTTTATTGCTAATAAAACTGTGAAAGTAAATATGAATAAAGGGACTAGAGAAATATTTGCTGGTCAGGAAATTCAAGAAAATGATTTATATAATGTTGTACCTACATCTGATTTAAAAATCACACCGGTATTTAAATTAAGCGTAGTTCCATCTTCCCTTGAAGAGATGATAGAAAATAATAAAATAAAAACTGTTGATGATGCATTGGATATAAAATTTGAATCTGTAGAAAATATTAGAAAAATTTTAGGACCATTGTATTATTTGAGATAATAAAAAAGGCTTAGCGTAAATGCGCTAAGCCCTTTTTTTATTTAGATTAAATTTTCTCTAAAAATTCTTCTACTTCTTTTTGAGTTTTAGCTAGTCTTGATACAAATCGACTAACTTCTACATTATTTTTGTAACCTATAAAAGAAGGAATACCAAAAATATCTAGAGCTTGAGCTATTTCTGGATAATCATCACGGTTAACGTAGATGAATTTTATTTCAGGAAACTTATTTATTGTTTCTTCTAAGTAACGGTCTAACATGATGCAATCTGGACACCACGTCGCAGAAAATACAAAGACAATCTTTTCATTTTATTCTTTTAATACTTTAAATTGTTCTATAGAATTTAATTTTTCTATATAATTAAACATATAATCACCTCATTTATGACTAAGATTATATCACAAAAATTAATTGTTAGCATGAAGAATGCTTAGTTTCTAATTTTCAGTTTAAGTTTTCATTTTCAATTTTGATTACAAATGTAAGCATATATATTGAATTTAATTGTTAAATGTTGCATAATATGTGATATAGAGATTAGATTTATATGATATAATTATGTAAATACTAAGCTTTAATTGATAAAAGCTATACAATATTATAGAGGTGAAAACATGGCAAAACATTATGATTATATTGCGATTGGTGGAGGAAGCGGAGGAATAGCTTCAATTAACCGAGCTGCAATGTACGGTGTAAAAGGATTGTTAATAGAAGGAAATGAATTAGGAGGAACATGTGTAAATGTTGGATGTGTTCCTAAAAAAGTTATGTGGCATGCGTCACAAATATCTGAGAGTTTAAAATCATATGCTAATGACTATGGATTTAGTTTTGAAAATTTAGAATTTGATTTTTCAAAATTAGTAGGTAATCGTTCTGCATATATTGATAGAATTCATGGTTCTTATGAACGTGGTTTAAATAATAACAAAGTAGATTTAGTAAGAGGATATGCTAAGTTCGTTAACAAAAATACAGTTGAAGTAAATGGAGAACAGTATACTGCTAATCACATTTTAATAGCAACTGGTGGACAACCAACTATCCCTAATGTTGAGGGAGCTGAGTATGGTGTTACATCTAATGAAGTTTTTGCATTAAAACAATTACCAAAACGTATTGCAGTAGTAGGAGCAGGATATATCGCAGTTGAACTTGCTGGAGTATTCCACGGTCTTGGTGTTGATACTCACTTGTTTGTACGACGTGATCGTCCTTTAAGAACTTTTGACAGAGATATAGTAGATACTTTAGTAAAAGTTATAAATGAAGAAGGTCCAACTCTTCACACAAATGCTATTCCTAAAAAAGTTGTGAAAAATGATGATAACAGTGTTACTTTAGTACTTGAAGATGGGCGTGAAGAAACAGTAGATTTATTAGTTTGGGCAATTGGTAGAAAACCGTTAACTGAAAACCTTAATTTAGAAGCTGCAGGTGTAGAACTTGATGAACGTGGATTTATTCCTACAGATAAATTCCAAAATACTAATGTAGAAGGAATTTATGCAGTAGGTGATGTAACTGGTAGATTGGCTCTAACACCGGTTGCAGTTGCTGCAGGACGTAGATTATCAGAAAGACTATTTAATAACAAACCAGAAGAACATTTAGACTACACTAATGTTGCTACAGTTGTATTCTCACACCCAGCAATTGGTTCTATTGGATATACAGAAGAACAAGCTATTAAAGAGTTCGGTGAAGAAAACATTAAAGTTTATAAATCATCATTCACTCCAATGTATTCAGCAATAACTAATCACAGACAACCATGTTTTATGAAACTAGTAACTTTTGGTGAAGAGGAGAAAGTTGTGGGATTACACGGGATTGGTTATGGTGTAGATGAAATGATACAAGGATTTGCTGTTGCTATTAAGATGGGAGCAACAAAACGTGATTTCGATAATACAGTAGCGATTCACCCAACTGGTTCTGAAGAATTTGTAACAATGAGATAATTTTATAAAAAAATGATTGGCCTTTTCCTAGGTCAATCATTTTTTCTTGACATTCTATTTTTATAGGAGTATTCTGAGGGTGGGAGGGGATAATAATGAAAGAATTTTTAAAAATAATAATTATTGCAATATTAACTATGCCGATTGCAACAGGTTGTGTTAGATTCAGTAAAGAGGATAAAGAAACTAATGCTCCAAAAGAATCTCCTAATAAAGTTTTTAAAGAGTGGATTGGAGAAAAGAATATAGATGGGATTAAAATCAATACTATAAAAAATAATGTTAAAATTTATTATCATAACAATGAAACGATTTTAATAAAAGGAAATTTCAAAGGAAATTATAAATATTTTACAGATAATAATTTATTAGATATTACTGCTTCTGCAGAGGAGTCAGGTGAGAATGAACTTACTGTATATCTTCCTAAAAAAATGTATAAAAGTATTACTATAGAGAACAAAGATGCAACTTCAAAGATCTTTGATGTAAGTGTAGAAAGTTTAATTATTAATAGTAATGACGAGGTTGTAGTTGATGGAGCAGAGATAGGTAATCTTAAAATAGCTACTGATAATAAAAAGGTTCAGATTACAAAGGATACTATAAAAAAAGCAGTTATTGAAACTAAAAATAATACAAAAATTATAGTAGACCAAACAAAGGTAAATTCTATGAATTTAACCACAGAATCTGGAGATATTTTCGCAAAAATTAAAGGAAATAAACAAGATTATCAAATTAATTATAGTAAAAATACAGCTGACTCTAAAGATAAACAAATAACAGCAGTTTCAGATAAAGGAAAAATTGAAATTAGCTTTATTTAGATTAGAAAAAAAATTTTCAAAATAAAAAAAGGGAGTGACTCAAAAATCGATTTCTACGAAATCAAGATTTTTGAGTCACTCCCTTATGTTTTTAAAATTTCCCATTTTTTATGAAATTTTCTAGTTTTCTTCTATCATTATCACTCATGCGGATATGCCTATTTTTTAATTCACGAGAATTGTGATTTTTTGTTATTTTAGAAACACTTTGTTTTCTATCTTTTAATTCTTTTATAAACATGTGACAATCTCGCAAAATTGCTCCGTAGCCAAGAGTGGTATCACGTTCGTCATGATCATCACTTACTACTATAATGTCTATAAAGTGATCGATTCTTAATTCACGAGTCTTTCTTTCTATCCATTGGTCGGCTCTTTCACCAGTTTTTGTATAAACAATAGTGATAGGTGGTTCTTCTTTAATATATTCTTTTGAACGTGTTAGATAAGCGTCGAATACGCAGTAAACAATATAATTGTTTCCACCTGCATATTCGCGAAGCATATCAATTAGAATGTCTCGTTCGGTAGGAAAGGTAGAGCTTTTTATTAAGTCATATTCTTTCATACGAAAAAGTAAATTATAACCGTCAATAAATAAATATTGTTTTTTCATAAAAAGTCCTCCTTTAATAATTTAATTAATTACTTTCCTCATATCTACATGCTCAATACCCGCATCTAAATATATTTTATCATTAACTCGGTTGTAACCTAATGATTCATAGAATTTTTCAGCTTGAATTTGAGCACTAAGTTCGATAATTATTTCTTTTTTTAGAATTTGTTTGGCTATGTTTTCGCAGCCAATGATAACTTCATGGCCAATTCCACGTCCACGGTATTCTCTGCCGATAGCGACACGTCCGATGTGAATAACGTCTTTATCCATGTCGATAAGACGTGCGACTCCGATGAGTTTATCACCATTAAAGTATCCAATATGAACAGTATTCATACTGTGATCTTTGTCATCAAGTTCGAGTTCCACTGGAACATTTTGTTCTCTAACAAATACTTCAATACGAAGAGCAAAACCAAGGTTAATCTCTTCTTTAGATTCTAATATTTTAATCATTAGATTTAATTCTTTCGTACATTATTATACCAGCCGCAACAGAGGCATTTAAGCTTTGAATTTTTCCTAACATAGGTAGGTGATATAAGAAATCACATTCGTTAGTAACAACTTTACTCATTCCTTCACCTTCGTTACCGATTACGATAGCTAAAGGTACATCTTTTGCTATCTTTGTATAATCTTCAGAGCGTTCAGCTAATGTTGTTCCAGCAATCCAAAATCCTTTTTCTTTTAATTTTTTAATAGCATCAGTAAGGTTTGATACACGAACAACAGGCATGTGTTCAATTGCTCCTGCAGAAGCTTTAACTGCAGTTTGACTAACAACAGCAGCACGACGTTTAGGGATGATTATTGCTTTAACACCACTTGCTTCAGCAGTTCTAATTATAGCTCCAAGATTATGTGGATCCTCAATATGATCTAAAATAAGTAAGGTAGTGTCCTTTTTAATTTCTAAGTTATTTACTACTTCATCAAGTTCAAAGTAAGAGTATGGTGCAACATAGGCGATAACTCCTTGGTGACGTTCAGTAGTAGAATTATCTAGTTTGCGTTTTGGAACTTCTTGACAAATGATTTTTTTCTCATTAGCAATAGCAAAAATAGATTTTAATCTTCCTTTTTCAATTCCCTCTTGGAATAGAATTTTATTTATTTCACGTCCTGATTTAATTGCTTCTAATATAGCATTACGACCAGCAATGACTTCTTTATCTAAATCAACATCAGAAGTATGAACTTGAGGTTTTTGTTCTTTGTTTTTCAGTCTTAATTCTTTATAGTGTTTATTGTTTTTCTTCATATAATTTTATTATGTAGTTAAACATTTCCTCCAATCTTTCAAAGTTTTTTTCTAAATATAAATAACCGAATACAGCCTCTAAACCAGTAGCTAGTTTATATTCCATAATACTAGCATTTTTTGCTTTAGAGTTATTTTTTTGATTTTTTGCACGGTTATAAATATTTTCTTCTTGTTCTGTCAAAATACCATTGTTTAGTATGTTTTCCATAAAACTTGCCTGGGCTCTAGCAGATACGATTGTAGAAACTGTTTTATGAAGATCATTTATTTTTCCTAAATGATTTTTCATAACATATTCTCTACTCATTATATCGTAAATACTATCTCCAATATAGGCAAGAGTTAAAGCTTGCATTTGGTTTGGATTAGCGAAGTTTTTTTCAGTAAGTTTAAATGTTATATTTTTTTCCATCGTACACCTTGTTTTGTATCTTCTAGGATAATTCCTTGTTCTTTTAAGTCATCTCGGATTTTATCAGCTAAAGCGAAATCACGGTTTTTACGAGCGGCTTCACGTTCAGCTATTAAGTTTTCGATATGTTCACTATCAAGAGTGTTATCTTCTTTTACATTTATTCCTAGAATTGAACTATACGTTTCGAATGCAGCATTGATTAGTTCTAATGTTTCTTTGTTAACAGCTTCTTTTGCTGTATACGAGTTAGAAATTCTTACAATTTCGTACCATGAAGAAAGAGCATTTGCAGTGTTGAAATCATCTTGCATATATTCTTCAAGTTTACTTAATTCTTCTGTAACTAATTCTACAACTTCAGTATCTAATCTCTCTTCAGTCATTTCGTTATTTAATCTGAATTGTAGATTTTGATATGAAGTTTTAATTTTTTCGAAGTTTGTTTTTGCTAATTCAATATTTTCTAATGTGTAGTTAATTGGTGTTCTATAGTGAACTGTTAACATGAATAAACGTAGTACCATAGGGTCGATTTCAGCAATAATATCTTTTACTAAGCGGAAGTTTCCTAAACTTTTACTCATTTTAACATTATCAATATTTATAAATGCATTGTGCATCCAATAGTTACTAAATGGTGCATGGTTATGACATTCAGATTGTGCTATTTCATTTTCATGATGAGGGAACGTTAAATCCTGACCACCAGCGTGGATATCAATAGTCTCTCCTAGGGTTTCTTTAGCCATTACAGAACATTCAATATGCCAACCAGGACGCCCTTCTCCGAATGGACTATCCCATTTAACTTCACCTGGTTTAGCTTTTTTCCATAGTGCAAAATCTAGTGGATCTTCCTTATGTTCCCCAACTTCGATACGAGCACCACTAATTAAATCATCGATAGATTGTTTACTTAATTTTCCGTAGTCTTCTTTTTTACGTGTTCTGAAATAAACATCACCGTCTGCTTCATAGGCATATCCTTCTTCAACTAATTTAGCTATGAATTTGATTATTTCTTGCATATATTCAGTAACTCTAGGGTTTTTTGTTGCTCTTTTACATCCTAGGGCATCATAATCTTTAAAGAAAGCATTGATGTATTTATCTGTAAGCTCACTAGTAGAAATCCCTTCTTCATTACTTGCTTTAATAATCTTGTCATCAACGTCAGTAAAGTTAGAGATGAAATCTACTTCATATCCACTGTGTTCTAAATATTTTCGTACAACATCAAAGACGATAATAGGACGTGCATTACCAATATGAATATAATTGTATACAGTTGGTCCACAAACATACATTCGTACTTTATTTTCTTCTATTGTTTTTAAAATTTCTTTTTGTTTTGTCAATGTATTATAGAGTTTAATCATAAATAGCTCCTTTTTAATTGGGGGCAAATATGTAAGTGATGTACTCCCAAAATTCTCAATTTTTTAATAATTAGAAAAATCTATTACTTAAATTTTAACACAAAACGTTGATAAAATGAATTATTTATTAATATTTCATATAATATAGTTGATTTTTAATTGTTTTAAAATTTAATTTGTATTAAAATATATAATGGATAAAAAATAAAGGATAAGGATATCATGAAATTATCGGATACGATTTATACTACGGAGCAACATAAACAATCAAAAAACATATTTCTTATAATATTAGGAACAATTTTATTCTCGGTTTATGCTGGATTGTTAATACCTGTTAATAATATTGGTGCGGGTGGTGCATTAGGATTAAGTTTAGTAATTAATAAAATAACTGGAATAAAAATAGGGACAGCACAATTTGTTTTAAATGTTCCATTATTTTATTTAGGTTATAAATACATAGGAAGAAAATTTGTAATACTAACAGGATTAGTGATTAGTATTTCATCATTTTTAATTAATAATTTACCTAAGATAATAACCCCTGTTAACCTTGGAGATTCGCTTGTAGCAGCGATTTTCTGTGGAATTATTTCGGGATTAGCTATGTGTTGTCTGTTGGTTGCTGGAGCTTCAACTGGTGGAACGGATATAACAGGTAAGTTTATTACTAAACAGTTTAAATATAATTTACCAACAGTTTTTTTAATACAAGATATTACTATTTATACAATAGTGTGGATATTTTTTGATATTAAATATGTAATGTACGCACTTGTAATGAGTTTTGTACGTAACCAGACGATGAAGGGTGTTCAAAAACTTTTCTCAGCATATATACAATGTACAATAATTTGTAGTAATCCAGAAAAAATGGTAGAACTGATAAATACTACCTTGCATAGAGGTTCTACAATAATGGATGTTGAAGGTGGATATTCTCATAAGAAAAAAAGAATGATTATAGTAGTTATTCAACAAAATGAGATGCATCTTTTAAGACAATTAGTAGCAAAAAATTGTCCAGAAGCATTTATTACAGTAACTGCAGTTAATACTATTGTAGGTAATTTTAAAGAACATTCATATAGGTTATAAAATAAATAAAATCACGGTTTGAAGACAGTTGTTTTTGAACCGTATTTATTATGAATTTGTAGAGAATTTATAGAGAGTAAAGAAAAGGGGAAAAGGGGAAATAAGTTGATAATTGACCATTTTTGATATATAATAACAAGTGAAAAGAAAATTAGGAGGTAAGAATATGAATTTAATTCCTACAGTAATTGAGCAAACTTCTCAAGGGGAGAGAGCTTATGATATTTATTCAAGATTATTAAAAGATAGAATCATTATTTTAGGATCTGATGTTAATGATCAAGTAGCTAATTCAATAACAAGTCAACTTTTATTTTTAGAAGCACAAGATAGTGAAAAGGATATCTATTTTTATATAAATTCACCAGGTGGAAGTGTAACAGCTGGATTTGCAATCTATGATACTATGCAACATATTAAATGTGATGTTGTAACTATCTGTATGGGAATGGCAGCGAGTATGGGTGCATTTTTACTTGCAGCAGGAACTATCGGTAAACGTTATGCATTACCAAACGCTGAGGTAATGATTCACCAACCATTAGGTGGAGCGCAAGGTCAAGCAACAGAAATCGAAATAGCAGCAAAACACATCTTAAGAACGCGTGAAAAATTAAACAAAATTTTAGCGGATAGAACTGGACAAACTATTAAAGCTATTGAACGTGATACAGAACGTGATAATTACTTAACTGCTGAAGAAGCATGTGAATATGGATTAGTTGATAAAGTAATGTATCCAGAAAATAACAAACCTCAGAAAAAAGAGAAACCAAAAAAAGCTACGAAAAAAGTTGCTAAAAAATCAGAATAAATAAAAAAAGGAATTGGGCATGTAACCCGATTCCTTTTATATTTTCTTGATTTTTAAATTACTTACCATTAGATAAGAACATAATATTACTAAGATTAACGTAGCAATGCTTGGTAATTTTATAGGTGCGATAATCGCAAGAATTGTTCCACAAGTTGTGATAGGAACACCTTGGTAGTATCCATTTTTCATTTTTGTAACGTTGAATCTGGCTAAACGATAAGCCCCGCAACATACGTATACTCCGCAAATTATTGCAACTATTGTTGTTAGAATAGCTGATGGTTTTTCAGTAGCGACAAATATTTCAAAAACAAGCATAGCTGGTGCAACTCCAAAACTAACTACGTCACATAATGAATCTAAATCGTGACCAATTTCAGAAACAACACCAAGTTTTCTTGCAACGATACCATCGTATCTATCTGCAAGCATGGCTAATATAATAAAGACAGTTCCCCAGATGAAATACCCATGTGACGTAGTCAAAATTGACATGAAACCACAAAATATATTACATAAGGTAAGATAATTTGGTATGAAGTTTTTATTCATTTTATAAGTCAACCTCCAATATTGATATTATAATTATAGTACAAATTTGAAATAATGTCTAAGAAAATATAAAATTTATAATAATTAAAGTTAGAAAATTTATATAAGTACGGTGTTGTTTATCACCTAATAAACTGTTATAATTAAGATACAATTGAATTTTGGGAGGCGTACTATGGGAAAGAATTTTAAAAATTTAAATTTCACAAAGATTATTAAAGAGTTATTTATTATTTCTTTTGGATGTGCAATTTATTCTTTTGCTATTATGCATTTTAATGTTCCAAACAAACTTGCAGAAGGTGGGGGAACAGGGATAGCTCTGTTACTATTATATGCTATTGGACTACCTGTTTCTGTTGGTACAATTTTGGTAAATATTCCTTTATTATTGATTGGTTACAAAATGTTAGATAAGAAAACTATGTTATATACTGTTTATGGTATTTTTATGCTGACTTTTTGGATAGGTGTATTTGAAAAATATAATATTGCGATTGATATAGGTGGAGATAGATTACTTGCTTCTGTCTTTGGGGGAATTCTTGCTGGAATTGGTCTTGGAATAGTCTTTTTAGCAGGTGGAACAACCGGGGGAGTAGATATTGTAGCTAAGATTATTCAGCTTTATACAGGGAGTTCAATTGGTAGAATAATTCAAGTTCTTGATGGAGTAATTATAGCTTTAACATTTGTTGTAGTTAAAAGTTTTCCTGCGATATTATATACTTTGATATATATTTTCATTTGTACCAAAATGATTGATTATGTTGTTGAAGGTGGTGTTCCTGGAAAAGGTGTAATGATTGTTTCATCTGAGATTGAACTAATTACAAAACGAATACAAGAAGATATGAATCGAGGTCTGACATATATTAAAGGTCAAGGAAGTTATTCTAAGAAAGATTTAAATATAGGATATTGTGTAGTCTCAAGAAATGAAATAGGAAAAGTAAAATCTATCGTTTATAATATTGATCCACGGGCATTTGTAACAATCACCGAAGTGCATGATATTATTGGTGAAGGATTCAGTTTTGATCAACCGAAAAAAACGAGATTATCATTTAAAAATAAATTGTAAATAAAAATGGATGGGAGCGACTTTATAAAATTGTAATCATAAAGTTAAGTCGCTCCATTGTTATTTAATATAAGGAGAAAAGAATCAAAAATAATATGGTTAAAAATTATTATATAAGATTAGTAAGTTTAATATTATTAATAGCTATTTGTTGTTCAGTATTTGGACAGATACTATTAAAATTAATAGAGGTGACAAGTGATTATTATAAATATTTGATAGTGTTGACACCTATAATATTACTTTTCACAAAATTTAGTAACAAGTATTTAAAAACTAATATGATAGGAATGAAATATTTTATTGAAGCTGCAACTGATAAAAAAGATAAAGTTTCGTGGAGTTTTCCTCTTATACTAACGCTAAATACTTTATTAGCACATGGTTTTGGAGTAAGTGTCGGACGTGAAGGGGTTGCTGTACAATTAGGTGGAGCTATTGGAGGTAATCTTGCTGGGGAAGATTTTAGTAAGGACAAAAAACAATTTTTTGTTAAATTAGGAATGATTTGCGGTTTCGCAGGATTATTTCAGACACCACTTGCTGCGGTAGTATTTATTTTAGAAGTTGTTAGTGAAAGATTTAATTTTACAGTGAATAAGGTATATGAGTATATAATATATATCATCGGAGCATATATTAGCGCCTTTGTTTCGCATAAATTAGGTTTAGAGAAGTTCTTTGTAAGAATAGACATAAGTAAGGTGAATATAAATATAGAATTTTTATTAAAGATAATTTTAATCGGTATAGTTTTCGTATTTGTAGGAATTTTCTTTGTTGTTATTCAAAGAAAAATTAAAGAAATAGTAGCATCAAATAATAAAATTAGTTGGATCCTTTTGATTGTATTTATTCTAGTTAGTTTTATTTTTGAATATAGGTACGCTTCATTAGGAACAAATTTAATTGACCTTTCTTTCACAAACTTTGAACAAATTCAAATTTATGATTTCATATTGAAGATTATTCTAACAGCGATTTGTACAGGTATTGGTTTTAGTGGTGGAGAAGTTACGCCACTATTTGCAATAGGAGCTACATGTGGAGTAATTCTGGGAACGTATTTAGGTTTACCTATTTTAGTAACTGCAGCCCTAGGATATTGCCTTGTATTCTCAGCAGCTACTAAAACGTACATTGCTCCTATACTTCTTGCTTTAGAAGTATTTGGTTATAAGCTTATGTTTTTTGCTATTGTACCTGCATTTTTAATTTACTTAATAAATAAAAAGTATAGTATATATAAGTAATAAAGATATAGAAGAAACCCTAGTGTGATTACTCACATTAGGGTTTAGTTTTTAGAGTCCAAGTATATTAAGTATTTCTTTTTTATATTTTAATTTTTGTTCATCTTGATTTTCTTTATCAAGATTTATTTTAATTTCTGATACTATTTCACCAGGTTTGTTTTTTATGATATAAATTCTATCACTAAGATCGATGGCTTCATCGATATCATGGGTGATAAGTAGAGTAGTTAGGTCAAGTTTATTCTTAATTTCTAAATACCAAGAGTGTAGTGAAATTTTAGTAATTGCATCGAGTGCACTAAATGGCTCATCTAGTAAGAATAGTTCTTCTTTAAACATATATGTACGAAGTAACGCGATTCTTTGACGCATACCTCCACTTAACTCGCTAGGATATTTATCTTTATATTCGTAAAGATTAAATAATTTTAGACTGTTTATAGCTTCTTCTTCAGCTTCTTTTTTACTGACTTTTCTTATTAGAAGCGGAAGTGTTATATTTTGAATAATAGTCTTATGCTCTAGTAGTAAATCTTTTTGAAGCATATAACTTACACGACCTTTGTAGTCTGTGTTTCCTTTTATTGATATTTCTCCACTTTGTAGAGGATTGATACCTGCGATAATATTAAAAAGTGTAGTTTTACCAACACCACTACCACCAAGTATTGATACGACTTCGCCTTTGTCGACGTATATATTTATATCATGTAATATTTTATTGTTCGGATAATTGAAAGATAAGTTTTTTATTGATAATATGTTCATTATTTTATATAGTCATTGCTGAATCCAGTGTTATCTGCAAGAGGTTGTTT
>ERZ773028.192-NODE-192-length-54005-cov-27.638554_pt1 | contig 54005 bp, 39 predicted proteins | sample MGYA00511123_ERZ773028 | MGnify/ENA primary metagenome ERZ773028 (study PRJEB29015, sample SAMEA2738134) | human oral metagenome | biome: human oral; feature: human-associated habitat; material: saliva | place: China | collected 2206 ... | reverse complement strand
TCGATGGAACAATAAGAATTATGATGATGGTAATAGGTGTGATATTATCGTTATCAATATTATTAATTTCATTAGAAGTGATTGCTAGTAGTAATATAAAAAATATATCTATTTTGAATATTATGGGCTTTTCAAAAAGTGAATGTTCAAAAATAGTATTATCAGGTTATAGAGTAGTAGCATACATAGGTTTTGCTGTAGGAACAGTTTATCAGTATTTTTTAATAAGAGTATTACTAAAAGTTTTATCTAAAAAATTAGATAGCGAAACAATATATAACTTTGATTTAATTTCAGTAATTGGTAGTTTTATAGCATTTGTATTAATATATGAAATCTTTATTTTATACTATAGTAATAAGATAAAAGGTTTAAATGTTAAAAAAATTATGATGGAATAAAAATAACAACTCCTTGTATATTTATACAGGGAGTTGTTTTAGGAGTAGTTATTTAGCTAAACCTTCAGAAATTTTGTCTAAGTTCCATTTCATCATGCTGTAGTAGCTATCTCCGTTTTGTCCTGGTTCAGCGATTGAATCAGTGAAGATTTTTTCATAAATTGGAATGTTAGTATCTTTAGATACAGTTTGCATTGGACGTTCATCAACACTACTTTCTACGAATAGAGAAGGTACTTTAGTTTTACGTAATTTTTCTACTAGAGTTTTGATTTGATCTGGAGTTCCTTCTTCTTCAGTATTGATTTCCCAAATGTAAGCTGAAGGTACATTGTAAGCTTTAGAGAAGTATTTAAATGCTCCTTCACTTGTTACTATCATTTTTTTCTCTGCTGGAATATTGTTAAATTTATCTTTAGATTCTTTATCTAATTTAGATAGTTTTTCTAAATATGTTTTTAGATTTGCTTCGTAGAAATCTTTGTTTTTAGGATCTTTAGCTTCTAATTGTTTAGCAATATTTTTAGCGTATATCATACCATTTTCAAGATTTAACCAAGCATGTGGATCTTCTTTACCTTTTTCATTTTGACCTTCAAGGTAAATTACATCAACACCTTCACTAACAGCATAGTAATCTTTGTTTTCTTCTTTTTTAGCATTTTGAACTAATTTAGTAAACCAAGCGTTACCACCAGTTTCTAAGTTAATTCCGTTATAGAAGATAAGATTTGCCTCAGATGTTTTCTTAACATCTTCAGGAAGTGGCTCGTATTCGTGTGGATCTTGTCCAATTGGTACGATACTGTGTAAATCAATTTTATCACCAGCAATATTTTTTGTAATATCTGCGATGATTGAGTTAGTTGCTACTACTTTTAATTTAGTAGCTTCGTTAGAACTAGAACCTTGCTTAGCGCTAGAACAAGCAAATAGTCCAACAGCTAGTGTGAAAATAAGCGCTAGAAAACTTAATTTTTTAAAACCTAATTTTTTCATATCATAGGCCTCCTTTATTTATTTTATAATTCTATTCAAAAATATAATAGATTTACATAACTAATAATAATCATTATCAATTAAAACTTTCATAATAACACCTCTAAATAAACTTATTCTGGAAGTATTTTATATATTAAAAAGTTTATTTAAAGGGATTATTATATTTAATATATGATATTCTATTTTATTCTTGAGTATTATTATCAAAGTTAATTATTTTTTATGTTTAACAAAGCGTTGTTTTGGAGCAATAAAGAAACTTATTGCGAAAACCACGGCTAGTGTTAAAACTATACTAGATCCTGCAGCGATATTGAATGAATAACCTATAAACAATCCTAACACAGAACAACTTGCTCCGATTGTAGATGATAAAAATATCATAGTTTTTAGGCTATTTGCATAAAGATATGCAGTTGCTGCTGGTGTAATCAACATTGCTACAATTAAAATTGTACCAACACTTTGCATTGCAGTAACAGACACTAGAGTTAATAGTATCATTAGTAAGTAATGATAGAAATTAACTTTCATACCCATTGCTTTTGCTAATAGTTCATCAAATGAAGTTAAAAGTAATTCCTTGAAAAATAGTTTAATAACTAAAAGAACAAAAACTCCAACTCCTATAGTAATATACATATCTATATCTTGTACTGCTAGAATATTACCAAACAAGATATGGAAAAGGTCAGTAGAGCTTTTCGCTACACTAATTAAGATAACTCCTAGAGCTAAGAATGAACTAAATGTTATTCCTATAGCTGTGTCACTTTTAATTATAGAATTACCTTTAATAAATGTTATGATTATTGATGCTAATAGACCGAATACGATCGCACCAATAAAGAAATCTATACCTAATATAAATGATAGGGCCACACCAGGAAGAACTGCATGAGAGATTGCGTCTCCCATTAATGACATTCCTCTAAGAACAATAAAACATCCAACGGCTCCAGCTACGATTCCAATAACAATAGCGGTGATTAGAGCATTTTGTAAAAAATGAAAACTATATAATCCGTCAATAAAATCTTTAATCATTAGTACCACCTCCCATAAAGAATAAGTCGGTACCATATGCTTTTGTTAAATTTTCTCTAGTGAAAGTTTTTTCAGTATCACCATATGCAATAACTTCTTTATTTATTAATAATACATTATCAAAATAAGAATGAACTTTTCTTAAGTCATGATGAACAATCAATATTGTATGACCTTTTTCTCGAAGATTCCTTAATGTATTCATTATTATTTCTTCACTAACTGAATCGATACCAACGAATGGTTCGTCTAGAAAGATATATTTTGCTTCTTGGACAAGACAACGAGCAATTAGTACACGTTGAAATTGTCCGCCAGAGAGTTCACTAATTTGTCGATTAGAAAATTGCTCTAAGCCAACAATTTTTAAAGCCTCGTCAACTTTTTGCCAATCAGATTTTTTTAATTTTCTTAGTATACCAATTTTTGAATATAAGCCTAATGAAACACATTCTCGCACTTTAATTGGAAAATTATAGTCAATATTTATTTTTTGTTCAACATATGCAATATTACCCAAATTATCTTTTGAAATTTTCTCATCTATTTGAGCACTACCGGTTGAATGTATAATATTTAATACTGCTTTTATCAAAGTAGATTTACCTGCACCATTAGGACCTATAATCCCTATAATTCCGGGTCCGTTTATTTCTAAATTAATATCTGAAAGGACAGGGGATTGGTTGTAGGTAACATTCAAGTTTTCTATTTTTATCATATTTTTCCCTTCTTCAATTATTCTATGTATACATTAAAGTTTACCTTAGGAAAGAAAATAAGTCAAGTGAATTTTGTTGCATTCAGAAAAAAAAACGTGAATAAATCTATGAAAGCGATAATAAAAAGTGGAATCTTAAAGGAAAATAAAAAAACCTACCTTACAAAAAATATTGTAAGGTAGAAATAAGGGAGTAAATATGAAAAGTCTTTATTATAAGCTAGGGAGACTTATAATAAAAGAACATATGAAGTAATATATTAATTACTTCACTTATAAGTATAACAGAAGTATATACAAAAAACAAGAGGAAAATAAAATTTTTTTTGAAATATTGATTTTTTTTTTTGGTAAAATATTAACAAAACTCGATTTATATAAAAAGATTAAAATTTTGATAATAATATACTAATGAATTTGTAGTTTAACTACAATCAATGCTATTATTACAGTAAAAATAATTAATTTTTTATTTACTGTAAAGATGTAAATATCTTGTTTAGATATTTACATTTTAACTACACTAATTACTCATAAAAAAAAAATTAATGTAATATTAAGTATACGATTATAGAAAAAGTAAACAGAAATATAAAAAAATGTTTATGAGATAAGTTTAAAATAAAAACACCATTTTCAGGCTATAAATTTGTCTTTATGATGGAGTTATTTATACAATTGTATACCTTGAGAATACAAAAAATAAAAAGAAGTTAGTTTTTAAATTCTAACTTCTTTACATTTTTTATTTTACTTCAAATTTTTCACGAACAATTTTAGCTACTTGTTCACAATATTTATCAGTTAACTCATCGCTACTTGCTTCCACCATTACTCTAATTAGGTTTTCTGTTCCAGATGCACGTAATAAAATACGTCCATTACCTTCTAATTCTTTTTCTACTTTTTCGCATTCAGCTAGAATTTCTGCATCTTCCATTGCAGTTTTCTTATCCACTACTTTAATATTTACTAACTTTTGTGGATAGATATTAACTTCTGAAGCTAATTCTTCTAGAGATTTTCCAGATGTTTTAATAATATTAGCAAGTTTAACAGCAGTAAGTATTCCATCACCAGTTGTAGCGTAGTTCATTAGAACAATATGTCCTGATTGCTCACCACCAAGAGAGTAATCATTTTTTCTCATTTCTTCAACTACGTAGCGATCTCCCACTGCAGTTTTAACAGATTGTAATTCGTTTTCTTCTATAGCTTTATAGAAACCAATATTACTCATTACTGTAGAAACAACCATGTTATCTTTTAGTTCACCTTGTTCTTTAAGGTGTTTTGCAAGAATAAACATAATTTTATCACCATCTACAATATTACCTTTAGCATCAACTGCTAGAACTCTATCACCATCTCCGTCAAAGGCAAATCCTACATCAACGTTATTTTCTTTTACGAATTCAGAAATTGTCTCAATTTTTGTAGAACCTACGTTATCGTTAATATTGATACCGTTTGGTTGGCAACCAATAGTTTCTATATCTGCTTCTAAATCTCCAAAAATGAATGGTGCAACACCTGTTGTTGCTCCATTGGCACAGTCTAATGCGATCTTAATATCAGATAAGTCTCCAGTAATAGATTGTTTAATATGTTGAATATATTTTTGAGTTAATTCATTTCCGCCATATACTTTTCCAATTTTTTCGAAACTAGCGTTTTTAATTTGTTCAGAATTATCAATTAATGATTCGATTTCTAATTCTTGTTCATCTGTAAGTTTGAATCCATCGGGACCAAAAATTTTAATTCCATTATCTTGATAAGGATTGTGTGAAGCAGAAATCATAATACCACTATCTGTTTCAATTGTCTTTGTTAAATAAGCAATTGCAGGGGTAGGTATAATTCCAACTGTCATTACGTTGACACCTGTACCAGTAAGTCCTGCAGTTAGTGCGTGTTCAATCATGTCACATGAAATTCTAGTATCTCTACCAATTACTACTTTTGGATGATCTTTTTTTTCAGTAAGTAATTTACCTAGAGCTTTACCTACTTTAAAACTCAAATCGGCTGTTAGTGATTCTCCTGCGATACCACGAATACCGTCAGTTCCAAAATATTTTCTCATAAAAAAATGACTCCTTGTTTTATAATCTATATGAATATTACTATATAAAAGGAAATAAGTCAAGGTTTAGGAGACATTAGAAGGATATGAAAGCATTATATTGCTTAACTGTCTATATATTTTATCTTTAATATATAAGATTGAACGGTATATTTGTTTTAGTATGAAAAAAGAGGAATGATTTTCATTAATCATTCCTCATACTAGTTTATTTATTTAATTTTTCAATATCGTCAAGTACCTTTTTTGCTTCATCCTTATTATTTTTAGAATAAACATGTTTATTGTATATTATTGCACTTATAGAAATCATGTGAGCCGAAACAGGTGCTGCTAAGAATAAAAATGCTATGGCTAATAAGAATTTATATTCAAATACATTTAGATAACGATAGAAGTATATAAATCCAGCTATAAGTATTAATTCTACAGCGAAAGATCCTGTAACTCCTGCGGCATGTATTTTAGTTATTTCATCAGGTAATCTAATAAATCCTATTACTGTTGATAGCATTGCTATTACTGCGATTAAAATTAGAAGTATAATAATAATGTCTAAAATACTATTTAGTATCATCACTAAAGACCTCCTTTTTAGCTAAGAATCTAGCAGTAACAACTGTACCTACTAAACATATAATAGCTATGATAAGTATAAGTGAAATATAAGAAAAAGTTTTATAGTACATACTAACTAAAACTATTAAGCACATCAGCGGCATAGCAAGCAGATCACTAGCTATTAATTTCTCAAATATGCTCGGTTTTTTTACGATATAAATTAATAAGAAAAATATCATGGCAATACTAGCGAATATACCTAGTAAAATTGAATAATCTAATACTTTATCCATTTAAATCAACCTCCAGTATTGCTTTTTCAAAACTATTTTTAATACCTTCAATCTCACCAGGAATATCATCAGTATCGAGGCAATGAATATGAAGTGTTTTATTATCATGACCAACATTAACTGTAAGTGTACCTGGTGTTAAAGTTATCATATTGGCAAGTAATGTAATTTGCCAGTTTTTTGTTACTTTTAAAGGATATTCAAAAATAACAGGGTTAACATCTAGATCTTTTTTGAACATTAATTTTAAAACATTTATATCAGCTTTTAATAATTCAAACAAGAACATTAAGATTAATTTTATCCATTTATAAACATAAATGTAATAAAGTTGATTTCCTAGAATGTTTTTTGCAAATGTATTTCTAAAGATAAATAGTAGAACCATACCCCAGAAAAATCCTACTGCAAAATATTCAGAATTATAGTTACCTGAAAAGAACATCCATACTACACCGACTAATATATTAATTAAAAATTGTAGTGACATAATTATGCTCCTTTCTTAAGTACTAAGTCAATATAGTGTTGAGGATTTAGTACCATTTGTATACCTTTATCGAAGAAACCATCTAATAGATTAGTGCTTACTCCGATAATAAGTGCAATTGCTACGATAGCGATAAGAGGAATTTGAACACCTTTTGGAAGAGGTTTTAAAATTAAACTCTTATTGATATTGTCATAGAATACATTTAAGAATATTCTAATTAAAGAGTAAAATATAACTAATCCAGATAATGCTACTAATATAGCAATAAATGTATTATTATTTGTAACTAAACCTTTAATTATTAGGGCTTTACCATAGAATCCACTGAATGGTGGAATCCCTGCTAATGACAGAACTATAATAAAATATGTCCAACCAAGAAGAGGATATTTATTGATTAATCCACATTTTTGGAGAGATTTGACTCCACTAACATAAATTATTAATCCAACAACTATGAATAATGCAGCTTTTAGTAATATGTCATTTACTGCATAGAATAAAGCACCTTTAACACCGAAAGTATTCAGTGTTGCAGTTCCACATACCATAACTCCAAGAGAAATTACGATATTAAAAATTACTATTTGTTTTAAATCTTTTTGATAGATAGCTCCGATACAACCGGCTATGATTGAGACTGCTCCAAGTATTAATATATAAGACTTGATGAAGTCTGATTCGTAATAGAATAATCCATATGTTCTAATTATTGAGTAAAGACCAACTTTTGTTAGCAATGCTGCAAAGATTATTGAGATTGCTATTGGAGGTGCCGCGTATGATCTATTCATCCATGTGAATAGTGGGAATAGTGCACCCTTCATACAGAATACAAATATCATTACAGCTCCAACAAGGTATAATCCACGACGATCAACCATAGATGAGATTGTTTGAGATATGTATGCCATATTTAAACTACCAACAATTGTATAAAGATATCCTATACTAATAACAAATAAGCTACCAGCAAAGACATTCATTAGTACATAACTAATAGAAGATTTAAGTTGTTCTTTATTAATACCTACTAACAATAGTAGGTAAGATGACATAAGTAAGATTTCATAGAAAACGAAAAGGTTAAATATATCACCCGTAGTGAAAGCTCCGTTTATTCCAACCATAATTAATAAAAATCCTGGATAGAAGAAACTAAGCTCTCGAATTTTATCAATTGTTTTAAATGAATATATCAATGTTGCAAGAAAAACAACTGAAGATGTTGTAACTAGAATACTATTAAGTCCGTCTAATGTTAAAGTAATACCAAATGGACTAGCCCAGTTCCCCATTTCTAATATCAGTATTTGATGTTTATTTACCATATAGATATTGAATATAGAAAATACTAAGACTAGTAATGTAGCGAGTGTTGTTAATAATCGTTGCATTGCTATTCTTTTTCTAAACAATACTGTTATTGCTGCGAATAGAAGGGGGATAAATATTGGTATAACAGGTAAATTACTATGCATTATTTCTTTCCTCCTTCATATTTTCTACATCTTCCAGATCAATTACATTATCGCTTCCTTTTAGTTTATAGTTAGCAATGTAGATTGAAATTAAAAGACAAGTTACTGCGAATCCGATAACGATGGCAGTAAGAATAAGTGCTGCTGGAATAGGATCTATATAATTCTTTCCTAATTCTGAAATAATAGGAATGTCTCCATCATATAAACCTCCTGCGATAAGTATAATAAGGTTAGCAGCATGTCCAAAAAGACCAACACCAATTATTATTCGCATCATACTCTTAGAAAGCATAAGGTAAACACCAAAACCAACAAGAATACCACATAAGATAATCATATAAAATTCCATTATTTACCATCCTTTCCGAAAGATAAAATTACTGACATAAGAACTCCAACAACTACAAAATACACACCTAGATCGAATATTGCAGCTGTATGTAATTCCATTTCTCCCATTATTGGAACGTGAATGTGAGTGAAATGATGTTTGAAGAAATTTTTTCCAACTACAACACCACTAAATGCTGTACCAATAGAAAAAAGTAAGCCGATTGCAGTTACGTATACGTAATTGATAGGTAGAAGTTTATTGACTCTATCAATTCCATATGTAAACATTGCAAGAGCTAATGCCATTGTACAAAGGAGTCCTCCGACGAAACCACCACCAGGAAGGAAGTGACCACCAAAGTACAAACTAAGAGAAAGTAAAAATATACATCCTGAAATAATTGCAGATAATGATTTTAAAATTACGTCATTAGTTTTCATCTTTAGGTCCTCCTCGTTTAATTATTTTAAACATAGCATAAATGATTAATGCTACCATTGTCATAACTGTGATTTCAAATAGGGTATCAAATCCCCTGAAATCTACGATAATAACATTTACTATGTTTCCACCACCAGATGCGACAACATTATCGAAATAAAATTGACTAATTTCTGATGGGTTTTTATACGCATATGATACTAATCCTACAAGTGTAAAACTAATACCAGTTAGTGTTGCAATTATTGCATTAGTAAATTTAAAACTTTGTTTTTCTACTTGTTTTGTTTTATCAGTTAATAGGATAAATGCTATTAAGAAAATAATAGTAGAAATTGATTCAATTACAAATTGTGTCATAGCTAAGTCAGGTGCTCTAAATGTAACATATAGTGCAGTCATCATAAATCCAATTCCAGAAGAAAGGATAATAAGTACTAGCCTATTATACACTGTAGTTAGAGCGACACAGCACACGACAATACATAGTCCTATGAAAATATTCATGTAGTGAATTGTAGAAAAATTATTGATTAATATAGGTCTTCCAATTGCAAAGTAACCACCTATAATTGTTGCTGATAACACTACAAAGATATAACTCATATTTCTTCTAAGTTGGTTTGTAACAAATGTATCATGAAGTGTACCACTTACTTTGTGTAGTAAGTTACCTAAGTTATTATATGCACCATGAATAGATATAATAGTAGGGTTTATACTATAGATTCCATTTCCACCTGCAAATAATTTGTAAATTACAAAACTTGCAATGATAACAATAATAGAAGTTAGAAGTTCTATTGAGAAGAAACTATCATGATGAACGTGAGATATTACTTCGTTATTAGTTGTTTTTACAGCTAGTGCAGCTTGTTGTGCTGGAATAACTATGTAATCTTTTATGAATGTGTTAATAATTACGAAGACTACAAGTATTATTGGTGATATGAAGATACCATTACTTGGAAGATGTAATTTCTTATTCCCCATTATAGAATTATCGAATTTACCTAAGAACGGTTTGAATGCTAATATTAATGAATAAATAGCAGTTCCTAAAGCTCCAATAACTACAGCTATTACAATAACCATATATAGCATGCTTGATTGTGTTAATCCATAAACTACTGTTAAGAAGTATTCTTTTGAGTAGAATCCACTTAAAGGTGGAATCCCTGCCATAGAGAACCCAGCAATAATACTTAATATAAAGCTAAGTGGCATATATCTTCTGATACCACGAAGTTTTTCAACATCACGTGAATGGAATGAATGATCGATAATACCAGTAATCATAAATAAACTTGCTTTAAATGCTGCATGGTTAATAATATGGAAACATACTGCATAAAATGCGAATGTATAAACGTAGTGGTTATCGTTGTATAGACCAAGGTTAGCTATACCTATCATAAGAGTCATCATACCAAGTTGACTAATAGTTGAATATGCAAGAATTCCTTTTAAATCTTTTAGGAATATTGCAGAAATAGAACCTATTAACATAGTAATAGTCCCAAAAATGATAAGAATATTACCAAATGAAGAAGTAAATGAGAATACAATTCCAATTCTTAATAATAGATAGATTCCAGCTTTAACCATTGTAGCTGAGTGTAGATAACTACTAATTGGTGTAGGTGCAGCCATTGCATCGGGTAACCAAATATGGAATGGAAACTGTGCTGATTTTGTAAATGCACCGAATATTATAAGAATCATCGCTACTACATATTTATCGTTGTATCCATGATTTTTAGTAAATTCAATAATTTCACTAATGTTAAAACTTCCCGTAATATTATTTAAAACGAAAATTCCCGCTAGCATTAGGACTCCACCAAAAACAGTGATAATCAATGATTTTAGAGCTCCTTTTCTAGATGTATCATTTTCGTGCCAGTAACTAATTAATAGGAAAGAAGAAACAGATGTCATCTCCCAGAACATATACATACTAAGCATGTTGTCAGACAAAACGACACCTAACATGGCAGACATAAATAATAGTAAAAATATGTAAAATTTATGTAATTTTTCATCTGTAATATTCATATAGTAACATGAATAAAGTATTACTAGAGTACCGATTCCTGTAATTAGTAATGAGAATAGAAGTGATAAACCATCAAGATTTAGGTTGATATCAAGTCCTACGTTAGAAACAAAGGCTAGTTTCTTATAGATTGTTCCACCTGAATAGATATACTTAAGATTTGAAATAAAATACCCAAACAGTACTAATGGTACAGCTATAACAAATTTTCCAGTATGGATGGTTTTGAAGTTTTTCCTTAAGAAAGGTACGAAAAACATCGCAATTACTGGTAAAAAGACAGCTAATTGTAACATAAAAAAACCTCTTTCTAATTTATTTTTTTTATAACACTAATTATATAACAAAATAGCTTAAAATACTATTGATATTCAACTTTTATATAATTATTTTTCAATAAAAAATGGTGGATAATATAAAGGAATATTATAAAAAGTTATGAAAACGATATAATAAAGCATTAATTAGTTTCTAAAAATAACTAATATAATTTTATTATTTTGAATCTTAAAATATAGTGTAGGTGAATGATGATGCTTAAAATATGACTTGTAACGATAAAATAAACTCATTATTTTCAGAATATTTAATAGAAAATATAGATAATTATTTTTTTAATATCTCTTGTTTAAGGTGAGAAAAAAAGGTATAATAAAGTTATTAATATATTTACAGGGGGACTAACTGATGTCACATAAACAAACACCACATATTAAACCAAATGGAGTAGAAATCGCTGAAACGATTCTTTTACCAGGGGATCCTTTAAGAGCGAAATTCATTGCAGAAACATTTTTAGAAGATGCAGTTTGTTTTAATGAAGTGCGTGGTATGCTAGGATATACTGGAACATATAAAGGTAAAAAGATTTCTGTAATGGGAACAGGTATGGGACCAGCTAGTATCGGTATTTATTCTTATGAATTAATTCACACTTTTGGAGTTAAGAATTTAATTAGAATTGGAACATGTGGAGCTCTACAACCAGAAGTAAAATTATATGATGTAATTTTAGGAATGGGATCTTCAACAAACTCAAACTACATGCACCAATATAACATTCCAGGAAACTACAGTTTAACTGCTTCATTTGATTTATTATTAAAAGCTTACAACAGAGCACAAGAAATGGGTCAAGCTGTACACGTTGGGAATATTTTATGTAGTGAAATTTTCTATAATGCTGATGAAAAAGCTATGGAAAACTGGATTAAAATGGGAGTATTAGCTGTAGAAATGGAAAGTGCAGCACTTTATGCAAATGCTACAGCAGCTGGAGTTAATGCTTTAACAATTCTAACAGTTAGTGATTCATTAGTAACTGGTGAGGAAACTACTCCAGAAGAAAGACAAACGGCATTTACGAAAATGATGGAAATTGCTTTAGGTTTAGCATAAAATTAGGAATTTAGAGGTAATATTATATGAGTAACTATCAAGAATTATATGAAAAATGGTTAAATAGCTCAGCTTTAACTGAAGAAGAAAAGCTTCAATTAAAAAATGTAGCTGATGACGAAGTTGAAAAAGAAGATAGATTTTATAAAGAATTAGAATTCGGAACTGCAGGATTACGTGGTAAAGTGGGAATGGGCTCTAATAGAATGAATAGATTCATTATCGCTCGTGCTACAAAAGCACTAGCTCAAACTATTATCGACAATGGATTACAAGAAAAAGGTATTGCTATTGCTCACGATCCACGTCTTTTCTCGAAAGAATTTGCTAAATTAGCAGCACTAGTAATGGCTAGTAATGGAGTTAAGGCATATTTATTCGAGGACTTACGTCCAACTCCAGAATTATCATTCGCAGTTCGTTATTTAGGAACAGCTAGCGGTATTAATATTACTGCAAGTCACAATCCTAAAGAATACAATGGATATAAAGTTTATTGGCAAGAAGGATCTCAAATTAAATCTGATATAAGTGATAAAGTTTTAGAGTATATTAACTCAATGGATATCTTTGATAACTATGTTACTTTAACAGAAGAAGAAGCTAAAGAAAAAGGATTATTAGTATATATTGGAGAAGAAATTGATGAAGAATTCTATAAAGAATCTTTAAACTGTGCTATTAATGATGAAAACATTGATAAAGATATTTCTGTAGTATATACACCACTTAATGGTGCTGGATATAAAGCTGTAACAACAGTTCTTGCACGTCGTGGATTCAAAAATGTTCATGTTGTTGAAGAACAAAAAGATCCTGATGGAACTTTCCCAACAATTGAATATCCAAACCCTGAGGATACTGCAGCATTCGAATACGGTGAAAGATTAGCTAAAGAAGTTAATGCTGATGTAATTATCGCAACTGACCCTGACTGTGACCGTCTTGCAGTAGAAGTGATTCACAATGGGGAAGTAGTTTCTCTAAATGGTAACCAAGCTGGAGCAGTATTAGTTCAATATGTTATTGAAAATCTTGCTAAACAAAACAAACTTCCAGAAAATCCAGTATTAGTTAAATCTATTGTAACTTCTAAAATGGTAGAACCATTATGTAAAGAATACGGAGTAGAAGTAATTGACGTTCTTACTGGATTCAAAAACATCTGTGCATTACCAAATGAATGGGATATTACTGGTGAGAAAAACTATGTAATGGGATATGAAGAAAGTATTGGATACAACGTTGGTACATTCCTACGTGATAAAGATGGTGTAACTATCGCTATGTTATTAGTAGAAGCTGCAGCATTTTACAAAACACAAGGTAAAACATTAGTAGATGTCCTTGATGGTTTCTATGAAAAATATGGTTACTACCTAGATAAAACTATTTCTATCGTTTTAGAGGGGGCAGCAGGTGCGCAAAGAATTAAACGTATGATGGAAAAATATCGTGAAATCTTTGCTCGTGAAATTGCAGGAAGTGAAGTAGTAGCAATTACTGACTACTTAGTTCAAAAAGAGAAAACAGTAGCTACAGGTGAAGAAAAAACTATTGAAATCGAAAAAACTGATGCTGTTAAATTCAGTTATTCAGATGAATCTTGGTACACATTACGTCCAAGTGGAACAGAACCAAAAGTAAAACTTTATATCTATGTTAAAGATGCAGATAAGAAAGTTGCAGAAGAAAAATTAGTTAAATTTGAAGAAAAAGTATTAGAATTACTTTATTCAATCGATTAATAAAATAAAAAGGAAGTGAGAAAAATCTCACTTCTTTTTTTATTTATTGTAATATTTTAGATATTCTTTACAGAATTGTCTTGCTGTTAATTTTCCACTTTGTCTATCCGCATATGATGAGCTAACAAATTTAGAAATTTCATCTGTGTATTCAACTTTTGGTAATGGTTTCTCAAGAACTGTCTCTTTATTTATTGCAAATGTTGAGAAACAAATACCAACTAAACGAGTGTGTCTAGTTTCATGGTTAAATGCACTTAATTCAGCAAAAATTTCAACACTTCTAGTTCCAACTCTTGATATATAACTATCAATAATTAAAGCCTCATGTCTATGTACAACATCTAAAAATTGATATGTATCAATACTTGCTGTAAAAAATGGTAAATGCGTATATCTGCGAATTACTAGACCTTGTACATCATCTAACCAGTATAATGTTTGACCACCGAATAGAGTATCGTGTCTGTTCATATGGTTTGGATAAATAGTGTGGAAATTCTCAATTCTTGTATCTTTATAATTCATAACTTCTTGCATGAAAAAGTTCTCCTTAAAATTTATTTTACTAATATCTAATGTAAAATTAGAATACATAAGTAATTGTATCACAAATAAATAAATATATTAAGCATCATTTATCATTTTAAAAAAAGTTATTTTGGAATAATGTTTTTTTATATGAATTTTATAACCTTTACATTTTGATAAAAATTATATTATAATAAAAGAAAATACAAATGAGGTGAAGAATAATGAAATATGAAACTATGTTAGAACGTTTTTTAGGTTATGTTAACTTTAAGACTAGATCTGATGCTGCCAGTACGACGATTCCATCTACTCCAGAGCAAAAAGATTTTCTACGTATGTTAAAAGGACAATTAGAGGAATTGAATCTTAGTGACATAGAATTAAATGAGGAAAATTGGTTTTTAACTGCAACATTACCTGCCAATACAGATAAACCATATGATAGAATTGGATTTATTTCACATGTGGATACTGCAGATTTTAATGTTGAAGGTATTAATCCACAAGTTATTAAAAACTATGATGGAGAGGATATTGTATTAAATAAAGAATTAAATATTGTAATGAGTAAAGCTGAGTTTCCAAATTTAAGTAACTATAAAGGTCTAACTTTAATTACTACAGATGGAACGACTTTACTAGGTGCTGATGATAAAGCTGGAATTACTGAAATAGTAGAAGCTATTAAGTATTTAAGTGAGCATCCTGAAATCGAACATGGTGATATTAGAATTGCATTTGGTCCTGATGAAGAAATCGGACGTGGAGCGGATCATTTTGATGCTAAGGGATTTGCAACTGATTATGCTTTCACTATGGATGGTGGAGTTCTTGGTGAACTTGAATATGAAAGCTTTAATGCTGCACAAATTATATATAAGATTACTGGAGTAAGTGTACATCCTGGTACAGCAAAAGGAAAAATGAAGAATGCAAATACAATTGCTGCAGAATTGGCTTCATTGTTCCCAGAAAAAGAAGTTCCTGAGCACACAGAAGGATACGAAGGATTCTATTTATTACATAATATGCAAGCTAGAATTGAAGAAGCAGAGATGGTTTATATAATTCGCGATCATGATAAAGAGAAGTTTGAAGCACGTAAGAAATTTGCTGAAGAGGTAGCAGCAAAAATTAATGAAAAATATGGTAATGTTGTGGAATATGACCTGTTCGATCAATATTACAATATGGGAGATGTGATTAGAAAAGATAAACGTTGTGTCGATGTAGCGGAACAAGCTATTAAAAATGTAGGTGTAACACCTATTATTATTCCGATTCGCGGTGGAACAGATGGTTCTAAAATTTCGTATATGGGTATCCCAACTCCGAATATCTTCGTAGGAGGAGAGAACTTCCATGGACAATATGAATTTAGCTGTTTAGAACATATGGAAAAAGCAGCAGATACAATAGTTGAAATCGCTAAATTAGCAAAAAAATAAAATTACAATGATTTTTAAAAAATAAGAAAGATATAACTCTATAACAAAAATATTAATCTGGATATTTGTTCGGATATTAATATTGAGGTAGATATTAAATAATGACGATTAAAAAAGTGTTTAATATTTATTTTGAATTATAAAAGAGTTATATCTTTTTTTATATAATAGTATTTTGAAATTTGAAAAAAATGATAAAAAATCATGCATTAGCCTCAATTATATGGTACAATAGTAATGTATATTAACTAAAAAATTGAAATGAAAGTGAGGATGGTTGTAAGATGACTAAAAAAACATTTTATGTTACAACTCCTATTTATTACCCAAGCGGTAACTTACACATAGGGCATGCTTATACAACAGTAGCATGTGATGCTTTAACAAGATATAAAAAATTAAGTGGATATGATACATACTTTTTAACAGGTACAGATGAACACGGTCAAAAAATTCAACAAAAAGCTCAAGAAAAAGGTATTTCAGAACAAGCTTATGTTGATGAAATGATTAAGGATATTAAAAAATTATGGGAAGCTATGGATATTAACTATAGCAAATTTATTCGTACAACAGATGATTATCATGAAAAAGCAGTTGCTGAAATTTTTGATAAATTAGTTGAAAAAGGAGATATCTACCTTGGAGAATATAAAGGTTGGTATTCTATTAGTGATGAGGAATATTTCACAGAAACTCAACTTCAAGAAGTTTTCAGAGATGAAGAAGGAAATATGATTGGTGGTATAGCACCAAGTGGAAACGAAGTAAAATTAGTTAGTGAAGAATGTTACTTCTTCAAAATGAGTAAATATGCTGATAGATTAGTTAAGTACTATGATGAGCACCCAGAATTCATTTTACCTGAAAGCAGAAAAAATGAAATGCTTAATAACTTCATTAAACCAGGATTAGAGGACTTAGCTGTTACTCGTACAACTTTTGATTGGGGAGTAAAAGTAAAATCAAATCCAAAACACGTTGTATATGTTTGGATTGATGCTTTAGTTAACTACATTACAGCGCTAGGGTATGCGACTGGTGAAAGTGAAGAGTTATTCAATAAATACTGGCCAGCTGATGTACAAGTAGTAGGTAAAGAAATTGTACGTTTCCACGTTATTTATTGGCCAATACTACTTATGGCATTAGATTTACCATTACCTAAAAAAATCTTTGCTCACGGTTGGTTATTAATGAAAGATGGTAAAATGAGTAAGTCTAAAGGTAACGTAGTTGACCCTTATATGTTAATAGAACGTTATGGATTAGATTCAGCACGTTATTACTTATTACGTGAAGTTCCATTTGGACAAGATGGAATATTTACACCAGAAAGTTTTATCGATAGAATCAACTCAGACTTATCAAACGATTTAGGAAACCTATTAAATAGAACTATTTCTATGATTAATAAGTACTGTGGTGGAGTAATTCCAAAATTTGTTGAACCAACAACAGAATTTGATAAAGAATTAATAGCTTTATCAAAAGAAGTTATTGCAGAATATGAAGAGTATATGGAAAATATGCAGTTTTCTAAGGCTTTAGAATCAGTTTGGAAATTCATTTCTAGAACTAACAAATATATTGATCAAACTACACCTTGGATTTTAGCAAAAGATGAAGCAAATCAACCTGAATTAGATAAGGTTATGAACTACTTAGCGGAAAGTCTTCGTATAGCGACAATCTTAATAGCGCCTGCTTTAACAAAAGCACCAACAGAAATTGCTAAGCAATTAGGAATTAGAGAAGACTTATTAGTGTTTGAATCTGCTAAAACTTTTGGAGTATTTGATGGAACTGTAAAAGTTGTAGAAAAACCAACTCCAATATTCCCAAGATTCGATAAAGATGTCGAAGTAGAGTATATTAAAGAACAAATGTCACCTAAGGCGCTTGAGAACTTAGAAACAGAATCTAAAGAAGAAAATGAAGATACTTATGTTGAGCTTGCTGAAGAAATCACAATTGATAAATTCTTTGAAACTTCTTTAAGAGTAGCAGAAGTATTAGAATGTGAAAAAGTTAAGAAGAGTTCGAAATTATTGAAATTCAAACTTGATCTAGGAAATCACCAAAGACAAATAGTATCTGGTATTGCTAAATATTATGATCCAGCAGAATTAGTAGGTAAAAAAGTTGCTGTTGTAGCTAACTTAAAACCAGTTAAACTATGTGGTGAATTAAGTGAGGGAATGATTTTATCAGCAGAAAAAGATGGTATCTTACGAGTAGTTGAAATTAATGCTGAAATTCCTAACGGAGCAGAAATTAGATAATAAAAAGAGAGAATGTAGTGAAAACTATATTCTCTTTTTTGGGAATTAAAACAATTTATATGTACAAAATAATCCACCTGAGAATTTCCTCAGGTGGACTAAATTAATTATCTTGTTGTTCTTTGGTTGCTTTGAGAGTTAGAGGCTTTTTTATTATCATTACTATCTATGTTTTTAGTCTTAGGCGTTTCTCTATTAACTTCAATTACACGAACCGGATTAACAGGTACGAATGATCCATCAGATACATGATAAATTAATCTGTTGTTATTAATTCCGATACCGTTAATATTAAGTTGTGCACCATTACCGTAGGTAACTCTGACTTTGCTTGCAGCCTCATCAGAATATACATTTTGTGTAGCTAAGAATTTAATCGCTACTGGACGAGAAATAAAGTTTTCAAGTTCATCGTTTTTAGAATCTACTGATACGAATTTTTCATTAGCTGTGATAAATTGACCTTGTAGATTTCCTGATGAAATTTGATACATTAAATATCCAGCAGGGGATACAATTTTGTTTACAGTTAGTTTAGTACCAGGTTCAATAACTTCACCCTGATCAGACCAACTAGCTGATTTGAAAGCATGAATTTTTTTGTTTACTGTAACTTGACGATCTACATCAAATGAATATGACGTGAAAGTTCCAGCAAGTTTAGCAGTGATTTCTTCATCTTGAGCATCAGAATCTATACGAGCTGCTGCTGCTTTCTCTTGTGCTTCTAGAATTTTAGCTTTTTCTTCAGCTTCTTTTTGTTTTTTCATCTCTTCTGTAGTGTCTACAGCAGTAGTATTAGTTTCTCCAAAGCTTACATAATGTTCTTTAGCTGAAGAAATGAACTTAAGTGTAACTAAGAAACAAATTGATAATATTATCGCTAATATAACTGATGTAGCAATTCTTACTTTAATATTTTTTGATACCTTTTTAATTTTATCATAATTTTCAACTTTTTGTCTAAAAACTTTTTTAGAAATAAAGGCTTTAATGCATATTAGAGATACTAAGAAAATATTTCTTACATTATTATCGATGTATTTGACCTTAAATGCAGTTTCATCTTCATTTATTACTTCTTTTTTTATACTGTGTATTTCTTTTTTAAGACCATTAAGTTTATACTCAATTTCTAAGTTTTTTTGAATTTTTTCAATAATTTTTTTCTCAGAGACTATGTCTTTTTGAGTAATTTGTTTTTGAGCTACTAAAGCATTTAATCTTTTCTCTTCTAAAGTTATTTTTTCTTTGTCGGCATTTCTATTTTTAAGAGTTGCAATAGTTAACTTTTTCTCTTCAATTTTATCTTCTAAAGAAATTAATGTTGTTTGTAATGAAAGTAAAGTATTTTCGTGTTCTCTCATTTCATTTTCTTTTTGTAAAAACTCTACTTTCTTTTTATCTTCTAATATTTGGAATTCTTTTTCTTTTCTTCTATATTCTCTTTTTCTTCTTTCAGCCTGTTCTTTTTCAATACGTTGACGTTCAAGTTCTTTTTCACGAGCAATACGTTCTTTTTCAAGGCGTTCTTTTTCACGTTGTTCAGCTTTTTCTTTTTCGATACGTTGACGTTCAAGTTCTTTTTCACGAGCAATACGTTCTTTTTCAAGACGCTCTCTCTCTCGTTGTTCAGCTTTTTCTTTTTCGATACGTTGACGTTCAAGTTCTTTTTCGCGAGCAATACGTTCTTTTTCAAGACGCTCTCTCTCTCGTTGTTCAGCTTTTTCTCTTTCGATACGCTGACGTTCTAATTCCTTTTCACGAGCAATACGTTCTTTTTCAAGACGTTCCTTTTCACGCTTTTCAGCTTTTTCTCTTTCAATACGCTGACGTTCTAATTCTTTTTCACGAGCAATACGTTCTTTTTCAAGACGCTCTCTTTCGGCGCGTGCAATCTCATTTTTTTTGCGTTCTTCTTCTATTTTACGCTGTTGTTCTTCAAATTTTTTCTTTGCTTTTTCTAGTTCAAGTGCACGTTGTTTTAATTCTTTTTCCTTTAGTTTTACTTCTTTTTCTTTCTCACGAAGTTCCTTTTCTATAGCTGATTCATCAAGTTGACCTTGATTATTAATAGAAGTAGTAGATTCATTATTTTTAAAATTAAAGGTTTTTACTTGTTTTTTTAAACGACTAAAAAAAGATGTTGAATTATCTTTTTCTTCGGTCGAATCTGTAGTATTTGTTTCAACTACTTTTTCTTTTTGTTCTTTTGACATAAAAAAAATCCTTTCACACACTATTAATAATTATTATATCATAAAATTATAATATATTTATATAAAATATGCTTAAAATACCAGTAAATTATCAAAAAAACTTTCAACTCTAATTGAAATATGTTATCATTAGTTGTAGATAGTTTTATCAAAAAAATTATAAAATAAAGAGGTATAAATTATGAAGAAAACAATTAGCTTTAAAGGAACTCCAGTTACAATTGAGGATAAGTTAAATATTGGTGATGTATTTCCAAATTTTAGAGCAGTAACAAAAACATTATCAGAATTTGAATTGGATGATTATAGAGGTAAAAAAATTATTGTTAATACTTTTCCTTCTGTAGATACTGGTGTCTGTGCTTTACAAACAATTAATTTTAATAAAGAAGTTTGTGATTTGGTAGATACTGTAGTAATAACAGTTTCAAAAGATTTACCGTTTGCTTTAGGTAGATTCTGTGCTGATAAAGAAATAAACAATGCAATTACTGTATCTGACTATAAATATCGTGATTTTGAGAACAACAATGGTCTTTTAGTTGAAGAATTAGGTTTATTAACACGCTCTGTATTTGTACTTGATGGAAACGGAGTTATCCGCTATAAAGAAGTATTAGAAGAAATCGGAGAAGAACCGAATTATACGGCTGCTCTAGATGCTCTTAAAAAACTATAGTGGGGTAATAGATGACAGAATTAAAATATATTAATAAAGAAGAAAATAAAAATTTACAGATTAAGGATTTAATTACATTAGGTTTATATACAATTTTATTAATTCTTGTAATGGCTGTAGGAATCGGGATTTCAACACTATTAACATCAGTTATATTTGGAGGTAAAGTTTATTTTGCAACATACACTTCAATAACAGCTGCATTAGTGTGTGGTAGTGTGTATAGCTTAATTTTCAACAAAATTAATAAAAATATGGCTATATTTATTATGATTGCGATTATTGGTATTTTTATGACAGTATCTGGTCACTCGGTAGTTGGAGGGATAGTATTAATCTTTGCAGCAGTTTTAGCGGAGATTGCATTCAGATATGGGAATGAATATTTATCATACTTATTCTTTAATCTAGGAAATATTGGTATTATTTTACCAATGTTCTTTATGAAAGATTCATATGTAAAACATCTTCAAAATAGAAATTATTCAGATGAAAAGATAAATCTAGTAATGAGTAGTACAGATATGAAGACATTTATTTTTATAGTTATCTTTACTATAATATTCTCAATAATTGGAACATATCTAGGAAGAAAATTATACTTTAAGAATTTCAATAAAGCAGGACTATAGAATGTTAAGGTTAGATATTAGAACTAAGATTTTTATATTAGTAATTGCTAATATACTAATGTTTAAAATGATGACAGTACCTGTTCACCTTATAGTAGCACTATGCTTTTCAATATACTTAGGAATTAGTTCTAATTTTAAGAGAATGAGTAGATTTTTTGGTATATATCTTTTCTTTACTGCATATGAAGTATTTTTTGCTCATACAGTTACATTACAGGTTATTGATAGTTTCTTATTATTAACTGCATTAATGTTTAAGACACTGTATTTCCCATTATGTGCAGGTATGGCTTTAGTAAGTAGTTCAAAAGTTTCGGAACTTATCTGCTTTTTAAGAAGCATAAAGTTACCAAAGAAAATGATTATAGTACTAGCAGTATTATATAGATTTTTCCCGGTGTTACTTACAGATTATAAGTTAATAAAGAATTCATTACGAATGAAAGGAATTGGAGTAAGTAGAGGTTACTACTTACTTCATCCAATTAAATTCTTTGAATATGTATTTGTTCCTTATGTAATTATAAGTACTAATATAGCAAATGAGCTATCGGTGTCTTGTTTATGTAGAGGAATAGATAATGAAGAGAAACCAAGTAGTTATATCGAATTAAAGTTTAGTAAAATTGATTATTTAACTATGATTATTGTAGCAAGTACTTTTTGTTATATTATGTATATGAGGTGATAAATTGATTACATTTAAAAATTTTAATTATAAATATATTGAATCGCAAAAATTAAATATTGAAGATTTATCACTTAATATAAAAAAAGGTGAATGTATTCTCTTTACAGGTGCTAGTGGTTGTGGAAAAACTTCTATTTTACGAGTTTTAAATGGACTAGCTCCAGAGTTCTTTGATGGTGGATACAGTGGTGAATTAAAAGTAGCTCATCTTAATATTGGAGACAGATTAAAAGATTTTTCAAAAGTAGTTGGAAGTGTTTTTCAAAATCCTAAAAATCAGTTTTTCAATCTTGATTCTACGAGTGAACTTGCTTTCAGTATGGAAAATTATGGTTATTCTAAATCAGAGATACAAAGTAGAATTGATGAAGTGATATCAGAATTTTCTGCAGAATATTTGTTAGAAAGAAACGTCTTAGAACTAAGTGGTGGAGAAAAACAAAAACTAGCTTTTATGGCAAGTATGATGTTAGATGCTGATATATATGTTCTAGATGAGATAACTAGTAACCTAGATTTGAAGTCGATACAGCTTATTTCATCAATAATCGAAAAATTGAAGAAAAAAGGAAAAACCATAGTTGTTGCTGAACATAGAATATATTATCTAAAAGATTTGATCGATAGAATGTATATTATTAAAGACGGTAAGCTGCTTCATGAAGTTACTAAAGAACAGCTGTCAGATTTTGACAGCAGAGCCTGTCACACAAGACAGATAGATTTATCTAAAGTAGAGCTAGGTAAGAAAGAAGATAGAAATTTTAAAGAATATTTTTTAAATATTGAAAAACTTGAATATAAAGTTCATGATAGGAAAGTAGAACTTCAAAGTGAAAGTTTCTCAGCTTCAAAAATCTATACTATTATCGGTGATAATGGTTGTGGGAAAACAACTTTTGCCAATGCGTTATGTGGTCTACATAAAGCAAAACATAAAGTTAAATTAGATGAAAAATATCTAAATAATAAAGGTTTAGTGAAAAATGCATTCCAAGTAATGCAAGATGTTAATTATCAATTATTTACTAACCAGGTAGAAAAAGAAATTAAATTAGGTAGCGATAATTTATCGTTATTTGATGAAGTTGTAGATAGATTAAACATTAGAAAATTTTTAGATAGGCATCCGAACACTTTATCTGGTGGAGAAAAGCAAAGAGTAGCTATTGCTTCTGCGCTATTATCAAATAAAAAAGTACTAATCTTTGACGAACCAACTAGCGGCCTGGATTATGTAAATATGATTGAATTAAGTCGCTTGATTGAAGAAATAGCCAAGAATGATGTTGTGATATTTATAATTACACATGATTATGAATTTTTATGTCAGATTTCAGATGAAGTTCTTTATTTTGATAAAGAAGGCATAAAAGAGCGTATCGAAGTTAATGAAGAAAATAAAAATAAAATATTAGAATTAATGAGTTAATGTACATTGTATATTAACTCATTTCTTAACTCAAATGAGTTGTTAAATTGAAGGTATCATGATAAAATATATAAGTTACAAAATATAATTAGGATAAGGAGGGAACTTATGTCATACGCTTCAGATATGAAGAAAGAATTAACTTTAATAGAAATAACAAAAGATAGAGAATTCTTATCAGAGTTATCAGCCTTAATAAAGATGAATGGTGTATTAAATATATCAAATGGTAGGTTAAGTTTAAGTTTTCAAACTGAGAATGCTTCTATTGCACGAAGAATGTTTTCATTAATAAAGTTTTTCTACGATGTTCATGTAAATATTTCTGTTAGAAAAAAATTGAAATTGAAGAAGAATAATGTATATATTTGTAGATTAGATCAAAACGTAAAAGAAATATTAAATGATTTATATATATTAAATGATAACTATACAATGAGAATAGACATAGCAAAAGAATTAATTGATACTGATGAGAAGAAAAGAGCTTATCTACGTGGAGCATTTTTAGCAGGTGGATCTATTAATAACCCTCGTACTTCTAGTTATCATATGGAAATATTCTCTTCTTATGAAGAACATAACAAGGAATTAAATGAGCTTTTAAATAGTTATAAATTGAATGCTAGAAGTCTTGAAAGAAAAAAAGGGTTCATAGTTTATATTAAGGAGTCTGAGAAAATAGCTGAGTTTATTAATCTTGTTGGAGCATTTCAAGCGTTATTCCAATTTGAAGATGAAAGAATTGTTAGAGATATTAATAACTCAGTTAATAGAATGCAGAACTGTGATATGGCTAATATGAACAAGACTGTTAATGCTTCAGCAAAGCAGGTTGAGGATATTAATATAATAGAGGAAAGAATCGGACTTGATAATATTGATGAAAAACTTAGAGTTGTTGCCGAAGCAAGACTTAAGTATCCAGAATATCCGCTAAAAGAAATAGCAGAAATGATTGAGGATGGGAAATTATCTAAATCTGGTTTAAATCACAGATTTAGAAAAATTGCTAAGATAGCTAAGGAACTAAAAGAAGGTACTTATCAAGCAAAATAAAAAAAGTGAGGAAAAACAATGAGTAAGTGGGATGAACAAATATTAGTAGTTAATAGAAAAGTATTGTTTAATAATGAAGAAAATCATTTCTATGGATTTATAGAAAAAAATGATGAAAAAACTGAAAAAATTATTTCTACATTTGAATCATATGAAGTTAAACGTCGTGGTGATATGGAAGAAGATTCAAACTATAAGCAATTGATTGGTTATGTTCTACTAAAAGATGAAGTAACAGGTGAGGTACTAGTTTACAAACGTTTAGTAGGTGGTGGAGAAGCGAGGCTACACGGGAAAGCATCTGTTGGTATTGGTGGTCATATGAATGAAGTTGAAGGAAAAACAATTTTTGAAATGTTAAAAATTAATGCCGCACGTGAATTAAATGAGGAAGTTGGAGTTTCAGAAGAAGATGCTTTAAATAACTTACATTTTATTGGTCTTATAAATGATGATAAGACAGAAGTTGGGCAAGTTCACGTAGGTGTTGTTTATGAGTGTAAAGTTGATAAACAACGTGTAGAAGTTAAGGAAGACGATACTCTTGTTATAAAATGGATGACAGGAGAAGAGGCTAAAGCAGAAGAAAATTATGAGACTTGGTCAGAATTTTTAAAACCAATATTTTAATAAATAGGGATGAACTTATATAAGTTCATCTTTATTTACTTGATTGTGATAAAATCTGACGCATAATTGAAATTTACTGCTAAAAAGTGTAACATATGGATATGTAATTCTAATAAAACCAAATTTTAGATTATAAATTTATAAATCTAAAAATTTTTCGTAAGAAAATATAACATTGATAAAGAAAGGATGATAGTATGTTAAATATTAAAATGGATATGATTCAAACGGTTGGATTGGCTGTTATTATATTAATTCTAGGAAGAGTCTTAAGGAAAAAGGTTAAGTTTTTTGAAACTTATTGTATTCCATCTCCAGTTGTTGGAGGTTTCCTATTTGCTATAATAAATTTAATTTTAAGGAAAACTAATTTAGTTATTTTTGAATTTGATAATACTTTACAGAGTTTCTTTATGACATTGTTTTTCACAAGTATTGGTTTTAATGCTAGTTGGAGATTATTGAAAATTGGTGGAAAAAAAGTAGTCATGTTCCTTATTATGGCTGTAGCGTTAGTAATACTTCAAAATATTGTAGCTGTAGGTGTAGGATATTTAACAGGTGTAGATCCCTTAATAGCACTACTAACAGGTTCGACTGCTATGACAGGTGGCCATGGTACTGCAGCGGCAATGGCACCTATAGTAGAAGAATTAGGACATACAGGAGCGAAGAGTGTAGCTATTGCAGCTGCTACTTTTGGACTTATTGCAGGATCTAGTTTAGGTGGTCCATTAGCTAATAGGCTAATAAAAGGGAAAAAACTAGAAGTTGTAGCTGAGAAAGTTGATAATGAAAAAGTGAGAAATGATGAATTTCTTTTTAATAATGATGTAAGAAAACTTGATGGAGAGAATTTTGCTAAAGCCTTCTTTTTAATTTTATTATCAATGTTTATTGGTAGTTATGTTTCTACATTTTTAAATCAGTTTTTAAACTTTCCTAATTACATAGGACCGATGATAGTTGCTGCTGTTTTAAGAAATATATCTGATAATACTACTAAATTTGATTTACACTATGAAGAAGTACATATTTTAGAAGATGTTTCGTTGAATTTATTCCTTGGAATGGCAATGATTAGTTTAAGATTATGGGAATTAAGTAGTGTAGCAGGTCAACTAGCAGTATTATTACTAGCACAAGCGCTTTTAGCATGGGTATTTATTTACTTTGTAACATTTAGATTTATGGGTAGAAATTATGATGCAGCAGTATTATCTGCAGGTCATGTAGGTTTTGGACTTGGAGCAACACCGAATGGTATTGCAAACATGCAAAGTGTCTGTGATAAATATAAACATTCGCATATAGCATTTTTTGTAATGCCTATAGTAGGGGCACTATTTATAGACTTCTTTAATGTAGCTATAATAAGTGGATTCTTCTCGTTCTTGTCTAGATAGAAGAAGTTTTGGCTTGATTAAGTGTTTTAATCAAGCCATTTTTTTATATTGCTTGATGAATGTTTTGATGTGTAATATAATATTAAAGATAGTTTTAATGATCTTATAGATCATTTGAGATAAGGAGAAAGCAGTGGAGAATAAAAAATATTCTATAAGAAAATTATCAACTGGAATAATAAGCATTATTATCAGTATAAGTACAATAAAAGTTGGAATAGCTAATGCGCAAATGGAGTCTGATAATAAGGTTGTAGTAAATGAAAATGGAGTTATTCCAGAGGTTGAGCCAATTCCACCGGAGAATGTAATTGAAGATTCAAAAAGAAAGCCATCAGCGAAATCAGAGGAAAAACCATTTGAGAAGCCAATAGAAAAGCCGTCGGAAAAACCACAAGTTAAACCAATAGAAAAACCAACGGAAAAACCAACAGAAAAGCCGACAGAGAAACCACCAGTTAAACAAAAAGAAGAGCCAAAAGAAAAACCAACTACTAATGCTTTAGAAACAAATTCTAGAGTTGAAATTAAAAATGATGTATTAGTAGGGAATTTATCTGGACGTGAAATTAAGGTTGCTTTTAAAAAAGGTAGTGTTTCTGCAGAAAAGTTATATGTAGAAACGTTAAATGATAATAATTTAAATCAGACTATTAAGCATAAACTAGGTAGTGATTATAATATTATAGAGACTTTTGAGATTCATTTTGAAAAAGATGATAAAAGAGTCGACAGTAACGTAGAACGCAAAGTTACAGTTGCTGTTGTAAAAAAAGAAAATACCGAATTAGAAGTTTATCACATAGCGGATGAAAATACTCTTGAGAAAGTAAATAGTAGCTATAGTACTGGTGAGTTGGAATTCACTATAAATCATTTTAGTAAGTTCACTATAGTAGAACGTATAAAAATAGGTGGTAAGGATTTAGAAGAAAGAACAAAAATTGTAATTCCAGAAAAAATAGAAAACAAAGAAAAAGAAAATAATGGATTGCCTGAAACAAATAGTATTAAAGATGAAAAACAATTGAAAATACTCCCTAAAACGGGGATACCTGCAAATTCATTTATTTCTACAGGATTTATTTTAATTATTGCAGCTGGTATTATAAGAAAAAAATATATAACTAAATAAATATAAAAACGTATGGATATCAAACTGTATTATGCAGTTGGTATCCATTTTTTGTGTTTTTAGGTTCCACATTTAAAAATCTATTTTTATTAAGTATTATAAATAAGATATTATTACATTGATGACAAACATAATTTTCTAAACATCCGTAATTATTAAAGTTTATTAGATCAAAGTTATAATTTCTAAATAAGAAAAAGTATAAAAATATTAATCTTAAACATAGTAAATCGTAAAGATAACTATTTACAAGAAGATATAAACGTGTTATAATAAATCGAAATTGTTACGAATTATAACATTAAGGAGAATATCTATGAATAAGAAAAATATGATTATTACTGGTGCATGTGGTTCATTAGTAATCGGATTATCTGCATTTGCAGGATACGAATATGGAAAACACCAAATATATGAAACTACACCACTAGTGCAGAATACAGCACAAGCAAAAAAAATTAATTACTCGGATAAAGTTAGCTCAGTAGTTGTTAGTGAAATTACTGAAGATGGTTATGTTACACTTCACGGTGACCATAGTCATTATGAAAAAGGATTAGTACCTTATAACGCTAAAATTCTTGATTCTTTAGTTTATAAAAATAAAGACTATAAACTAAAAAATGAAGATATTCAATATGAACTAGCTGAAGGTTATGTCATAAAAGTTAATGGTAAATATTACTACTATCCTAAAGAAGGTATTACTCAAAATAACGTTGTTGACGAAAGTACTGGAAAAGAAATTTCAGCTAGTGCACATCACCATCATCACCATGGTGAATCTAGTGAATCTAAAGGTAGTGGAGATAACTACACATTTAATCCAAAAGATATTGTAAGTGAAACTCAAGATGGTTACGAAGTTCGCCATGGTGATCACTTCCACTATATTAAGAAGAGTGAATTATCAAGTTCACAATTATCACAAGCAAAAGAAGCTGGAGTTAATTCTTCTCTAGCATCATCAGCGGCAGGAGTAACAACTCCAACAAGTGATGGTTATATTTTTAAAGGTGAAAGTGATATTATAGGAAGAAATAGTTTTGGTTTTATAGTTCAACATGGTAGTCATCAACATATAATTCCATATTCACAATTAAGAGGAACACAATGGGAATATCTATTAAATGAACAGGGAACTACTAATAATAACACGAATACAGCAGTAGTGAACACTCCAAGAACTAATATAGTAAATGATAATCACCATGACCATCATGAACATTCATCAGATCATGGAGATGATTATAAATTTGATTCAAAAGATATAGTAGCTGAAGATGAAAATGGATATACAGTACGCCATGGAGATCATTTCCACTATATTCCTAAGAATAAAGTAGAGAAACCTGTTGAAACTGTTAAACCAGCTCCAGTTATTCCTACTCCTACTTTACCTGAAGTGAAAAATGAAGGGAAACCTACTGAAATTGTCAAACCAGCTCCGGTTATTCCTACTCCTACTTTACCTGAAGTGAAAGATGAAGAAAAACCAAAAGCAGAAGAAACAGTTGTAAGACCTAGCGTTTTATCTTTTGCCGGAGTTCAATTTGAAACTAGCGATGGATTTAAACTATCTGAAGATAGTGTAAGAACACCAACTTCAACAGGATTTCTTGTAGTTCATAGTGGGCATCAACACTTTATATTTTATAAGCAACTAGTAAATTCTAAATTTGAAAAACTTATTCCTCATCAATATCTGAATCAGGCTAAAGAAGAGTACGCCGAGTTAGAAAAAGAAGTTAATGATAAAATTAATTATCTTTCTCAAAAAAATAATATAGGAAAGGATAAATTTACTTATACTATTACTCCAAACGGAGATGCAATTTCCTATAATGGAAAAACGGAGTTGTTAAAAGATATAAATGTCAAAGAAAATATAGAGACGAATAATTCGAATACTCTAGACACTGAAGTAAATAATTCTTCAAATAATAATTCAAGCAATAATTCTGCAACTACTAATACAGAGACACCGAATAATTCAGCAGAAGGGAAAAATGAAAATTCAGCAGAGGAAAGAGAAATTGAAGAAAAAATTGATTATGTAGCTAAACAATTAAATATAGATAAAAGTTCTATAAAATTAATTGAAACAGCAGAAGGGAAAGCGTTAGTGTATCCACATGGAGATCATAGCCATACTATATTAGTTAAAGATATAGACAGATCTAAACCTCTAGCGGATCCACATAATAATTCAGGAGCTGAGACGCTGAAAAAATTAGGGTTTGATGATGATATTATTCATGATATTCAACATGCTTCTGCAGACACTGATTTTCCTGCACATGAATCAAATGTAGAAAAAATGAAAGAGTGGTTGAAAACTGTTAAGTATCTAAACATAGGTCAAAATAAAGACCCACTTAAAAGAAATGGATTGGACCTTATGCCAAATATTGAAGTTCTAGGTATTGGATATACTTCTATCGATGATATTACACCTGTTTATAAATTCAAAAAATTGAAACAATTATATGTATCAAGAACTGGTATTAAGGATTATTCATTTATAAAAAATATACCAACACTAGAAGGGATTGACTTCTCTGAAAATGATATACAGGATATCTCATTCTTAAAAGATTATCCGAACTTAAAATTAGTCTCTGCAGCAGGAAATAATATTGAGAATATTGATGTACTAAAAAATCTTACTAATTTAGAGTCATTGAATTTAGACAATAACAAAATTAAAGATATCTCAGCGCTACAAGATTTAAATCATTTAAGAGCAGTTAGCCTTGAAAATAATAATATTACAAAATTAGATGCATTGAGTAGTAAAAATGAATTAGAACGTTTATTCTTATCTAATAACAGTGGTTTAGAATTAGCAACTCTTAAAAATGATAGTTTAGAGCAATTAACAGTAAACAATACTAATATTAGAGACTTAAGTGTTGTTTCTAACTTGCCTAAGTTGAAAAAAATAGTGGCAAATGATAATAAAATAACAACATTATCTCATTTGAAAAATGCTAAAGTTTTAGAAAGTGTAGAAGTTAACAATAATAAGATTGATAGTTTAGATTTTGAGAATAGTACAATTACAAGTCTAGAAATTAAAAACAATAAACTAGAGGATATTAACAATGTTCATAAACTATCTGCGCTTGAGAATCTAGATGCTAGTGGAAATAAAATTAGTGAATTTCCATCTAATAAACAAGATAAATTAATTAACTTAACGGTTAATAACAATGTTATTAGAACAATGGAAAATGTAAATAATCTTACAGCACTAAAATACTTAACAATGTCAAATAACTATGTATCTACATTAGCATTAAAAGAAAAAAATAAAACTTTAGAATACTTAGATATAAGTCACAATACTATTCCAAAAGAAGAGTTAGAAATTCCAAGTGATGGAAATATTCCAAAAGGAATAATGAGTAATTTTGAAAAAGTTGAAGGTGGGGATATAAAAGAAAATTATACTTTATCTGCAGACTATATTACAGAACAAGCAGAAAAATTACAAGAAGAGATATTGAAACTTAAAGAAGAGAAAAAATTAACTCCAGAAGTTGCTGATGAATTAAAACAAAAAGCACGTGTTGTTTATTTAGACATGTCATATAGTGTAGACCAAAGTAGAAATAAACAAATTGAATTAGAAAAACAATTAAATGAAATAAGAAAACAAGTTAAAGATAACCTAGTTACTCCAACTGCTGAGGATGCGAATAAAGAACCTTCAGTAACAGAGCCGTCTAATAGTGAGGCAAACCATGATTCAGAAACACATAATCATACTGAGACAGAAGAACATGAATTTGTATTTGATGTGAATAATATAGTTAGTGAAGAGGGAGATGGCTATATTGTAAAACATGGTGATCATAATCACTTTGTTAAAAAATCTGATTTATCAGCTAAACAATTAGAAGAAGCAAAAGAATTTTTAGCTAAGAAAGGTGAAGTAACAACAACTGAAGATAAAGCAATATTAGATAGCAAGAAAAATTATATTGCTCTATTCTATGGAATAAATGTCAGTGATATTTCAGTTGAGAGTAACACGTTAGTATTTAACTATAACGGAGTAGTTAAGCGTATTGCACTTAGTGATATAACTGTTCCAGCGATGAGCTCAGATTTAGAAGGAGATTTTGAAAAAGAAATAACAGCATTGGCAAGCAGTATGAATACAACAGTTGAACATATTCAGGTGCAAGATGGACAAATGATAGTAAATCATGGGGATCATAACCATTATTATCCAATTAAGAGTCCTGGATGGAGATTATATAATCAAAACAAAATACCTTATATAGATATTCCTAAAGTAAATGGGAATATTGATGAAGCTGCAGTCAATAGTAGAATAACAGAATTAGAAAATAAAGCCCAGACTGTATTTGCTAATAATCCAGCGAAATTAAGAAAAGTACTAAATTGGTTGAATAACTTTAGGGAAGTTAGTTTAGCCTGGCACGTTACAGCAACGGATGGTTATTTACAAGCATTAGATAAGTTTGAAAAAACTCAAATAGATATGTAGTCTATATTAAAACATAAAAAAAGTAGTGAATTGATAGAGAGATCCTTAATTCACTACTTTTTAAACGTTAATAAAATTAAGAAATGCCAAGAGAGTTTATTAAACTCTCTTGGCATTTAACATGAAAAGAAAAACTATATTTTAATAGGATACAAAACTAGTCTCTTTCAATTTTAGTGATTCCGCGCATGTATGGACGAAGAACTTCTGGTACTGTGATAGAACCATCTTCATTTTGATAGTTTTCGATTATAGCAGCTAGACAACGTCCTACCGCTAATCCAGAACCGTTTAATGTGTGAAGGAATTCAACTTTCCCAGTATCTTCACGTTTGAAACGCATATTTGCACGACGTGCTTGGAAATCTGTACAGTTTGAACAAGAACTGATTTCTTTATAAGCGTTATAACTTGGTAACCAAACTTCGATATCGTAAGTTTTAGCACTAGAGAATCCTGTATCTCCAGAACATAAAGTAATTACACGATATGGTAAGTTTAATTTTTTAAGAATGTTTTCAGCATGTCCAGTCATAATTTCTAATTGTTCATATGAATTTTCAGGTTTAGCGAAGCGAACCATTTCTACTTTATTGAATTGGTGAAGACGGATTAATCCACGAGTATCACGACCAGCACTTCCTGCTTCAGATCTGAAACAGATACTGAATGCTGTAACACCTTTTGGTAACATATCTTCAGTTAAGATTTCTCCATTGTAGTAGTTTGTTAATGGAACTTCTGCAGTCGGAATAAGAGTTAATCCCTCAGATTCAACTGTATATACGTCTTCAACGAATTTAGGGAATTGACCTGTACCAAATAGGGCAGTTCTATTAACTAATTGAGGTACCATAAATTCTTCATATCCGTGTTCAACAACGTGAGTATCAATCATAAAGTTGATTAATGCACGTTCAAGAAGAGCTCCAGCTTTTTTATAATATACGAATCTGCTTCCTGAAATTTTGGCTGCACGTTCGAAATCTGCAATATCTAATTCTTCAACTAAATCCCAGTGGGCTTTTGGCTCAAAATCAAACTCTCTAACTTGTCCAATACGACGAACTTCGATGTTTTCATCTTCATCTTCACCGATAGGAGTCTCATCAGAGATAAGGTTAGGGATTCTAATAATTTTTTCATTGATTTCTTCAGCGATTTGTTTAACTTCAATATCACGAGTTGTAATTTCATCAGAAACGTGTTTCATATCTGCGATTACATCTGAAGCATCTTCGCGTTTTCTTTTTAAAATAGCAATCTCTTCACTTTTTTTATTACGAAGTGCTTTTAAATCTTCTACTTGAACAAGTAGCTCACGACGTTTTTTATCTAAGTCGATAAGTAAGTCAACTACATCTGTTTCTAAGTTTCTTGCTGCTAATTTTTCTTTTACCATTTCTGGATTTGCTCTAAACAATTTAATATCTAACATAATTATATGCTCCTTCTAAGTAATTTATTTTGATTGAATTTTATAAGTAAAATAAAAAATCCCTCACGTCAAAGACGCAAGGGACGATTAATTTCTATACCGTGGTTCCACCCAAATTCAATCTAAAAGATTCTTGAAATTTAATTTGATATTATTTATAGTAGAATTTTAAAATAAACAATAAGCACTTTCAGCATTTGTACTCTCTCTGGGAATGTTCTTAGATTAAAACATGTCTATAATCAAATTTTATATATTTATTTAATATAATTTTACTCTATTTTTATCTTTTTTGTCAAGTCTTTTTGGGTTATTTTTCTTCTGTTGAATTATTTGAAGTTTCTTCTGTTGGTTTAGTTGTACTGTTAGAAGTTTCTTCTTTATCTGTGTTGTTTTTTGGTTCTACTGTAGTTGCATTACTATTGCTATTAGAAACTTCATTTTCTGAGTTAAGAGTCGTACTATTTTCATTTTCTGTTGAAGATTCTTTTGGTTTAGCATTTGCTAATAATGCAGCAAGTAATCTGTCGATATCATTAATTAATATCGTTTCTGCTTTCCCACCAAGTGTGAAGTTCACGGCTTTTCCATATGGTGTTTCAATAACATTTAATGAATCTGGAGAAAGTTTGAAGATTCCAGCAAGTAAGTTTACTTTTGCAGTTTCTTCTGGAGTAAGTTCTACTTTTTTATTATCTGTCGTATTATTTTCTTCTTTAGGAGTACTTACTTCATTGTTAGGTTGATTTCCAGTATTATTGTCATTATTTGTGTTATTATCTTTTTCTTCTTCTGGTTTTACTTCAGTAGCTGGAGTAGTAGATTCAGAATTTTGGGTTGTTTTATTTGCATATTTTTCAAAATCTGCTTTGTCATATTTGGCATTAGAGAATTCGATTGGGAATGAAGGATCGTTAGCTTCTTTAGCGAATTGATCAGCAGACGAGCGAAGTGTTGCACCATCACTGTTAGTCTCATTTAATTTATTATATTTTTCACCAAATTCTACTTTTGAACTTTCATTGTGTTCTAGTGCATAGTGAAGAGCATTTTTTGCATTAATTAGTCTTGTTACAAGTGTTCTCATTGGTGTTCTAGTAATGAAAGCTTGAGATTCGTATGAATCTTTTACAAGAGAAGCAAGTTCTTCACGTAGTTGGTTATCAATTTTATCACTATCTATATTTTCTAAGAAGTATTTAATGTAACTTACAGTTGTAATACTTTCACGATCTTCGAATTTTTGAAGTTCATCTAGCATATGACTAACTTTGTTTAGTGTATTAGCGTCTTTATTTGAGCTAGCTTCATTTAATTCGTTAGTTAAGTCAGTTTTTGAAAGACCATATTTTTCAATATCAGTATCTTTGATTCTATTTAGTAGAGTATTATATTTTTTAACTAATTCATCATTTTTAGAAGTATCCGCATTAGCTTCTTCTTGGATGTATTTTTTATCAAAATTATTTAACATTTCAAGGTATCCGTTAGTAGAGTTAGTTGGTAATTCTTCTATTGTTGCACGTAATTGATCTAGTGCACGATTTACACGGTTTGCTTGTTTTTTATCATTGTTGTGTTTAGCAAGGTTATTAGCTTTAAGTTCATCTATACGTTTGAATACAGCTTCCTTATCGAAGTCTCCAGCAACATAGTTTCCTGTGATATTAGGAATTCTATTTTTGTAATAGATGTCAGCTCCTTTAGATAAAATTTTAACAAAGTGATCATGATCACCATGAGGAATTACGAATTTATCCCCATCACGTTTAATTTTATCTGCAGGAATACCTGTACGTTTTGATAAAGCAAGTAATTCATTTTCAAAATCCACTTCATCATCACCTGTAACCTCTGGAATATGGAATTTCTCACGAGGAATTAGATATGGATGAATGTGTGTTGGATCGTAAGCGTGAGCTGGTTCATTAAATACGAAGAAATCTTTTGTTACTTTAACAGCTTCTTTTGGTACTCCGTACACTTCAGCGATGTAATTAATTTGTTTTTGAATTTCTTCAGTAATATTTACGTCAGTTTCATCAATATGAATTGCATTTAATAGTACAGTGTGACTATGATCACCATGAGGATAAGTTAATGCTTGACCGTTTTCAGTTTCTACTAATTTAATAAGCTTAGGATCAATTCCTAGTATTTTAGCCAGGTGATTAATTTTTTTAGTTACTTCTTCAGAATAATTTTCTTTTTCTGTATTATTTTCTACTTTGTTGCTTTCTGTTGGCTTTTCAGTAGGGGCTTCAGTTTCATCTTTAACATTAATTTCATCTAATAATGTTGTTTTACCATCATATGAAAGGGCATCACCTTCAGCTGTAGATACATATTTAATTGTATTTTTATCAATGTTATTTTTACTTGATAAGTAGTTTATTTTTTCAGTTACTTTATCTTCTAATTCCTTATATTCTTTTTTAGCTTGTTCTAAATATTTTTCAGGAATTAATTTTTCAAATTTAGAATTTACTAGTTGTTTGTAGTATACAAAGTGTTGGTGACCATTATGATCAACGACTAGTCCTAATGAAGTCGGAGTACCAACTGTATTTTCATTTAAAACGAAACCATCACTAGTCTTAAATTGAACTCCGGCGAAAGATAAGACACTAGGTCTTACAACTGTTTCTTCTACTTTTGGTTTCTCTTCATTTTTCACTTCAGGTAAAGTAGGAGTAGGAACAACTGGAGCTGGTTTAACAGTTTCAGTAGGTTTCTCTTCATTTTTCACCTTAGGTAAAGTAGGAGTAGGAACAACTGGAGCTGGTTTAACAGTTTCAGTAGGTTTCTCTTCATTTTTCACCTCAGGTAAAGTAGGAGTAGGGACAACTGGAGCTGGTTTGATAGCTTCAACAGGTTTCTCTTCATTTTTCACCTCAGGTAAAGTAGGAGTAGGAATAACTGGAGCTGGTTTAACAGTTTTAACAGGTTTCTCTACTTTATTTTTTGGAATATAGTGGAAGTGATCTCCATGGCGAACGGTATATCCATTTTCATCTTCACTTACTATATCTTTTGGATCAAATTTATAATTATCTCCGTGATCTGATGAATGTTCATGATGGTCATTATCATTTACTATATTAGTTTTTGGAGTGTTTACTACTGTTGTATTAGTGTTATTAGTTGTAGTTCTATGATCATTTAATAAATATTCCCATTGTGTTCCTCTTAATTGAGAATATGGAATTATATGTTGGTGATTACCGTGTTGAACTATAAAACCAAAACTGTTTCTTCCTATAATATCACTCTCGCCTTTGAAAATATAGCCATCGCTTGTTGGTGTTGTTACTCCTGCAGCTGATGATGCTAATGAAGGATTAACTCCTGCTTCTTTTGCTTGTGATAATTGTGTACTTGATAATTCACTTTTCTTAATATAGTGGAAGTGATCTCCATGGCGAACTACGTAACCATCCTGAGTTTCACTTACGATATCTTTTGGATTAAATGTGTAGTTATCTCCGCTTCCTTTAGATTCACTAGATTCTCCATGGTGATGATGGTGATGTGCATGTGCTGAAATTTCTTTTCCAGTAACTTCGTCAACAACATTATTTTGAGTAATACCTTCTTTTGGATAATAGTAATATTTACCATTAACTTTTATTACATATCCCTCTGCAAGTTCATATTGAATATCTTCACTTTTTAGTTTATAGTCTTTATTTTTATAAACTAGTGAATCAAGAATTTTAGCGTTGTAAGGTACTAATCCTTTTTCATAGTGGCTATGGTCACCATGAAGTGTAACATAACCATCTTCAGTAATTTCACTTACAACTACTGAACTAACTTTGTCAGAGTAATTAATTTTTTTTGCTTGTGCTGTATTTTGTACTAGTGGTGCAGCTTCATATGCTTGGTGTTTTCCGTATTCGTATCCAGCAAATGCAGATAATCCGATTACTAATGAACCACAGGCACCAGTAATAATCATTTTTTTCTTGTTCATTCTATTTTCTCCTTAATTATTCAATTCAAAACAATTCCGATTTATTATATCATGATTGTTTAAAGTTGTAAATAGTTATGTTTACGATTTGTTTAAAAATATTATTCACTAAATTTGTATATACTTAGTTGCTTTAAAAATGTAATAATTTTATGATATTTAGAAAGCGAAATTATATTTTTTAATTAAAAGCTATGTTATAATGAATAATAGTATAGTCAGAAAGGAGAAACAGTTATGACACAATTTGATTTTAAAAAGTTGGTTGATGCTGAGTATTTATTAAATAATAGAACAAATAACAATGTAGTTGTGATAGATGCACGTGGGGGAATGCTTGAAGAAGGTTCTTTAATGTATGACAAAGCAATCGTTGTTGATTGGACTGATATAAGTTTACTTGGAGAATTTGGTGGAGAGGAACTAGGGAAATTATTATCTAAAGAGAATTATCAACAAATTTTTTCTAAACTAGGAATTACAGATGTATCTGAAGTAATAGTATATGGTTTTACTATGCCTGAACAGGGATTTGGAGATGAAGCAAGAGTTCTGTATACATTTAGTTATGCAGGATTTGATAATGTTAAATTTATCGATGGCGGATATAAACAAGTCGAAAAATTAGAATTTAATAAAAATTACGAACCATCATCTGACAGAATTGATGTTAGCGATGTAGTTCGTAGCGAAGCAACTCAAAATGAAAAAGCTATTTATACCGACGAATTATTATCAAAAATAGGTAATACAGATGTTCAAATTATTGATACTAGGTTAGAAGTTGAATATAATGGTCGTGTAATTTATGGAGAGAATAAGGCAGGTCATATTCCTGGTGCAATTTCACTACCGTTTAATTCGTTAGTTGATAGTAATGGATTTTTAAAATCTAGAGAAGTATTAGAAAAATATGTAATTGACAAAGGTTTAGATAAAAATAAACTACAGATTACTTATTGTACTACTGGAGTTCGTGCTTCGTACGTTGCCGTAATATTAGAAGAGTTAGGTTTTAAAGTGCGAAATTATGAGCCTTCATTTGCAAGATACGCTAATGTCGGTGAAGTAGTATTAGATTAAAATAATAAGGAGTATTTATATAGAAAATGACTGATATGACAGGATATCTATTTTGGGGATTTTTAATAGTTTATGGAGTGGTAATGTTTTTATTATCACCAAAGAAGGTAACAGAAGCAGGATTCTTTAGAGGTGATGGTAACAGAGGTGAAAAACCTACTGAGATGATGCTTATGTTAAGTATTTTTATAAGTTGGATTTTCGCTAAATCTGTAACTAACGCTGCAAATTTAGGAGCTCAATATGGCTTTGTTGGTGGATTAGCTTATGCAACATATTGGCTTTGTATTCCTATTTGTGGTTTAGCAATTTATAGATTAAGAACAAAGTACCAGGCAAAAGGATTAGTAAGTTTCTTAACTTCTAATTATGGAAAAGCAGCTTCTGTTGCATTTTCAGCTGCGATACTTATCCGTTTATTTAATGAAGTATGGAGTAATACTTCTGTTGTAGGTGGATATTATGGAAAAGCAGGAAGTAAAGAGTTTATTATCTCTGCAATTCTATTTACTGTTATTACTTTAGGATATACTGTACTTGGTGGATTAAGAAGTTCAATTGTAACTGATGTTATCCAAGCTGTTATTTTTATATTCTTTGTTGGTTGGGTAGTTACATTAATTTTACCACAGCACAACATTAGTGATTTTGTAACATCAGGAAATTGGGCGATGAACGCAGGTGTAGATATGTTACTTGTAACAATTCTACAATTATTTAGTTATCCATTCCACGATCCAGTATTAACAGATAGAGGGTTTATCGCAAGTGAGAAGACTATGCTTCGTGCATTTTTCGTATCTGGTATACTAGGATTCTTCTCTATTCTAATCTTTAGTTTCATTGGAATTCATGCGAAACTAATTGGGATGGAAGTAAGTAGTAACGTACCAGCAGCTTTAGGTAAAACTTTAGGTGTCGTAGGATATTTTGCTATGATAGTAGTAATGGTATCGGCAGCAGGTTCTACTCTTGACTCTACATTTGCAAGTTTAGGGAAGTTGACTGCCAAGGATTTACCAGAAATGTCAAATAGAGGATTAAAAAATCCTAAGAAAGTAGCTATTTTATTTATGATTGCATTTGCTATTATAGGTAATCTTCCAATGATTATGGGAACAGATATTCTTAAGGCCACAACGATTAGTGGAACAATGGTAATTGGCCTAGCACCTATTTTCTTATTACACGGTTTTGTTAAACCAACAAAATTAGGATTTCATCTAAGTTTTTGGATTGGAATTATTTTAGGAATACTATTAACTATTAATTTAATTCCTACAAGTTGGGCTATTGGTACAGGGAAGAATGCATTACTTCTAGGAGTTAATTTATACGGATTAATATTATGTACTATTGGTTATGTAGTACCAGGAATGTTCGCAAAAAATAAATAAATATAATATAATGAAAGTAAAGATGGTAAGTCTTTACTTTTATTATATTTGGAGAGAGTTATATGGAAAAAGGTAGAAATTGTTCATTAGAGTATATACTTCAAAAGGATTGGACAAAAAAAATTAAAAACTTAGAAGCAGAAGTAATCTATATAGTTGGAGGATTATATGGAAATAGGTGCGCTTTAGAGATTATTAACAAAATGGCACACGGTGAAAATGCCAAGGTTATTTTTAATGGCGATATGCATTGGTTTGATGTCGAGAAAGAAGATTTTTTAAAGATTGAGGAGTTATCTAAAGGTAGTATAAAACTTCTAGGAAATGTTGAATTTGAATTATTAAATAATACAACATCTTTAGGATGTGGTTGTAATTATCCCGAGGATGTCAGTGATGGTGTAGTAGAACGATCAAATATTATTCATAATATGATGAAAGAAAATATTAAAGGTGATCAAATTCTTAATGATATAAAAGGACGTTCAAAAACCTTAGTTTTAGATTTTTTTGGTAAAAAGATTGCAATTACTCATGGTGATGAAAAAAGCATGTCGGGTTGGAAATGTTCAAATGATAATTTAAAATTAGAATCTAGAAAGAAAGAATTAGATAATTGGTTTAAAGAGAACGATATAGATATTTTAGCAACCACACACACATGTTTAGCGGTAGTGTATGATAATGGAAGAAATATTGTTATTAATAATGGTGCAGCTGGAATGGCGAATATCCAGGGACAAACCTTTGGTCTATTTACTAGAATAGCTAGAAGTAAGCATGAAAAAGCGATAATTTCACAAGAGATAGGTGGATTATTTGTTGAGTTAGTGAGAGTTGATTTCGATATAGAAAAATTCAAATTATGGTTTGGAGAAATATGGTCAGATGAATCACCAGCGAGTATTTCATATAAAAATCGGATTATAAATGGAACATCATTAACAATAAAGGATATTATTGTATAGGAGAAAAAATGATTAGAGAAGCAACGAAAGAAGATATTAAAGTAGTAGAAGGATTATTTGACTTTATTAAATCATTAGAGATAGATATATTAAAAGATTATTCAGAAGAGAAGGTTTTTAAGATTTTGGAATATGTATTTTTATCTGAATATGATAGATTTAGTTATAAAAACTGTACGGTATATGAAATTGAAGGTGTAATTAAAGGATTTTCTTTTACATACCATTATGATGAAGTCAAAAAAATGAAAGAGTTTTGGCATTGTGAAGTTGTAAGTAGTTTTGATTTGAAGAGAGATTCGATGATTTTTGATTATGATGAAGTATTAATCGGGGAATTTTATTTAGATACATTATTTGTTTTTTCAAACTTCAGGGGAGAAGGTATCGGTAATAAACTATTAACAGAATTTGTTAATAGTGGAGAAGATAAGTTAAGTTTGAATGTTGCACAATCAAATAATAGAGCAAGAAAGTTATACGAAAGTTATGGATTTGAAAAAGAATGTGAAATTTTTATAGGACATGAAAATTATGATCATTTAATAAGAAGAAAGTAGCTGATTAATTACTTGTTTTCAGAAAATTTAAGGTAATTTTAAAAATACATATTACCAAATTACTAAAATATGTGCTATAATTAAGACTATGTATTATACATAAGGAGAATTAATATGGTGGAATTACTAAGAAAAGATCAAAAAGTTGAGAATACTTGGGACTTAGAATCGATGTTTAAAACAAATGAAGATTTTTGGAACCAATTTAAGGAAGTAGAAAAACTTATTCCAGAAATAAAAAACTATAGAGGAAAAGTTAAAGAAGGAGCAGAAGCACTATTAGAGGTTTTTAAAGTTGAAGAAGATATGTCTTTAAAAATGGAGCAATTAACTATTTATGCTTTTCTAAGAAAAGATCAAGATAGTACAAATGCAGAATATGGTGAAATATATGCTAAAACAATGAATTTAAATTCTAAGTTTGATGCAGAATGGTCATTTTTAAAACCGGAACTTCTTTCAATAGAAGAGGAAGTACTTTCAGGATATGTAGAAGAATTAGAAGACCTAAAAGTTTATAAGTTTAAATTAGAAAAACTTAACAAAAAACGTCCTCATACATTAGACGCAGAACAAGAAAGAATTGTTGCCATGGCTGCAGAGGCTTTAGATGCAAGTGACGAAACTTTTTCAGCATTGAATAATGCAGATGTTAAATTTGAGGAAGTTGAAGATAAAGATGGAAATAAACATACCCTAACTCATGGGACTTATGGAACGTATATGGAAAGTACGGATAGAGTTCTAAGAAAAAATACATTCCATGCTTTATATAATTATTTTAAAAAACATAATAATACTTTAGCATCTACATTAGGTGGAAATCTAAAGAAAAAAAAATATTATGCAGATGTGCATAAATATTCTTCAACAAGAAATAATGCATTGTCTAATAACTTAATTCCTGAGGAAGTTTATGATAATTTAGTAACGGTAGTTAATGAAAAAATTCCTGCCTTACAAAGATACTATAATTTACATAAAAGAGCAAAAGGTTTTGAAGATTTTAGACTATACGATAGATCGGTATCAATAGTGAAAGGTGAACCATTAAAATTCACATTTGAAGAGGCTCGTGATATTGTACTTGAAGCGGTAAAACCAATGGGTGAAGAATATGTTAACGACATGAGAAAAGCATTCACAGAAAGATGGATTGATGTTTATCCAAATAAAGGTAAACGTTCTGGGGCTTATTCATGGGGTGGTTATACTACAAAACCATTTGTGTTATTAAATTTTGATGGAACATTGAATGATGTATATACTTTAATTCATGAACTTGGGCACTCTATGCATTCTTATTATACTAGAAAAAATCAGCCATATGTATATGGAGATTATTCAATCTTTGTTGCAGAGGTAGCATCAACTTGCAATGAAGCATTATTAACGGAATACCTTTATAATAAATTTGAAAAAGAAGGTAACAAAAATGGTATGCTACGTGTGCTTAACCAGGCATTAAGCGGCTTTACAGCTACAGTATATAGACAAACTCAATTTGCAGAATTTGAGCATAAAATTAACCAACATCTTCAAAATGGGGGAGCATTGACAGCTGAATACTTTAATACAGAATATTTCAACTTAATTAAAAAATACTATGGTGATGTATTTACCTATGATGAAGATATAAAATATGAATGGTCTAGAGTACCACACTTCTATTACAATTACTACGTATACCAATATGCTACTGGATATTCAGCTGCACAAGCTTTATCTAAGTTAATCCTAGAAGATAGTAAAAACGCTAAAGTTTATATAGATGAGTTTCTTTCAAAAGGATGCTCTAATTATCCAATTGAGGTTTTAAAAAATGCAGGTGTAGATATGTCTAAACCTGAACCAATAGAATTAGCTCTTCAGGACTTTGAAGAAAAAATAGAAAAATTTGAAAAATTATATTTTTAGAGTTTAAGAAATCACTTGTATAGTTTAATAGGCTATACAAGTGATTTTTTATAGTTGAGTTTGAACTGAAGTATATTAAAATTATGAAAATAACAGTTATATTTTCTTAATAAAAGCTAATTTTAAAGGTTTTTGTTTACATAAAAAAACAAATTTTTGTTGATATTATTATAGAGTAGCAGTATAATATATTTGAAAAATTTATTTATAAAGGAGATTTTTAATATGAAATCTAAAAAATTATTACTAACAGCTTTAGTAGCATTTGCTGTTCCATTCGGAACACTTTCAGGAGGTTTAGTAAAAGCTGAAGAACCATCAAAAGCATCGGAAGATGCAGCTGGTGATGCATGGGAAAAAGCAGCAAATGAAAATATTAAACCAGCAACTCAGCCAGGAGTGACTCCGAAAACGACTCCAACTTGGAATACTCAAACGCCTGAAGAAGCTAAAAAGGCAGAGGATGCTTATGCAAGAAAAGTAGAAGCTGAGTATGGTAAATTAACTGCGACTCATTCAAATGGAGATGCACTGATTAATCACAAACCAGAATATAAACTTCCAGATGCTACTCAAACATCTAAAAAACAAGTAAAACCAATGGATAAAAATGTTAAAAAAGCATTGCCAAAAACTTCAGCTGTAAAATAATATAATTAAATTACCGACTCAAAAAGAAAGAATCGAGTTCTAACTTTTTGAGTCGGTATATTATTTTCTATTTTATTTTTTTAATGTTGCTAATACTAATTCTATTCTATTATTAATCCTAATAGGGAATGAACTGTTACCAAGGCCTTGAGAAACAATTAAAGTTGAATCTTCTAGAACATAGTTACCATTAGTATATTTTGGAAAGAAACCTTGACTAGGAGAAAAAATTCCACCTACAAATGGGATTCTCCATTGACCACCATGCGCATGACCTGAAAAGATAAGATCGTATTTTATATCTGCATAGATTGGAAATTTCTCAGGTCTATGTGATAATAGTATATTAAAGTGATTTGGAGAGTAAAGTTCTTCTAGAGTTTTTATGAAGTTTGCTCTATGATTTAGCTTATCTTCATTTTTAAAGAAATTATAATCCTCAACTCCAACCAAATTAATACTTTCATTATTTCTTGTGATTAATAGATTGCTATTGTGCATATATTTAATATTGAGTTTTTTCATTCTATTTATAAGTTGCTCGTATTCTTCAGGAAGTCTTAATTCATGATTTCCAGAGACGAAATAGCATGGAGCTATTATTGCTAATTGACTTAGAATGTTATAAGCGATATCCATATCGTTATTATAGCTATCTAGAATATCTCCAGTAATAGCAATTATATCCGGGTTAAAATCCTTAATTTTTTTTATAAATGAAAGATCACTATATCCAATCCTATCACAATGAATGTCACTGACTTGAGCGATTTTAAAATCGTCAAAAGCTTGAGGTAGTTTATCAAACTTAAGAGTAGTTTTTCTTACTTTTAATTTTTTATTTTGTCTTATTATTGAACTAGCCGCGATAATTGGAGCTAGTGCTAAAATTTTTCGTTTCATTACATTTCACCTTTAAAATAATTTAGTAATAAACATAATAGTATTTTAAAATATTATACCATAAAGCTTAAAGTATGTTAAAATATATAATGATAATTAATGTGAAATTAGAGGATAAATATATGATAAAAATTGAGAAGATTGATAAAATAGCCGCTTCTAGAAAGCATTCTTATTCAGCCCCGCAATGGCAAGCAATAGCTATTACCGGTGCTGATGTTCTTGTTGCGGCAGCCGCAGGGAGTGGTAAAACTGAGGTGCTTTCTGAAAGAATTGCAAGAAAGGTAGCTTCTAATAGATGGGATATAGATCGTCTACTAGTGCTGACATTCACGACTGCTGCGGCGAAGAATATGATTGTAAGAATTGAGAATAAAATCAGTGAACGATTACTATCTACTAATAAGGAAGAAGATTTAATATATTTAAGAAAACAAAGGATGTTAATGAATGATGCTTATATAAGTACTATTGATAGTTTTTGTTTAAATGTATTAAAGAAATTTTATTATCTAGTTGAAGAAAAGATTGATAATGAAATTAAGTATTTATCACCTAATTTTAGTATACTTGCGAATAGTAGAGGGTTATTAATCGAAACGATAGGAAATGTTCTTGAACAATTAGTACAGGAAGATTCTAATACGACTGATCTATTATTCACAGTATTCGGTTCTAAACAGAATATTAGTTCTTATTTTATTGATTTATACTATAAACTATTAAATATTCCAAATTTCCAAAAATATCTAGATGAAGATTTTACAAAACTAAATGATTTAGTAACTAACAATTTTGAAATCAAAGATAATAGTATAATAGATAAGTTTAATAAAGTTAGTGAGTTAACTCAAAAAGAAAGTATAGCTACTGCGATAGATTTCTGCAAGTATGTACAAGAGTATTTAATAAATAGCAAGAAGGAAAGTTCATTAGATTTATTGTCTCTTGTAAACTTAGATGAAACAAAAAAAGAAAAACATGCAAAGTATGTAGATGAAGATGAGATGTCTATAAAGAGTAATCAAGAACAACTTGAAGAGATAGAAGAGCTTATTAGTAAGCTTAATGCACAGTTTGAGAATGAAGATAATATTTATGATACGGGAGTATTAAGTGAAGTTCATGGAGTTCTTATTGATTATCTAAATTATTTTAAAGTTTTAGAAAAAATGAATTTATTGGCTAAGGCGATTACAAGAGTACTGAAGAAACTGCACAATGATTTCATAAAAAGAAAACGTGAGAATAACTTTTTAGACTTTTCCGATTTAAACCACCTGGCTATAAAAGCTTTAACTAGAGAAGAAAATGGAAAAATTGTTCCTAGTGAAGCGGCCCAATTCTATAAAAATTATTTCTTAGAAATATATGTTGATGAGTATCAAGATAATAATAACCTTCAAGAGTATATCTTAAATCTAATAAGAGGAGAAGGAGTGTACTTCTTTAGGGTAGGGGATGTAAAACAGGCAATTTATGGTTTTAGAGGTTCAAATCCAGATTTATTCGAACAGAAATATAATAGTTATAGAAAACTGGAAATTGATAATTATTCAGAAAAAGAAGAATATTCTTTTGAAGATGATTCTGAAGGAATCTGTATAGTTCTAAAAGAAAACTTTAGAAGTGATGTTAATATATTAAAATCTAGTAATTATATTTTTAATAGACTTATGGGGAATAAAAATGCTGGGGTAAGTTATGGAGAAGATAGTGCACTATACTATCCAAAAACAAAGGAAAAGAATGGGTCTGAAATTATTCCAACTAGGTTAATTAATGGTAAGGTTAATTATTTTACAGGTGAACTTTTAGAAGATAAAAAATCTTACAGAGAACAATCTATAGAAAATATTGCCTATGAAATATTATTAGGTATTAAAAATGGCAAGAATTATAGTGACTATGCTATTTTAGTTAGAAATAGTACAAAAATGTCTAGTTTTAAAGAAGTTTTTGCTAAATATAATATACCGTTATTCTTTAAAGAAAAGGTAGGATTTACTGAATCTAATGCATTTAACATTTTGTATAATATTCTTAGATTTTTAGATAATACAAATAGAGATACTAGTTTACTTGCAATTTTACATACTGAGATATTTGATTATAGTAATGATGAATTATTAAAATTATCTATAACAAAAGGAAAAAATCTTTTTGAAAAATTACAAAACAGTGAAAAGAAAAAAGATTATAATACTGTAAATTTATTAAAAAAATGGTTGAATTTTAGTTTGAATAATTCACTTCCAAGTCTATTGGACTGCATAGCTATTGATATAGATTTTAAAAATTATTTAGTAACGATTGATGTAAATGACGAAGAATTAGATTATTATGAAAACTTTATAGATATTGTTAATGATTATCAAAATATAGATAATAAATTGAGCGGTTTGGTAAATCAATTAAAAACTATAAAAAATGATGAGGTATTTGAAACGAAAAAACGCACACCGAATGATAGTGTAACTTTATCAACGATTCATATTTCAAAAGGACTAGAGTATAAAACAGTCTTTGTAGCTGATCTAGATACATCATTTAGTAAAAGAGGATATACAGGTGAGGTATTATTCACAGAAATCTTTGGTTTAAGTATCAATGCAGAAGAGTTAGGTCAAAAGTTTGGTTTGATTTCTAGTAATATAGAAAAATTAAAGCAACTTTATAAATATAATAGTATTTTAATAAAATTACGTGAAAGAGAAGAAGAAGTACGTAATTTATATGTTGCACTGACTCGTGCTGAAAACTCACTACTTCTTGTGAGTCCAAATGGAGTAGAACTTAATAACGAGAAGGCTAAAGATAAACCGTTGTATCAAGCTCTAATAGAGGATGATAATTTTGAGAAAATCTTAAATAATCTATTAAGTGATTATGGAGAAGAGTTTATTTTTGAAAATGAAAAGGATGCTTTATTTAAAGCTTATGAAAGTGAGCCACTTGTAAAAGATGAAGAAGATAGTTCGGAATTTAATTTACAAGATTTTTATAAGCAATTTGAAAGTAAACAACAGGATGAATCTAGCAAGCAAAGTGATAATCTTAAGATTGAAGTAAAAAATAAAGTATTTCCTGCCAAAACTTCATATAGTGCCTTGAAAAAAATTAATACTAAAGATCATGAGTGGAATCATAAAAAAGAAAAACGAGGCTACTTAGAATTAACTACATTAAAAAAATCAACATCTACTAGCAAGGCGATTTTAAGAGGGAATATCATCCATAAACTTTTTGAAAAGATAGTTAATGACATGAGAGCAGGAGTGGAAATTTCGGATGTAGTGAATTACATCGATAGCTTAAAGAAAACAGATAATTTACTACAGAATATAAAGGAACATAGAATACTATCTCAAGAGGAATTTGATAATATAAATAATAAAGATGATATAGAAAAGATTACTAACTTTATTAATAGTGAGTTAATAAAATTAGTATCTAAAAGTAAGTTCTGTCAAACCGAGATAGCATTCACAACTGCTAAAAAAGCAAAAGAATTGTATGATGATAGTGAAAGTGATATAGATGTTATACTGCAAGGGGTTGTCGATTTATTTATTAAAGTTTCTGATGATGAGGCAATCATCGTGGATTACAAAACGGACCATGTGACTAGTAGAAATGGTGAAGAAATATTACGAGATAGACACAGAGAGCAACTTCGAATATATAAAGAAGCGGTAGCGGAATATTATAAATTAGATAATATTAAAACTTATGTATATTCTTATGTACTGTCAAGGCTAATTGAAATTGAGTAGCTAAAATCAACAGCACAATTATGAGATGTTAGCACGTTGTTAGTAGAGTCTAATTGTGGTATAATAAAAAATGATTTACTAAACTATGGAGGTGAAATTGTGAAATATATAGTTTGTAATAGTGAAACAGCTGTTTTAAATAGAATGTATGATGAATTTGAAAAAAATTTAGAAGATGGTGCAGTTATCTGCTTACCAGAAAATATTATTAATACTCAATTTACAAATAGAATGATAGATGATAATAAAATGGGAAAATATCGTTATAAACATGTAATTATGTTGGGACAACGTGAGTTTGCTGATATTGATATTGAGGAAAGATTTGGATTATATCGATATGCAAGACATGAACTTTTCAAAAAATTAGACGTTGAAACGAAGAACATTTATTATCCACAAACTTTAAATAGTGATGACTGTGATGAAGATTTAACTAGCTATAAAGAAGTTTTAGATGAGAATCCAATCGATGTTGCCGTAGTTTTCTTAGGATCTGATGGTGGAATACTTGATTATCGATATGCAGATGAAGAAAATAAAGATCTTCACATTGTAGAATTCTCAAATGAGGAAAAATCTAAGCTTCAGATGGCTGGAATGGAAATAAACGGTAATAAATTAATAAGTATTGGATATGAGAATCTAATGGCAGCTAGAAATTTATTTGTAGTTGTATTAGGTAGTGATAAGAGAAAATACATAGCGGAATTATTTGAGAATGAGGATTCAGATAATAAAACTATTCTTTCAATCTTAAATAATCATAAAAATCTATTTATTTTTACTGATAAAGAAGCTAGTTATAAATCAGAAGAAGAAGTAAATAGACTTATTAAACAAAGACAAAAAAAATTAGAAATTAAAGAACGTGAAGAAAAATTACAAAATGAGGAGAAAAAAAAGGATAGGTAATAAGTATGAATGATTATCAGAAAATTATAGATTATGATTTTAGTGATACAGTTCTTGATGATAAGCTTGTTGTAAAATTCAAATTGAAGAAAACTTTTACTGAAGATCAATTTATCAGTCTTTTCACGCCTAAAAAAGGTGAGAGATTTATTATAAGAACACCCGATACTAAATCTTCTATAATTGGAATAGGTTATGAAGCAACATGGTTATTAGACTCTAATGATTTTTTAACAAGTTTTGATAATAGCAGTGTTCTATCTGGGTTCGAAGAGTTAAAAGCACAGGTAAGTGTTTTAGAGATAGATGAACATGATTGTGAATACTTTGGTATTTACGGTGGAATTTCTGATGGAAATAATAAAAACAGCCAAGAGTGGGTAGATTTTAGTGATACTTCGTTTGTTGTACCAGGTATACTCGCAGTTTTTAAAGGTGATGATGTTTATATCACAATGTTCTTTAATATGAAAGAGGAAAAAGAGTTTTCTGAATTATGGGCAGAGAGAATTTCATTTTTAAACAAACTTGATGATAAAAATGAAATATCTAGTGAACCACAGATTAATGTCGTTAGAGAGATTTATCCTGAGCTTTGGCAAGAAAATGTTAGAAAAGCCCTTCTTCAAATAGAAAAAGAAGAATTAAAACGAATAGTTTTATCAAGGAAAAATTTAATATTATTAGAAAATAATACTTCGTTAGGTGCGATAACAAAATATCTTCTGAGTAAGAATAGGTACTTTATAGCATTTGAATCTAAAAAAAGTTTATTCATTACTACAAATCCTCTAATCTCTTTAAATTACACAGATAATGATTTGAAAGCGCATCTCTACTTGAAAAAAGAGAATTTATTCAATAATGATTATTTAGTTATGTTTGATGAAGAAGAATTACTTAATGAGTATAAGGAAAACTTTGAATCTCATTATCATACTGACTTTAAGGTGTATGATGACAAGACTCTAATGGGGAAAAAGCTTGATGTATTTTCTGTTTTAAATTCTAAAGTTGAGGATTCTCAAAAGGCGATAAAAGCTCTTAGTCTTCTATATCCTATGCCAATAATAAAAGGATATCCTGAAAATGTAGCGAAGAAATTCTTCGATGAAAATTATAATGTAGGTTATGGTTTTTGGTACTCTCCTTTCGGGTATATTACTAATGATTTAGACGCTAAGTTTTATACTTGTGGAAATATGATGGTAGCTCAGAACAATATGATTACTTTATTCACTAGTATCTTATTATCAAAAGATGAGAAATATGATGAAGTAATAGAAAAATCTAATAAAATTGTTAGCTCTAGTCTGAAACTATTTGATCATTAGGAGAATAACTATGGGACAAAGTACGATGAAAAAAGGTATTATCTTTACCTTACTAGGGGCTACATGTTGGGGATTATCAGGAGTATTAGGGGAATATTTACTAAATATATCAAAAATAGACCCTGTTTGGATAATAGCTAATAGGTTGTTCTTCTCTGGAATCGTAATGGTAGTTATGTTATTCCTTAAAGATAAAAACAACTTAGTAAGAGTGTTTTCAGATAAGAAAGATGTTTTAAAACTACTAAATTTCTCATTTTTTGGTCTGTTAATCTGTCAGGGAACATTCTTTTTAACAATTAAGTATACTAATGCTGGTATGGCAACGGTTATACAGTATATTGGTCCAGTAATAATAATGTTATATTATTGTGTCATAGGGAGAAGATGGCCCCTTCCCAGAGAAGTTATTGCAATAGTAGTTTCACTATTTGGAACGGTATTAATAGCAACCCATTTTGATTTTAGTAAACTGAATATTTCTACATTAGGATTATTCTGGGGATTACTTTCTGCATTTGGTCTTGCTAGTTATAATATTTTTTCAATAAGTTTAACTACAAAATATGGTGTAATGCCTATAATGGCTTGGGGACTATTATTTTCTGGTATTGTAGTATACTTCTTAACAGGTAGTTATTATATTCCGGATAATTTTAAATTGATTGATTTAATATGTATGTCAGGAGTAGTATTAATCGGAACAATAATGTCATTTTCTTTATATTTAGAAGGTGTTAGGTTAATTGGTGCAGTCACGGGAAGTATTATCGGCTGTTTTGAACCAATAGCGGCTATAATCTTTTCTTTCCTGTTGTTAGGAACAACATTTGGAACAATAGATTTAATAGGTGCAGCGTTTATTCTATCAGCGGTTATTGTTCTAAGTAAGAGATAAAAAGGAAATAAGAGTTTAAGATATTTTATAAACCAAACGGGGGTAACTTTGAAGGTCAATTTTTTCATTTGACGATTTCAAGTTACTCCCATTTAAAGTATTAAGTATAAAAGAGTTAATTTAAAGAACGGGTAAATAAAAATATTTATTTTTAAAATATTTCTGTGTAATATACAGAGAAAGGATAAAAATGAGCAACGTAAAATTTGACGAAATGTATAAAAGTATGAATACTAAAGAACTTACAGCATTGGCTAAAGAACTTGGTGTTCCAAGATATTATACATTAAATAAAAAAGAATTAGTTTTAGCAATTTTAGAAAAACAATCTGTAAGTGAAGAGCATTACTATGCATCTGGAATTTTGGATGATATACATCCAGAAAATGGTTTTGGATTCCTAAGAACAGTTGATTATAAAAAAGGAGAAACAGACATTTATATATCTGCTTCTCAAATTCGTCGCTTTGAACTTAAAAAAGGTGATAAAGTTTATGGTAAAGTTCGAAAACCACGTGAAGGTGAAAGATATGCAGGACTTTTACAAGTTGATACAGTTAATGATGTTGATGCAGAAGTCGCGAAAGGTAGAACACATTTTCAAGCATTAACACCGATTTATCCAGATAAGAAAATAGTTTTGGAAACTACAAAAGAGAAACTTTCTACAAGATTCGTTGATTTAGTAGCACCTATTGGATTCGGACAACGTGGATTGATTGTTGCACCACCTAAAGTTGGTAAAACAACATTACTAAAAGATATTGCAAATTCAATTAGAAAAAATTATCCTGATAAGAAGTTGATTATTCTTTTAATTGATGAAAGACCAGAAGAGGTTACTGATATGGAAAGATCTGTAAGAGGTGCAGATGTAGTAAGTTCTACATTTGATGAGACTTCAGAGAACCATATTAAGATGGCTGAACTTGTAATTGAACATGCTAAACGTCGTGTAGAACTTGGTCAAGATGTAATTATACTTATGGATAGCATTACAAGACTTGCACGTGCTTATAATATTGTTGAGCCAAGTAGTGGTAAAGTCTTAAGTGGAGGGGTAGATCCATCGAGCCTTCATAAGCCAAAAGCATTCTTTGGAGCAGCAAGAAATGTTGAAGGTGGAGGAAGTTTAACTATAATCGCTACTGCCTTGATTAATACGGGTTCTAGAATGGATGATTTAATATTTGAAGAGTTCAAAGGAACTGGAAATATGGAAATTGTCTTATCTCCAGAACTCGCTTCAAGAAGAGTTTATCCAGCTATAGATTTCTTGAAGAGTTCTACAAGAAAAGAAGATTTATTACTAACAGAAGATGAAGTAAAAATCTTATGGCAAACACGTAGAAAACTTGAAGATGTTAGTGAACCAACAATTGGAGTTCTAAATCATCTTAGAAAACATGAAAGTAATGCTGACTACATTGCTGAAATGAAAAA
>ERZ773028.187-NODE-187-length-55415-cov-6.670592_pt1 | contig 55415 bp, 51 predicted proteins | sample MGYA00511123_ERZ773028 | MGnify/ENA primary metagenome ERZ773028 (study PRJEB29015, sample SAMEA2738134) | human oral metagenome | biome: human oral; feature: human-associated habitat; material: saliva | place: China | collected 2206 ... | reverse complement strand
CTCAGTTGGTAGAGCACCTGACTGTTAATCAGGTTGTCGTCAGTTCGAGTCTGACTGCCGGAGTTAGTAAAAAGCACTGATGAAAATCAGTGCTTTTTTTGTACCTATTTGTACCTAAAGGAGAAAATTGATGACCAAGGCATTATTAGTAATTGATTTACAAAACGGTGTTTGTCATAAGTCTAAAGAGATTTTTAATTTAAAATCTCTTATAAAGCTTATAAACGAGCGAATAGCCTTTTTTCGTGCTCAAGATTTACCGGTTGTTTTTATTCAACATGAAAGTTCATTACTATTAAAAGGATCTACCGAGTGGAAGCTTATTAGTGAATTAAATTATCAGAGGAATGACTTTTATATTAATAAAACTCATCCCAATTCATTTTATAAGACAACATTACAAGAAACGTTAAATAGTCTTCAGGTGCGAGAATTAGAAATTTGTGGTGCACAAACAGAATACTGTGTAGATACTACTATTAAAATGGCACATGGACTTGGATATCAACTATCAATGAGATATGGGGCGAGCAGTACATTTGATAACCAATTCATGACTGCCAAGGAAACAATTCAGTTTTATGAAAATATATGGGAAGAATATTTTCTCGATTTATTTTGAAACAAAAATTAGTTCCTTATAGCCAAGTTATAGCGCTAATTACTTAAATGATGGATATAAGCAATGTCAATGCAAACTTCATAAACGCTGAAAGTTAGTAATTGATGATTTTCCTATGCTAAAATTAGGCTGACAAAACTAAAAGGCTTGAAAAAAGTGTAAATTATTGATGATTTCAAAATGAGGTGATTTTGTTGGTAGTTGCATTTTTACTGGGGATAGGAATTGGGATATTGCTTATATATTTAGGATGGCAAATATATAGAGGAAACACCAATTGTTATCAGCTTCTGTATGGACAAGTACTTGGTAAGAAAGATAAGGACGAGTATATTGCAAAGCATCATCGATCTTTCGGTATCTTATATATTGTAGTGGGGATTGTTATTGATGTCGCATTTCTTCTTTTTCAATTCAAATAAGCTGGATTTTGAGTAGGAGAATAATATAGTTTAATTTAAATTAAGTGTTTTCACTAACTAATTAGCATGATACAATAGTATTCGTTGATTAGATTTGCTAACTTAGCTCAGCTGGTAGAGCATCTCCCTCGTAAAGAGAAGGTCGGAGGTTCGACTCCTCTAGTTAGCATTAAATAAACCGATTAGAAGTCTACAGAGTAAGCTGTAAAAGTTTATTGCGTAGGCTTTTTTTATGTTTAGATATTAAGAGGCTGGCAAGCACACCGTAATAACTAAAAAAAGGACCCAAAGTGCTACTAATTAGCAAATTGGATCCTGTAATGATGGTTAACGAGCTAAGGATAGTGAATTCAACCAGCTATCAATTGCTGATTGTGAATTGAGGACGTTACCCTTATTCAATTCAACATTATAGTTATTTTCCTTAATGGTTCGTTCAATATTAGATTGTGCTCGATCGTAACCGGTACTGCTTGATGTTCCAAAGGTTGCCAAGTGTTTGCCGTTAAGATCAAGACTGTCGATGGTGGTAGCGATTAAGCGTAGTGGAATTCCCCACCAGATTGGGTGACCAATTACCACATTGTCATAATTATCAAGTGATGGCAAGTCATCTTTAATTGGAACTCGACCATCGTGCTCTTGCTTTTGCTCAACAGTTGCACGGGTTGTTTCATCATGCCAATTAAGATCTTCGTCGGTATATGGATTCTCTGGATGAATCTCAGCAATATCGGCATTAAGTTTTTTAGCCACTTTTTCTGCCACTTTCTTTGTGGTTCCTGTGGCGGAGAAATAAAGGACAAGTGTGTTAGCCATATTAAAAACCTCCTTAAAACTCCCTTACTTTTCATAAGTATTATAGTCGATAGATCGTTAACCGGCAAATAATTCGTCATTACGAGAAAGTTAATTGATAAATTGAAATCTCTGCTTGCTACTTACGATATTTTCCTGTATAATAAATTTCGTTGTTGAGATAGCAATAACATATTATTCCGGCATAGCTCAGTTGGTAGAGCACCTGACTGTTAATCAGGTTGTCGTCAGTTCGAGTCTGACTGCCGGAGTTCATAGGTGAACTGGAAAGAATAATTTTCTTTCCAGTTTTTTTATACATTGAAAATGAGAGGAACTTTATAAAATTAGGTGTGAAATGGAGCCTAACTTAAAATTATTAATAAAACAGTGCTGAAACGGTTAATAACCTTATTCTTAAATTTAATTAATTGTACTATAAACGGCTTGCTATCGCGGTTTATTCTCATCAAAAACTTATTTTTGAATTGACGCTTCCAGATTTGACGCCTATAATAGTTGTATTCTGAATTTTTAATGTGAAAGTTTTTAAAAATTAATTAACCTTCACATCTTATTTTATCTCCTGAGGATATTATTTGGAGGAATTGTATGAGTAAAGAGAGAAACTTAGATACAGCTTTCTTTGGTCAACCAAGAGGGCTGTCTACGCTGTTCTTCACTGAAATGTGGGAACGGTTTAGTTACTACGGGATGCGTGCCATCCTGCTATTCTACATGTACTATGCCGTAACTAAGGGTGGCCTGGGGATGGACCAAGCCACAGCGGCTTCAATTATGGCGATCTATGGTTCATTAGTTTACCTATCAAGTGTTGTTGGTGGGTGGCTTTCTGACCGTGTATGGGGCTCTCGGAAGACTGTCTTCATTGGTGGTGTGCTGATTATGTTTGGGCACATTGCCTTGTCATTGCCAGCTGGCGTTGCTGCATTGTATGTTTCAATTGCTTTGATTGTTGTTGGTACTGGTTTATTAAAGCCCAACGTTTCTGAAATGGTTGGTGGCTTGTACAGTCCGGATGACGAACGGCGTGATTCTGGTTTTAGTATGTTTGTTTTCGGGATTAACTTGGGTGCTGCTGTTGCTCCATGGGCTGTTCCGTGGGCTGCTAATGGCTTTGGCTTCCACTTGTTCGGCAATGAAATGAACTTCCATGCTGGTTTCTCACTAGCCGCAATCGGAATGTTCTTCGGATTACTGCAATATACCCTTGATGGTCGGAAGTACCTTTCTAAGGATAGCCTTTATCCTAATGACCCAATTGAAAAAGATGATTTACGGCCAATTATTATCTGGACACTTGTTGGTGTTGCAGTCTTAGTCGTTGTTCTTGGGTTGTTAGCTGCTATGGGTCAGCTTAATATTACGAACATTATTAACATCATTACGTTTATTGCAATCGCACTGCCAATTTACTACTTCATTATGATGTTAAATTCCAAGAAAGTTACTAAGCCTGAAAAGTCACGGGTTATTGCCTATATCCCACTTTTCATTGCAGCCGCAATCTTCTGGGCAATTGAAGAATCTGGTTCAGTTGTTTTAGCATTATTTGCCGAACAACGGACAGTCCTTCACATTGGTAGCTGGCACTTTGCCGCTGCTAACTTCCAGACTTTGAACCCATTATTCATTATGATCCTGACGCCAGTATTCGTTGCTCTTTGGGATCACTGGAAAGGCCAACCAAGTGCACCTGGTAAGTTCTCTGCAGGGCTTGTCTTTGCCGGATTATCATACATCTTGATGGCTTTCCCAGGAATGATGTACGGAACAGCAGGTCGTGTTAGTCCATTCTGGTTAGTCGGTTCATGGTTTATTGTTGAAATTGGTGAAATGTTAATCTCACCAATTGGCTTATCAGTAACGACTAAGCTTGCACCAAAGGCCTTCAAGTCTCAAATGATGAGTATGTGGTTCTTGGCTGATTCAGCTGGTCAAGCTGTGAACGCCCAAATCGTTAAGTATTACTCATCTGCAACCGAAGTGCCTTACTTCATGATTGTCGGAATCGTAAGTATCGTCTTTGGTATCATTCTGATGTTCTTTGTTAAGAAGATTCACAGTTTGATGGATGGTGTAAATTAAACCGTTTATAAATTACAATTGTTGAAGATGAAAGAGTTTATGGCAATTCTGCCACAAGCTCTTTTTGTCTTTTCTCAAAAAAGTCCTTGCAATTTTAGGCGAAGTTCGATATTATAATAAATGTTGATTGTTACTACTTAACTATCACGTTGTTATGGAGGAGTAGCGAAGTCTGGCTAAACGCGACGGTCTGTAAAACCGTTCCTTCGGGTTCGGCGGTTCGAATCCACCCTCCTCCACTTTTATTATTGGGCTATAGCCAAGCGGTAAGGCAACGGTTTTTGGTACCGTCATGCGCTGGTTCGAATCCAGCTAGCCCAACTGCCAAAGTCACCAACTGTTTGGTTGGTGGCTTTTTTGTTTATATTTAATTGATTATATGAAGGGGAAATTATAATGCCTAAGCAAGGGCAGTTTGCCAAGTCTAGTCGTCTGAAACAACTGAATCAATTTAGAGTAAAACGGCATTCTCAACAGAACGTAATTGATGATGAACAATTTGTGGACTACGTAGTCTTAAGATTTAATTTAACGAGTAAGAAAAGATTGGAAGAAAACATCCAAGAAAGTAATCAACGGTTCCTGATTGAAATCCTAGATGCTTGTCAAGGACGGAACCTAGATCTTAATTCCACTATTCCAGGTCTACTGAAAAAATTAAATAGTCGCGTACCCTGGCAGTTCTATCGCCAGATCATCGCGGGATGGGAAGTCCTTCAGCAGTTTATCCGTCGCGAACTTCCAAGAGTACCACTGAAAAAGCAGATCCTCGTTTCTGGAACAATCACTAAGGAAGATTTAATTAAAATGGTGGCGGAAGAGTTAGCGACTAAGGCGACCGCAATGACATTTTTAAATCGACCAGTTAGCAAGCAGATTCAAGAAATGACGAAAAGTCGTCTTCTCCAGGCTGTTTATCAGGGGAGTAAAATTAACTGGCAGCAGATTGCAAGCTTGTTCAAACCTTTTCCATTAACAATTGACCCGCAATTAGATCAGGGGACAAAAGAGTGGTTAATGGCATTGGAAAAAGACTAAGCAGCTGTTAGAATAATGAAGGATGCTGTGGCGGAGTTTATCGCCATGGCTTTTTTTAGCTAAATTTTAAATTGAGGTGAAAAGATGGTAGGAAGAATAAAACGGGGCGAGCATACCTATGCGGCGATCTTTTCAATGGCATTATTAACCTTTGTTGGGATCTTAAACGAAACCGCAATGAACGTTACTTACTCGGAACTAGTAAAGGTTTTTGGCGTCTCTCTTGATGTTATTCAGTGGATCACTACCGGGTACCTATTAATGGTAACAATTGTTATGGGAACAACGGCATACCTCTTACGCCAATTTCCTGCACAAAGGCTGGCACTTGTTGCTGTGGGAATGTTTGTTGTTGGGGATGTAATTGGTGCCTGCGCAACTAACTTTTCGGTATTACTGGTTGCAAGGTTAATCCAGGCAATGGCTACGGGGTTGTCGACACCAATCCTATTCCATTTGATTTTTACGGAAATTCCGGCTAATCGGAAGGGGATTATGACCGGGTTTGCTGGAATGGTAATATCGTTTGCCCCCGCAATTGGACCGACATACGGTGGAATTGTTTCAGAAACAATGTCATGGCGAATGATTTTTTGGTTGATCTTACCGTTAGCTTTAATCAGTTTAGTGATTGGTCAACTAACAATTGATACTCAGCCAATTGGCAATCCCAAGCGATTTAGTTACTTGAGTTTATTCTTGTTAGGATTGGCATTAATTCTGGTTGTGTATTCAGTATCACTAATCGGTAATGGCGACTTAACGGGCCGGTTCTGGTTTAGTTTATGCTTAGGGATAGTTTTCTTAGTGCTATTTATTTACGTTAATAATTCGGGGCACTCTCAACTATTGAATCTTTCAATTTTTCGGGTAGTTCCAATTCGCCTTTCGACCATTACGTACTTTAATCTTCAATTTATTAATATTGGAATTTCACTGGTTATTCCGGTCTACATGCAATATGTTCTTCATTCGTCTGCAATGGTTGCTGGATTAGTATTGCTTCCCGGTTCAGCCATTGGGGCAATTATCGCACCACTTGGCGGTCGGTGGGCTGATCAACAAGGGTACGCTAAGCCGGTTATTACCGGGAGTGCCTTACTGGTTATTGGTGCATCGTGCTTCATTCTTTTCCAAGCGAAACTGACTGCGTTAACTTTCGCTACCTTTTTCTTGATTTTACGAATTGGGTTTAACCTTTCGTTTTCTTGTACAATTTCAAATGCTTCAATGCTGGTTAAACAAGAAAATAGTTCTGACGTTAATTCGGTTTTCAATATGGTTCAGCAATTTGCCGGCTCGATGGGAACCGGGCTGCTGGCATCTTTGGTTGCTTATTTCCAAAATCAATCAACTGGTTCGTTAATTAACCGGACAATGATCGGGGGACGGATTGATTACCTAATCGTAACTTGTTTGGCTCTTGTGACTCTTATTACCGTTATTTTGAATTATCGAATTCAGGAAAAGAATAAGCTTAGCTAGTTGATAGCCTTAAGCCGTGGATAATGTTAAAATGAATGACTGTAATGAACAGATTCAAGGAATTATTTGAGGGATAAAAAAGAAATTCTTATGGTTGATACAATTATTCACTTTATGGTTCATAACCAAGTTTTCACCTTGTTTATCTGCATGGCTTTAGGCTTTGCGATTGGGGATTATAAAATCGGGGGACGGTTTAGCATTGGCGCAACGGTGGCAACATTGGTTGTTACGTTAATTGTTGGTCAAATTGGGGCCTTCCCGCGTGATGAGATGCTTGGCACAATCTTCTTTGGTGCCTTTATGTTTTCTGTTGGTTACCGCATAGGGCCACAGATGTTGACAAGTCTGAAGATCTTCGGGTCACGGATCTTGATTATTAGTATTTTTTGGTTGGTAGCGGCCTTTCTTGTTTCATGGGGATTGTTTGTAGTATTCCATATTGGACCAGGAGTAGCTTCGGGGATTATTGCTGGTTCGCTGACTCAGTCCTCAACCGTTGCCAGTTCGTTGCGAACAATTGGCGCCTTGCCGGTAAGCAGTGCCGTTCGTTCAACGTACGAAGCACAATTACCCGTTGCCTATGCATTAACCTATGTTTTTGGGACGTTAGGGGTTATTATTTTTCTTCGGGACATTGCTCCTAAGCTCCTTGGAATTAAGGTCAGCACACGGGGGCCACTAATGGCGCGGAAGTATCATTTTCATGCCAAAAACCCTAACCCGACCTGGCGACGGACGTATCGCTTGAACGCTGATTCGCCATTGGTTGGAAAAACAATTGGTGGTTTTAACAAGTGGAGTCACTATCGACTAATTGCATTAGTTGCCTTTCATGGCGATGAAATGACTGACCACTTGGAATACAAATTACAACCTGGTGATCTAATAACGGTAATTGGGTATGCAATTCATTTTGACCGAATGCACGGCATTAAAGGAATTAACGAAGTCTTAACACCGACTAAGGCGCCACGAGAACGAAAATTTGTCTTAGGAAAGAACTTCAAGCCGACTCAGTTAGCCCACCTGCGGCAACACGGGGTCTTCATTAATATTCAGGATCCAGATACGGGGAATGAACAGTTATTTAATCAACTGCGTCCTGGGGATGTAATCTCACTGACCGGGAATACGTCACGAACATCGGCAATCTTAAAGAAAATGGGGCGGTGGCATACCAGTGCGTTAGCCATTAACTATTCGCTCTTTTCACTTGGAATTGCAGGCGCTTCGCTTTTGGGAATCCTGGGGGTAAAATTAAATGGGATCCCATTACAGTTAGGGAATGGAGTCGCTGCATTGTTAATGGGATTAGCTCTGAGCACGTGGATTTCACGGCACCGTGATCACGATTCAATTCCACCAACAGTGACCGCCTTTTTCCAAAATCTGGGGTTAACGCTCTTCGTTGGAACGGTTGGTCTTCAGTCAGCCCAAGCGTTTACTGGAGCGATTAAGTCATTAGGAATTGGTGTGCTGTTTATTGGTGCTATTATTGCAATTGCTCCTCACCTGTTAACATTGTTGTTTGGTCGTTATGTATTACATATGGAACCTTTAGCACTAATTGGTGGGTTAACGGGTTCAGGAACCTGTGCGGCCGCAATGACAGAGATTGCTGATCAAGCTGGTTCAGAAGGTGGTGCATATTTTGCCGCTGCATTAACGCCGGCCTACATCATGGGGAATGTCGGTATTACCTTGCTAGGACCAATTTTTGTTGCTTTATTAGCTTAAGATTAAGAAATCAGAAACCATAAAGTGAGGTTATAATCATGAAAAAATTTTTTACAGTTCTAGGTGGAATGGGAACACTAGCCACTGAAAGTTATATGCGAATTTTAGATCAACGGACACCAACGAAGCGTGATCAAGATTATTTAGATTACATCGTGGTTAACCACGCAACGGTTCCTGACCGGACAAGCTGGATCCTTGATCACAGTAAGCCTAATCCAACGACAGCCTTGATTGAGGATATTAAACAGCAGAGTCTCCTTAATCCAGAGTTCTTTGTCTTAATTTGCAATACTGCCCACTATTCCTTTGATGAATTACAGGCCGCTACTGATGTTCCAATTCTTAACATGCTTCAAGAAACGGTTGATGAAATTAAGCGATTAAAGCCCGATGCCAAGCGGGTTGGCCTTTTAGGGACTGATGGAACCATGCAGTCAGGGATTTATGATTCCTATATCCAAAATGCTGGTTATGAAGAGGTAAAGGCTACTCCTGAAATTCAAGAGATGACTGAAGACTTAATTTATCACGACATTAAGGAGAGCGGTCATTCTGATGGCAAGAAGTATCATGAGCTTGTCAGAAAGATGATTGAAGAAGAAAATTGTGACATTGTTATCCTTGGTTGTACGGAGCTTTCATATGCTGAAGAAATGAATCCTGAAACTAAGTATCCGGTTGCTGATTCACAATCAATCATTGTTGACCGGACCATTGACCGGGCAATGAAGATTCGCAACGAAAATTAATTGATTTATTGAAAAGGTTCTGGCGCTTGCTTTATAAAACGTTAGGGCCTTTTCTTAATAATTGCTTTGAAATTGGTCTAATCCTATTAATTGATGTTACAATTGTAAATAGCTAATTATTGCTCTGAATGGTGTAAGGAGGACGAACAGCATGAGTTCACCAATATATATTAAGATCCATAATCAATTACGGGAGAACATTGAAGATGGCAAGTGGAAAGTTGGCGAAAAAATTCCTGCTGAACGGGAACTGGCTGGTCAATTTAATGTCAGTCGGATGACGTTACGGCAAGCAATTCAAGAACTTGTCGATGAAGGAATTCTTGAACGTCGGGTTGGTTCCGGAACATTTGTTGCTAACCGGAAAGTTCAAGAACGGATGTCTGGGGTAACAAGCTTTACGGACCTGATGAAGTCTTTGGGAAAGGTTCCTTCCAGCACTACTATTTCTTACCATTTAACAATCCCTTCCCAAGTTGAAATTGAAAAATTGGATCTCAAAGAAGGGGATCAGGTTGTCCGAATGGAACGAATTCGGTCAGGGAATGACGTTCCAATTTGTTTTGAAGTGGCAACCATCCCAGCTAGCTTAGTAAAGGGGTTAAGCAAGGAAGAAGTAACGACTTCATTTTGGGAAACCCTTGAGCACAAGGCGCACCTTTATCCTGGACACGCTGTTCAGCATATTTCCGCGACTAAGGCAAATGAACGAATTGCAACCTACTTAAATGTTAAGCGTGGCGACCCATTACTACGGATGACACAATTATCGTATTTACAGGATGGTACGCCGTTTGAATACGTCCACACTCAATACGTTGGTTCACGGTTTGAGTTCGTTTTGGAAAAATAAAAATCGTGCTACAATGTTGGTTATTAACATAAGTGAGAGGATACTGAACAATGAAATTTAATTATCCAGATGATAGTACAGCACTTCATACTGATGCGTATGAGCTTAGCATGATGCAAACATATTGGAAACAGGGGCAAGGAAACCGGCGGGCGGTCTTTGAAGCCTTTTTCCGGAAAATGCCATTTCAAAATGGTTATGCGGTCTTTGCTGGTCTGGATCATATTATTCGCTACATTAAAAATCTTCACTTTACGGCAAGTGATATTGAATATCTCCGGTCAACCGGTCAATTTGCTGATGATTTCTTAGATTACTTGAAGGACTTTAAGTTTACTGGTTCAATTAGGAGCTTTGAGGAAGGTGACTTGGTATTTAACCATGAGCCAATTCTTCAGGTTGACGCACCAATCCTTGAAGCCCAGCTGATTGAAACAGCACTGTTGAATATTATTAATTACCAAATTATGGTTGCCACTAAGGCTTCACGGATCAAGTCGATTGTCGGTGATCAGCCGGTAATGGAATTTGGAACACGACGGGCACAGGAATTTGATGCGGCCTTGTGGGGAACGCGGGCTGCTTATATTGGCGGCTTTGATGCAACAAGTAACGTTCGTGCTGGGAAGCTATTCGGGATTCCTATCTCTGGGACCCACGCCCACGCGCTCGTTCAAGCATACCGCAATGACTATGATGCATTTAAGGCCTATGCTGAAACTCACCATGATTGCGTCTTCCTTGTGGATACTTTTGATACGTTAAAGAGTGGTGTTCCGGCAGCAATTAAGGTTGCTAAGGAATTCGGCGATAAAATCAATTTCCTTGGTGTGCGGATTGATAGTGGCGATATGGCCTACCTTTCAAAACGGGTTCGGCAACTCCTTGATGATGCTGGCTTTAAGGACGCTAAAATTTTTGCTTCAAATGGTCTTGATGAAAAGACAATTCAAAACCTTCAAATGCAGGGCGCCAAGATTGATGTTTGGGGAATTGGGACGAAGTTAATTACGGCCTATGATCAACCAACGTTAGGAGCGGTTTATAAGCTCGTTGCGATTGAAGATGATAATGGCAAGATGGTTGACACAATTAAGCTATCGAATAATATTAGCAAGATGTCTACCCCAGGGAAGAAGCAGGTTTGGCGGATTAATGACTGTGCAGATAATAAGAGCGAGGGTGACTACATCACTTTGGCAGACGAGGATCCTCGTGAACAACGCTCGTTAAACATGTTTAACCCCGACTTCCCTCTCCAGCAAAAAGACGTGGACGATTTTAAGGCACGACCAATGTTGAAGGATATTTGGAAGGATGGTCAGTTTGTTTACGATGAACCAAGTCTGGAAGAAACTCGACAACGGCGGAAGCAGAACCTTGATGCACTGTGGGATGAATATAAGCGGGATCTTAACCCAGAAGTATATCCAGTAGATCTTTCACAGAAGTGCTATGATAATAAGCTTAATATGATTCATCGCATCCATGAGTATGTAAAGACTCTTGGTAATTAGGAGGAAAAAAGATGACTAGTTTACAAGAAACAATCATTAAAACTCTTCATGTCCAGCCGAAAATCGATCCAGCGACTGAGATTGAACGGCGGGTTGACTTTTTAGCTAGTTTCCTCAAAAAGACGGGGATGAAAACCTTGGTTCTGGGGATTTCTGGCGGTCAAGATTCATCATTAGCTGGTCGTTTATCACAATTGGCAGTGGAAAAGCTTCGCCAAGAAACTAGCGATCAGGAATACCAATTTATTGCGGTCCGGTTGCCATATGGTGAACAAGCGGACGAATCTGATGCGATGATGGCAATTGACCAGTTTATTCATCCTGATAAGATGATGCGAGTTAACATTAAGCCGTCAACCGATGCAATGCTTGACTCATTAACTGCAGCAGGTGCAAACATCAGTGATTTTAATAAGGGCAATATTAAAGCTCGTGAACGGATGATTGTTCAATATGCAATTGCTGGTGAACACAGTGGTGCGGTTGTTGGTACGGATCACGCAGCTGAAGCAGTTACCGGTTTCTATACTAAATTTGGGGATGGCGGTGCTGACATCACACCATTATCCGGGTTAGATAAGCGCCAGGGCAAGGCATTGTTAGAATACTTAAATGCGCCAGCACACCTGTACGAGAAAGTACCAACTGCTGATCTGGAAGACGATAAGCCAATGTTGCCTGATGAGAAGGCTCTGGGGGTTTCATACCAGGAAATTGATGACTACCTGGAAGGAAAAAATGTTGACTCACAGGCAGCAACGACAATTGAAAACTGGTACAAGCGAACACAACATAAGCGTCACCAGCCAATTAATCCCGCTGATACTTGGTGGCGGTAAAACTACTGACGGAGGATTGTATGGACGAAAAATCGATTAAATTAGTAAGCAAGCAACTCCCAAAACTGCATGAATCACAAATTAAAGCAGCTTTGAAGTTAATGGATGAGGGGGACACCATCCCATTCATTGCCCGGTACCGGAAAGAAGCGACCGGGACACTGGATGAAGTGCAGCTTCAAGAAATTCATGACCAATATCGGCACGCCACGACACTGCTTGATCGTCAGCAAACCGTTATTAATAAAATCAAGGAAGCTGGTAAGCTGACTCCTGCTCTGGAGAAGCAAATTTTAGCGGCAACTGAGCTGCAGACCGTTGAAGATCTTTACTTGCCATATAAGCAAAAACGGCAAACAAAGGCTCAAGTTGCTCGGGAGCATGGCCTGGCACCGTTTGCTAATTGGTTATTAACTTATCCCAATACCGATCCGCAAGTTGAAGCAGCGAAGTACCTAAACGATGACGTTAAGACTGTTGAGGATGCATTGAATGGTGCTCACGAAATTTTGGCTGAAGCAATTAGTGAAATGTCAACTGTACGGAGCTGGTTGCGGAACTTTATGGGACAACACGGCCAATTAGTGACCGCTGTAAAGCGTAATGGTAAGGAAAAGGACGAACTAAAAACGTATGAACAATACTATGACTTTACAAGTCTCGTAAAGGATTTAAGTTCTTACCAAGTGTTAGCAATTAACCGGGGAGAAAAGGAAGGCATTTTGAACGTTAAAGTTAACGTTGATGATGATGCGGTCCTGAATTATCTTCATTTCCGGTTGATTCGGACAAGCAAGGAAAACGCCGCGGTTAAATTAATTGAGGATGCCTATACAGACTCTTACAAGCGCTTCTTGGGACCAGCAATTGAACGGGAAATTCGTCGTCAATTAACAGAAGACGCTGATCAGCAAGCAATTAAGGTCTTCGGTGAAAATCTTTATCACTTATTAATGCAGGCACCGATTAAGGGGAAAGTTGTTCTGGGCTTTGATCCTGCTTACCGGACTGGTTGTAAGTTAGCTGTACTGGACGAAAACGGGAAGTTCCTCACTAAGGCGGTTATCTATCCCCACAAGCCGGCTCCAGAAGAAGAGCGGGCAAAGGCTGAAGGACAATTAATCGATTTAATTGAAAAATACCATGTTGAAATGATCGCAATTGGTAACGGGACTGCTAGTCGTGAATCTGAACAGTTTGTTGTGAACACCCTCAAGAAGATCAAACGGCCGGTTTACTATGTGATTGTGAACGAAGCAGGGGCCTCCGTTTATTCGGCAAGCAAGGAAGCACGGGATGAATTTCCGGATCTTCACGTTGAACAACGGAGTGCCATCAGCATCGGTCGTCGTCTTCAAGACCCACTGGCAGAACTCGTTAAGATCGAGCCGCAAGCAATCGGGGTTGGTCAATACCAGCATGATTTACCAAAGAAGGAATTAGCTGGTGAGCTTGATGCGGTTGTTGAGCGGGCAGTTAACAGAGTGGGGGTTAACCTGAATACCGCAAGTTACCAACTGTTAACCCAGATTTCTGGATTAAACAAGACCACCGCGAAGAACATTGTTAAATACCGTGATGAACATGGTAAATACACTAACCGGAAGCAACTGAAGGATGTTCCACGTTTAGGACCGAAAGCTTATCAACAGTCCGTTGGGTTCTTACGGATTGTTAATGGCGATAACCCGCTTGATAACACGGATGTTCACCCAGAAAGCTATCCGATTGCTGAGAAGATTATGAAAACTGCTGAGATTAATGTTGATAGTCTCGGCTCCGACGCTGCTGAAAAGCAATTAAAGAAGATTAATGTTAATGACTTCACCACGGAAACTGCTGGTGAAGAAACGGTTAAGGATATTATTGCATCACTTCAAAAACCAGGTCGTGACTTACGTGATTCGATGCCGGCACCATTACTTCGCCAGGATGTCATGAAGATTGATGATTTGAAGCCGGGGATGAAGCTCCAGGGAACGGTGAGAAACGTTGTCGACTTTGGTGCCTTTGTTGATATTGGTGTAAAGCATGACGGCCTTGTTCACGTTTCCAAAATGAGTAAGCAATTCATTAAGGATCCACGCTCAGCGGTTTCGGTTGGTGATATTGTTGATGTTTGGATTGATGACGTTGATCTTAAGCGCCAACGGATCCAACTAACAATGATTGCCCCTCAAGATGAGGCTAATGAATAATCAACAATTACAAAAGTTAACTGAAAAATGGTCGATGGAAAGTTTCCACCGACCATTTGAGCATCAAATCTTCTTTAATTTCCGCTTACGGACAACTGGTGGCCGTTATCACTTAAATGATCACCATATTGATATTAATCCACTAATGTATACCGAGTTTGATTTAGCTAACTTAAAGCAGGTAGTGCTCCATGAACTTTGTCATTACCACCTTCACTTAACCGGACATGATTACCGTCATCGAAGTGCTGATTTTCGTCACTTATTGGTCAAGGTTGGTGGTTCACGCTATGCTCCAGCAACTAGTAAAGCAAAAACCAGGCGAAGTACCCACCATTATTGGTACTACCAGTGTACTGGATGTGGGATTAGGATTGCGCGTCAACGGCGGTTTAACACTGCTCGTTATGTCTGCCGACGGTGTGGTCACCATTTTATCCTAAAAAATTAAAAAAAGTTGTTGCCAACGAATAGGGATCTTGCTACAATAATATTAGTTGGTTGATATGCGGCCGTGGCGGAACTGGCAGACGCGTAAGATTAAGGATCTTATGGTCGATTATGACCGTGGAGGTTCAAGTCCTCTCGGCCGCACTACTAAATTAGATAAGCCTTGATATTTCGTTCTTAGCGATATATCAAGGCTTTTTTTGTTTAATAAGATAAAGGGCTACATAGTAAAGCAGCCTGTTTCTGCTGTATAATTATTGTGTGTAAGAAATATGAAAGAATTAGCGAGAATATATATTTAGGTTAAGTAGAGGAGATGATTATTATGGATAAAATAACGGAATTTTATGACTGGTTCCATAGCTTAACACCTGCAGAAATTAAGCAGATGGCTGATAACGAGCCGGACGAAAGTAAAAGATTGTTTCTCTATGATTTATTAAATTCTAGACTGCGAGAAGTCCAAAAGCCAATCATTGAAGGGAAGTTTGTCCTTTAATGCCTGAGTATGTAATTTTAGCTGGAGTGAATGGCGCAGGTAAAAGCACACTATATAGGTCTTTGCTAAGCGGTGATAAGAATTATGCGTTGATTAATGCGGATGAGATTTTGCAGTCAATGCATGGAGATTGGCATTCTGATCTAGATAATCTAAAAGCAATGCGAGTTGCTGTTGCTAAGTTAAAGCAAGAGTTGTTGTCGGGACATAACGTTATCCAGGAGACGACGCTTGCTTCAAGTCGGAAGGGAATCTTGAAATTTATCAACTTTGCCAAGAAACAAGGGTATGCAGTGCGCTTAGAATATGTAGGTTTGGTAAGCGCCAAACTAGCTGTTAGTCGAGTTCAATCACGAGTTTCCAAAGGTGGGCATGGTGTAAGGCCTGACTTAGTTACTCGGAGATATACTAGAAGTTTGCAGCGATTGGCCGAGCTTTATGATGAATTTGATGTGGTAGAGCTTTGGGACAATAGTTTGGGTGATACAGAATTAATATATTCGGCAGATCATGGTAAAGTACTAATTAACAAAAGTAAGGACTACAGTTGGGTCCCTGATAACATCGAAGAAAAACATAGTTAAATTGTGGTAAGCAGTTTGTGCCCTTTGCTAGGTAACGACTGCTTTATTTTTAGTAAAATCTGTTAAAGTTTACTATCTTCGTTTAAATGAAAGCGCTATACTTAGATTGTAATGATTTTTTGAGGAGGCATTTCGTCGATGGAAGCAGAGATAAAATGGTTGGATGATCCGGAGACATTTCGGGTTAATCAATTGCCAGCACATAGTGACCACCACTTTTACCGCAATTATGCAGAATGGCAACGCCACAAGAGTAGTTTTGAACAGAGCCTTGATGGTCAGTGGCAATTTAAGTTTGCCCAAACGCCTCAGGAAAGGATTAAGGATTTTTACAAGGTCGATTTTGACGCTAGCAACTTTGATCAAATCGAAGTTCCAAGTGAAATTGAGTTAAGCGACTATGCACAGAATAATTACATCAACACCTTAATTCCATGGGAAGGTAAAATCTATCGTCGCCCGGCATATGCATTAAGTCAGGACGATCCTGAAGAATGTTCCTTTAGCGAGGGTAAAGATAACACTGTTGGCCTTTACTTGAAGCATTTTGACCTGAATGATGAATTGCGTGGCAAGCAAATTCGGGTTCGTTTTGAAGGAGTAGAGCGGTCAATGTACTTGTGGCTGAATGGTCACTTCATTGGCTACGCTGAAGATAGTTTTACGCCATCTGAGTTTGATCTCACCCCATATATTCAGGATGAGGACAACGTGATTGCGGTAGAGGTATTTAAGCACAGTACCGCGTCATGGATTGAGGATCAGGATATGTTCCGCTTCTCTGGTATTTTTAGAAGCGTTGAACTACTGGCCCAACCCGTAACCCACTTGGAAGACTTTACATTAAAGCCGCGGGTTGCTGATAATTACCGTGATGGCGAATTGTCAATGGACCTTAATCTTGTTGGTGAACAGGCTGGAAGCGTTCATGTCATGGTTAAGGACCATGATGGGATTACTTTGTTGGATGAAACCAAATCGATTGACGAGTCAGTTGTGATTGAACCGCATGAATTTAAGGATGTTCATCTGTGGGATAATCACGATCCCTACCTTTACCAATTATTGATTGAAATCCATGATGAAAATGGCAATCTAGTTGAGTTAGTTCCATATCAATTTGGCTTCCGGCGGATTGAAATTAGTTCTGAACATGTCGTCCTGCTAAATGGAAAGCGGCTCATTATTAATGGGGTTAACCGTCACGAGTGGGATGATCATCGTGGTCGTTCAGTAACGATGAAGGACATGCTTAGTGATATTCAAACCTTTAAGGAAAATAATATTAATGCTGTTCGGACATGTCACTACCCAGATCAAATTCCGTGGTATTACCTCTGTGATCAAAACGGGATTTACATGATGGCTGAAAATAACCTTGAATCACACGCCACTTGGCAAAAGATGGGTGCAATTGAACCATCATATAATGTTCCAGGTTCGGTTCCTCAATGGAAAGAGGTAGTTGTTGATCGGGCACGAAGCAACTATGAATACTTTAAGAACCATACTGCAATTCTTTTCTGGTCTCTTGGTAACGAATCATTTGCTGGGGATAATTTGGTAGCAATGCAACAATTCTATAAGGAACATGATGATAGCCGTCTAGTTCACTATGAGGGCGTTTGTCATACGCATGATTATAGTGAGCAGATCCCTAGTCTGGATAAGGCAAACTACCTTCCACAGGGCGGAACTCATGATTACCGGGATGACTTATCGGATGTTGAAAGTTGGATGTACTTGCCACCAAAGCAGGTTGAAGAATACTTGAAGAATAATCCAGACAAGCCATTTATGGAATGTGAATACATGCATGATATGGGGAACTCTGCTGGTGGAATGGGTTCTTACATTAAGCTTCTTGATAAGTATCCGCAATACTTCGGAGGCTTCATTTGGGACTTCATTGATCAAGCGCTCCAAGTAAAGGACCCAATTAGTGGACAAATGGTTATGCGGTATGGTGGCGACTTTGATGATCGTCATTCAGATTATGAGTTCTCTGGTGATGGTCTAATGTTTGCTGATCGGACACCAAAACCAGCTATGCAGGAGGTACGTTATTACTATGGCTTACACAAATAAATTACACGTGATCTACGGTGACGGAACGCTGGGACTTGGTGGTGATGGCTTCCACTATATCTTTAGTTACGAAAAGGGCGGCCTAGAATCACTAAAATTAAACGGTAAAGAGTGGCTTTATCGGGTGCCAACGCCAACATTCTGGCGAGCAACCACTGATAATGATCGGGGAAGCGGCTTTAATATTAAGTCGGCACAATGGTTAGCTGCGGATACTTTTACGAAGTGTCTCAGTGATCAAACTCAGTTAATCGTTGATGGTCAGCAATTTGATCACTTACCAATTGCCCCAGAGACAAATAAATTTACGAATAACGAAACTGCTAGTGAAGTAACGATTACATTCACTTACGAAACGTTAACTATTCCTGCAACCAAGGTTACCGTAACTTATACAGTAACTGCTGGCGGTCAAATTAAGATTAAGGCTCATTACTTTGGTCATCAGGATCTTCCTAGTTTACCTGTCTTTGGTCTTCGTTTTATTATGCCAACCGCAGCGACTGGCTTTGACTATGAAGGGCTATCTGGTGAAACCTATCCTGACCGAATGGCTGGTGCTGAACACGGGAAATACCATGTTGATGGTCTTCCTGTTGCTAAGTACTTAGTTCCTCAAGAAAATGGGATGCATATGGAAACTAAGCAACTAAAAATTACCCGGGAAATAACCGAAAATAACGCTGACCATTCAACAGAACCGTTCTCCCTGAAGGTCAGTCAAGTAGATAAGCCATTTAATTTCAGTTGCTTACCATACACCGCAGAAGAGCTTGAATCGGCAACCCACATTGAAGAATTGCCATTGGCTCGGCGGACAGTTCTAGTAGTTGCCGGAGCAGTTCGTGGTGTCGGTGGAATTGATAGCTGGGGTGCTGATGTTGAGGAGCAATATCATATTCCAGCTGACCGTGATATTGAATTTTCGTTCAGTTTGAATTAGCGATAAAAAATAAGGGACAGTGCGATGCAACGTTGAATTAACGGCTGAAAAGGTACTTTCCCTTATTTTTATTCTATTCCTGGATTAAACCCAAAAACGCCATTACCCGATCCTGTTCAATTGTACACAATTGCTGTATCATAGATAGAGGCAAAGGAGTGGCTAAGAATGGCAAAGTTAGTAATAGTTCGTCATGGCCAAAGTCAGGCCAATCGCGATAATATTTTCACAGGATGGACAGATGTTCCGCTAACTGAAAAGGGAATTGAACAGGGACAGATGGTTGGTGATGAATTAGCAAGAATGGGAATTCAATTTGATGATGCCCATACTTCTTATATGTCACGAGCAATTAAGACGATGAACATTATTCTGGAAAGAATTGATCAGCTTTACATTCCGGTTCATAAAACCTGGCGACTAAATGAACGTCATTATGGTGCCCTTAGCGGTTTAAATAAGGCCAAGGTTAAGGAAGAGGTCGGCGCAGATCAATTGCATCGGTGGCGCCGGGGATACAGTGAAGTTCCGCCAAAGTTGAAGCATCGGCAACATGATCGGCGGTATGATCGCCTTGGCGTAAAGATGCCGTACAGTGAGAGTCTAGCAATGACTCAAAAACGGTTATTGCCATATTGGGAAGACCAGATTGCTCCACGGTTGATGGATGGTAAGAACCAGTTAATTGTTGCTCATGGGAGTTCATTACGAGCACTAATTAAGTACCTTGATCAAATTCCTGATGATCAAATCGACCAGGTGGAAGTTCCAAATGGAAAGCCGATCCTGTATGAGTTTGATCCAGCACTAAATATTACTAAGAAGACTTTTATTACAATGGATGGTGAAGAGAATGGTAATTCATGAGATTAAGAATAACCCGACTCTTAGTGGGCAGGTTCGCTTAATCGAAAATGTCGTCTATGCTGCGGCTGATGGTCAAGCATTAAAACTTGAAGTACTAACCCCATGGACACAGCGTTACCCTCAAGAATATAATACTGAGCCACGACCACTGATTGTGTTTGTCCAGGGGAGCTCATGGCGGTTACCAACGTTTGGGGAGAAGATTCCTCAACTAGTTCAGTTTGTAAAGAACGGCTATATAGTTGCGACGGTGCAACACCGCAATTGTTTAGATGGGCATCCGTTCCCCGCATTTCTTGAAGATGTCAAAACAGCAATCCGCTTTTTACGGGCAAACGCAAAAAAATACGCAATTGATCCAAAACGGGTTGCAATCTGGGGAACTTCTTCGGGAGCCAATGCGGCAATGTTAGTTGGTCTTACGGGGGATGATCCGAAGTATAAGACTGCTGATTACGACGATCAGTCAGATGCTGTTTCGGCAGTTGTTTCTTGTTTCGCTCCAATGGACGTTGAGGAAACATTTAAGAATACGGATAAGGTTCCGGGAAATGATATTCTGAAATACTGCCTATTTGGTACCGATAAGAAAAAGTGGCCGGAGATTATGCATGAGATGAGTCCTCTTTATCTGGTGGTTGAAGGAAAGCAGTATCCGCCATTTCAGTTGTTCCACGGGGATGCCGATAAGGTAGTTCCATACCACCAGATGGAAGAAATGGATAATAAGCTCACGTCTGTTGGCGCTGAGGTTGAAGCGTACCGGGTCACTAATGCTAACCACGAGCGCGACTTCTGGAGTCAAGCAATTTATGATAATGTGCTGGCATTCTTAGATAAAAAGCTGAAATCTTAGGCTTACGATGGAGAGTTCAAATCAATGAAAATTTGTCCGCGGTGTAATACGGTTAATGACGATCAAGCCGATCATTGTGTTAACTGTGGTGCCGTCTTAACTAAACCCATTTTGGCATTGGTCTGTCCGAATTGTGGAAAGGTAAGTGCTCTAGGAACAACTGAGTGTCCGGTTTGCCATACAAAATTAAATAATGATAATCAGAAGCCAATTAAGGAACAGCTCAAGCTTCCGAATAAGAAACGAACGATTATTGGGATATTGGTGCTGCTGATAATTGCTGGTACTCTTTTTCTGGTATTTAGCTTCCGTTATAGTCGAGTAGTACCGGTAATTCCTTATAAGTATTTGGGGATGACGATTAATTACCAAGATCGGCATCACCAAACACTGTATACTGAGTACTATGTTATTAAACAAAAGGAAAATGGCCAACGAAAATTCCAGATGGCTTATCTAGGACGGGGAAATACCGGTAAGTCGCGGTTTAAACTAACCAAAGCTAATTTTGCATATCAGTATCGACACCGACCTCACTATCTTCTTAACATTAAGAAAGATGAGACGGTAATTAATCGACCGCACCGGTTAACAATTAAAGTGCCTGACAGAAAAGTATTGTCAGTTTATGCTAGCCCGAACTCAATGGAATTGATTATTGTCAGTAGTTTTCCCCGTAAGTGTACTGTGGAAGGAGAGCCTGCAATCAGCTCGGTTAACATTAAGAAAGAATTTACTTTTCAAGATTCATAAGCGTGAGAAGTTAAAAGAGGGTGAGAAAAACAAAATGTTTTTCTCACCCTCTATCTATATTTAGTGCTCTCCGAACTTACCGAGTCTAATCGCGGAAATCCAAATAGGCTCACTTCGTTTCGTAACCCGAGCTCGAGCCTAACGCAGCGGAGCAAGCCTATTCGGCTATGAACGACTCTGATGAATTCATCATCATTCGTTGTTCTAGGTTAGCCAACCAGGCTCTTAAATGGGTTGATTTCCAGCTTCTTTATTCATTAATGAATTATTATTTCTTGAGTAACAGTATGGTTAATTGATTGGCAATTATGTTGGATAAATGGGTAGGCAGCTAGGATAATTCGTAAATTCCGTAAGCCAAGTGAATGACGGTTATGGAGTGAACCGCGGAAAGTACCGTTTAATAAGCGTAAGTTAACAGTTGCTTCTTTGGTTGAATTGCGAACAACAATATAATGAGCATTTGCTTTAGTGAATAGGCTAAAGTTGATTTGCTTATTCGGTGAATCCTTAGCAGCAGCGATAGCATTATCAAAAAGAATTGAAATAATCCGAATTGCATCAGTAATTTCTACCTTATCAGGAATCTTAAATGGTTCTGCAACTTCAACAGTTACGTCAAGGTGTTCATTAATTGCCGTAATGACCTTACTATAAACAATACTTTTAATTTCCAGATCTTTGATATTGGTTAAATGACTAAGGACTGCAGTGCGGTTATCGAGTTGCATGTTAGTTGGTTGGACAACCCGGTCAAAGATATCACGAACTTCCTCAATACTCCCTGTTTTAATCGCGTCACCAAGACTTAATAGGATATTTTTGTAGTCATGACGGAACCGACGAAGATCATCGTACATGGATTCAATGTGGCTAGTGTAAGTACGCAGATTTTGCAGTTCAGTCTGTTCATTAGTTGCCATGTTCTTCCAGTGGTAGTACTTGGTAGTGAGTTTAATGAAGAGCAATGCCAAAGCAGAATATAGAAGGATGGAGAAAACATAAATTAACGGGTTGAGATAACTATGGAAAATTGTTCTAAAAATAATCTCACCTAAAAGGAAAAGATTAAAGAACCAGGCCCAAATTGGCATTTGGGGGACAACAGTCTTGGTATAACGATGAAGTAGCGGATTAATCCGTTTGAGGACCAAATAGGCAACAAGTAGTTCAACTAATTTGACAGGACCACTGCCGTAGTTATTAAAAAAGTTGACGGTTTGCGGAGAGATCAAACCATAGAGTCCCATGGTGAGTGGCCCAATAGTTGCCATTGCCATATCGTACAGGAAGAAGGCAAGAATAGTGTTAGTAGCAATGTAGTTAAAACTTAACTGACGATGGCTAACAAAAAAGTAAATCAGGACACTAAAGATAATTGGTAAGAAAACAAAAGACAATGTAGTTATGGTAAATGGGAACAGACCCCAGAAAACTAAGTACATCCAAAGGGGAAGATGAATCCTAGTTTCTTTTTGAAAGAGAAAGAAGTAAGCAAAAGAAACAATTAGTAAGGACGAAATGAGAAATCCGTAGAACCAGTTAAGCCAGCCACCAAAATAACTGGGGGTATAAATAAATTCAGAGCGAAAAAAACTGCATGATTAACTTCCTTTCAAAATAATAAAAGCACTTACAATAATAGCATTTAGTCCAGGTAAAAGGAATAAAAAATGGATTGGGGTAGAGTAAACTCCGATCCAGATAAAATGATAATTAGTTATTCAGATTATTTCGCTTAGTGATCAGCTTAAACAAAGCTTTCTCGTGACGACGAGAAATTGGACATGATGAACCATTGTAAAAGAAAATAGTATGGTTAAGAAAATCTACTTGCCTGACTTGGCTAGGATTAATAAGATAGCTTCGCTGAGCACGGAAAAAGTGTGGATTCAGCTTTTCAATTTTGTGGAGATTATAATTTAACTGAATTTCCTTATTATCAGTGGTGTACATGATACAAGAGTGATAATTAGCCGTGTTAGTTGTGAAGTAACAGATCTTGTCAAGCGGAATTTTCGTGACTTCCGAATATATTCGATAGGTAAATGTTTCCTTATTTGACGATTGGATTTCATTCTTAATATGGATGAAATCCCTTTTTAGTTCTTCGTAAATATTTTCCCGATCCTTTGCAATGAAATCAAGAGCACTAACTCGGTACTTATAAGTGGTATAAACAAATTCGTCGTGAACGGTAATGAAAATAATATTAGCGAGTTCATCATGTTGGCGGATGAGCTTGCTTAACTCTAAACCAGCAGTTTTGATTCCATTGATTTCGAGATCAAGAATATAAACATTATCCTTGCTGGATAACGGTAAATTTAACTTTAGCTGATCAGTAGAATTGAACAGATGGAAGTCTACGGCAGTTAAAGAAATTTCTCGGGAAATCTTTTCAATCATCATTTTCAGATGACGCTGTTGATCGTGATCATCCTCTAAAATAAAAACGTGCAACATAAGTTAATCCTCCCCAATAATAACATTTATAAATATATATGTGGGGTGGTAAATACACAATATTATTGGTCAAGAAAATTTATTTTACCTTTAAAAACTGAAAAAAGATATGATAATTTTCAGCTAAAATTCACAAAATTAGAAAGGCGATCTAAATAGGTTGTTACTAATAGACAAATAGAAATATATTAAAAGAGATTTATAACTACTGTTTCAATCTATTGGGGGATATTAAACATGAAAAAGAATAGTGTTTTAAAGACTGCTGCATTAGTTGGTGCAATGACCATTACTGGTGCGGTTGCTACAACGACTGCCCATGCTGATACTGCTTCAGCAACAGCCCAACAATCAGCTAACACCGCTGATCAACAATTAAGTAATTTGAAGAGCCAACAAACTGCTAACGAAAATCAACTAGCAGCTCAAAATGAAGCGCAATATAACTCTGCAGCCAACAGTGCTAATAGCCAAATTACTAAACTTCAAGACCAATTGAAGAGCCAACAAGCTAGCCAAGCAGCTCAAGATCAACCAGCTTTAGAGTCCGGTACTGCTAAGATTAATAGTGCCGCTTCTTCAGCTACTGCTAGTGAAAACGCTGCTTATAGTTCAGCTGTAGCTAGTCAAAGCGCTGCTAACCAAAAGGAACTCGCTAATGCTGCCCAACACATTGTGACACCTGCACAAAAGGCCCAACAAGAATCCGCAGCAAAGAGTGCTTACGATAAGAGCAAAGCTGACTTGGATGCTCAACATAAAAGTACTCTGAATAAGATTGATACGGATTACAACGATAAGGTTAGTGAACTTCAACAACAAATTAAAAGCCAAGAAACAACTAGTGAGCAAAGTCATGATCAGGCTATAGCAGATGCTACTAAGATTGTTAATAGTGCGCAAGTTAGGGTTAATAATGATATAACAGTTATAAATAATCTCAAGCAAAGTCTTGAACAAGCTAAAGCCGCATTAAATCAAGCTAAAGCTAATCAAAAGCGATCACCATTTACTTATCTAAAAAATGATGCTAAGCTTATGCGACTTTTGCACGGATTAGTTAATGGAGCAAGTCAAGAAGAACTGCATGAAGCAGCAGTTGCAGTAGCAGAAGAAGCGGACAATGATCATAGTAATGACAATGATGGATATCTTGAGGATCCTAAAATAAATAAAGATACTATGCAAGTTACTGTAAAAAATGGTGTAATTATTACACCGGAATTTAATAAATTAATGTCAATTTATTACGCAAGTATGTCTAATTATTATCGTGAATTACTTAATATTCCTAAAGTAAATGTTAATGATGAGTCGGTTCAAGCCGCGGTAGAGAATGCTCAGCGTAGTGTTAGTGATGGTTATGGTAGTCCAAAAATGGGACATGATGTTAATGCCTTAGATCAAATATCTGCTGAACATGATTCATGGGGTTGTTCCGAAAATATGGAATGGGGATCAATGGATGATTCTAGCCTATTCTTTGATTCTGGAATGAAAAATGGAGATGGTGTATATACGGTTTCATTAGCCCAAGCATATGAAGCTGTTAGAGATGCTTTTATGGAGTATTTACTTGAAACGACTGATCCTACTAGTGAAGGTGGACATGCTAAGAATATTCTTGGTGTAGGTTTGCCAAATGAGTATTCGTATGTTGGCTTTAGCTTCCAACCTAAAAATGGGTGTACTCATGCAGATATTCTGATTTTTGACCAGGTAAAACCACAAGCTCAATTATTAACTTTTAATAATTCAAGTAGTAAATTAGCTACCCTACAATCAAACTTCGATAATATTCAAGATAAATATAATGAAATTATTAACCAATCAAATAATGATAAGCAAGAACTAGCTAATGCTAAGACAAATTTAGCTACTTTAACTGTCGATCAAACAATAAATTCACCTGTAATTAAAGCACTAAAAGAAAAAATTCCTCAAGTTAAGGCCGAGCGTGATAATGCTATTTCAACAGAAAATAGTAACTATAGTACTCAAAGTAAGAAGCTTGAAGAACAATATCAATCGAAAATTGCTCAAATTAAATCATTACCTACGAACGTTGATCAATTAAAGATTCAATTACAAGCTAAGTTAGAAAACTTAAAGCAAGGACATGAAGCTAAGCTTGCTGATATCCAAGTCAATGCTCAAAAGCAAATTGCTGCACTAAAGGACAAGTTAGCTCATAGTCACGATGCAGAGAACCAACCACTCTTAGACCAAATCGCTAAGATCAAGATTGATCTTAAGGCCAAAGAAGATAACTTGAATGCTGCCTTATCTACCTTAAAGGCTCACGATGACGCTGCTTACGAACAACTTAAGACTAAGCTTTTCCCAACGAACAATGTGGAAGCTGCTGTTAAGGGAGGTAGTAATAGTTATCAATTTGGTGGTAAGGTTGTTAAACTTTCAACCGAAAATTCTAATATCACCCATGCTAGTTTGCCACAAACAGGTAATAGTGAATCAGGGTTATTAATTGCCTTTGGTGCGATTACTTCAATGCTTGGGTTAGGTATGGTTGCTAAGAAGCGTGAATATTAGATACTGAGATAAAAAGGAATACAGATACAAAAGTAGATAAGAATGAAGTGTCCTATAAATAACTAGACTATCTTGCCTAGCCCATTTATAGGACACTTTGTTTTGCCATTCATTTTGCTTAGACATTCAGTGAACACGTATTACGTTTGATCTCTGAAAAATCCTCTTCATTTTTGCAGGCAAAATTATGAAAATGTTGAAAATTATTTGAAACATTGCGATCGAAGTTGTAACAGAATTAATCTTAAAGAGGCTAATAGCTAAAATATCTATTGGGGGATTATTATTTATGACAAAGGAACATAAAAAGTTGTATAAAGCAGGGAAAAACTGGTTAGTTGCAACATTAGCAGTTACTTCACTGGGAGTTATTGCTTCTCAACAACAGGTATCTGCTGATAGTGCTCCAGCTTCTGACGAAGAGACTGTAACTACTAATAATTCAGTAGCAGTAAAGAGTGCTCAACAAGCTAAGGATCAAGCGCAAGTAGCTTATGATCAACAGAGTCAACAAGTTACTGCTGATTCAACTGCTGTATCAGCTGCTCAATCCAGTGCTGACGCTGCGGATAAAAATTTAGCAGAAGCTAAGGAAAAAGCAACGGCTGCTGGAGCAACAAGTGAAAATATTGCTTCCGCAAGTGCAGCCGTAACTGCTCAACAAAAAGTTGTTAATGTTTTAGAAGCACAACTAAATAAATCCGGAAGTTCAAGCACATCTTCTTCCACTGAATCAAGTGCTTCCTCTACTTCCAAACCAAGCACTTTTTCCACTGCTAAACCAAGCGCAATGGATCCAGAAGCATTAGCTCAAAGTATTGAAAATAACCAAATTGCTTTACCAGCTGGCTATGTAGATGCTTTTAATAATGAAATGACAGCAATCGGGCAACTTAATAAGGTGCTCCATGCTCAAATAACTGGTGATTATGATGAAACAGCTTATAGTAAAGCTCAATATGCTGTTAGTTCAGCAGTAAGTAATTTTCAAAAGGTAGCTCAGGGGCTGAAGAATAACCAATTCCACCACAATGATAACGATAAACAAGTAGCTATCAAGGATATTAATAATCTTGATAATGACGTTGCCACTAATTTGTCCTTGTGGTATGCGGGGGTACTTAACCAACTTGCAGCAAAATATGATTTTAAGAATGTTAATGGAACATTATTACGGGATGCAATGAATCTAAAGGTTACTAACTATTCTTTGAATACGACTAAGTACATTAATAACCAAATTAGCAAGAATGTCCCAATTGATGATTTAATTAATGCTAAAAATGGTGCTAATAATATTGAAGGTGAATTACTGGATAGCAGCATTCCATTGGATCAAATCTCACTTGATAATGCAAAGTTCGATCAACGACCAGCCTTTCTAAAGGTGATTGATGCTGTAAGTACTCCGTGGGGTTACACTTCAAGTATTGCTGGCCAAACGATTAGTAACCTTGATCAGCTAAAAGAAGCGGTTTGGAATAACTTGATTCTTTATAATTTAACTGGTGTAAATGCAAAGAACCCTGGTAATGATGGTAGTGGCATTGATCGATTGAAGAACGATGAAAAGTCATCGCTAGCAAGCGGTTATAATGATGGTGCTTCAATCTTTGGTCCATACCTATACATGCGATCTACACCCGTTAGTGCAAACGTAGGGGTTGATGATCAGTTTTCATTTGCTCTTGCAGTTGATAATGGTGGTCAAATAACACCACACTGGTACCACGTTGCTAAGGCCTTTCAAAATGATAAGGATAATCAAGCAATTCAACCGTCAACTGCTGCTAAAACGATGATGGTATTAGCAGCTGCTACTCCAAATAGTGATGTTAATGCATTACAAAAACAATATAATGATGCTAAGACTAAATTAGCTACATTAAAGGATAACTTAGCCAAATTGGAGCAAGCTGCCAAGGATGTTAAGACAGCCCAAAAGGCTTCAGATGATGCTCACGCTAAGTTAACCGCTGCTAAGGAAAAGTTACAAAAAGATCAAGCTAAATTGGCAACCCTCAAGACTGCTCTTGATGCGGCAATTGCTAAGTTAAATGCAGTTAAGGGTAATAATAGTTCTTCAAGTCAACCAACTGATTCTGGTAATAAGGGTGAGAATAAGCCAACTAATGATGGAACAAGTACTAACTCAACTCCTAGTGATAATCACCAAAGTACTGGTAATGATTCATCAAAGAATAATTCGTCCACAACAAATACTGATAACAATTCAGAAAAGAATAATCCAGTTGTAACACCAGATCATCAAAGCACCAATAATAGTTCCACAACTACTAATTCAGATATTACAGTAGACAATCACCAAGATACTAATGATGGTTCATCTGTAGTTACTAACTCTACTACTTCAGTGGCAACAAATGATGAAGCACAAGTGGTTAGTCATAATGATGAAACTAATGCTTCTCTTTCTAATGTTGCAGTAGCAAAGAGTACCGAAAACAAGAACAGTGCAAACAATGTTGCAACTACGCAATTACCACAAACCGGTGACCAAAATTCTGTTATTGCTGGATTACTTGGTGGAGTTTTAGCAATGTTTGGTTTGGGATTGCTAAAGAAACGAGTATACTAAAGCTGATCAATAAGAATCTATTGGGAGACATTAAACAATGAAGAAGTTAGCTTTAGCAGTTTGTTTATCAATTGCGACAATTACACTAGCGGGTTGCGGTCAAAGTCAGCAGAAAACATCGACTAGCTCATCCTCATCTGCTGTTACTAAGACGTCTCATTCTTCGAAAAATTCTAGCACTAGTGTTTCTTCGCTCGATCCAGATCACCTCACGCCGGAACAAAATGCAGCCCTTGTGATGTATTATCGGGATGCCCATATGCCTGGTGCAGCGAAGAATAACTATTCAGCCGATATGAGTTTGAGTGGTCAAAAAGCAACGGTTAAAATTTATGATAAGGACAGTGTACCCAAGGGGGATGGACCACTGTACAAGACTTATCCAGATGGCGCCCAGTTACTATACTCGGTAAAACTAGCTAAGGGTCATGGTAACGATGGCAAGCATTTAAACTCAACCTACTACACTATTGCTGGCAATAAGGTCTACTATGAAGACTCTGATGCCGGGATCTATCCAGATGGGGTTACTTCAGCAGAAATGGTTGATTACGCTAAGTCTCATAATGGTGTTGATCGGGTATTAAACGTTGCCAAGGGGATGAAAGTTGTTGATATGCGCGGCAAGGGATCATCAACCGCCAATAGCAAGGACTTATTAGGACAACAACTAGGAGTTTTAGTAGCACTGTATCAATCTCCAGACTGGTTTAAAGAGTTTATTAGTGACGGACCTTTATACTATGGTACTTCAGAGGAGAAACAGGTTGGCCCTAATGGTTACGACTATATTACCGGTAACGGAGATCCAACCAGCTATATTTACTTCAAACGTGATGGTAATGATGTAACAATTAAGCAGGTAGTTCCTAAAGGGGATCAAACTGTTGCTGACGCATCGATGGAAACTAAGCACGTTACAGTTTCTGGTTTGATTAGGGATTACTACACTAACCAACCACAGAAAGATGAAGTTAATGGTTATGTTAATAAGTTAAAACCCATTACAGACGCTCCAGATTAAGATAAAAGTTACTAATGAGGATCAATAATTGCGATAGCGCTCGACTAAGGTAAGCCGGGTGCTATTTTTAATTGTTTGCTTAAAAATGTAAAAAAATGTAAAATAAAATTGAAATGTAAAAGAATGTAAAAGAAGGTGAAATGATTGGAAAATTTACCGAGAAATCCGTTTGATCCTAGTTTTGGAACACCACCAAACATTATGCTACCAAATTATCAAAGTGATTTTGAAAGCCCACAGGCAGTTGCGGAAGCCATCAAATATGGTGATCCCAATCGGGTAATTTTCATTACTGGTCTTCGTGGGTCGGGGAAGACAGCACTATTAACTAAAATCGAGCAACAGGTTAGGCAACTTGATAATACCTATATTTTAGAGATTGATAATAATCAACATATGGTTCAAGCATTTGGTCGGGAACTGAGAAATATTTTTAAAGTTCATTCATTACTAGATCATATTTCGACAATCTTAATTATGGGTTTTAGTTTAAGCTTTAATAAAATAAACGAGGATTATACTACTCAAGATATTGAGAATTTTATGGCAATGCTAACCAAACTCAACAAAAAGGTAATCATTTTCATTGATGAGTTTAACCATAAGGAGAATACTCGTGAGTTTGTTCAGCTATTGCAAAACCTTAAAAGGCACAATTTGAACTTTTACTTGGTTGCTGATGGCTTACCACAAATGATTTATGAGATTGAACATGAACAAACGCTAACCTTTCTTAAGCGGGCCCGTCATATCCAAACGACGATGTTAGATGTTAACCAAATTGAAAATGAATACCAGAAGCACCTTAGTTTTTCACCATTGCTTAGTCATCAAATGGCCCAATTAACCGGTGGCTATTCATTTGCCTTTCAACTTCTTGGATACAAATTATGGAATGCCACTAACATTAGCCACCAAGAGCCGAATCAGCAAACTTTTGAGGTAATTAAGCAGCTTTACGTAGAAGACTTGTTTACCCAAAGTTATGACATTATTTTTGATAATCTTTCGACTAATGACCGGAAATATTTGCAGGGGGTTGCAAATAATATGTCGACTACCGAAATTGCTTCGTTGATGAATTATGATAAGGCGGCTAAGCAACAACAGAACTATGTTAACCAGTACCGACGACGAATGATTCAGCAGGACCTAATCACACCAGTAGGCAACGGTCGAGTACGGTTTAAATTGCCGTTATTTAAGCAATACCTTAACGATACGCAGAATCCCGATTCGGTTCGGTATGATCCAATACTTTGATTTTTTATATTGACAACTTACTAAAAATAAGTTATATTTTATCCATACTTTATTAGGAGGAACACGTCATGAAAAACATTCAATTCGTTAACACAGTTGTTTGTTGCAGTGGATCGCGTCTTATGCGACCCACGTTTTGGCGTACCCAAATTTAATTTGGCCTGCTAATATTGTCGGGGTAAGTAACATAAGGCGCAATTTCAAGTTTAACTTGAGGTTGCGCCTTTTTTTGGATCATTTAGGTTAATTTCAGAAAGGGTTAGTGAACCATGTGGGAAATAATTAGAACATCGTTACCGCAACTTCTAGCAGCGGGATTTAAATATACAATTCCTTTAGCGTTAATCTCATTTTTCTTCGGTTTGATTATTGCGTTGGTAACCGCATTGAGTCGGTTATCGCATCAACGGGGACCATTTATGCTTCTTAAATGGCTTGCTCAATTTTACGTCTGGCTTTTCCGGTCGACGCCATTGTTGGTCCAATTATTTATTGTTTTCTTTGGACTGCCGTATTTAAGAATTCGCTAAATATTGCCTCACGGGATTAAGCTCGAACCGTTTACAGCGGGGATTATTACTTTTTCTCTTAATACTGGAGCATATGCCTCGGAAACGATTCGGGCAGCAATTAGTTCTGTTGATCATGGTCAGTGGGAAGCTGGGGCAGCGATTGGGATGACTCGCCTGCAAATTTTATGGCGGATTATTATCCCCCAAGCTCTTCGGGTTGCCTTGCCGCCACTTTCAAACAGTTTCATTAGCTTAGTGAAGGATACTTCACTGGCTGCCTCAATCACAATCATGGAAATGTTTGAAGTTAGTCAACAAATTGCAGCGGCTAATTATCAACCGCTATTAATGTACACGTTAGTTGCATTAATCTATGCAGTATTTACAACGGTCCTTTCTGTTCTCCAATACTATCTTGAAAAGTGGCTCGGTAGTCAGCTTGAAATTAGTTAAGTAGGTGAAAATTGATGAAATTAACTCAAATTAATAAAACGTACGGTAACAAACATGTCTTGAAAGATATTACATTAGAATTTCCTGCAGGACAGATTACGGTTCTTGTTGGGCCATCAGGTTCAGGGAAGTCGACAATTTTACGTTCACTAAACCTTCTTGTTACGCCTGAGAGTGGTCAGTATGACTTTAATGACCACCAGATTGACTTTAGTCAGCCCGTTAGCAATAAGGAAAAGTTGGCAATTCGGCGAGAAACGGGGATGGTCTTTCAGAATTATAATCTGTTCCCTCATAAGACAGTTCTTAACAACGTTACTGAAGGGCCAACTCAGGTTCTAAAAAGTGGTCGGCAACAAGCTAATGAGTTAGCCAGAGAAGTGTTGGCAAAGGTAGGGATGGCTGATTATGGCGACGCTTATCCAAGCGAATTGTCAGGTGGACAAGCACAGCGGGTCGCAATCGCTCGGGCACTAGCAATGAACCCACGTTATGTTCTTCTGGATGAACCAACTTCCGCTCTCGATCCGGAATTAGAATTAAGCGTATTAAAAGTCCTTTTACAGTTGGCACGGGAGAAGCAATCAATGGTTCTTGTAACTCATAACATGGCGTTTGCCAAACAAATTGCTGACAAGATTGTTTTTGTAGAAAATGGCGAAATCATTTATGACGGAGCACCAGAAGAATTCTTTTCTGCTAAAAATCCCAATAAGCGGATTAGGAACTTTATCGCTTCAATGACAATGGAAAATTTAAAATAAAAAGGGGAAAGATAAAATGAAGATTTGGAAAAAGGTATTAGTAACATTAGCGGCGCTCACGGTAGGAACAACCACCGGCATCAGTAGTATTCACGCTGCGTCATCACAAGTGAACTCAGAATTAAAGCAAATTAGCGGAAAGAAGATCGTTGCTGGTACAGGGACAAATAATGCTGATGTTGTTAAGAAGTATCATGGTACCCTTGTTCCTAGTGGTGATTTTAGTAATTCATTAGCAATGGTAAAACAGGGGCGTGCTGAAGGGACTGTTAATTCCCGTGAAGCTTGGTATGCTTATAGTAAAAAGAACAGCACAAAGGGATTGAAGATGATTGACGTTTCCAGTGAAGCTAAACCAACAAAAATCTCGGCACTCTTCAATAAAAAGGATTCAGCAATCCAATCTTCTTACAATCAAGCACTGAAAAAGCTTCAAAAAGACGGCACCGTAAAGAAACTCTCCCAAAAATATTTTGGGGTGGATATTACGGAATAAGAGTGTGAGCCCGTTAAAACCTTCCGGTGGCTAACGATTTCTCCGACGAACGGCGTCTTGCCGTCGGAGTCGGAGGTCGTTAGCTCGAGGAAGGTTAGGGCGAGCAGATCTCTACTATGTTGCAGTAGAACGTTATCTCTAGCAAGTTCCTGGCAAACACATTTTGACCGAGTTGCAGTAGAACACCAGCTATCGTACACAAAAAGACACTCGCTGACAGTTCATTCTTATCAGTGAGCGTCTTTTATGCTTATAATTGCTTATTCAAATAATCTGCCACTTGCTGCACATCTTTATCCCCTCGACCAGAGATATTAATCATTACTAGCTGATCCTTTCCCATCTGAGGAGCAATCTTGATCGCTTCAGCAATAGCATGAGAACTTTCTAAAGCGGGGATGATCCCTTCTAGCTTAGAAAGAAGTTGGAATGCATTTACGGCTTCATCATCAGTGATTGCATAATATTCTGCTCGATTAGCTTTTTTAAGCATTGAATGTTCCGGACCAACACCGGGATAATCAAGACCGGCAGAAATGGTGTAAACAGGGAGTGGTTCTCCACTTTCGTCTTGAAGGAGGTAAGACTTCATTCCATCATTAATTCCTACAGTTCCGTTGGTCATTGTTGCAGCGTTTTGTGATGTCTCCGTACCTTTACCAGCACCTTCCGCACCAATTAATCGTACTTGAGGATCATCAATGAAATCATTAAACGCACCGATCGCGTTAGAACCACCGCCAACACAGGCGATTACAGCATCGGGTAATCGACCTTCTTTATTAAGAAATTGTTGCCGAGCTTCGTGACTAATCACGCTTTGAAAATCACGGACCATTTCAGGATAAGGATATGGACCAACAGCAGAACCTACTAGATAGTAAGTGTCTTGATAATTTTGTGCTAAGTCTGTAAGAGCTGCGTGAATCGCATCTTCGAGGACACCTTGAGAACCACCAGCGGCTTCAACCTCAGCTCCCATTAAACGCATTCGAAAAACATTTAATTTTTGCCGGTCAGTATCTAATCCACCCATGTAGATTTTGCATTTTAAGCCTAACTTTGTAGCGGCTGCGGCAGTAGCTACCCCGTGCTGACCAGCTCCCGTTTCGGCAATGATTCGCTTCTTGCCCATTCGTTTAGCTAGTAAAATTTGTCCTAAAACATTGTTAATCTTATGAGCACCAAGGTGGTTTAAATCTTCACGCTTCAGGTAAATTTTTGCACCACCAAGATATTTTGTTAACCCTTCTGCATAGTAGAGTGGGGTCGCACGACCAGCATAGTCGCGAAGTAATCCAGTTAATTCAAGCCGAAATTGTGGGTTATGCTGGTACTTTTTATAGTAACTGGTAACTTCGTCTAATGCTGGTTTAATTGTATCTGGAACATATTGACCGCCAAATTCACCATAAAACATTGTTTCTTCTGCCGTAGCATTGATTTCTTGATTATTCATAAATTCCAAACTCCTTTTCTTTAGGGATGAGTCTGGACACTATGCAAAAAAAGTCCCGACGGCTTCTACACCATCGGGACATCATTATAGAAGACGATTGCCCTAGTGCAGACTCTTTTGATTCAACGTCAAAATGTGAGCCTACACTAGTTGTAGTCTCACTTTGTCATTGCCAGGCTTGCCAAAGTTGATTTAACATAACAATCGTTCCTTTCGTTTGAAGTTATGGATATAATATTCTAATTAGAATTAGATGTCAATCTCTTATTGAAATTTAATTTAATGGTGGAGCGGTCGCCTTCGTCAGGAGAAATTGCTAGCTTTCCGGAAACTCTTTGGGGCGAAGGCACTCTCTTCCTATGCCAACGTTCCCATTGGATCCCAAGGCTTTAAGACGATTGGCTTTTGAGCTTGGGCTTGCTTGAGTTTGTCACTAAGGTACTTCTTGTTAACAACGATTTGGTAGCAGTACTTGTCCATCCAAGCATCGCTCATGACAAAGTAACCCTTGGTACCAACTTTTGGTCCCCAGGAATTTTCAACTTTCCACTTGGTTGGCTGATCGTTAACCAGATCAACACCGGTAAGAACCATTGCGTGATCCATCATACTTTGACCGTAGTCCAATGCTTGGGCCTTTGTCATTTCTAGGTCGGTGTCAAATAGCTTAGCGTAGTCGTAAGTATTGAGGGCCATAATTCCGAGCTTAGTCTCAGAATATTTAACAACGTCAGAACCGAACCAAACACTTTCGCCAGCCTTAAGTTGGTCGATCGCCAACTTCTTGAATTCATCCATTGGTAAATTTAAGTGCTTAATTTGCCGACCACCGACAACGTTACCTAACATGTCGATTGTGTAAGTCTTGTAGTATTCCTTATCAGCAGTAGGTGCTTGGATGACAGAAATGTAATCGTCAAGGTTCCAACCGACATACTTCTTGAAGAATTCTTGTGGGGTAATGTTTTCATCCCGGTGAAATTCGTTATCTTTCTTTGTCCGGTATTCAAAGTCAAAGTGACTTGCTGGTTCACCAAAGGCATATGCAAGCATCCGGTAAACGTCATTTAACATTTCCTTCCGCTTAATATTGAGGTCATTCTCACTAGCATGTTCATCATTAACCATCTTCCGCAATACAACAGCGTCATGACGCAGCTTATTATTTAAGAGACTATTAATCCCGTTAGAGCGGTTGGAGTTAAATGATTCAGGCATTGCTGATTTAGGCATAACACCATATTTTTCAATGAGGGCACAAAGCATATCCCATTGACCACCATCGGATTGCGGGGCAGCCATTAGCCAAGCCACTTTACGATCATCCGTAGGTAGCTTAGCGGTCTTAATCACATTTTCGTAAAAGTAGTTAGCCTTTTCAAACTTATCCCAGAAGAACTGGTAGGATTGAGAAAGTTCAAAGTTGTCGGGAAGGTTGAACCGGTGTTGCATGTCGTGACGCATCGTATTTAAAGCGGCAAACATCCAGCAACGACCTGATTGCTTTTGGTCGGCAACATCGCCAGTCTTTAAATCAATTGAAAAATGAGGAGCATTGTCAGCAATTGAGTGCCAATTAAAACTTGCGGCATTAACCCCATTCTTAGTAACAGCATTTTCTAGGACAGCGGATTCTTTCCGTTGATCATAATCTTCGTGGAAATAATTAATTGCAGAATTATCAATTTCAAAACTCACAATCATTCACGCTCCTTAAATAAGTATTACTTAATATTATATGGCTAATTTGTATTTGTAGTGCAACACAAAGAAAAATAAAACTTTGTATTGAAATTTAGTGTTCAAAACTATCTTCATTCGCTTGCATCAGGGTCTTTTTGTGGGGTAATTGGGATGTTGATTTGTAATATTCTAATCTGTTTCTCGAGAACTACGATTTGTCGTAAGTAAGGATTATCAACAATTTTAAAACCGTCATTATAGATTTCCTGAAGTTCTTTTTGAAGATTAATTATCCGGTGCATCGTAATTGGTTGGTTAATGTAAGAACGATAAACCTGGGGATAGTTAAAATGTTTAAATCCCTTTGAAGAAATCTTGTTAAGTAATAGTTCTTCCTTTGAAAATGCAGTTCCTGCATTGTCGATAAAGAAATGGCCAAAGTCGTCAGTGGGTTTAAGAAAGATAATAAAATCAGCCATTGCAAATTGAGAGCGGTGTTTAATATCACGATAGTTATCATAACTAGCTTGATGATTAAACACTTCTTCCCAGTTTTGGTAAGCTAATTTAATGAAAAAATCATCTTTAATAAATATCTTTTTTTGCTGGATTGAATTAATAATATCAGTAGCTGTTTTATCAAGATAGTCGGCGATAACTTGATAGTGTTGAGCTTTTCTTTGATATGCCAACGATTTAGCTTGAATTTGCTGTAAATATTCTATAATGTTTTGCGAATTCCTTAGTTGGTGTATTTCCTTAAGGCTAAAGTCAAGGCCACGAAATTTAACGATTCTTGAAAGAATGTCGATATCTAAATCATCATAGTAATGATAACCATTTTTTTGATCAATTTTGGGGGTTAAAACACCGATTTGTTCATAATAGCGAATGCTATCTCTCCCGATGTGAAACAGGTCTTCTAAAGTTTTAGTCGTAAACATTTTTTACACATCCTTGACTTGGGTATAATACTCACCTTTATTATAAACAGTGTAGTGATGGATAACCAAATACTTTAGGAGGCTTTATCATGGGAAAATTAGATGGCAAAATTGCAATTGTAACCGGTGCTGGCTCTGGAATGGGTAAGGCAACTACTGAGCTCTTTGCAAAAGAAGGTGCAACAGTAATTGCATCTGACATTAATTCAGACCGTCTTGCAGACTTCAAGAATGATCACATCATTCCGTTTGCATCAAATGTGGCGGATGAAAAAGAAGTTCAAGCCATGATAGATAAGGCAAAAGAACTAGGACATCTTGATATTCTTGTTAACAACGCGGGAATCATGGACAATTTTAAGACTGTTGACCACCTTGATGATGAGACTTGGAATAGGGTTTTGGGTGTTAATTTAAATGGTCCATTCTATACTTGCCGTGCCGCTGTTAAAGTTATGAAGGAACAACCTGCCGGTGGTGTTATCCTTAACATTGCTTCAATCGGTGGCTTATTTGGTGGATGTGGGGGCTGCGCTTATACTGTCTCTAAACACGGACTAATTGGTTTAACTAAGAACATTGCTGCTGTTTATGGTTACAATGGGAAGATTCGGACTAACGCAATTTCCCCAGGTGGTGTTGCAACTAATATAATGGATACTATCAGTGAAATTGACCAAGAAGGTGTGAAGCCACAACAAAGATTAGGTGAAAATTTGCCAATCGGTACGTCAGAAGATATCGCTCAAGCAGCGCTATTTATGGTGTCAGATGAATCTAAATTTGTTAATGGTGCTGTTTTGACAGCAGATGGTGGATTAACAGATCTGTAATACATGAATTTAAAATAATTTAGTAGTAGTAAGACGCGTGACAGAAGTCATAATTGACTTCTGTCACGCGTCTTAAAATATTTAATATTTTGCTTCCCAGGTCATTTTTTCGACCGCTTTTTTGGCGTCCTTTGCTGAAGAGAAGCCTTGGTCAATTGCAGATTGGGCGACCGCAATGGCAACTGTCTTGGAGAACTTTGCCATATCTCTAACAGGTGGGAGCACCGCAGCCCCAGGCTTATCCGGATCGACTAATCCAACAAGTGAGTGGGCAGCCGCTGCTAGCATGGTATTGTTAATTTTCTTTGCTTCGGTTGCAATTGCACCAAAACCAACTCCGGGATAGATTAAGGCATTGTTTGCCTGACCAATATTATAGGTAACCCCATTGTATTCAATATCATCAACGGGAATTCCAGTAGCAACCAGAGCGCGACCATCAGTCCACTTTAATAAGTCCGCTGCTTTAGCTTCTGCAAGCTTAGTTGGGTTAGAAAGTGGGAAAATGATTGGCCGTTCAGTATGAGCTGCCATTTCTTTAACAATCTCTTCAGTGAAGGTTCCGGGTTGCGTAGAGGTCCCAATCATGACAGTCGGGTGAATTGCTTTTACAACAGCAGCCAGGTTAGTTAGTTCATCAGCATTCTTAAATTCGCTCCGTTTACGGGTGAATGGCTTTTGCTTTGGCGTAAGTCCTTCAGTATCGTCAAACAATAATCCTTGCTTATCAACGAGATAGAAGTGCTTCTTGGCTTCTGCAGGATCCATCCCCTGACGGACCAATTCGTCAAAGAGCATCTTGGCAATCCCCATCCCGGCACTTCCGGCACCGAATGTTAAGAACTTTTGGTCAGCTAATTTCTCTTTAGAAATGTTCAGCGCACCAAGAACACCTGCTAAGGCAATGATCCCGGTTCCTTGAATATCATCGTTGAAGGTTAAAATTTTATCATGGTACTTATCCAGGATTCGGGCTGCCGTTCCCCGGCCAAAGTCTTCAAAATGCAACAAGCTCTTTGGGTATAGTTTTTCAACTGTTTCAACGAACCGGTCAATGAAGTCAAAGTATTCTTGACCAGTAATCCGGTGGTGACGTTCACCAAGGTAGTTTGGATCGTTAAGGAGTGTTTCGTTATCGGTTCCTGCATCAATTGAGATGGGGAGGACTTGGGAAGGATCGACTCCAGCGGCAGCAGTATAAACCATTAACTTACCGACAGCAATGTCAACACCATCAACACCCCAGTCACCAATCCCTAAAATCCCTTGAGAATCGGTAACAACGATTAGGCGAATGTCACGATCAGCACTAACATTTTGAAGGCTTTGCTCGATGTCTTCTGGATGCTTAACGGAGAGGTAAACAGCGTCTTGAGGACGAAGGTACCGTTCATTATACTTTTCAATTGATTCAGCAATTACCGGATCATAAACGATTGGCATCATTTCGGTGATGTGCTTTTCCATTAAGTAGAAGAAGAGCGTTCGGTTAGCGTTAAATACTTCCATCAAGAAGTGACGCTTTTCAATTCGAGAGGTTTTGCTCTGGTAAAGGGCATAGGTATCTGTTTCTTGTTCTTCAATTGTCTTTACCCGGGGTGGCAAAGTACCAATTAACCCTAATTTTTTTCGTTCATCTAATGTAAATGCAGTCCCCTTGTTTTTAAAGGAGTTATTAAGAATTGACATTGCGTCTGTCATTGCAAAGGATCTCCTTTAATTTATTATTGATATTGCAATGATATGAAGCAAATTAGCATATAGTCAAATCTGTGCTATCCTATAAATAAAATTGATACACTAAAGACAATCATTTATTCTTGAGGGCAAAAATGAAAATTAGAGATTTAGAATATTTTATTGAACTTGTCAAAGATAAAAATTTTTCGGTAGTTGCCGATCATTTTCAGGTTAGTCAACCGACAATTACGATGGCAATTAACCGGCTAGAAGAAGAGTACGGGACAACCTTTTTTATTCGTGATCATATTCATCACCAGATAACCGTCACTAAAATTGGTCAGCAGTACGCCCAACATGTTCGCACAATTCTCAGTGAACTAGCGATTGCGCGTCGTGAGATTGAACACGCTAAGTTAAATAAGATCCGTTTTGGGTTGCCGCCAATTATCGGTAATTACTACTTTCCACCGCTTACTCCACGGTTACTTCGTTCTAATTTAATTGACAAGTTGGAGGTTACCGAAGAAGGATCAGAAAATTTACTACAGATGTTATTGAGGGGAGAACTGGATATGGCTCTTCTGGGATCCGCCAGTCCCCTTCAACAACCAGAACTATCAGTTAAGGAGTTTGCCCAGTACCCATTTCACATTATTATGAGTCGGGATCACCAATTAGCCGATCAGCAGAATTTACAATTTACTGATCTGAAGGGACAACCGTTTATTTTGCCAGATACCGATTTCATTCATGAAAAAGCCTTCCGCAAAATGTGTCGGCTTGCTCATATTCGTCCCAAAGTTATTTATCGAACAAATGATATTCATATCATTAAGAATATGGTGGCTGAAAACTTGGGAATTTCATTTTTGACTGAATTAGCAATTACCGCCAACGATCGACTGGTTGATTTAGCCTTAGCCGATCCGCAACAACCGGTATTTCATCTTTCACTGGCTGCGCGACATAATGAGATCCTTTCGCCTGCCAAAGAAAAGTTATGGGAGCTAATTCTTGATTATGGGGCTAAGAAAAATTAGTGAGAAGCTGGTAATAGTAAGAAGCCGAGAAAGAACAAAACGTTTTTTCTCGGCTTCTTTAAGATCAATTATTAAATTTTACGTTCTTATATTATGGACGGGCATGAAGGAACTTTGGACCGTCTTGGGTACCAACAAGAACATCATTAACTTGGTTTAAGAACAGTCCGTCTTCAATCAAACCAACCATCCCGATTAATTCTTCGTGAAGGGCGAACGGATCATTAATGTCCTCAAGATGCAAGTCAATAATGAAGTTTCGCTGGTGTGTCCGGAACTTATCACTGTTATCAGGCAACATCCGCCATGTTGGGTTATAGCCGCGCCGAGCTAGTTTGGTAAAGAGATGTTGACTCCCATATGGGGTAACTTCCACTGGTAGCGGAAAAGCTCCTAAGTGGTGAACTAATTTTGATTCGTCAACAATCCACATTACGTGGTCAGAATAGTTGGAAACAATCTTTTCCCAAAGGAGAGCGCCACCGCCACCCTTAATTCCTTGGAAATCGTCACTAATCTCATCAGCTCCATCAATAGTAAGGTCAATATGATCAACATCGTCAATTTCTTCAACCTTGATCCCAAGACTTTGAGCTTGGCGAGTAGTTCTGTTTGAGGTTGTAACACAAACAACATCTGATAAATCACCATTCTTAACATGCTCACCGAGTGCTTCCACCAAGCAATGAACGGTTGTCCCTGTTCCTAGGCCGACAACCATCCCTGGATGAATGTACTTAACTGCTTCACGGCCAACTTGTTGTTTTAGCTCATCTTGATTCATGAGTTTCCTCCTTAGAAACGATCTTCAGGTAATAGTAATTGTTGGTATTCGGGATGCGCCTTAAACTGCTTTACAGCATAAGGACACATTAATTTTACGGTTAGTTGATGGGTAGTGGCATACTTAACGAATTGGCTAACCAACTCTGCCGCAATTCCTTGGCCACGATAATCGGGGTGAACAAAGACACGTTCAACAACGACCCGATCAGGCACTCCAGTTACTTTTGGAAAGCTTATCTCGCCCACGAAGGGTTGTTGATCATCACTAGCGATAATTCGGTTTTCTTCAACCTTATAATCCATTTGATCACATCCATTCCAAATCTATTCAGTGTAAAGCAATACCATAAATCCTATATCTATTTTATAATAAGTAGATAGTTTATAAAAAGGATTAGGTGATATAAATGAAACGCGGATTTAAGATTGTTTCAAGCAAACAGGATCAGGGGCTTCATTTACCAAGTCGGCAAACTGCCAATGCAGCTGGTTACGACTTTGAAGCTGCGGAAGATTTTGTTCTTCCATCAATTTGGAAAGGGAACTTCTTAAAGACCCTTTGGAAAATCCATCAGCAATCAAAGCTAAGTCCTGATGACCTTAAACACGCTGATCAATGCCTTAAACCATATCTAGTCCCAACCGGAATCAAGGCTTACATGCAGGATAATGAATTCTTGCTATTAGCTAATCGTTCTAGTGGCCCGCTAAAGCGTCGATTAATTCTTCCGAATGGTGTTGGAATTGTAGATGCTGATTATTATGATAATGATAGTAATGAAGGAGAAATTTTCTTCCAACTCATTAACTATGGATTAACAGATTATCATATTAAAAAGGGTGAACGAATTGGTCAAGGAATCTTTATGCCATTCCTTGTCGCTGATGATGAGAAACAACCAATCGCACGGCGGACTGGTGGCTTCGGTTCAACCAAAAAGTAATATAGCAAATCTTGAATAAAATCGGAATAATTTTGGGTAAATTTCTCTCAAAAAGCCCAGATTTTCGCTGGTGGAACGGTCCAATAGTTTTTTAAAAAGTGATTGGTAGGGCGCACTTTTATTTCAGGATCGTTGTTAGTAAGTAAGTTTAGGTAATGAAAGGATGGCATGAATGGCCAGAGTTAAAACACAATATGTTTGTCAGAATTGTGGATATAATTCACCACGATATTTAGGAAGATGTCCTAACTGTGGTGAGTGGAATACGTTAGTTGAAGAACAAATCCAATCCTCAAGTTCTAGCGCAGCCACGAAACGACCAACCACGACGTTAACTGGTTTGGTTGCTAAGCCACAGAAAATCGGTGAAATTAATAGTCACGAAACTCCCCGGGTAAAAACCAAACTGAACGAATTGAACCGGGTTCTTGGTGGCGGAATTGTTCCGGGGTCGTTAATCTTAATTGGTGGGGATCCTGGTATTGGAAAATCAACGCTGCTCCTGCAAGTTTCTGGACAACTATCAAGTGAACATCACCGGGTTCTTTACGTTTCTGGGGAAGAAAGCGCCACTCAAATAAAAATGCGGGCAGAGCGGCTTGACGTGGCAGCAGATGATTTTTATATCTACCCAGAAACCAATATGGACAGTATTAAAGACACGATTCGTGAACTAAAACCAGAATACGTGGTGATTGATTCTGTTCAGACAATGCAGGCTACGGATGTCACTTCAGCGATCGGGAGTGTTTCGCAGATTCGTGAAGTAACCGCTCAGTTAATGCAAATTGCAAAGAGTAATAATATTACGATCTTTGTTGTTGGTCATGTTACTAAGGGCGGGGCAATCGCTGGACCAAAGATTTTAGAGCACATGGTTGATACTGTCTTGTACTTTGAAGGGGATCTTCACCACACATACCGGATCCTCAGGTCAGTTAAAAACCGTTTTGGGTCAACTAATGAGCTGGGAATTTTTGAAATGCATACGAATGGTTTATCAGAGGTGAAAAATCCTTCAGAAATCTTCCTCGAAGAACGATTAAAAGATGCCACTGGCTCGGCTGTCGTTGTATCATTAGAAGGGACGCGGCCAATTCTTGTCGAAATTCAGGCTTTGGTGACACCGACCGTCTATGGAAATGCTCAGCGAACTGCTACTGGTTTGAATCGAAATCGGGTATCATTGATAATGGCGGTTCTTGAAAAGCGCGCCAATTTGATGCTCCAAAACCAGGACGCCTACCTTAAGGCTGCTGGTGGTGTAAAATTGGATGAGCCGGCAATCGACCTGGCAATCGCAATTAGTATTGCATCAAGTTACCGGGATAAGGGGACGCAAGCTACAGATGCATTTGTCGGTGAAGTTGGCTTAACTGGTGAAATTCGGCGGGTTAACCGGATTGAACAGCGTGTTGCCGAGGCACAGAAACTTGGCTTCAAACGGATCTTTGTTCCGAAAAATAACTTGAAAGGGTGGCAAGCACCAACCGGGATCGAGGTTATCGGGGTAACCACCTTACGTCAGGCATTGCGTCTTGCACTAGGTTAATTTACAAAGGAGGGATGTAATATGCGAAAACGAATTATTCGATTGATTTACGTTATTGTTGGTGCCGCAATTGGTTTTTATTATTTGCCATTATTTTGGGACTTAATTAATTTTCATTTAAATAGTGCCTTATTTGTCTTTATGGATATCGTTATTGGTGCTTTGATTTTTCTGATCCTTTCATTACCACTTGCCAAACCAACTGAACAATTAGTCGCACGAATTGAAAAGAGTCTAACAAGTTTAAGCCCAGTTTACCTGTTTTTTGGTACGTTACTGACAATTGTTGGGCTAGTCCTTGCGGTGTTGATTTCAATCCCGCTTTGGCGAACCGGAATTCCGGTTGTTAATAACGTTTTACCAATCCTGTTAATGGTTATCTTTAGTTATTTTGGTTACCGTATCGGAACGACCTGTCTTGATGATTGGAAGAATTTGCTTTCTGGACACCGGGTACGCTCAAAAAATTCGAATACCGAAGTAATTGACCAAAAAGATGAGAATTATCATCATTATAAAATCTTAGATACGAACATCTTAATTGATGGTCGAATTTATGATTTAGTAAAAACCGGTTTCCTGGAAGGAACATTGCTCGTTCCTAATTTTGTTTTGTATGAACTTCAATATATCGCCGATTCCGGTGAAAGTATTAAGCGAGTTCGGGGACGGCGAGGTTTGGATATCCTAAACAAATTACGGAAAGAAAAGATCGTGCCGATTGAAATGTACGATGGCGACTTTGAAGATATTCCGGAAGTTGATAGTAAGCTGATTGCGTTAGCTAAAAAGGTTAATGGAGTCATCGTTACTAACGACTATAATCTGAACAAGGTTATCCAATTCCAAAATGTCCAAGTTTTGAATATCAATAACCTTGCTAAATCGTTGCGACCACGAGTAATTCCTGGTGAAACGCTCAAGGTTGTTGTTGTTAAGAACGGAACCGAACGTCAGCAAGGTGTTGCGTACCTTGATGATGGAACTATGGTTGTCGTTGAGGATGGCCGTTACTTTATGAATGAACGGATTGAAGTAGAGGTCACTAGTGCATTACAAACTGATGCTGGACGGATGATTTTCGCTCGACCGCTCCATTCTCGTCGGGGGATCAACGAAAAGAATAGTGAATCCACAAAGGACAACAAGAAAAAATCAGCAAAATCTGATAAAGAGTCTAAATAGTTGTTTACAAATGACTGAGAATCTTTTATCCTAGACACCGTAGAAGTTAATTCTTAACTTTAACGGTGTTTTTTTAGTTAAAGTTCGTATTTAAGATTGGAGCGGATTGAAATGACAGATATAGAAATTGCTGACCAAGCCACACTCGAACCGATTAATAAGATTGCTGAATCAATTGGCCTTGACGATGACCAAATTGAACAATACGGGAAGTACAAAGCTAAAATTTCATTACCAGTTGCTGAAAAGCCAGGGAAGAAGCATAAGTTAGTTCTTGTGACTTCAATCAATCCGACTCCAGCCGGTGAAGGAAAATCAACTATTTTGGTTGGCTTAGGGGATGCCTTAAACCAATTGAACCACCAAACAATTATTGCAATGCGGGAACCTTCTATGGGTCCTGTATTTGGGATTAAAGGCGGGGCAACCGGTGGCGGTTACAGTCAAGTAATCCCAATGGAAGATATTAACCTGCACTTTACCGGTGACCTTCATGCATTGACTAGCGCTAACAACACACTAGCTGCTTTAATTGATAATTATGTAATGCGGGGGAATGAATTGAACCTCGATCCGCGTCGGATTATTTGGAAACGGGTTGAAGACGTTAATGACCGGGCATTGCGGAATGTTATTACTGGTCTTGGCGGAATTATGCAAGGTGTTCCACGGCAAACCGGCTTTGACATTACTGCAGCTTCAGAATTAATGGCCATTTTGTGCCTTTCAACCGATTTGATGGACTTGAAGAAGCGTATCAGCCGGATCGTTGTTGGTTACACTTATGATCGGGAACCAGTAACTGTTGGTCAACTTGGCTTTGAAGATGCAATTACGATTCTTTTGAAGGACGCTATTAAGCCTAACCTTGTACAGACCCTTGACCATACTCCAGCGATTGTTCATGGTGGTCCATTTGCTAACATTGCCCACGGATGCAACAGTATTTTGGCTACCCAAACAGCATTAAAATTAGCAGATTACACGGTTACAGAAGCCGGATTCGGTGCTGACTTAGGGGCTGAAAAGTTCCTTGATATTAAACGGCCTGTATTAGGAAAGAACCCAGACGCAATCGTCATTGTTGCTACGGTTCGTGCCCTTGAATACAATGGTGGCGCTAGTTTAGACGAAATTAAGGAAGAACAATTGCCAGCACTAGAAAAGGGAATTGCTAACCTGAATCGTCATATTAAGAACATGCAACGGTATGGCTTACCAGTAGTAGTTGCCATTAACCACTTCATCAATGATACTGATGCTGAAGTTAAGTTTATTGAAGATAATTGTAAGCGGCTCGGCGTTAACGTTGTTGTAGCTGATAGTTGGGCTAAAGGCGGTAAGGGAACTCAGGATCTTGCCAAGGAAGTTGTTCGCTTGGCTGACCAAAAGAGTGACTTCAAGCCCCTTTACGACGCTAGTGATTCGATTGAAGAAAAAGTAAATACAATTGCAAAAACAATTTACGGAGCTAAGGAAGTTTCGTTTAGTAAAAAGGCAAAGAAGCAATTGAAGCAGTTTGCAAAGTTAGGCTGGAATGATCTTCCTGTCTGCATTGCCAAGACCCAATACTCCTTTACTGATGATCAAACTCAGCTTGGAGCACCAACAGACTTTACCTTCCATATTCGGGAATTTGTTCCTAAGCTTGGTGCCGGCTTTATTGTTGCCCTTTCAGGTAATATGATGACCATGCCCGGCCTTTCCAAGACTCCCGCTGCCGTTAACATGTCCATCGATGCGCAGGGTAGGATTAAGGGGTTGTTTTAGTGAAAAGAGTGCGAGCCCGTTAAAACCTTCCGGTGGCTAACGATTTCTCCGGCGAACGACGTCTTGTCGTCGGAGTCGGAGGTCGTTAGCTCGAGGAAGGTTAGGGCGAGCACATTTAGACTCAGCTGCAGTAGAACATTTCTGCAAGTTCCTGGCGAGCAGATCTTAGCTACGTAGCCTAGAAAGATCCACTAGGCGGAAGTTGCGGTCACGGCTCGCACGTTTTGACTCAGCTGCAGTAGAACTATAGCTCAAGAACAACAACTTTCCCCACAATAAAAAAGCGAGAACAGCTAAATCTTAGCCGTTCCCGCTTTTTATGATCCAAAAAGAGATAGCCTAGGGAAAGCTATCTCTTGAGGAGTATTATGAGGACTTGGGGTATCCTCATATTAATTATTTTTTCGGTTACTATTGGGAGGAGTAATTGAAAAATAATAGGTTTCATTAGTAGTAAAGCTTGTATCTTTACTACGCTTTATATACTACCAGGAGAATGTGAAGAAATTGTGACTATTAAGTAAAAAAACTTTTGAAGCAAGTGGAAAAAGTTTTTGAGACATGATGAGGTGTCGCCGCTTTATCGTCAAATGACTTATATGAGTGAATTAAATTATAGTATAATCGTTGGTGTAAAAGAGTTATATATGGTTGAGTAGTTCAATAACTTTGCATAATTTGAAAAATATTGAAGAGGATATTTTCATGTTAAAAGATAAATATCATTTAACTGTTGAGCAAAATAAGCGTTTAGCTAGGAGTAATTTGACGCGATTAGTTTATGTTAATTCTCGATTTGAGGGTTTAACAACGACCTTGCCACAAACACAAACAATCATTGATGGCCTAGGAGTTGATGGTGTCTCAATTGACGATATTAATATTATTGTTCAATTGAAGAGAGGGTGGCAATATACTATTAATTCGGATGAGGGGATTAATCTTGATTTTCTTAAAAAAGTTAATAAAATTGTTGCTCTGAACGAGTCGCTGGCTCCAGGAGAACTTCGAACTGGAAATGGTGCGGTTAGCACGATGAAGGGTGAGTATATTCCTCCGCAGGTTAATCAAGAGCAAGAAGAATTATTTTTAACTCAATTACTTTCAGATAAAAACAGAACAAATACTGATAAAGCATTGACGTTAATGTATCACTTAATGCGGAATCAGATTTTTTGGGATGGAAATAAGCGAACGGCAACATTAGCTGCTAATAAAGTAATGATTAGTAGCGGTGCAGGGTTGATTAATGTTCCGCTTGATCAGTGGCCAAAGTGGAATCAGTTAATTTCTGAATTCTATTTTAGTGATGACATGGAAGAGTTAAAGCAGTGGACCTATGATAATGGAATTCAAGGGGTTGAGCTTTAGATAAAAAGAATAGTAATCTGCTGTATGTAAAGAGAAATTAAGCTAACTAATCAGGATTATTGAGCAGTTAGCTTTTTTTATTAGGACAGGTATCAGTCAATTAACTAGATATGTTAGTATTATGGGTATAGATATGAAAGGAGCAGACAGTCATGCTAACAATTTATAATACATTGACTCGTAAACAAGAAGAATTTAAACCGCAAACCCCAGGAGTTGTTAACATGTATGTCTGTGGTCCAACGGTGTATAACTATATCCATATTGGTAATGCACGTTCAGCGATTGCCTTTGATACCGTACGGCGCTACCTTGAATTTAAGGGGTATAAGGTGAACTATGTTTCTAACTTTACCGACGTTGATGACAAGATGATCAAAGTCGCTCACGAACAAGGAATCACGGTCCCCCAACTAGCAGATAAATACATTCAAGCATTTATGGAAGATACTAAGGCAATTAATATCGAACCTGCGACGATGCACCCACGAGCAACCGAAAACATTCCTGAAATTATCAAATTTGTTCAGGGGTTGATTGATAAGGGGTATGCATACGAAAAAGACGGTGATGTTTATTACCGTGCTCGAAAATTCAAGGACTATGGTCAATTGTCAGGCCAATCAATTGATGATCTTGAAGTTGGGGCAAGTGAACATGTTAGTGCTGATGAAGTTAATAAAAAAGAGGATCCAATGGATTTTGCTCTTTGGAAAGCTGCTAAGCCAGGCGAAATTAACTGGGATTCGCCATGGGGCAAGGGACGACCAGGCTGGCATATTGAATGCTCAGTGATGTCGACTAAGTACTTGGGAAAGACGATTGATATTCATGGTGGCGGCCAGGATCTAGAATTTCCGCACCATGAAAATGAAATTGCTCAAAGTGAAGCGGAAACTGGCCAGAAATTTGTTCGTTACTGGATGCATAATGGTTTTGTCACTATCGGCAAGGACAACGAGAAGATGAGCAAATCACTGCACAACTTTATCACTGTCCATGACATCATTAAGCAGGTTGATCCTCAAGTATTGCGGTTCTTTATGGCGACTACTCAATATCGACGGCCAATCCAATACAGTGAGGATAATTTGATTGATGCTAAAAATAATTTGGAACATATCCAAACAGCATTTGATAATTTAACTTATCGTCAAAAAGATGCTCAAGATGGTGCTGATCCAGTAGTTACTCAAAAATTAGCTGATTTTAAGCAATCATTTACGGAAGCAATGGATGACGATATTAATGTTCAAAATGGGATTACCGTTGTTTATGAACTAGTTAAGTTTGCAAATGTGTACGCCCAACAAAAAGTGGTTAAAGCAGCTGCATTAACCGAAATGAAGGATCTAATTTCTGAATTAGTTAGTATTTTTGGTGTGAAGTTAGCATCAAGTGACAATGAGCTTAACGATGAACATATTCAAGCGTTGATCAATGAGCGAAATGAAGCACGGAAGAATAAGGACTTTGCTCGGAGTGATCAAATTCGTGATGAATTAAAGGCACAGGGAATTATTCTTGAAGATACGCCACAAGGAACACGGTTCAAGCGAGTAAAGAAGTAGACAGGAAGGAAATTAATGGAACAAGCAGATTATCAACAATTAAACGGGATTGCCCTTGCTTACTTAGGGGATGCCGTTTATGAAGTATTTATCCGTCAACATCTTTTGAGTCAGGGGCTAGCAAAGCCGACTAAGCTTCAGCACATAGCGACCCACTATGTTTCTGCAAAAGCGCAAGCGGCATTGATCGATCTGATGAAGCAGGATGATATTTTGACTGAGGATGAGTGGAGTTACTTTAAGCGGGGGCGAAATGCTAATAGTCATACGCACGCAAAACATATCTCTGTTCTAACTTATCGGATATCGACTGGTTTTGAAGCAATGATGGGTTACCTGCAATTAGCGGGGAAACAAGATCGAATTGAAGAGTTGGCAGAATGGTGCATTCATCAAGTTGAAGCAGGGAGAACGAAGCATGAAAACTGAAAGCAATGATTTTATTATTGGTCGTCATCCAGCAGTGATGGCATTGAAGTCCGATCAGGAGATTAATAAGGTTTTTATCCAATCAGGGTTAAAGTCTGATGCCATTTCACAAATTATTAAATTAGCAAAGGAAAAGCGGCTTGTAATTTCCAACGTCCCTAAGACAAAACTTGATCAGATGAGTGATCATCAAAATCACCAGGGAGTGGCCTTGGCAGTCGCCGCTTATCACTATGCAACTATTGATGACTTGTTTGAAAATGCCGCTAAACATGATGAAGACCCATTTTTCCTGATCCTTGATGAATTGGAGGATCCGCATAATCTTGGTTCAATTATCCGGACGGCCGATGCAGCCGGGGTTCATGGAATTATTATTCCCCGGCGCCGCGCTGTTGGGTTAACTTCGGTTGTTGCTAAAACCTCTACCGGAGCAATTGAACACGTTCCGGTTGCCCGTGTTACTAACCTGGTTCAAACTGCTCAAGAATTGAAGGACCGGGGAGTTTGGCTATTCGGAACCGATATGAAAGGAACTGATTACCGTCGCTGGAATGCAAAAGGAGCAGTAGCGTTAGTTATCGGTAATGAAGGAAAGGGAATCTCCTCATTATTGAAAAAGAACTGTGATGAGATGCTTACAATTCCAATGATTGGTCACGTTCAAAGCCTTAATGCAAGTGTGGCGGCGAGTCTTTTAATCTACCAAGGATTTAATTCCCGGCACCCACTATAGAAAACAAATCCTCCTTCCTGTTTGATTAAAGCAGGAGGGAGGATTTATTTGTTTGGGTGATTTTTGAAAGTAAAAAATGTGGGATTCACCTTATATGCTTAAGCGAGTATTCAAAAAACAAAATTTTTTCAAATTATAAAATATCCCATAACAATAAATAATTGGTATATTGAGACACTTGTCGCATTAAAAGACTATTCTGGCGGTAGTGTTCATTCTAGGAAAGCAAATTTTTATGCAGAAAAACTTTTCGATTAACTATCATTTGAATAGTTGTTCAACAAATCACAAGAAAGTACTATTCAAACTAATAAAAGTTTGGTAGATTATTTTCAGGCATTAGTCACCAAGGTTGAGAGACTTAGTATAAGGAACCGGTACTAGGAATTGAAATCTTCCTGACGATGGGAATGAGAACCCCTCGACCAGGCAATCAATGAATGGGTGAAGGAGCCAAATTCAAGAAAGGTGATCCTTAGTAAAATTAAGGTGAAACAATGATAAAAAGTCATTCAGCTGATCTCGAATTACTCATTCAGGCACAAGTCGGCAACGAGGATAAATTTATGGCATTATTTGATTGTTACTCTTCACTTGTTAAGCGACTTTGGCAAAAATTTTATATTGCTGATTTAGAGTTTGAAGATTGGGATCAAGAGGCACAACTAGTACTGCTAAAAGTTATTTACTCTTATAGTGGAAAAGATATTCATCAATTTAGTGGTTTTTATAAGCAGAGCTTGGTCAATCGACTTCTTGATTTATATCGTGCTAGGCAAGCAGATAAGCGGATCCCAGTTGAACAATTAGACTCTTTGGGAGAAAACGATAGTGAGACAATCCTTGGTGGGAAAATTTTACTAGAAGATATTGTCTATTGTCATAAGAGTATTGAAGAGATCATTAGAGTTAGCTCGTCTTTTGAACGGGATGTCTTAGCACTGACCGTTATTGGTAAATCGGTTGAATATGTATGTCGAAAGCTTCAATGCAGCAAGCGACAAGTCCAGAGTGCCTTTTCACGAACCCGGACAAAATTAATAAAGATTTTGGCGGGTGAATGATCGGAGTCTAACTAATGACGACATGACGTAAAGACTTGTTTTAGTAAATGGAACATGCTAATCTTAATTGTGTGTGGAGGTGAAAGTATGTCCCAAAAGAAAGTTGCACTGGAATGTACGAAGTGCGGTGCTCATAACTATACAATTACCGCTAATCCTCAACGACAAGAACGATTAGAATTAAAAAAGTTTTGTAAACATTGTGGTGAATATACTCTTCACCGTGAAACCCGTTAGTTAGCTGGAGGAAATTATGCATCTGTTTCGTTTTATTAAAAGTGTAAATCACGAAATGAAGCTGGTTGTTTGGCCAACTGCCCGTGAAAACCGGCGTGATACAACCATTGTTATTTCGTTAACGCTTTTCTTTGTATTATTCTTTGCCCTGTTTGATTGGCTAATCCAACTCTTGATGAAGTTATTTGTCTAAGCAGTGGTCAAACCATAATAGATTTGTTATACTAAATTCAACGAGCTTCGTGGGGGATCCGCGAGGTTTTTTATTTTGAAATTGAAAATGAGAATTAATTTTAATTAAGGAGGATTCATCGTGGAATCAAATGAAAAACGCTGGTACGTTTTACATACATACTCAGGCTATGAAAACCGGGTTAAGAGTAACCTGGAGTCACGTGCTCAATCAATGGGGATGCAGGATTACATTTTTCGAGTAGTTGTTCCTGAAGATGAGGTTCGTCAAGTTAAGGATGGGCAAGCTAAGGAAGTAGTTGAAAAGACGTTCCCTGGTTACGTTTTGGTAGAAATGGTTATGACTGACCAAGCCTGGTACATTGCGCGGAATACACCTGGCGTTACAGGATTCTTAGGTTCTCACGGTGGTGGTTCAAAGCCAACCCCATTACTTCCGGAAGAAGTTGACCGGATCATGAAGCGGATGGGTGTTCAAATCGTTCAACATGATATTGACGTTAGTGTTGGTGACAGCGTTAAGGTTATTGCCGGACCATTTGCTGACTTAACTGGTAAAGTTACAGAAGTTGACCATGAAAAGATGAAGTTAAAAGTTAACGTTGAAATGTTTGGTCGTGAAACGTCTGCTGAATTAGGCTTCGACCAGATTGATACGGTGGAATAAAGAGAGGGTGAACCGCGACGGATTAGCCACCGAGTACTAAGGGAGTTCAGACGATGATTGTTTACAATCAAGTCTGGACTATTTAGACGGAGGTGGCGGTCGCGGTGAGCTATTCTCGACTGTGTTGCATTCGTAGTACTGATAAGCACGTTATGACGATGTTATAGCCGATTTATTAGAATAGATACTGTGGCGGTCGCGGTGAACTACTCTTGACTATGTTGCATTCATAGTTCCATCAAGTTACTGATAAGCACGTTATAATCTTGTTTTTACACTATTTATCTTGAATTTTAATTATAAATGTGGTAAGTTACCTAAGTATGCTATTCGACATACTGTGGGAGAGGTAAATTTACTGCCTCATCATGACCACAACACGGACTAAGGAGGTTTTGTCTCGTGGCAAAGAAAGTAGCTAACGTTGTCAAGTTGCAAATTCCTGCCGGTGCTGCTACACCAGCTCCACCAGTAGGTCCTGCACTTGGGCAAGCAGGTATTAACATTATGGGCTTCACTAAGGAATTTAACGCTCGGACTGCAGACCAAAAGGGTATGTTGATCCCAGTTGTTATTACTGTTTATGAGGACCGTTCATTCGACTTCATTACCAAGACGCCACCTGCTGCTGTCTTATTGAAGAAGGCCGCTGGTGTTGAACACGGTTCCGGTGAACCTAACACTAACAAGGTTGCTTCTGTAACCAAGGCTCAAGTTAAGGAAATCGCCGAAACTAAGATGCAAGATCTAAACGCTGCTGACGTTGAAGCAGCTATGCGCATGATCGAAGGTACTGCACGGAGCATGGGCTTCACTGTTGAAGACTAATTGCTGAGTAGCAGGCCGGATGCACTATTAAAGTAGTACATCCCGTGGGAGGTATTAACTCCGCTAGACCACATTTGCAAGGAGGAAAACACAAGATGGCTAAAAATCGTGGTAAGAAGTACCAAGATGCGCTTAAAAAGGTTGACAGCAAGAAGAAGTACGCTGTTAACGACGCAGTTCAATTAGTAAAAGATATTGATTTCGCTAACTTTGACTCAACCGTTGAAGTTGCATTTAAGTTAAACGTTGACACTAAGCAAGCTGACCAACAATTACGTGGTGCCGTTGTTTTACCAAACGGTACTGGTAAGGATCAAACTGTTATTGTTTTCGCTAAGGGAGACAATGCTAAGGCTGCTAAGGATGCCGGTGCTGACTTTGTTGGTGACACTGACTTAGCTGACAAGATCCAAGACGGCTGGTTAGACTTTGATGTTGCAATCGCAACTCCTGACATGATGCCAGTTGTTGGTCGTTTAGGTCGGATTCTTGGACCTAAGGGCTTAATGCCAAACCCTAAGACTGGTACAGTTACTATGGATGTTGCTAAGGCGGTTGAAGAATCTAAGGCTGGTAAGGTTACTTACCGGACTGACCGTGATGGTAATGTTGCTGTTCCATTCGGTAAGGCTTCATTCGACACTGACAAGTTAGTTGAAAACTTAAAGACTATTGAAGATATTGTTATGAAGGCTCGTCCAGCTTCTGTACGTGGTACTTATGTACAACATGCTTCAATTGCTTCAACTTTCGGACCAAGTGTTACACTTGATTTGGAAAGCTTCTAAATTAAATAATTAGAAGATACGCCAGATAGGATTTAGTTATTCTATCTGGTTTTTGGGCTCTTCGTCAAGAAGTACTGATGAGAAAATAGAATAAATTTTGTTAAGCAGCT
>ERZ773028.184-NODE-184-length-55854-cov-21.234001_pt1 | contig 55854 bp, 48 predicted proteins | sample MGYA00511123_ERZ773028 | MGnify/ENA primary metagenome ERZ773028 (study PRJEB29015, sample SAMEA2738134) | human oral metagenome | biome: human oral; feature: human-associated habitat; material: saliva | place: China | collected 2206 ... | reverse complement strand
TGAATTAATCCTCCTTTTGGAAATAGTTTATTCATAACATTTACTACATACACAACTAATAATATAACATACCTTAATATAAATATCAAGTAAAAACTCTAATTTATAATAATTTTCTTTATGCAAACGATGTTATAAATAATATTATAATAAATGCTATTAAAGAAGATACTGTTGTTCCTAGTGTCCAGGTCTTAAATGTAGTTTTAAAATCTAAATTCAGATATTGTTTAAATAACCAAAATCCAGGATCATTAACATGTGAACAGAACATACTTCCTGCTGTGATACTTAACATTATAAATACTGGTGAATAACTTACAGTACTAACTAGTGGTTCAACAATAGCAAGTGTTGTTATTGCAGCTATTGTAGCACTACCTAATGATATTCTTAATATAGCAGCTACTAGGAAGCTAATAACTATTGGGGATAGATTAAGACCATTAGTCAGTCTAATAATTTCGTCAGTAACTTTAGAATCAACTAATACTTGTTTTAAACCACCTGCAGCACCATTAATTAGTAATACTACTGCAATTGTTTTAAGAGATTGGCTTAGTAATGGAACAATAGTTCTTATTCTAAAACCTTTGGTTATCATTAATTCAATAATGGCTATTAATAAACTTATTATTAATGCAGTAACTGGATTACTTATAATTGTTAAGATAGCCTTTATTGTTCCTGATATATTAGGTATGCTTAAAGCTATTGTAGGAATCGTAATTAAAAGCACTGGTAATAACATTAATAAGATAGCAAATGTTGTACTCATAGTTTGATTTTCAATCTTTAGTACACTTATATTCTTTTCTTCAGTATCTTTATTAACTCTTGTTTTTACTAAATTAGAATTAGTTAATAATAAACCACCAATAAAAGCTGTAGGAATAGCAACTATTAACCCATAGTAAAACACTTCAGCCATATTTAAATTGAATGTTTTAGTGATAATACTTGGACTAGGGTGCGGTGGGAATAAAGCGTGAATAGTTAAAACCCCTATGCTTGCTGGAAGAGCAAGATATATCTTATCTAGTTTTAACTCCTTTGCTACTGCAAGAATAATTGGAATTACTAAAATAAAAGCTACATCAAAGAATAAAGAAAAACTTATACACATTCCAGCTATAAGTAAGCCTAATTGGATTCTCTTAACTCCAAATACACTAATCATTTTCTTTGCAGTAATCTCTACTGCACCTAATTCTTCTAATATTTTACCAAACATTGCTCCTAGACCTAATATTAATGATAAATGTCCTAGAAGAGATCCAGTCCCCTTCTCTATAGAATCTATCAATGTATTAGGGGGAAGTCCTAAAAATAATCCTAGAATAATAGCTACTATTAATATTGATAAAAATGGCTCAAAATGTAATTTTGTTATTAAAAATATAAGAGCGCTAATACCAATAAACACTAACAACAATTTATAGGAATAATTTCCTAAAAAAAATGCTAATGAAGAATAGACTATTAATCCTAAGATAATAAATATCTTATCTAATTTCATTATATTCTCCTTAATTTTTCATTAGGTAATTATAACATTATTAATATAGATAAGTAAAGGTAAACGGTTTAAAAAATATCATTTTAAGAGATCGGCTATTTTTTCAAATGTTCTAGAATTTCGTATAGTAACAGACTTATAGAAACTTTCTTTTATTAAATACTTATGATAGGAAGTTTTTAAGTAACTATTTTCGTTGTATTTACCCCAGAATACGGCATTTTTGCCGAAATGAACAGCTTCATCTAGTAGAGGCATTTGTTCTATACGAGCTCTCATAAATGAATAATCTATTTCATTTGTATAGAATAATACATCTTTTCTATATGAATCGTTAAACCACCAGCTCGGTAAGTTTTCAAGTTCCTCAAGATATTCACTCTGACTAAGTATTACTTTATTAATTTTAAATGGATAAGTATTTAATATTTTTGATATGCTCTGATTAACAGTATCGATGCCATCAGTAGTATCAAATATTATATTTCCACTGTTAATATATGAAATTACATTCTCATACCCAACATTCAAAATCTTATCTTTTAACTCAGCCATTGACACTTTGTTTTTTCCACCGACATTAATACCTCGAAGCAAAAGTACATATTTCATAAAATTCTCCTTTTATAAAAAACTCTCTATCATCGAAATAATAGAGAGTTTTAATATTATTCTTAAATTATGCTCTTGATACGTAAGAACCTTCTGCAGTATTGATAACTAATACATCTCCTTCTTTAACGAATAGAGGTACTTGTAAAGTGTATCCAGTTTCTACTGTAGCAGCTTTGGTAGCTCCTTGTGCAGTATCACCTTTAACACCTGGTTCTGTTTCAGTTACAGTAAGTTCTACTGTTGTTGGTAAGTCAATTCCTAAAATTTCGTCACCAAACATTAAGATTGAAACTTCCATGTTTTCTTTTAAGAAGTTTAATTCATATTCTAATTGTGCTTCAGGTACTTCGATTTGCTCGTAAGTAGCGTTATCCATAAATACATAAGCTTCACCAGTTGAGTAAAGGTATGACATTTTTTGGTTGTTAATTTGAGCTTTTGCAACTTTTTCACCAGCTCTGAAAGTTTTATCGTTAACAGCACCAGTACGCATATTTCTTAATTTAGAACGTACGAATGCAGCTCCTTTACCAGGTTTAACGTGTTGGAATTCCATTACTTTCCAAATGTTTCCATCAACTTCGATAGTAACTCCAGTTTTAAAATCATTAACTGATATCATTATTGTATTTCTCCTTTAAATTGTATTAATATTATTATAAATAAATTTTTTTTTAAAATCAAGGTAAAACTCACTAATTTTAGTGTAATTTATACAAAGTTCTTTAATAAAAAATTTTAGGTTTACATAAATATATTTACGTAAACTAGAATTATTTGTTTTCTATTACAGCTTCTACCATGTAGATTCTATTACCTTTTTTAATAAACTTATCTTCATACTCAGTATGAACATTCTCTTCTTCATATACACTATTAGTTAAATCTAAAGAAAGTCTATTAAAAGTAAATCCATATTTAGCATAGCTCATTAAACTGTATTCAAATAAACCTTGGTTGTCAGTTTTTTGAATTATTGTTTTGTTTCCATTTAAAATTGCTTCGTAACGAGCTAAAAACGTATGGAATGTTAAGCGTCTTTTCTCATGTCTTGTTTTAGGCCATGGATCAGAGAAGTTTAGATATAATTGATCAACTTCACCTTCAGCAAAATATTCTAATAAATCTTCAGCATTTCCTGAGATAAGCTTTAAGTTTTCTCTATGAGTTTCTTCAACTTTATCTAATAGAAATGTTAAAACAGTTGGTTGTGCCTCCATAGCTATAAAGTTAATTTCTGGGTGTTTTTCAGCAAGTGTATGAATAAACTTACCTTTTCCACTTCCTATTTCTAAGTGTATTGGATTATCATTTCCAAAAATTTCTTTCCATTTTCCCTTATTATCCTTAGGTTGTAAAAATACAACTGGACTATTCTCTAGACGCTCTCTAGCATCTGCTCTATTTCGAACTCTCATTCATGCACCTTTCTATTTTAATTCTATCGTTTTATTAAATAATTCTTTATTTTCTAATACTTTTTCTTTTGAACCTAGTACACAAGTATATGCCTTAGATTTCATATTTTCAAATTCTGTTGCTAATTTTCTTAAATCTTCTACTGTTGTATTTTTTATCTCATTTACAAGTTTATCATAAACTTCAAACGGAGAATTAGTTATGTATTTGTTTAATGAATATGCAGCTTGTGCACTTGGTGACATTAGTACATCTAATGAATTTAGTGTACCTATAATATATTTATTTAGGTCTTTTTCATCTGCATCAATATTAGCCACGTAGTTGTTAATATTGTAATATATCTCTAGAGTTTCTGTTAAGTTTGGATCACGATATGACCATAAATTAAAATCACCAAAAGCATTAAATATCACACCAGAACCATAGGCTCCATTTTTAACACGAACATTATTCCATAAGTAATCTAAGCTCAAGATATGTCTTAGTACTAAGTGTGTACCAGTGTAATCATTTATATTATAACCTGCGCCAACGTATTGAACTAGTGAATCAAAGTAAAAACCTTCAGAATATCCTTCTTCTTCTAATTTAATTTCAAGCCCTTTTTGCTTATCTAATTCAGTAGGGTATTTAGTTAAATATGAAGATATAGACTCTTTGAAGTTTGTATATTCTTCTTTATTACCAACAAAGTTAACTAATAATCTAGATTGATTAAAGATTAGACTTGTAACAGTGTATAACTGTTCTTTAATTTTCTCACTATTCTGTTCATAGTTGTTTACTAATTCACTTATAAACAAGTAGAAATCATATTCTCCATGATATGAAGCAAGTTTACTTTGAGGATTGTAGAAACCACTAATACGACGCGCCACAAAAGCATGTCCAGAATTTTTAAATCTGCTTTCTAGCATTAACTTAATTTCTAAGAGAACATTGTATAGTGCTTCCTTATCTTCAAAATCTACATTAAGTGTAGTTTCGTCCAAAATCTTAGCTAGGTCTCCAGCTTTTTCTACTAAATTCTTGGCACTGACTATGAACTTAACTTCACATTCTTCACTCTTATGTTTTCTGAAAACATCCACATAAGAACTAATACCACCAAGATTTGCACCTATTTCTTTTATTATCTCAGCTTCAGTTTTATTTTTTGTATTAAAATTGAATAATAAATAAGATAAAACTGATGCGTATTGTAGCTGCTCAACTTCGAAATCACTTATGTCAAATAGTAGTTTAGAATATGAAATACCATTAGTCACAGTATCATAATGTGAAAAATTTATACCTTTATATTCTTCAAAGAATGTTTCTTCAAATGGATTTTTTAGTTCTACTTCTTTAGCATTGACACTTTTAATTTTTTCTAAATCTTCTTTCTTATCAATGCTATTTTGCCATTCTCTTAAAGACATAGTGCTTTTAACAATATCTTCTAATTCAGTTTCAGATAAAGTAGCTTTATATTCTACTAAATCTTTTTCCTTATTCTCTTTTTCTAATGTAGGAATTAAGTGTAATATAGCTTGTTTATTATTTTCAATTAGAAACTGTTTAGCAAGAGTTTCGTATTGTTTATTAACGCAATTTTCTTGTAAATGAGAAATTACGTTGTCTAAATCAAATGCATCTAATATATTATCCTCGCTATATAACCATGTCCTTAATAATCTAATAGCATAAGATACACCCTTAGGTGACGATGTTTTATTAATCTCTTCCTTGATAGAAAAGTTCTTTTTGTTAATTGAAGCTTGAACTTGTTCATAATCAAAGCCTTTATCAATAATACTTTTTAATAAAGATTTATATTCTGCATCAAGACTTTCTAATTTATCATCGCTTACGTATTTAAAGATAATTGAGTATACAGTTTCTTTACGATCTTTTTGAACATAACTATATACATCTTCACAAATATCGTTATCAATGAAGTATTTTCTAAATTCTGTATTACTACTTCCAAGAAGAATATCGTCTATTATATCGATATTCTCAATTTTACTAAACTCATTACTATCACCAAGAATATAGTTATAAGCTACATAAGCTTTATCTTTTACATCTTCATTAAAATATGTACGTTTAACAATATCTGTAGTAAAGTTTTCTTGACGTGATAGGTTATAATCGCTATAGTCTTTATATTCATAATTATTTAGATAACTATCAATATGATTCAGATATTGTTCAACATTTAAATCACCATATAAAAAGATATAGCTGTTACTTGGGTGATAATTATAATTATAAGTTTCTAAAAATTCTTCTTGTGAAATTGAAGGGATAGCTTCTGGTTTTCCTCCAGAAGAATATTTATAAGAAGTATCACTAAATAGTTGCTCTGTTACATATTGATCTAGTACTTCATCTACTGATGAGTATGCACCTTTCATTTCATTGTAAACAACACCTTTATAAATTAGTTCATCTTCTTTATCCTCAAGATGATAGTGCCATCCTTCTTGTGCAAGTATATTTGGATTATTTTTTAGATTTGGATTAAATACTGCATCTAAGTATATATCCATCAGTATTTCTAAGTCTTTTTCATTTTTAGACGATACTGGATACATAGTTTTATCAGGAAATGTCATTGCATTTAAAAATGTATTAAAAGAACCTTTAAGTAGTTCTACAAAAGGTTCTTTTACTGGATATTTCGCTGAACCACATAAAACAGAATGTTCTAAAATATGAAAAATACCATTATCATTATAAGGAATAGTCTTAAAACTAATGCTAAAACTTTTATTTATATCATCATTTTCAAAGAAAACTAATCTAGCACGAGTTTTCGTATGCTCATAAAGATAAGCATTTGTATTTATATTTTTTAGATATTTCTTTTCTATAAGTTCAAATGTCATATTATTTAATTATTATAGTAGATTACATTTTTAGTAATGTAAGAACGTCATAACCTTGTAGTTTGTCCATACCGTTTAGACCATCTAATTCGATTAAGAACGCAATACCTACTACGATTCCTCCTAATTCTTCTACTAATTTAATAGTTGCTTCAATTGTTCCACCTGTAGCTAATAAATCATCAGTGATTAGAACACGTTGACCTGGTTTAATTGCATCTTTGTGCATTGTTAAAGTGTTGCTTCCGTATTCTAAATCATATTCGTATGAAATAACTTCACGTGGTAATTTATTAGGTTTTCTTACTGGAACGAACCCTATACCTAATGAGTAAGATACAGGACATCCAATAATGAAACCACGAGCTTCTGGTCCCACTACCACATCAACTTCTTTTTCTTTTGCATAGTTTACAATTTGATCTGTAGCGTACTTATACGCTTCTCCATCTGCCATTAAAGTAGTAATATCTTTAAAGCTAATTCCTTCTTTTGGCCAATTTGGTACGATTGAAATGTATTTTTCTAAATTCATTTATATTTATTTTCTCCTAAATGTTTTCTTAACTCAATTATTATACTATAAAATAAGAAAATAAGCAATTTATAATACCGTTATTATAAGCTAGAAAGCGATAATCTTAAATACTATCTTTATAATTCATTAGTGTGATAAAATAGAATATATAATATTTAACGTGGAGGTTAAATTATGAAATTTACATTTTCAAATTCAGCAATTGAATATATTTTAAAACAAATTAATAAATTTAATAAAAATACATATGATATTATAATTGATTATGCAGATGGAAATAGTCCTTATAGTGAAAATACAAGTAGTTGTCACTGTCAAGTATACGATAAGTATAGAATATTAATAGTGAGTAAGAATGATGTAAATATTAAGTCGAATAAATATGATATGCAAGTTGAATCAAATCTTGGCTTGGTATTCTTCCCTTCTTATTACGAAATGATGTTTGATAAAAATAATGTTTTTGACTATAAAAATTTTACTCTTAATTTAAAAAGTGAAGCGGGAATAATTGCTGATCAAGTTCAGCTAATTATTAAATTATAATTTAAGTTAATTTTAATAAACTTTGCTAATATATAATCTATTATCAACAATGAAAGGAGAATAATTTGAAATCTTTTCTTAACAGCAGAAAATTAACCTTTATACTATTTTTTGTGTATTTATTCATACTTTCTTGGGTAATCGTGGCCAAAATGGATTGGAATTTATTAAAAAGTAGTAATCTTTCTTGGATAAATCATCCACGAGTACTACTTCATCCAGGAATAACATGGCGAACGGTTAACTTAATACCATATAGTTATTTTGATTTTGTGGAAGTTCTATTAAATATTCTTTTCTTTATACCATTTAGTTTCTACATAAAGATGTTATATCCTAAATCTTCAGGTTTTAGAGCAATAATATTAGGATTTTTATTGAGTTTAACTTATGAATCAATACAATATGTACTAACTATTGGTTTTCCAGATGTAACAGATTTAATTGATAACACTTTAGGGGCTACTATTGGAGTAATTATTATCAATATTATTTCAGCTATCTTTAGAGAAAAATTAAGAATATATATGAATGTTATATTAATACTTTTTTCTGGATATATTATTCATGATATTCTTTATCTCATAATTTAATAATAAAAACGATAGATTCTAAAATTAAAATCTATCGTTTTTGTTTTTATAATAAGTAAACTAATCTATATTATCTTTTTCTTCTAAATCCTAATACTGATAAAATTACACCTAGGAAACCTAATAATGCAGCTCCTGCACTAGTCTCAGTTAGACCAGTTTTAGGAAGTATATTGTTAAATCTTTGTGGAAGTGAATTTTGTTCTTTTTCACCTTTATTTTCTGTATTAGCAATGTTATTATTATCATTATTTAAATTGTAAGAAGAATTATTGTTCTTAGCTTCTTTTGCTCTTGAAACAATAGTATATGTACTGAAGTGATCTGTATAGAATGTCAGTTTCCCATCACTGTAAGTACTTTGAACTTTCTCTAGTTTATCACCATTTACATAGTATACTTCGAATGTTTCATTGTCATTAGCCACTACTGCTACAGTAACTGCTCTAGTTTCTCCATTATTATTAATTACATTTCCTTTATCATCAGTGAAGAATAAATCTAGAGTTTTTACTACATTTAGTTTTTCATCAAGATTTTTAACTAATTCTTTAACTTTTTCAACTTTTTGTTCATCAGAATTTTGAGCTACAAAGTTTATACCAGTAACATCTTTTTCTTTAAATTGAACTTTAACTTCTTCATTACCTGGTAATTTAGCGATAAGAGTATCCGTTACATTCTTCTTATCTTCAACTGAAGGTGTACTTGGTTGCTCAGTAGGAAGTGTTTGTGGTTTGTCCTCAACTTTTGGTTGTTCAGGAGTTACCTGTGGTTTATCCTCAACTTTAGGTTGTTCAGGAGTCACTTGAGGTTTCTCTTCAACTTTAGGTTGTTCAGAAGGTTTCTCATCTTTTTTATCTTCTACCTTAGGTTCTTCTTTCTTAACATCAGCATCAACTGTTGTTACAAGTTCAACTAATTTGTCATCGATATTTGTAGCATTTTTCTCGAATAAAATTTTAGTAATTCTATATTTATCTCCTGCTTTCATATCGTTATCAGTAATTTCTAATTTTTTATCATCTTCATTAGAAACACTTGTTGAACTAATTTCTTTAACTTCATTACCACGAATACGTTCTACCTTAGTAACAATATACCAGTTACGACCATAGTCATCACTCTTAAGTAATTCAGCCATAGGTTTAGTTTGTTTACTTAGGAATTCTTTATATTTCTCTAAACCTTGTAAGATACCTTCTCCACCGTAGAACTCAGAACGACCTCTATACCAGTGTAGAAGATTAAGAATTGTTAATTTTTCATCTTTCGGTTGAATTGTGATTTTATTGTCTTTTGCAACAACATTCAATTCGATAGCTTGTTTTTGAGGGTAATATCCTTGTGTTACTTCAGGAGAAATTCCTAATAGTTTTGTATCAGAATCATTATACGGTAATGTTGCTGGTAAATTGTTATTAGCGATATCAAGGATATGTAGACTACCATTTGCTTTAATTAATTCTAATGGTATATTACTAATTTGGTTATTTACTAGTCTTACAGTTGCTTTATTTTTAGCTAAAGTTTTCCATAATTCATCAGATAAACTAGAAATATTGTTGTTATTTAATGCTAAAGTATTTAATTTAGTTAAATTAACTCCATTCTCTGGTAGTGATGTTAATTTGTTATTAGCTGCATATAGCTGTGTTAAAGAAGTTAAATTAGCAATACTAGCTGGTAGTTTAGTTAGCTCATTATCTGTGAAAGATAAGAATGTTAATGCTGAATTATTTTTGAATAAATCATCAGGTAGAGAAACTAATTTATTATTAGATAAACTTACTGTTTTTAGCTTCTTATTGTTAGCAAATACATTTGCTGGTAATGTAGATAACCATGATTGACTGAATTCAACAGATTCTAATTCAGAATTGTTTACAAATAAGTTTTCTGGGATATTACCTAAGTTGTTAGAAGATAAGTTTACAGTTTTTAATTTTTTGTTATTAGCAAATAGGTTTTCTGGTAGTTTAGTAACACCATTTCCTCCTAAGTTAATACGCTCAATATTAACTGCATTTTTGAATAAGTCTTCTGGTAATTCACCAAAGTTATTACTGTCTGAAGAGAATGATTTAACACCAGGCCCCATATGTTTTAATAAATCTAAATTATAAATTGCACCTTTATCAACTTTTCCATCAATTTCTAATGATCCAATATTGATATCACCAGTGAAGTTTTTTAATTCATCTTCTGTTACTTTACCATCTTTGTTAGTATCTACTCCATTAGCAATTAGTTTTTTCTGAAGTAGATCATCACTTTTTTTACGTTCTTCATTATTTTTTTCTACTAACTCAAATCCATTCCAGCCTTTTTTAATTTCAGGTTTAAATTTCAATTTAACAGTAGTATATTTGTCGAAGTTTCCTTTATCACTTTCTAAAGCGCCCCCATAAGAAACTATAACACCACCTAAGTGTACTTGATCTAAATCTTCAACCGGAAGTGTAAATAACGCTCTGTCGTATTGTCCTGCTGAGTTCTTCTCACCAAAGTTTTCTTTCACACCTGATTCCCATTTACCTTTGTTTTGGATGGCAAAATCATATAAACCATGAGCAAATAAAGTGTTTAACATTGTTATACTCATTTTCCCATCTTTAACTACTAATTTTACATTTTTATCAAAGAAACCTTCTAACATTGAAGTACCTTGTCTTCCATCAGCGTATAAAGCATTAAATCCTAAAGTATATTCTCCATCTTCTAATTTATCAGTAAGTGAATAAGTTTTTTCTCCTTGTTTTTCAGGAGTTTTGTCTGATGTTGGTTTTTCTTCAACTACTTTATTACCAGTAGTATATGCTTTACTTTCGCTTCCGTCATTTGCTTTAAATACAATTGTATTATCTCCATCAAAGTTCCAAGCTTTAAATGCTTTAAGACTTTCTCCACCATCATCGAAAGTAACGATTTGGTTGTTCCAGTTTTTACTGAATAGTGATTTACTGAATGATTTTCCATTTATAATTACTTCTTTAGTATCTTTAAGAACATCTTCTGCTTTAAATCCTTCAGCAAGTGTAATATTTAGTTCATCAGCATAGCTATTTTTCTCTACTTTAGTAACTAAATCTTTTTGAGCGTATGAAACACTAGTTGTAGGTGCATCTTGTTTTGGTTCATTAGGCTTCGCATCTTCTTTTTTATCAGTTGCTGTTGGATACGAGATTATAGTTCCATCAACAAGTTTAACTTCTAGTTTATTGTCTGAATCTTTTAATGCTTTTACTAAATCCTCGTTAAAGATTCTAATACCAAGATATTTAGATGTTTCTACTTTATCTTTAAATACATCTTTATTTACAGTTGTACCATTTAAAGTAACACTTGCTATTTCATCAACAAAATTATCATAAACAGATGTGTCAGATAACTCTAAAGTTAAGTGTTTTTCATCTTTCCAGTTTTTACCTTGATCTAATTTAGAAATAGTATATTTAGCGTTTGTAGCTGGTTTGTTAGAATCAGTAGAAGCATCTTTTGTAGGTGTTGAAGCATCATTACTTGGTTCTACATAGCCAGTATCTTCATAAGTTGTTTTTGAACCATCAGTAAATGTGAATTCAATTTTGTGTTTATCTTGTTTTTTATAATGGTCAGTTATTGCTTTATCTACAGCAGTTACTTGTCCATCATATAATTTATAAAATTTACTGTTAGTATTTTGGCTATCAAATCCAAAATCTTTACCATCTACTGTAAGTTTAGATACTTTTGTCCAATAATTTTTATAAATATCCGATCCTTCTAAAAAGAAAGTTAAAGAATCACTATCTAATTGTGGTTCTACAATTTTTAAACCTTCATTTATTAATTTTGGTTTAGCGGTTGGATCTACATATCCTTTATCTTCATATACAGCTTTTGACCCATCTTTAAAAATAAATTCAATTTTATGTTTATTTTGTTTATTATAATGATTAGTTATTTCACTATTATTAACGTAAATAACATTATCAAATAAAGAATAGTTTTTTGAAGAAGATGCTTCACTATTAAATCCGAAGTCTTTTCCATCTATTAATAATTTATCAATTTTATTCCAGTATCTCTTAAATAAAGTATCTGAAGTATCTTGACCTTCAACGGAAATCTCTAGTGATCCACTTGCTCCAATTTCTGGTTCGTAGACTTTAAAACCTGTGCTCTGTTGATCTTGTGCATAAACTACATTAGAATCAAGATTTAGTTTAGAATAATTGAATTCAACTGAACCTATAGTTAAACAAATAGGTACTGCTAATCCAATAATTAGTTTATTATTATATTTTTTGTTCATGACATTCCTCCATAAAAACGATGATAATCAATATCGATTAATGATAATCATATTATACTACAACAGGATAAAAGTTACAAGTGAAAACGTTGAAAATAAAAAAAAATTAGAGGTGATTTCAATGGATTTAGCATGTAAAATGCTGAATTCATAGGAATAACCCCTAATAAATTTCGTTCATAAATTTGCCACAATGAAAAAATAATTAATATAAAAAATTAAAATCTTTTAGTGATTAAATTATAGTGAGTTTCAATGTCTTCAGGATCTGTTGCATATCCTCTAAGATCATAGTATTCTCCATCTTTTTCCATAACTGCTGTTGGATAAGATTCAATCCCTAAATTAAGTGTTTTTATAAAGTCTGGGTGAATAGGATTAGAATTTTTAAATGCTATTGTTAATTTTAAAGCAAAATCATAACTATCTAGTCCATATTTTTCACATAATTCTACATATGTTTGTACATCACTAAGACTTTTTCCTTCAATAAAGAACTTACATTGAACGTCATATGCAAAGTGTAAAATTTGTGAATTAGGAATTAGCTCTTTTACCATATCCATAGCAATTGCAGGATGAACAGAGTTTAATACCATTTCACCTTCTTCAAGTACTTCGTTATATTTTTCTCCAAATTCTACATTATACATTTCAGATATTTTTTTATTTCCTTCCTGGAAATATCCATATTCTTTGATTCTTTTACTATTATCTCCAATGAATAATCCACCAGAAATTATTTCAATTTCTACATCTGTATGATTCTCATAAAATTTAGTGAATATTTTATCGAATCCATAACACCAACCACAGTACGCATCCCAAAAGTATAAAATTTTCATTTAAATCTCCTTCTAATTTACATTAAACTTCAAGTATTTTATTAATATTAGCAATACTTTCTTTTAAAAGTAAGTTTTCAACTTCAAATATTTTTTCCATTCTTATAAAACTTGATGATTTTTTCAAATCAACAGTTTTATAATCTGGATTAAGTATTATAGTGTTATTTACAAAATTAATTAACTCTAGTTCTTTAAAAATTTGAATCATAATTTTTAAACTATCAACATTTGTTTTTAATGCTGTTAGTAATTTATCTAATTGTTGTGCTACGTTAATTTGTTTGTTATTTGTTGAAAGTATTAAATTAAATAGTTTAATTAATCTATTTTTATCAATAAGATATATGTCAGATAAAACTTGTTTCTCTTCACATATTAAGAATACTTTTTTAGGTTTTAAATTTATTATTTTGTCTAGATATTCTTTAGAAGTTGGTATATCTAGTAAATAAATATATTCAAAGTTTTTATCTATTAGGCTATCTAAATCCTTGTATTGATAGAAATTATTATCTTTATCATCTCTATGTTTAGAGAGTTTTAAACAATTTTTATCAATATTTTCAATATCATAGTTTATGAATCTCAAATCTTCAAATAGAAACTCTTTGATGTGTATATCTATGATATGAGCCTGTAATTTTGTACGACCATTAAAGTTATTCTTATCTATATTACACAGTAAGTCGATAATATCGTTTTTCTCAACCTTATCGAATGTTGCACTATCTTTAAAAGTAATGCAGTCTAAATTTCCAACTTCATCTGCTATTGTTAATCTTAAATATTGTTTTTCAGAACCAAAGTATGCTTTATTAAGAACCATTGCATTTTCTATTAATACAGTAGGTTTTTCAAAATCCATACCATAAGGTTTAAGGGCATCTAATGAATTTAGAAATTGATAACTTATATCTTCTAATGAAGTGACAATATCAATATTCTTGTTAGCTTTTAGATCATTGTTTTGTTTAAACTCTTCAAACTCATTATCTAAAAACTCTTCAATTTTCTCAAAATTATCTTGTTCAAAAGAGAAACCAGCAGCTAATGTATGTCCACCGAATGCCACAAATAAATCTGATATTTTGTTCATTGCTACGTAGATATTGAAATCAAAAATACTTCTCGCAGAGCCCTTAAGAATCCCATCTTTTTCGTTCATAATAAAAACTGGTCTTTGGTACTTTTCGACAATATTTGATGCTACGATACCTAGTACTCCTTCATGGTATTCACCAGAAACCATAATAACATTCTTTTGTTTTTTATCTGAATTTTCAATTTTACTAATTACATCTTTTACTATTTCTTCAGTAACTTGTTTTCGTTGAATATTATATTGTTCAATCTGCTCAGCTAAAGCTCTTGCTGTTACAGGATCTTCTGCCATTAGGAAACTTAATCCTAATTTAGCACTATCCATTCTACCAATTGAATTTAATTTCGGTGCTATATAAAAACCTACAGTTTGTTCATCAATTTTTGTATCTATACCCGATAATTCAAGTAGCATCTTAAGACCTATTCTAGGATCTTCATTTATTAATTCTAGTCCCTGTTTTACAAATATTCTATTTTCATCTGTAATTGAAACCATATCAGCAATTGTACCAATCGCAACTAAATCCAATAAGAAATCAGGGAAGATTTCTAATAAAGCATGTGCTAGTTTAAAAGCAACTCCTACTCCAGCTAATTTCTTGAATGGATAGTTGCCTTCTGGATGTTCAGGATGAATTATTGCATACGCATTAGGTATAGTATCTTGAATTTTATGGTGGTCTGTTACAATCACATCACATCCTAGTTCATTTGCTAAATCAACTTCTTCTACACCTGCAATACCATTATCAACAGTAATAATTAGAGTTATTCCTGAATTAATAATCTTAGTAAAAGCTTCTTTGTTTGGTCCATATCCTTCTTCAAATCTATTCGGAATATAGGATGATACATTTGCCCCCATAGATATTAATGTCTCAACTAATAATACTGTTGATGTAATTCCATCAGCATCATAATCTCCGTAGACAAGAATTTTCTCTTCATTTTCAATAGCTTCATTTATCCTATCTACGGCTTTTTGCATATCATGCATTAAAAATGGATCGTAACCTTCTTCGTATTCATCCGAAAAATACTTTTTAACGGAAGGCATATCTGTAATATTTCTAGCATTTAATATTTTAGCAATATTATTAGAAATACTATATGATTCTAATTCTTTAAGAAAATTTTCATCATAATTTGGATATATCCAGTTATATTTTATGCCCATTTTTTCACCTCTTTTCTTCAAAAGTTATCATTTATTCTTTTTTATCCTCTATTTTTTCTTTTGTAAATAATAATTTTTCTGTTCTCTCGTATTTCTTAGCTAAACTTTTATACTTTTGATACCAATAGAGACTAGCAGCTAATATTCCCATAAAGAAACATACGAAGAATAAAATTGTTAAAGGTAATTTAACTGTAAAAAATATTAATGATACTGGTACTGAATTGTAGTTCATAATGAAAAATGTAATTATTGATACGAATACAATAACAATACCAAAAACTTTATAAGGTAATTTATTATCCATTATTCCACCTCTCTTACCATATTAGCAAATTGTTCTTCATTAATTACCTCAATTCCTAATTGCTCAGCTTTAGTAAGTTTAGAGCCTGCTTTTTCACCAGCGATTACAAGATCAGTTTTTGAAGTAACACTTCCAGTAACTTTTGCTCCATTTTTTTCTAAAAACTCTTTTGCTTCATTTCTTGTTAATTCAACAAGCTTACCAGTTAGAACGACTGTTTTTCCTGAGAAAATATTGTTAGTTTTAACCTCATTAATCTCATATTGAGGATTCATTCCAATATTAATTAAATCTTTAATAAACTTAATATTATTATCATCTGATAAATAATCTAAAATTGATTCTGCTGTGATTTGACCAACATCATCAAGATTAATAAGTTCTTCTAATGTAGCATTCATGAAATTAGAAAGATTCAAATATTTTTCTGCAAGAATTTTTCCTGCTTTTTTCCCTACGTTTAATATTCCAAGAGCATAGATAACTTTATCTAATGAACTTTCTTTAGATTTTTCTATTGCCTTTAATAGATTATCAACAGACTTTTCACCCATTCTTTCTAAAGAAATAAGTTTTTCTCTGTCTAATGAATATAAATCTATTGTATGGCTAATAATCCCTTTATCATATAAAGTCGCTACTACTTTATCACCTAATCCTTCAATATTTAAAGCATCTCTTGAAGCAAAATGAATTATTTTTCTAATATTTTGATCAGGACAATCAGGATTTTTACATCTAGTAAAAGGATCATTGTCTTTCACGTAAGTTTCCTGATGACATGATGGACAAATAGAAGGCATTTGATATTTTATAGTTCCCTCAGTTCTTAACTCTTTAACAACACGAACTACCTTAGGAATAATCTCACCTGCTTTTTTAACAACTACCATATCTCCAATATGAATATCAAGCTCGTCTATTATATCTTTATTATGTAAAGATGCTTTAGATACTGTAGAACCTGAAATTACGATTGGGTCTAGAATTGCAACAGGTGTAATAATCCCTGTCCTACCAACACTAAGTTCTACATCTAATAATTTAGTAGCAAGTTCTTCTTCAGGAAACTTGTATGCTGTAGCCCATCGTGGACTTTTTTGTGTAAAGCCTACTTGCTCTTGAACTTTATATGAATTAACTTTAATTACAATACCATCTATATCATATGGTAAATCTTGCTTGTGTTCTGACCAATAGTCAATATAGTCAATAACTTCATCAATATTTTTACAAAGTTTAAAGTTTGGATTCACAGGAAGGTCATATTCTTTAGCTGTATTTAATGCTTCTTCTTGTGAAGCAATATTATTATCCCCTACTATTGAATAAATAAAAGCGGATAACTTTCTCTTTGCTGTTATTTTTGAGTCAAGTTGTCTTAATGATCCTGCTGCTGCATTACGAGGATTGGCAAATAATACCTCATTATTTTCTTCACGCTCTTTATTTAGAATATTAAAAGATTTCTTTGGAAGATATACCTCTCCCCTAACCTCAAATGATCTTTTATCTTTTAATACTTTTGGAATTGAAAATATTGTTTTTATATTCTCAGTAACATCTTCTCCGACGGTTCCGTCTCCACGAGTAGCAGCACTTACTAATTTACCATTATCATAGTTAATAGCAATTGCGAGACCATCTATTTTTAATTCACATATATACTCAACATATTGACCTGGAACTAATTTTGATACTCTGGCATCAAAATCTCTTAAATCTTCAGTAGAGAATGTATTTGATAAACTTAACATCGGTATTTTATGAGTAATTTTATCGAACTCATCAAGAACTCTGTCCCCTACTCTTTGTGTAGGGGAATTTTCTAGTATTAATTCAGGATATTTTTCTTCTAATTTCTCTAATTGTTTATATAAAGTATCATACTCAGTATCACTTATTTTGGGATTATCTTCAACGTAATACTCATACGAATATTTATTTAGAAGTGAAACTAGTTTTAAAATTTCTTCTTGAATTTGTTTCATAATATATTAATCCTTTCTAGTTAGATTAGCATACTCAATTAATAAAGTTTTTACACCAACCTCACTAAATTCAACTTTTACACTATCCTTAGATATGTCTAAAACCTTACCTTCTCCAAATTTCTTATGAAGCACAGTGTCTCCCACACCATAATCTGTACTAACTGAAGACTTAGGTTTTTCTGAAATTTTAATTTTTGGACTTAGTTTGCTAATAAATTTATTAGCTTGGTCTATATTTGAATCTGTAATTTCAAAACTTCCCCCGAAAGAAGACTCAAAATGCATTAGTTTGTTAGGAACTTCATCTAAGAACCTAGAACGTTTATTCATTTTAATAGAACCAAATTGCATTCGTCTATTTGCATAAGACATAAATAACCTTTCTTTTGCACGAGTAATAGCAACATAGGCTAATCGTCGCTCTTCTTCCATCTTATTTTTCTCGTCAGCGCTACTCTCAGCATCTCTGATAGATGGGAATAAGTTCTCCTCTAATCCCATTATAAAGACTACCTTATACTCTAATCCTTTTGAAGCATGAACTGTCGATAGTACTACTGCATCTTCTTGGTTCTCATCATCAGAATCAGAAGTTAGTGACATTTCTGAAATGAAATCAATAAGACTATCATTCATACTAGAGAATTGTTTAGCAGAAGATACTAACTCAGAAATATTTTCTATTCTACTTTCCGCATAAGGATCACTAGATTCTTTTAACATACTTTCATAACCTGAATCTTTATAAATTCCTATAATTAATTCATCTATTGAGTACTTTTCTACTTCTGAATATTTTTCGATTAGATTTGTTAGCAATTTGATATTAGTTACTATTTTTTTTGAAACTCCTATTGCTTCGATATTTTTTAAAGCATCGAATAAAGATATACTATATTGCTCTGCATACTTATCAATCTTATCCATTGAACTAGCACCAACACCTCTTTTTGGTACATTAATAATTCTTCTTAAGCTAAATTCATCAGCTCTATTAACAATAACGTTTAAATATGCAAGTAAATCACGTACCTCTTGACGTTGTAAGAATTTTAGGGAACCAATTAATTTATACGGTATTCCGAAAGATAAACATGAATTCTCCATCTGACGTGATAGGTAGTTAGCGCGATATAAGATTGCAATATCTTTATAATCTATACCTTCTTTTTTCAATTCAAGTATTTTTTTAGCAATATCATCTGCTTCATCTTTATCATTAGAAGCAGCATAAACAGATATTTTTCCTCCACCTTTATTTTCAGACCACAGCGCTTTTTCTTTTCTATCAGTATTATTTTTAATAACTGCATTAGCAGCATCAAGAATTGTTGAATTAGAACGGTAGTTCTGATCAAGGAATATAAGTTCAACATCATCAAAATCTTTTTCGAAGTTTATTATATTATCACTACATGCACCACGCCAGCTATAAATACTTTGATCATCATCTCCAACAACACATACATTTTTATGAACTGCTGATAACATTTTAATTAATCTATATTGAATAACGTTTGTGTCTTGATATTCATCAACATGAATATATTGAAATTGATTTTGATAAATTGCTAAAACTTCAGGAAATTTTTTAAATAAAACGATCGTTTTAAGCATTAAATCGTCAAAGTCTAAAACACTATTTTTCTTTAAATAACTTTGGTAGTGTGCATAAATTTCTGCTACATTTTTCATAAATCCAAAACGAGATTGTTCTCTCATTTTTTTTACAGAAACTAAACTATTCTTTGCATTTGAAATTATTTTTAATACGTTAGCTGGTTGATATGCATCTTCTGATAAGTCTAAAGTCCTAACAATGTTTTTTATAATACTTTTTTGCTCACTTGTATCAAGTATTGTAAAGTTTTTATTATATCCTAAAAGTTCTATGTGTTGACGTAAGATTCTTACACACATAGAGTGAAATGTATTTATCCAAATATATTTTGAAGTTTCACCAACTAGAGCATATATTCTTTCTTTCATTTCCTTAGCAGCTTTATTAGTAAAGGTAATAGCCAAGATATTATTTTCTATTATATTTTTTTCAGAAATTAAATAAGCTATTCTATTTGTTAAAACACGAGTTTTACCACTACCTGCTCCAGCTATAACCATTACAGCACCTTCTGTTTTTAATATAGCTTTTAGCTGATTATCGTTCATATTTTGTACTAAATTCACTATTATTTCTCCTATCCATTCTCTAATAATATTTTATCATATTTTCAAAATAAAAGGGAGTGACTCAAAAATCGTGATTTCAGAGAAATCGATTTTGTCGAGTCACCCCCGCAAAGTTTATTTGATATCTAAAAAACTTTTATAAAGCGAGTTTAGATATCAATAAACCACTGCGTCTATGAGTTCTCATATAAACTTTTTTTAAAATTTATGACTTTTGGGGTATCCCCTTTTATTTTTATTTACTATGTATCAAGATTATAAGAATATTGCTATAGCTGAAATAAATCCACTAGCTAATATAATAAAAATCATTAACCATAATACAATTTTAAATAATTTTTTATTCATATATTACTATTCTACCTCACCTAAAGTTTCTATCCCTAAATCAAGCTCATCAATATTATCATTTGCTTCTTCTTCATCTACTGAGTTATTCTTTTTCCCAGTTTTACTCATAATTTCATCCCTTACTAGGCCGTAAATTTCATTATAAAGTTCTTCGTTTTCTTCGAATACTTTTTTAACATTTTCACGTCCTTGCCCTAATCGTTCTCCATTATATGAGAACCATGATCCAGATTTGTTAATAATATCTAAATCAACTGCAAAATCAAGAGTTTCTCCGATTTTTGAGATTCCTTCACCGAACATAATGTCCACTTCAGCAACTTTGAATGGTGGAGCAACTTTATTTTTTACAATCTTAATCTTAGTTCTATTACCTAAAATTTCACTATCAGCACCTTTAATTGCTTCTCCTTTACGTACATCAATACGTACAGTTGAGTAGAATTTTAATGCACGTCCACCTGTTGTAACTTCAGGACTACCAAACATAACTCCAACTTTTTCACGAAGCTGATTAATAAATAGTGCAATAGTATTAGCTTTATTAATTTGACCAGTTAATTTACGAAGAGCTTGTGACATAAGTCTAGCCTGTAAACCAATATGGTTTGCTCCCATTACTCCATCAATTTCAGCTTTTGGTACTAATGCAGCTACTGAGTCAATTACAATTATATCAATCGCACCAGATAAAATAAGTTTTTCAGCAATATCAAGTGCTTGTTCACCACTATCAGGTTGTGATAAGAAGAATTTACCAGGAGTAAAGTCAACTCCTAATGCTTTTGCATATTCAATGTCTAAGGCATTTTCAGCATCTATGAATGCTGCAATTCCTCCAGTTTTTTGTACTTCAGCAATTGCATGAAGTGCGATTGTTGTTTTACCTGATGACTCAGGACCATATACTTCAACAATACGTCCTTTTGGATATCCTCCTATACCTAAAGCAGAATCAATTGCTAATGATCCAGAAGATACTGCTTCTACTTTAATAGGATTTTCTGATGAAATATCCATAATTGCACCTTTTCCGTATTCTTTTTCTATAACTTTAATAGCTTCATTAATAGCGGCTTGACGTGCTTTTAAATCATCTTTTTCAATGTGTGTAACTTGTTTGTCTTTTGCTTTCTTTGCCATTGTTTTTCCTTTCTATTTAGTCTCCAATAACAGTAGTTAATGTACCAATTCCTTCAACAGTAATTTTAATTTCATCTCCTGGTTGTAAGAATCTTGGTGGGTTTTGTGCAGAACCAACTCCTGCAGGTGTTCCAGTAGCAATAATATCACCAGCTTCTAAAGGAACTACTTTACTAATTTCAGCAAGAACATCATCTATTCTAAATAGCATTTCAGATGTCATAGCATTTTGTTTAATTTCTCCATTTACTTTCGTAACAATACTCATAGATTCAGGTGAACTAACTTCATCTTTAGTAACAAGGTAAGGTCCAACTGGTGCTGATTTTTCTAATGATTTTCCTAAGAAAAATTGTCCATGTTTGTATTGTAAGTCTGTAGCTGTTATATCATTCATAATTGTGTATCCGAAAATATAATCTAAAACTAGAGGTCTTAGTATGTTTTTCCCTGGTTTTGCTATAACTACAGCTAGTTCTCCTCCGAAATCTAAACTATCTGTAATATCTTTATGAGATGGCACTACTTCATTATTTCCAGCTAAAGCTGTTGTAGCTTTCGTAAAGATAAGAACATCTTTAGGAGTTTTTGCCAACTCATCACCAAGTTCATTTACATGAGCTTCGTAGTTGTGCCCAACACAAAGAATATTTTTTGGTGTTCTTGTAATAGGTGCACGCCAAATTATTTTATCAAATGGTACTTTATAGTTATCAGCATTACTATTTTCTTCAACTAATTTTAGTACTTTTCTAACTTTTTCTATAAATGAAACACCGTATATTTCAATCGCTTCTCTTAACGATTGTGGAATAGTTTCATTATTATCAAAATCTTCAAGTACTTTAATTAAGTCCCATGCACTTTCTTCGCGTTTTACTTTTACTCCATATAATTCTTTATCGTTATAACTGAATGATAAAAATTTCATAGTGGCCTCCTCGACTTTTATAATTTCTTTACGTTATTATACCATACTTTTAAGAATATTACTATAGAATAATTCAAAAAAATTAAGTTATCCGTATATTTAATTAAATTAAAATATGGATAACTTAATAAATTATAATTTTTTCTTTAAATTTTTAATTACATCTTTAGGAATACCTAGTTTTAAAAGCTTTTCATCCGGTGCATTCTTAATTTCTTCTAGTGAAGAAAATGATTTTAGTAATAAGTTTTTTCTAACTTTTCCAATTCCTTGTATATCATCAAGACTAGATTTATACATATTTTTATTTTTTGTTGCTCTATGATAAGTTATAGCAAATCTGTGCACTTCATCTTGTATTTGTTTTAAGAATAAATATTCTGCCGAAGTTTTAGGAAATTCTATAATCTCATAATCATCAGTAATAATGTATTCAGTAATATGTTTGTCATTTTTTGCTAATCCAATAATCTTAATTTGTTCCAAACCAAGAGTGTTATGAACTACATCAATGGCTGCATTAAGATGGTTCTTCCCTCCATCGACTATTAATAATTCCGTATTAGTTTTCTTATCTTTATAATTTCTGTAAAGTACTTCCTTCATAGTTTGAACATCATTAATACCCATTGATTCATCAATCTTGAATTTTCTATAGTTGTAAGTATTCTTTTTCCCATTGGTGAAATTTACTTTTACAGAAACTGCATCTACTCCCATTATATTGGAGTTATCAAAAGCATCAATGCTATTAATAGATTTTAGACCTAACTTTTCAGCAATATTATTAAGTGTAACTTGTAATTTTCTTTCTTTAAGTTCTTCAATAGCAAGATTATTGTTTAAATAATAAGTTGCATTTTCTTTAACTGTATCTAATATTTTTCTATGATTACCTCTTTTTGGAATTATAACTTTACAATCTACTACATCAGAAAGGAGATTACCATCAACTTCATCAATATATATTTCTTTTGGTAGTTTGTTTAGAGCATAATATTGTAACAAGTAAGAATATAAAATCTCTTCAGGTGTATCGTATAAATTAAAGTATTCTACCTTACGTTCTATAATATTTCCTAATCTAGATAAAAATATTTGAATACATATATAATCATTGTTAAACGTAAAGCCAATATAATCCCTATCTACATTAGTACTATCTGCAACAACTTGATTTTGAACTGAAACTTCTATTGATTTAATGTAATTATGGATTTGTCCAGCAGCTTCAAACTCTAAATTTTTAATGTGTTCTTGCATTTTATTTTGTAAATCAGACAAAATTTCTTTTGTATTTCCAGTTAAGAAAGATTTAATTTTAGAAATCTGTGACTTGTAATCATCTGCAGTAATTTTTTTAGCACAAGGACCTATGCACTCTCCAATTTGATAATACATACAGGGTCTTTTTTCTATTGGATTACATTTTCGTAATGGATATATTTTATCTAGTATTTTCTTAACTTCTGTAGCTGATTTTATATCAACATACGGTCCAAAATATATATTTTTATTATTCTTCTTATATTTTCTAGTCATCAGTAATCTAGGATGTTCTTCTTTAGTTATCATTAAGTACGGATAACTTTTATCATCTTTTAGACGAATATTAAAATATGGTCGATATTTTTTTATTAAATTATTTTCTAGTAATAATGCCTCTTTTTCAGAGTTAACTATTATATATTCAAGATCTTCTATTTTGGATACTAAAGTCTGAGTTTTTTTATTATGAGTACCTGTAAAATAACTTTTTACTCTATTTTTTAGATTTTTAGCTTTACCTACATAAATAATCTCACCAGTATTATCTTTATATAAATAACATCCAGGATTATCAGGAAGTAATTCTAGTTTTTTTTGTAATGTTAAATTCATATTAATCACCATATAATAAATTTGTAACTTTTTTGAAAAAGCACAGTTGAAATAAATATCTCCCCTGTGCTTTTATATTCACTAATTAGTTACTGTTGTTATTTCTATTATTACTTGTAGAACTATTTCTTGTTGAATTATTTCTAGTAGTTCTATCATTATTTGATCTAGAATCTACACTTGAATCTTCATCTGATTCTTCACGTGAAGAGTTTCTCTCTTTTCCTTTAGAGATTACTATCTCTAAAGATTCATCACTAGGTACTATATTTGATCCAGTTCTAATACTTTGTGAGATAACAGTTCCAACTTCTTTTTCTGAATATTCTTCTTTATAAGTAACATTCTTAAATCCGTATGAAGCAATCGTACTTTCTACAGTTGTACTATCTTCTCCAACTAGATTAGGCATTGTAACCTTCTTTTTACCTGTAGAGACTTGTATTATTAATTCTTTTTCTTTAGGTATTATTTCCAACCCTGCTCTAATGTTTTGAGATACAACTTTTCCTGATTCATACGAATTACTTTCAACTTTTTCTACTGTTATATTTTTAAATCCTAATTTAGAAGCATTTTTCTTCGCAGTTTCTTCATCAATACCTACAAAATTAGGCATATCTACTGTTTTTTTACCTGAAGAGACTCTTAAATCAACTTTAGAACCTTTTTTCACCTTTTTACCAGCTTTCGGATCACTGTCAATTACTGTTTTTTCTTTTACATCATCACTAGCCACTTCAGTAACATCTCCAACTTCTAGTCCTGCTTTAACGATAGTAACTTTAGCTTCTTCTAAAGTTTTATTACGAACATCAGGAGCAGAAACACTATTAGAACCAATAACGTAATTATAAATGAAAAATGTACCTACTACAATAGTAACAATAGCCAATATTGCAAGGAATATATGCTTAGCTTTAGATGTTTCTGCCTTTTCATCTCGCTTACTTACATTATTATAATTATTTTTTTGATTATTAACTTGTTGATAACGTCTATTATTATGTCTATTATCTTCTTCATAATCATAATAATCATCTTCATTATTGTAATTATTATACTCATATGGATTATTATTACTACTATTATCAAGATACTGAGTTTGTTTATAATTTTTTTCTGGTTCAGCAGGTATTTTAAAACCTGTGTATTTATTTTCATATAAACGTTCTGGATTAAGAACCGTACTTAAATCCTCAAATAACTCTTTAGAGCTAACATATCTTTCATTTGGGTTCTTCATAGTTGCTTTTAAAACAATATTTTTTACACTTTGAGGAACATTTTCCCTGTATTTATCTATATCAGGAAGCTCTTCTTGTAGGTGTTTTAATGCAATCGCAACTGCTGATTCTCCTTTGAATGGAATTTGTCCAGTAATCATTTCAAAAATTAAAATTCCTAATGAGTAAATATCACTCTGAGCTGTTGCAACATTACCACGCGCTTGTTCAGGAGATAAATAATAAACTGTTCCTAACATTTGGTTTGTTTGAGTAAGAGTAGTATCACCATATGCTCTTGCAATTCCAAAATCAGTTATTTTACAAGTAAGATTCTCATTCATTAGAATATTTTGAGGTTTTATATCTCTATGTATAATCCCGTTTTGATGCGCATGACTAAGTCCTGCAGCGATTTGTTTGGCAATATGAACTATTGTTTCAATAGGAATACGCGGATTTTTAACCATATAATCTTTTAAGGTCATGCCTTCAACATATTCTAAAATAAGATAATAAAACTCTCCTTCATTTTCTACGTCATATATAGAAACAATGTTAGGATGAGACAAGCTCGTTACTGCCTTAGCTTCTCTATTAAATCTTTTTACTGCATCTTCATCATTTGCATCTATCTTAAATGTTTTTATGGCTACTTGTCTATCTAAAATCGTATCATATCCAAGCCAAACTGTAGCCATTCCTCCAGTTCCTAAGTGATCAAGAATCTTATATCTATTGCATATAATTTTATTAATCATGGTTTTCACCCCCTAGATTTTTTATTATAGCTACTGATATATTGTCTACTCCCCCACGTTCAACACATTTATCAATTAATTTATTAACAGCAATTGATAATTCATCATTTCTTACTATATTTTGGATTTCTTCTTTTTCTATCATATTTGTCAATCCATCCGAACATAATAGAAAATAATCGTAATTATTTAGATCATCAATAAAAGTGTGCAAGTCAATATTATCTCTAGTGGCTAACGCTTGTGTTAACACATGTTTTTCAGGATGACTTTTAGCTTCTTCTTCAGTAATTGCTCCAGCTGAAATCAATGCACCGACAAATGAATCTTCAACTGTAACAACATTCATTACATTATCCTTTGTAAGACCATATGCACTGCTATCCCCAATATTATAAACAACAACTTGGTTGTCAAAGATAGCAACAGTAACTATTGTTGTCCCCATCTTTTTTTGATTATCTTTTGATTTAGTATATAATTCTGTATTTAGTTTTTCAATTCTATCATATAACCAATTTTTCATATTGTTGAAATTAGCAAATGTTAAATCTTGCCATTCTTTTTCTAATGTTGATACGATATAGTTACTAGAAAACGCTGCATTACTGTGACTACCAACGCCATCACAAACAATTCCAATTACAGCACCTTGTTCGTTTTTTGATACACTAACGGCATCATCATTTTTTTCTTTTCGCCCTTTATTACTATTATACGAATATACTAGCGGCATCTGGAATTCCTCCTTTTACCTCTTCTTTACGTTCTTTAGCACGAAGTTGACCACAAGCAGCATCAATATCATCACCTTGTGTTCTTCTAATTGTTACATTAACTTTATTTTTCTTAAGAACTTTTTCAAAAGCGAAAATATCACTCTTACTAGTTCTAACATAGTTACGTTCAGGTACATAGTTAATCGGAATTAAGTTAACGTGACAGTTTAAACCTTTAATAATTTCCGATAATTTCTCAGCGTGTTCTTTTTGGTCATTTACTTTCCCCATTAAACCATATTCGAACGTAATACGACGATTTGTAGTTTCTTGGTAATATTTCAATGCTTCCATAAGTTTATCTATGTTATAAGCTCTGTTTACAGGCATGATTTTACTACGTAATTCATTAGTAGGCGCGTGTAAAGATACCGCAAAATTAATCTGAACTTTTTCATTCGCAAAATCATAAATTTTCGGTACAATACCAGAAGTTGAAACAGTAATATGACGAGCACCAATGTTAAAACTCTCATCGCTATTTACAATTCTAATGAAGTCCATCATTTCATCATAGTTTTCAAACGGTTCACCGATACCCATAATTACAATACTTGAAATACGCTCACCTTTTTTATCTAATTCTTGTTGTACTTTTAGTACTTGTGATACTATTTCTCCTGCTTCTAAGTTACGTTTTAAACCACCTAGTGTTGAAGCACAGAACGTACATCCAATTCGACAACCTACTTGTGTTGTTACACATAACGAGTTACCATATTTATTTTTCATAAGCACACTCTCAATAGTATACTTATCTTGTAACTCAAATAGGAATTTCATTGTTCCATCGGCAGATTCTTGCTTAATAATTGTTTTTAAAGTTGTAATTTCGAATTCTTCAGCAAGTTTTTCTTGTAGAGACTTAGGTACATTTTTCATTTCTGAAAAATCTGTAATTCTCTTTTTATATAACCAATCAAAGATTTGTTTTGCTCTGAATTTTTTTTCACCGATACTTACAATATATTCTTCTAATTGATCAAGTCTTATAGAATATATAGACATTTTATCAAAATCTTTTAACCATCTAGACTTTTTATAACCTTTAAAATCTGAAATTAACATTTTTCCTCCATTTTTTTAAGTTTTGCGATAAAAAATCCATCGCAACTATATTCATCAGGTAATATTTCTAATACACCATTTTCTCTCGTTTTTACAATACTACTATTTAGAGAAATACTCTCTAAACTAAAATCTTTGTTCTCTTTTAAAAACTTTTCTATATTTTCAATATTTTCTCTCTTATCTATCGTACAAGTTGAATACATTAAAATTCCTTCTTGTTTCACATATTTTTTGCTATTTTCTAAAATATCGTATTGAAGTTTAGCGATATCCTCAACATATGAATTTGTGATTTTATATTTAATTTCAGGTTTATTTTTGATAACCCCTATTCCCGAACACGGTACATCACAGATTACTATATCAAACTTATTATTAAATGAAGTATTGTTTAGAGTAGCATCTTGTTCTTTAACCTCAATATTGGTAATTCCAAGCTTCTCTTTATTATCTTCAATTAATTTTAGCTTATGTATATATTTATCACATGAAATTAAACTAGAATTAAAATACTTACTAGCTATATGCAAACTTTTACCACCAGGAGCAGCACAAGTATCAAGTATTTTATATTCTTTGTCAACAGGTAAACCAATCGACACCGCTACAAGTGCACTAGCTTCATCTTGGACAATATAGTATCCTTTTGTGAATAAACTACTATCTATGTTTAATTTATTTAAAACTAGGCTGTCTTCACAGATTTCACTCTCACTAACAGTATCACCTAATTTTTCCATTAACTCTTCTTTAGTAATTTTTAATGGATTATATCTAATACTATTTTTGCTCTTTTCATTAAAAGATACAACTATTTTCTGAGCTTTTTCAACTCCGTATTGTTCTTTAAGTATATTATATAATTCACTAGGGCAACTATTTTCTATACAGAACTTTTCAGTCACATTTTTATATTTAAGATCTAAATTATTATCATTTCGCTCAATATTTCTTAAAATACCATTTACAAATTTTCCTGTAATGTTCCCTGCAATTTTTTTACTTAATTTTACAGCTTCATCAATAACTGCAAAATTTGGTGTCTTATCCATATAAAGCAATTGATAAATACTCATTAATAAAATAACTTTAACTTTAGGTTTTACTCTACCTTTAGAATAAGATTTAAGAATGTGTTCTAAATATAATTTATTTTTTATAGAACCATATACTACTTCACTAATAAATCTCTTATCTTGTTCTTCAACCATATACTGATTAAAATATTTATTTAAAGTAATATTACTATAGCCATCTTCCTGGATAATTGTATATAAAACCTCGTAAGCAATATGTCGAGCATTAATATTACTCATTTTCTTCACCTAATACAGTACCCACATAGTCTTTTTTATTTGATAAGAAATTAACTACTGGCATACGTTTTTTACCTGAAACTTGAAGTTCATTGACTTTTAACACTGTATTTATACCACATAGAACATAGATACTTTTCTTATCTTGTTTAATAATAGTTCCAACTTTGTCAAAATTAGATTCAAAGTCTTGTTTAACTTCTTCAGTTGACCAAATTTTTAGCACATTACCTTCTAAATAAGTAAATGCTCCAGGTGTTGGATCTAATGCACGAACTTTGTTAAATACATCTCTAGCTGATGTATTCCAGTCAATCTTCTCGTCTTCTCTTAAGATATTGCGAGCAAATGTTGCTTCTTCGTCATCTTGTTTTTCTGGGCTGATGTCACCACTAAATATTTTTGGAAGAGTTTCATTTAATAGATCACGCCCTGCGATTGACAGTTTATCATGTAGAGTTTCGTAGTTATCACTATCTAGAATATCAACCTCTACTTTTGATAACATATCTCCTGCATCAAGTTTTTTCACCATGTACATAATTGTTATACCTGTTTTACCATGGTCTTCAAGTATTGAATACTGAATAGGTGCTCCTCCACGTAATTTTGGTAATAATGATCCATGAACATTGATGCACTTATGTTTAGGAATCTCTAAAATCTTCTCTGGTACAAGTTGTCCATATGCTGCGGTAATAATAATATCCGGATTCAACTCTTTTAATGTATTATAAGTCTCTTCATCTGTTGATATTTTTTCGGGTTGTAATACTTTAATATTATTCTCTAAAGCTACAACTTTTACTGGAGGTGGTGTTAGTACTTTCTTTCTACCAACTTTTTTATCAGGCTGAGTAATAACTAAATCCACACCGTAATTTTCTATTAACATTTCTAATACAGGAACAGCAAACTTTGGAGTTCCCATAAATACTATTTTTTTATCGTTCATTTATTTCTCCTAAAAAAGAATTTAATCTAATTAATTATACCATATTTTCGTATATTCTTCTATTGTTGGACGGTATTTCATTCTTTAATTAATAATGATTATTATCAGATTCTAGATTTAATAGAAATCTCTTATTTTCAAGACCGGCAGCATAACCTGTTAAACTTCCGTCTGCCCCTATTACTCTATGACATGGAATAAAAATTAATAAAGGATTATGCCCAACTGCTCCACCAACCGCTTGTGCTGACATAGTTTTTAACCCTTTAGTTTTAGCAATTATTTCTGCTATGTGTCTATATGTAACTATCTCCCCGTAAGGAATTTCTTTAAGCACATTCCATACAGTATTTCTAAAATCAGTTCCATTAAAATTCAAGGGGATTTCATCTATATTTGGATTTTCTCCGTTAAAATATTTTTCTAACCAAGCTTTGGATTTCACAAATATAGCTAGTTCTCCACTTAAATGATAGTTATCAATTTTATCAGGAAAATACTTCTGTCCTTTTAGATAACAACCACTAAGACTTTCACCGTCTGAAATTAAATATAAAAGCCCCATATTGCTTTCATAAGTACAATAATACATTTAAATCTCCTTTATATTTATATTAATATACTTATATTATAACAAAAAATGAGAGCACGACCTAAAAAGTCCGCTCTCTATTATTATTTATCTTCTTCTTTATAAATCTTAAATAGTAAAAATAATACTCCTACACAAATAAAACAGTCTGCTAAATTAAATATAGGAAAATCATAACCGAATATTCTAAAATCAAGAAAATCAACAACCTCATGTCTTGTTAATCTGTCGATAAAATTACCTATTGCCCCACCATATATTAAGGCAAAAGTACCTTTATCAAAACTAGACAAAGTATTTTTTTGCTTAAATAGATAGTATGTTAAAATAGCAATAAAAATAACCGTAATAACTAAGAAAAACAAACGACTATCTTGTAAAATTCCCCATGCAGCTCCTCTATTTCTATGAGACGAGATACTGAAGAAATTTGCTATAACTTCCTTGCTTTCTCCTAATGAGAAATGATTAACTATAAAATTTTTACTAAGTTGATCTAGTAATATTAGAAAACACGCTAATATAAATATAATTAACATATTCCTTCTCCTCTTATTTCAATACTAATAATTTTTCTAATTCTGGGTCAATAGTTCGCTCACCTCTTGCGGGGAGTTTATAACGCCCTAAATGAATTAGTTGATGATGTATTTTCCCCCAACTTTCCATAGGAAAAACACTCATAAGACTCTTTTCTACTTGAAGCGGACTATCAGTTAATTCTGCTAATCCAAACATTTTTGCTACGCGTTCAACATGTGTATCAACTGCAATAGCAGGTATATTAAATCCAACTGAAAGAACTACATTAGCAGTTTTTCTTCCTACACCAGGTAGTTTTTCTAACTCTTCCCTAGTCTGTGGAATTTTATAATCATAAACATCCCTTAACATATTTGCCATACCAACTATATTTTTCGATTTTGCTTTATATAGCCCTAGTGTTCGAATATACTTTTCTATATCCTCTACCTTAGCATCAGCATAATCATCAATTGTCTTATAATGTTCAAATAAACCTACTGTCGCTCTATTTACGTATTCGTCTTTACATTGTGCCGATAATAGAACGGCAATAACCAACTCCAAATTATTAGAAAAATCAAGTTCACACTCTACATCAGGAAATACTTTATCTAAGTACTCCATAACTTTTTTTGCTTTATTCTTTTTTTGTCTAATTGTTAAACCAGTCATAACCTAAACTACTTCCACTTTCTGATTGCAAATCATTATTTACTTTATTATTTAATATACCATTAACATAACTAATATTTTTAGATAAAGTTAACGCTTCATCAATTTGATGTTTTGTATATTGTTTTTCAAACCAAGAAGTAACGATATCAATCTCTTTAGAAGTTAATATCCTTCCGGTAACTCTCTCTACTAATTTCAACAAATTACGTAATGGATAATAATCATCCTTACTGTTAAATATCAAGAAATTAATCTTACTTTCTGGTGATATAACTATGCTTCCTTTATTAATTAAATTATCAAGCATAGAAAAAATTTCATTTTCTGATTTATTTGATTCATTATCAAATAAATCTATTGAAAATGGTATTTCCCCTTGATTTGTCAAATAACTTATCTGAAGAAGAAACATAGCTTCCTCTCCAGATAAGTTATGAGATTTATAATTCATTAAAAAATCAGCATCAACTAAAAGACCTTTTATATTGATATTGATCATTTTAAACTCCTATGGTGTTAATCTGTTTAATAGGCGTGGGAATGGAGCAGTTTCACGAACGTGACCATTACCTGTGATCCAAGCTACAGTACGCTCTAAACCTAATCCAAATCCAGCATGTTCTACAGAACCATATTTGCGTAAATCTAAGTACCAACCATAGGCATCAAGATTTAAGTCATGTTTCTTAATATTTTCTAATAATTTATCGTAATCGTCAATACGTTGTGAACCACCGATGATTTCTCCATATCCTTCTGGAGCGATTAAGTCTGCGCATAGTACTACACCAGGTTCATTTGGATCTTCAATCATATAGAATGGTTTAATATCTAGTGGCCAGTGAGTAATAAATACTGGTTTATTATAGCTGTTTGCAATAAATGTTTCGTGAGGTGATCCAAAGTCATCACCATATTCAATATCGTCAAATCCATTATCTTTAAGTAATTTAATAGCATCTTTATATTTAATACGTGGGAATTCTCCTCTAGCATTTTCTAAAGCTTCTAAATCACGACCAAGAACTTTAAGTTGTTCTTGACATTTTTCTAATACATCTGTTAGTAAATAATTAACATAAGCTTCTTGTAATGCTAAGCTTTCATCATGATTACAGAATGCCATCTCAGCTTCAATCATCCAGAACTCGATTAAGTGACGACGTGTTTTAGATTTTTCAGCTCTGAAAGTAGGTCCAAATGAAAATACTTTACCAAATGCCATAGCTGTTGCTTCTAAGTAAAGTTGTCCAGATTGAGAAAGATATGCTTCCTCATCAAAATATTTAGTGTTAAATAATTCTGTAGTTCCTTCTGGAGCAGAAGAAGTTAAGATTGGTGGATCTGTTTTTAAGAATCCTTCTTTTTCAAAGAAATCATATGTTGATTTAATAACTTGGTTTCTTATAGTTAATATAGCATGTTGCTTCTTAGAACGAATCCAGATATGACGATTATCCGCTAAGAATTCTACTCCGTGCTCTTTTGGAGTAATTGGATAATCTATTGCTTCAGAAATAACTTCAAAGTCTTCAATTTCTAATTCAATACCAGAAAGTTCTCTTTCATTTTCTTTAATTAATCCTGTTACTTTTAATGAAGTTTCTTGTGGTAAGTGACGTAATTGTTGGTATCTTTCCTCTCCTAAAGCTTCTTTTAATGCGATAGCTTGGATAAATCCAGCTCCGTATCTAAGTTGGAAAAATGCAATTTTACCACTACTTCTCTTGTTTGCAATCCATGCGCCAAGAGTTACTTTTTGACCTAGTTGTTCTTTTAAATTATTAATATTCAACTTGAAGTCCCTCCTAATTTTAATTAATATTATGTTCAAAATTTAAATTGTATTAGTTATATAAAAACTATTTATATTATATCATAAAATTACTATTTTTTTAATTATGACTTTTTAATTTTATAATTTAATGCTCTAAATCACGAAATACAATTATGCAATCAAAAATATCTTTTAGAAAATACCTATATTCAAGTATATCCTTTGTAGCGTAACATCTACAAGCTAGACGATTATTTTTTTTCACTTCACTATATAACTCATTAAAATTATCTTTAATTGAGAAATTGAAGAATTTTATATAACTCTTTTTTTCTCGTTTACTAAAGTATAAATCTTTATATTTATTACTTTCAAAAATATATAATATTGATTCAGTACTTTTTGATGTTAATAACTCATCATCTCCATTACTGTATATATATTTTACTTTAGATTTTAAATTCAAGTACTTATGTTTTTTAGAATGGATTATATTAATTAATGATTTAACCTTCTTATCATTTACTACTGTAAGTTTTAAGCTATTCTCTTGATCAAGTACTACGAATTTATATGTATTTTTGGAATTCTTTAATACATTTCTTAATTTTTTCATAAACTTATATGATATTGGTAGTTCAACCTTATATTGTTTCATATCGACTAATATTGCATCAACATCTTGTAGTATAAAACTTAAGCTATCATTATATAAAAATAGGCTCTCTGAAATATACATTTCATGAAGAAATTTCACTAAACCATCAATATTGTTTCTTAAAACTTTAATGTCTTTATTTTTTAAATTTCTTGATACAGCTACATTTAGTTCAGTAATGGCATTTTTATAAAAATAATCTTTTGTGTTTATTGAATCTAATTCTCGACCAAGTATTTTTTTATGTTCAAATACAAAAGTATAATTTTTAAAAGTATCATTTTCTATTAAATACTCAATAGAATCATAGTTTGTTACAATATTTTTACATAGTTGAGCAGCTTTATTTTTTTCATCAAAATAATATGCTTTCGAGCTAATAGATACACCTTTTTTTATACCCTCTATATACATTTTTTCAAGATATAACAGGTTTAATTCTGAAAAATCACCAGTTTTTGTTTCTAATATCCATACATACAACTTGATTAATAATTTATCTAAATTTAAATCTTCTTTTTTTGGGAAAAGAGAAAATACATTTAGCGGAATATAAGAACTTTTCTTCTTCAATATTACAAAATCTTTTATTTTAAATTTACTAACATAATCATCCTCATAAATTGATGAAAAAAGTATAAACTTATCATTATCACTAGTTTTTGTATTATCATATGATACTTTTCTAAAATCAACACCTTGATAATTTATAAATTCATCAGAATTAAACTTCACAGATGTATCTTTATTTCTACAAAATCGAGCAAATTTATACATACTTAGATCAATTTTCTCTAAAAGATTTTCTATTATTTTATAATTATTTATATTAATCATAGATATTTTTCTAGCAATCTCTTTTAACAGTTTTACAGTAACTTTCACATCTATTGCAGCATTGTGATACTGATCACCTGTATAAAGGCCAAGAGAATTTGATAAATCAGATAGTCTATAACTTGTTTGTGAAGGTAAAAATAATCTAGATAACTCAACAGTATCTAATGATAATTTAGCTTTATAAGATATTCCTACGTCATGAAATCTTTTCTTCAAAATAACATAATCAGATGGCAAACCATGACATACAAGTATATCTTCTTTAATATAATTATATAATTCATGGGCTACATTATCAAAAAAAGGTTTATCGTATAACATTTCATTGCTAATCCCTGTTAATTCGGTAACAAATGTAGAGACTTGTTTCTTAGGCTGAATATAATAATTAATTGACGATATTTCTTTAAAATTTTCATCAAGTTTTGTTGCTGAAAATTGAATAATTTCTTTATCATCTGTTAACTCTATATCAACAACACAAAATAATTTATTCATAAATTCTCTCACCTCTCTTTCAAATTATCTATATATTATCTCTTATTTTTTTCAGAAAATCTACTATATTCTTTTCAGTATTATTTATTTTATTTAATAAGATAGCTTCTTCTAATTTTTTAGTAACTTCCTTTATCCATGGACCTGGTGATTTATCTATTATACTAATAATCTCTGTCGAAGTTATAGCTATATCATTAAATGAAGTTATTGGTAAATTAATTATATCGATTTCTTTTTTATCACAGTAACCGAAATAATCAATTATAAAATGAATATCATCCTTATTATATTTATATAAAATAAGTTCTAATGCTGTGTTATCAATAAATTCTAGATTTATTTTCTCGTATTCTTTGATTTTTTTAATTTCTTTATTTGATAGTTTTAAATCTCTTAATTTTTCAAAAGAAATATTATTTGATTTAGCTAAAATATATAAACTTTGACAGAATGAATAACTTAAAAAATCTTGAACCTCATCAACCTCATCAAAGAATGGAATATATGAATTAAGCTTACTATCTATTAATAATTCCAAACTCCTTAAATTACCTTTACCAGATAAAAGTTTTTTGAATTCATTTACAATACGCTCAATAGATACAAATTTAATAAGTTCTGCATTTTTTTTAATAGCATTTAATGTATTATTCTCAATTTCAAAACCCAATTTAGATGAAAAACGAAACGCTCTTAACATCCTTAAGGCATCTTCATAAAATCTCTCATTAGGATTATTTACAGTGCGAATAATCTTAGAATTTAAATCTTGATCTCCATTATGATAGTCAAATAACTTACCATTGTAATCTAATGCCATAGCATTAATTGTAAAATCACGTCTATCAAGATCTTCTCGTAAATTACTTACAAACTCTACCTTTTCAGGAGAACGATGGTTTGTATAATCTTCCTCAGTTCTAAATGTAGTGACTTCATAACTATCACCATTAACTAATATTGTTACTGTTCCATGCTGAATTCCTGTATCAATACTCTTACGAAATACCTTCTTTACTTCATCAGGTAGTGCATTTGTTGTTATATCAATATCAGAAAAATCTTCACCTAATAAATAATCTCTTACACACCCACCAACAAAGTATGCCTCATATCCATTTTGATTAAATATCTTTAAGATATCTATAGCTCCTTTAAACTTATTTTTGAAGTTATTTCTTACCATAATGTCCTTTCAAATTATTAAAGGACTGGAGAGAAACCCCAGCCCTTGTATCTTATTTATTATTTAGATAAGTTATAAGTATCTCTAGCAATCATAACTTCTTCATCAGTAGGAATTACAAACGCTTTAACTTTAGAATCCGCTGTTGAGATTTCTGCAACTTTTCCACGTACATTGTTTTTCTCTTTATCTACTTGTACACCTAGGAAAGTTAATCCTTCTAATACTTCTTCACGAACCCAAGTAGCATTCTCACCAACACCTGCAGTAAAGACAATTGCATCTACTCCATTCATAGCAGCTGCATAAGCTCCAACGTACTCTTTAATTCTGTTGATATAAACATCAATTGCTTCAGCTGCATGTGGATTAGTATCTCTAACGTCTTCAACATCACGTAAGTCAGAAGAAAGTGCAGATACACCTTTTAGTCCTGATTCAAAGTTGAAAATACGAACGATTTCTTCTAGTGATAATCCAGTTTTTTGTGCGATGTAAGGGATAGTAGCTGGATCAATATCACCAGTTCTTGTACCCATTACTAAACCTGATAGCGGTGTGAATCCCATTGAAGTATCGAATGATTTACCATTTTTAATAGCACAAATCGAAGCTCCGTTACCGATGTGACAAGAAATTGTTTTTAGTTCTTTAGGATCTTTTCCTAAAATTTCAGCAACTTTTTCTCCAATGTATCTGTGACTTGTTCCGTGTGCACCGTATTTACGAACACCGTATTTTTCATAAAATTCTCTTGGTACAGCATACATGTATGTTGATTTAGGCATACTTTGGTGGAAAGCTGTATCAAATGTTAATACGTTTGGAACTCCTGGTAATTCTTTTTGGAATGAACGAACACCTTTAATATTCGCTGGGTTGTGTAAAGGTGCTAAATCTTCGATAGAATCAACTTTAGCTAATTCTTCATCAGTTACTAGAACTGAAGAATCATAGAATTCTCCACCATGAACAACACGGTGACCAACTCCTTCAATTTCTTTAACATCTTGTACAATACCTAATTTTGTTAATTTTTCAAGTAGCATTTCAATGGCCACGTCGTGGTTAGGAATATCTAATGTTTCTTTATTTTTTTCACCGTTGAATTCAATAGTGAATACACTGTTTTCAATACCGATTCTTTCAACTAGTCCTTTTGTAATAACTTTTTCTTCAGGCATTTCAAATAATTGAAATTTTAAAGATGAACTTCCTGAGTTAATAGCTAAAATCTTTGTCATAAGTATAAATCTCCTCTTAATCTATTTGCATTATATGTACTATTATCTCATTAAATATAATTAATTACAAGGGGTATTTAAAATTTTTTATAAAGAAATTTACAAAAAAACTGATAACTAGAATACGCTATCTATATTTTAGTTATCAGTTTTCTGTATTTTTATTATTTTTCTTTTAATGCGAAAATATTTCACTTCAATAACTATTATGAAGTAAATGTACTACTCACTACACTCCAACCACCATTTTCATAATGTTCCAATTGACCACTTGAATTTACTCTGTATTTACCTACTGTAGTTCCATTTTTCTTCAAGTTAGCATAGGCTAAATGATCGCTAGCTAGCCATACATCATAAGAAAAATCTGAATTTGCTGAACCTCTAGAGTAATCCCTAATATACATAGCTCTAGCCCAATCCCCAACTTGTGAATCAGTAAGTTCTTTTGTATTTACAGAACTATTCTCTCTTAGAACAATACTCGTAGATGATGAACTATCTCTGGAACTATCTTTAGTTTTTTCATTTAAACCTCTAACTGTATAAGAGCGTTTAAACTCACCTTTTAATTTTAATTTTTTTGCTTCAGCTGAAGTTTTACTCAAACTAATAGTAACTTCCACTTTTTCACCATTTTTTAAGTTATTAGACTTGCTATACGTAATTGTTGGTTCTTGTAGAAATTTTGTAACTGTAGGATCCTCTGAATCTACTTGTGGTATTTTCTTAATATCTGCAGAAGCTGTACCATCTCCATCAGTTCCATAGGGTTTAAATTCTATTTCATACTGACTTAAATCTACTACCGCTTTACTATTCAAGTAATATTTTGTATATCCAAAATACCCAGAAATTGATATTAAACCTATTACTAAAAAGCTGATTAAAAAAATAAGGCCAGTTTTCTTTTTAGGCTTATCATATTCTACATAATTAAAATTCGGAGGGAAGTTTTCTTGATTATACTGACTACTATCATTATATCCATTATAAACATTATTTTTAATATTATTATAGTTTGTATTCTCCGTTGAATAACTTTCGTAATAATTATTCGAATTTTGTTGGTACTGATTAGCATAATCTACATTATCATATTGACCAGTATAATTCATATCTTGATATTGCTGATTTTGATAGTTGTTGTTTCCATATTCATAATTTTGGTTATTATATCTTTGATTATTATTTTTCCCCATAAACTATCTCCTATATTACTTTTATCTTAAAATTAAGTTTTTATATCATAATAATATTAACATAAGTTCCCCTATTTTTCTATAATAAATAGTAATTCTATTAGTATAAAAATTAATAAAGAAAAGAACATAAAAAAAGGCTGTATAACATATTTAAGCCAAATAATTCAGCATCTCTAAATATATAATACAACCTAACTAAAACTATTAATTTTTCTCTTTGAATGGACTTATATTATTCATTAAACAATCTTTCTAATTCTCTAGTAGAAGATTTTATCTCATAACCACTTTCACTGATTTTCTTATATACATGCTCTCTATCTAATATACGGCCATTTCTTACTGAAAGAATCTTATCTGCCCAAAGTGTCCATTCATCTTTTAAAGACAAACTATTATCATAGTTTTTAAGTATTCTTGCGACTGGCAAATGATTTGCTGTTACAACTGGTAAGCCATTCGCCTGCGCTTCTACCAATACGATTGGTAATCCTTCGAAATTAGACGGGAAGAAAAACACATCTAATATATTTAGCATTTCTCCTACATTACTTTTTAAACCAGTAAAAATCACCTTATCTTCAACACCATATTCTTTAGCAATATTTTTCAAGAATGTCGTATCCCCTTTTCCAATAAAAACTAATCGAGAATTCAGTTCTTTCTTTATTAGTTCTGAAAATACTTTAACACAAAAACTTTGGTTTTTCGCTTTTTCATATAAACGTGATACTTGCCCAACTACAAGGCAATTTTCTGGAATATTATATTCTTTTCTAAGTTTCTCACGTACTTTTTCATTATATAAAAATTGTTCTACCTCTATCGCATTATTAACAACTAGTGCTTTATTTCTCTCCTTACCACGATAAAAATGATTAGCAGCTTCTACTCCACATGCCCAAAAATCTGTCGCATATTTCCCAACAAAAAGCCTATTAACAGGATGAATAAAACGATAAAATTTATCAGCAGTTGCACAGTGACCATGGACAATTCTCTTTTTTATGCCATACTTTTTAGCCAGCTTTAAAAATTCAAGATGAGTCAATCCATTTTGATTAGACCATAATATATCATATCGATGGGCATTATTTCTAAAGAACTTATCCCACTCTTTCAATGCTAGTTTTATATTAGGTCTTAACTTAGGTATTCTATGAACGACAATTGGATTTTTGCACAATTTTTTAAAATGATCACTAAATTCAACATTTTCTGTACCTTGAAGTAAAAATTCAAATTCAAATTCATCTGTATTTACATTATTGTAAAAATCTATAACAATCTTTTCTAATCCTCCTATATCTGGAACTAACCCACAAACTAATACTCTTTTCATTTATTTTCTCCTTAATCTCTTTAAAAACAATATTTTACGAATCATTTGTATAATTAATTTTCCTGCTTCATGATTTCTATATATAAAAATATATATACTAAATAATCCAAGGTATAAGATTATTTTCATCACTATAGAAATAATAAGTCCCAGCTTAGAAAATACATATACATCCAATAAGATTACAAATATCACACTTATGGTAAATACCGAAAAGTGTTTAACCATAGTTTGAAAATAATCTTTTGCTGAAGATTTCATCCCATACTTAAACGCGCTATACGGCTCATACCATATACAAGTTGCCACCGTTGAACAAATAGTACCTAATAAAATCCCAGCTACACCTAAATCTAAGACAACAAGATAATAAAGTGAAAAAACTATATTTAATATAATTTCTGAAATAGTTTTATAATTTTGTTCATAACTAAGTCCATATACTGATATTAAAATAAGCGCAGGTCTTCTATAACTTGTTAAGAAAAAATTAACAACTATAAGAATTACGACTCCTATATCAAATAGGAAATCATTACCCAACCAAATCGTTATAAATGGATTAATAAAGATTAAGAAGCCCATACTTAAAAGATAAACGATACTAAAGGAAATAAACTGAAATTTCTTTATAAAGTTTAGTTTAGCTAATAGTGTAGTATCTTCAGAATGAATTAAATTTCCTATTGAGGATGTAACTGGATTAATAGTTGTACTTACTAAAATAGATAAAAACCCAAGTACGAAAGTATAGTTTCCGTATAAACCTATAGCCGTTAAACTAATATACCCCCCCATTAAAAGGCTATCTGTCTGAAAAACAATAGTATCACCAATGCGCCCTACAATATTACCTTTTATATTTTTAACAAATCTTGCTTTTTCTTCTTGAGTAATAGAAGTAACTTCTTCATTAAACAAATAATCATACATTCTATCAACAATGCTAGACATAATAAAATTACCAATTATATTCATTAATATACTTACTAAAAGATATATAACAAAATTCTTAGTATAGATTAAGACTCCAATCTGTAGAAGAATACGAAGAACATAAAGACTAAAATCAATCAAAGTCATTACATAATTACGTTGATCTACATACAACAATGTTCTTTTATACGAGAAAAAGTAACTCGAAGAAGAGTTAAAAACAAAAAGAAAGTAAATAATATACACTTCATGATTTACAGGATAATCCTTAATTATATATGGTAGGAACAAAGCTAGAATAGATCCGATGATGAAAATACCAATCCCGATCATCCTATATAACTTTTTAAATAAAATCATAAAAGCATTGATCTTAGCATGCTCTTTTCTAGCCAGTGGTCCATATAATGCATAGGTCATAGCCCCACCTATTCCCAACTCAGCTAAAGATAACATTGATACTAAGCTAGATATATAATTATTTAAACCTAAATAGGTTACTCCAAGAATATTTAAAAATATTGTCCGACTTACAAATCCAATAAGCGCTTGGAAAGGTTGGATTGCAAGCGCGATACTTGTATTTAAAGTCGCATAATCTGTTCTACTTTTCTTCATGTAATCCCTCTACTCATTTAGTTCATCGTGATATAATTTATACAGATAAGTTTGAGGAATTAGCTCTTTTTCATTAATTTTATAAGTAGTTTTCATTATAGGAGTAGTGTTTAAAACATTATCCCATTCTTGTTCATCAAAAATATCATTAGCATGATCTCTTAAAAACCATAAATTTTCAGCAGACTCTAGTATAGGAATCTTATCTACTAATTCTCTAAAATATCTATTAACATTATACTCTGATAAAATAAAATAATCCATTATTAAATAATCTATAAAAATAGGATATTTCCTTACGTAGTACACATATAAATCTCGAATGTTTTTAAAATATGATTTTCCTTTTTTTCCAGCTAAAAAGAAACCAGACCATTTAAAATCACCAACAGTATATCCCATTCCACCTTCCTGTAATGGTGGATGATTTAAAGTGAAAAAATCACCTTCAAGCGCATCTATAGTAGTATAAGGTGATACAAACAGTGTTGCATCCATCCATATTCCACCATATCTACATAATAAATAAAAACGAACAATATCTGAATAATGCGCAGCTGATAATTCTTTGTTCTCATATTTTTCAGTAATATCATTTGGAATTTCTACAAAATTATGAAGATTTTCATCAGTTAATAAATTTAATTCACAATTATTTCTTTCGGCAAAAGCTTTTATCGTTTTAATAGATGCTTTAACCGTCTCAGGCATTTGTGCTTCTCCCTGTTGCCACATTATCCAAACAATTTTAGGAAAATCCCTTTCAACCATATCATCCATATCTGTAATATTATTAATATCAGCTTTTTCCCGTAAATTATATACAAAATTTAAAATCATTTTTTTTCTAAAGTTAAAATATTTTTCTTCAGATTGCTGACCTAAATAATAAGTTATAGTTAATTTAAAACCATAGTGTCTTAAAATTTTAATATATCTCTTTATTTTTTCTTTTAATAATTGTAGTTTCATATCTTCTACAATTTCCTTTCACATTCTTCCAAGGCTTTTTTTAGATAATTTCCTTGACGAATTTTTTCTCCAATTTTTTTACAGTTATCTATCAACTGTTGGTACTTTTCTTCATTCATAGATTCTAAAATACCAGTAATTTCATACAATGAATCAATGATAATTCCACAATTATTTCTTATTACAAAATCAGCAAGAGCCGACTGCCTCCACACAATAATTGGAAAGTTAGATGCCAAGTACAAAGAGGCTTTATGAGGATTGTTAATTTTTAAATACTCCCCGTACATACCGCTACAAGTATCGCTACTATCACCATCCCAAACTAATCCAAAACCACCTTGCAAGTGATTAGGAAGTTCCTCCGGAGAAAATGCCCCCTTATAGTGAACATTATTCGGGAGATTATCATGTTCAAAATTGATTCCATAAATTTCAAATTCAGGTTTTTCAGGTAGATTTCTAGCATATTTTGTTTTACGAATATCAAAATTCCCTGCTAACAATATTTTATCTTTGTCATAAATCTTATTCTCATTAAAATCTGGAATTAAATAGTCAAATATCTCTAATGTTACAATTTTCTCTGCACTAATTCCCATTTTTACTAATTCAAGTTTCATTTTATTATTATGTGCAATAATTCCATCTACTCTATCTAAAACTGTTTTATTTTGTAAAAAATGTATGATAGAGTGCTTAAAATCAGTAAAAGTTCTGATTCTATTTTTTCTAAGCGATTCTATATCATGAATGAGCAAATAAGCTTTAAAGTTTTTTTTCTTTAAAAACCGCATACGTATTTGTTTTTTTAGTGACTTCCACAATAATGGAAATTGAAGAACAATAATATCATTTTTGTTTAAAACATTGTTTTTTCTACTTTCTGATAAATAATATTCTTCAAAACCAACATCTACCATTATTGCTTCAGCATCCATTCTTGCTTTTGGTCCTGCATGATTTGCTTTAACATATGTTTCTTTTAAAAAATACTTCACTTTATTTTACCCCTTTCGATATTTTTTAATGACATATTTCTCCCAGCGCCATTGTATTCCTCCAAGAATACGTGAAATAGTAACGATGTTTTTAGGAAATAGTAGATAAGCATAAATTAATAAAGATTTTCTAGAGTTTTTTGCATATCTATTTAAATAATTGCTATATTTTTCTTTATAAGGATTACCTTCAAAAATTTTGTAGTCAATTACGTGCATTAAAACTAAATTGAATAAACGACGATATATATAACTTAGCGCTTTTTTATCATCATTGTAAAGTTTCTCTACTTTGTCACAAATAATAAATAAATCTAAATTTTTTGTATCGAATTCTCGATTCATTATACTCCCAGAGCGTACACGATAATAATAACCTATATAATTAATTTTCACCATTTTTTTTATATGTTTTAAAATTCCAATTCCACCATAAACATCTTCATAAAATAAATCTTCTAAAAATGGAAAACTGATAATTAATTGTCTTCGAAAAAGTTTTGCAACAGCATTCAAACGAACCACATTATTTTTACATAAAGAGACTAAGGCTTCTTCAGAATTCCCTTTAAAAATTATCTCTGCATCTTTTGGGGAAGGTAAATCTAATTCTTGTTTATCATTCGTATACCAACACTCTACAATATCAACTTCTTCTACACTCATTTGCTTCATCAATTGTTCCAACATGTCTTCTTTAAGAACATCATCACTATCAACAAATGAGATAAATTGCCCTTTAGATTCACTCATACCACGATTACGAGTAGCACTTAATCCTTTATTTGGTTGGCAGAACAACTTGAAGCGATTATCTTTTTCACAATATTTCTCACAAATATCTTTAGACAAATCTGTTGAACCATCATTGACTAATATAACTTCTATATTTTTATAAGTTTGACATTGAATACTATCTAAACATTCTTCAAGATACTCTTCAACATTGTAAACAGGTACAATCACACTAATCAATTTATTGTAATACAATTTTTATTCTCCTTTATAAATAAGTTCTTTTAAGCTATTCATCTTTCTCCATATTCTATTTACAATTGGAAATGTATATCGTAAATATAGTTTTGGTGCCAGTTGATACATTCGAACCATTTTTCTACTTCTTGTAACTTCTGGAGATTTCTCAACAAGTTTTATATATTTTCTTAATTTTTCCTCATATAACTTTTGATATGGATTATCTTTTTTTATATAATCTTTATGATGTATCGTTACGATTTGAACTAAAAACTTCCCAATATAAGATATTAACTTTTCATCTGAAGTAAATAAATCCACTAGCTTATCACAACAAGTAAATAGATCTAGATTCTTCTTAGAAAATTGTTTATGCATAGTACTATTTTAACGTTTTCGATAATAATATCCTACATAATCAAATCTTACCATTTTTCGGATAAATTTCAACACTCCTACGCCGTGATAAATATCTTCATAAATCACTCTGTTAAAAATGGAAAATCTTCTAATAACTTTCTTCGATATAATTTACAGACTGGTGAATATGATGCTCCGTAATTACAACATTTAATCACAGATTCTTCTGAATTACCCTCAAATAATATTTGAATATTTTCTGCTTTCTTTAGTTTATTAAAAACACTTCTATTACCTCTATAATTACATTTTACAATATCTATGTATTACATTCTACAATATCTATGACTTCATTCATATAATTATTTAAAACTTCTAGATATTTAGTAGATATTACATCATCGCTATCCACAAAAGTGATTAATTCTCCTATAGATGAATTAACTCCATGATTTCTCGCAGCGCTTTGCCCTTGATTTTCTTGATTTATCAGGTAAAAACGACTGTCTTATTCGCAATATAGTTCACAAATTGCTTGTGAATTATCTATAGAGCCGTCATTAACTAATATAGCTTCAATATCTGTGTATGTCTGATTTTTAACACTATCTAGACATTCTTCAAGATACGCTCCTACATTATAAACTGGTATAATTACACTAATCATAGATAACCTCCAATTTAAAGTTACCATTTTTTTCTAATAAATAAATATTTTAAATATAAAGGATAGTACAAATTAAAAAAATATTTCGGTGAATAACTATACCATCTCAATAGTTTACTAGAACTGAAAATATCTGGAGATTTCCTAGCTATCTTAAAATATTTATTAATTGCATCAATATACAACTGATAATATGGATGTCCAATGCTTATGCGATACTTTTTATAATGACCTATAGCAACTGAAAATAACATATACCCTACATAAGGGAACCAATCATCTTCTCTAAATTCATTTAATAATTTTTCGCCCACCTTAAAAATATCAAGATTTTTTTCTGAATATTTCTGATTCATCGTACTAGAGGTATGATATCGATAATAATAACCAATATAGTCAATTTTCCGCATTTTATTAATATATTTTAGAGAGACAATTCCAGTATAAAAATCTTCATAAATTAAATTTTCTAAAAACGGGATTTTCTCCACTATCTCACGACGATAGAGCTTTGCTACCGGGCTCCAACTTACTGCGTGATTAAAGCATTTATATAACGCTTCATTTGAATCAAACTCTTTAACTTGAATATCTTTTCCTTTTTCATTTAAATATTGAATATCCTCTGTTTTATCACACTCAACAATATCTATTTCATCAGACATATAATTCATGAGTTGATCCAACATATCAACTCTTACAATATCATCGCTATCCACAAAAGTGATGAATTCACCCTTAGAAACAACAACCCCATTGTTACGTGCAACACTTTGCCCTTGATTTTTTTGATTAATTAAATGAAAACGGGGGTCTTCTTGACAATATTGTTTACATATTTCTATTGAACCATCAGTTGATCCATCATTGACTAAAATTACTTCAATATCAGCATAAGTTTGATGACTTATACTTTCTAAACACTCTTCTAAATATTCTTCCACATTATAAACGGGTACGATAACACTTATCATAAATTAAATTTTCTCCTCATTTATCTTATTCATCTGCATTTACATCTTTAATGCCGTTTTTGAATTTCCAAATTGCATAATAGACTGGGAATACAATTGAATTATAATATTTTGGGCAAAAGTCATAGAGCTTAATTAAACGTGATGCTCTAGCTAAGTCTGGATTTTTCTTTGTTAATGTTACATACTCATCTAATTTTTGATTATAGAATTCTCTATATGGATTCCCTTTTTTTACATAACTGTGATAATGCATCGTAGCCAAATGAACTAAGAAACTGGCAATATAAGGAAGAAGTTCTTCCCTATCAGAATACAACTCTATTAATTTGTCACTTACTGTAAAAATATCTAAATTTTTAGGAGTAAAGGTTCGGTGCATGATACTAGCTTGACGTTGTCGATAATAATAACCTTTATAATCTATCTTAATGATTTTTCGAATATATCTTAACATTCCAATTCCACAATAAACATCTTCAAAAATTACCCCATCTATATAAGGAACAGCTTCAACAATTGGTCTTCTATAAAGTTTTATAACTGCATTAACATTTAAAACATGTTTAGGGAAAATTTTTACTGCTTCTTGAGAGTTTCCTTCGAATAAAATCGTTAGTTCTTTATAACTTTCAGCAAGAAATTCCTCTTTAGAAATAGTAAATTGACTTTCCACAATATCTACGTCTTCCCTCATATAGTGCATTAACGTTTCTAAATAGTTCGGTAAAATAATGTCATCGCTATCCACAAATGCAATAAATTCTCCTGTTGAAGCTGCTACACCACTATTTCGTGCAGCACTTAATCCTTGATTTTCTTGAGTAATTAAAAGAAAACGACTATCTTGTTTACAATATTTTTCACATATTTCTTTAGAATTATCCGTAGATCCATCATTAATTAATATAACTTCTATATCTACATATGACTGCCTTTGAATACTATCTAAACACTCTTCTAAGTATTTTTCCACATTATAAACAGGAACTATTACACTGATCATAATCTATATCCTTTCAAAATTTAATTTATCTAAAATTAATTATTTTTCTATCCCGACATTTTCTAGAAGTGTCTTAGTGAAATCTCTTTGAATTGAGTTTACTATTGAATTAATTTCATTTCTTTTAACATAGAATTCATCCTCAGACATCATGATGCTATTAAGAAATGCCAATAAATCATCTAGATTACTTATAGTTGGACCTGCCATTAAGCTCTTAACATCATCGAAAACAAAACCTCTATTTTCTTTATATTCTTCATAATCATTTATAGTGAAAGCAACAGGTCTGTTTAATAAATAATAATCTAGAAACACAGAAGAATAGTCTGTAATCAATGCACTTGTTGTTCCAAGGAACTTATACAAAGTACCATAATGTTCACTAATTATATCTTCTGATAACATATGGATATTTGAGTAGTTATTTTTAAATTTAAATTGAGATTCTTCTAACGGATGCAATTTAATGTAAAGATGATATTCATATTTTTCTAAGATCTTATTTATTTTATTGAATTCTAATTCATCTAGGGAAAAAATAAGTGCTTCTTGACTATCATGATAATTTTTAGAATTTCGATAAGTTGGCATCCAAATAATATTTTTATCTTTTTCTTCTTCAAATAACTCGTCGTTTCTAATATTCCCCACAAGCAGCATCTGGTCATCTTTAGCTTTAAATGCTGCCTTCATAATCGGAGTAAATAAATCAGAAGAAGAAACTAATTTTGTGAAAAAATTATAATCAATCTTTTCCATACTATTCTCAAGATTACCAATTTTTTTCAAAGGCATTCCGTGCCATAAATTTACTACCATTTGATTTCTTGAAGGTTTAATTGGATATTTACCAAATGAATAAAAAAAGTATTTAGAAGTTAAAAAATAGTATAACCCCTGGTAAATAGAAACAAACTTTACTCTATTATCCCTATCTAAATGATAAAAATTATTTGAAGCACATATTATTTCATATTTATCTTGGAACCCATTATCAACTAGATATTGGTACAATGTCCTAATATTATCTCTAAAGCCCCAGTTTGAATATATAACGATTCTATTTCTTTTTTTAGGAACCATTGTATTTAATTTTGAAGTAAAATCACTTATTTTAAAAAATAATGTTTTTAAATTTTTATTCATATTACTTCTTTAAACCTTCCTGATAAATTTCTTTTAGATTATTAATATTTTCATTAATATCAAAAACTATTAATCGTTCATCAAAATCTCTCTTATTATTTAATACATGCACTTTTTCAATATAATCTATCCACTTATTCTTATCTAATGGCAAAGCAGTACAAATATTATTAACAATCTGTGTTGCTGAATCTATTGTCTCATTCATAATAATATTTACCCCTGAACATTGTGCTTCAATCAAAACCATCGGGAATCCTTCATAAAGTGATGGAAATGCAAAAATATCAAAAGCTGAATAAAACTTATATGCATCTTCTCTTTTGCCAGTAAAAATAACATTAGTTAATTCTCTACTATTCTCTTCTAGAAGCACACGATCCGGTCCTTCTCCAACAAACAAGAAAGTTACCTCTGGTAATTTTTTAGCGAGTTCAATCAAAAAATCCTGATTCTTAAATCGATTTAATATACCAATCATTCCGACTACTTTTTGATGTTTATCTAGATGAAATTCTTCTCGGATTTCTTTTCTATAATTTAATGAAAATTTATATTTATTAATATCAATAGCATTTGGAACAATTTGAAAACATTTGTTTCCGAAGATTTTTATTCCCGCTAACTTACCACACGATACACGATGAGTAGCATTTTTTAAAGCTAAAAACACTAAAAATCTATTACGAATACTTTTTAGAATAGTATCTGAAAATTGACTACTATGATTATGATATATACGTACAGTAACACCATTTTTTTTAGCATAATAATTATGAATAAAAGCAGTAATAGGGTTATGCACATGTAGAACATCAATCCTATTATTTTCATAAAACTCCTTACATTCTCTTGCATAACGCACCATGTTTGAAACTTTCAAAGTAGGAAAGACTATTCTTTCAATTCCTTTTTCATCTAAGTATTTATTAAAAGGAAAATGAGAATCACCATTGGACTCACCTACCAGATATTCAAATTCTCCATCATCTGTATTAATGTGATTTTTTATGAAGCTTTGCACACCACTAATAGTATTTCTAACTCCACCCGTCACATGTATAACACGATATTTCATTCTATCACCTACGATTCAAATCATTTTTTATCTTAGTTGTTGATATTTCTTTAGTTCGTGGGAGATAAACAACTTCTATTCCAATATCTTCCAAGTAATCAAACTTACCTTCCCAATCATCTCCAATTACAAAAACATCGACGTTATATTTTTTTATATCAGAAACTTTTTGTTCCCAAGTTTCTTCTGGAATTACAAGATCAACATATTTAACAGCATCTAAAAGTGATTTTCTATTTTCATAATCAAAGTAGCATTCTTTATTTTTTTCTTTATTATTAAATTCATCAGTAGATAATCCAACTATAAGATAATCTCCTAAAGATTTTGCTCTTTTTAATAGGTTAATATGACCATAATGTAATAGGTCAAATGTCCCATAAGTAATCACCTTTTTCATATAGTACTCTTCTCCTCAACACTTTCTCTCATTTTCTTTTTATAAATTAATTTCCTTATAGAATTAGGCATCACTCTGACAATATTACGTAGAAAAATATTACGACACAATTCAAATTTTGATATATATCCTCGTTTATAAAAATCTACCTGTAAGAAGAATTCTGTTTTAATATAAAGCAATCCACCTCTACGAAGATAACTCGAATCATCCGTTTGCATAACTACTAACGGCTCTTGAATATTCAAAAATTCTTTTGTTGGATTATCATGTATTAGTCTCATAGTTAAATCGTAATCTTCTAAATATCGAAACTCTCTATAGTTACCAACCTTTAGTATATATTCTTTTCTCATCATACTTGAGGGATTATTAAAGGGATTTCTAAACTTAGAGTATTCTCTAATTTCCGCAGTCATTTCAGGTACTTTTTTTAGAGCTGTAAATTCCGTATTTTTTTCTAAAATATTAGTTCCCACCATAATTAAATTGGGATTTCGTTCAAAGGCTTTAATTTGTTTTTCAAAACGCGTTTCTACACAATAATCATCACTATCCATTCTGGCAATTATATCAGTTGTACACTTATCTACTCCAAAACGAGATGCTGGACCTGAACCTACATTAGTGTCCAGTTTATACACTTGTAAAATTGGAATTTCTATTTTAATTTGTTCAATTTCATCATATAACTCCTGGGTTAATATTCCATCACAAACTAAAATAATTTCTGTTGGTCTAATAGTCTGTTGATATGAAGTTAATAAACTTTTTCTTAAATTATAAGTTTTTTCTTTTTCATATACTGTCATTAAAACTGAAAAATCCATAATCTATTCTAAATCTCCTTCCCCACTAACCAATCTATAATAACCGAACGATATGGAACAACATTATACCAATCTGCCTTATAATATACTATTACAAATAAAAATACAGAATACACTATAATTATTAAATAGAGTAGTACCCATTGGATTTTTCTATCTGATACTTTATGTAAAAACATAGGAACGTACAGAGCTGCAAATGGGGAAAAATAATGTGCGAATCTACTTAAAAGACTACTTTGTAATGTTGTTATTGTAAATATTAAATAACAGAAAAACAATATTCTAATGTATTCCTCAGATTCAGTTAGTTCACTATTCTTTAAGATTATCTCTCCGGTCACAAAAAATATAACATAAACTATGGACAATGCAATAGGTGCAAGTTTATAACTATCTAAAAACCAAGATGATTCTAAATATGAAGTATATTGAGGAAATATATTGACAAAAATTTCTGAAAAATTCTTTAAAAAAGGAAATGTGAATATCATTCCAAATATAACAAAAATAATTACTTTCATGCTCAAATGAATCTTTCTCAGTAATAGAAATAATATACAAATAATTCCTGTTATATGGAACAATGGTGCAATTAAAATACACAGTATTCCTTTTATATATTTTTCTTTAACGAAATAATGGAACCCTAATAAACCTATAGAAATAGATAAACCTTGACGTATATTAGAGAAAGAATACAATAACATCCCTAGAGAACTAAAATATATTAATAAACTAATATAAATATTTTCAGAATAGTTCCAAAATACATAAAACCAAATAAATAACGTAATTATTGCAAAAGAAAATAATAATATTGTATAGTTATCAGAAATAGATCTTACTGCATTATTAAGAATAATATATCCAATTTCAAATCTTGAATTAAAAATATTTGATAGTTCTGGTATCTGTAGAGAATTATCTCTAAATACAGATACGTAGAAATTAAGATCTCCTCCAACACTAGAATTTCTAAATCCATCAACTACTAATAATAAAATAAAAGTAGGAATTGTTAACAATTTTATTTCATCTTTTTTCTCTTCAAAGTAAATATACGTTGTAGATAATCCTACAAGATATACGAAAATAAAAATATATAGTAACATCCCTACTCCTTTCTAAGCTATTTTCTTTTTATAATTGATTTAATAATTTTATTTATAATCATAGTGGTAATAGCTATTTTCATGTAACTCTAGTTTATTGGCGACAACTCCTAAAAACCTAGCTCCAACATTATTCAATCTTTTTTTTGCTTCTATAATCTGTTTTCGTTTACTAATTTGCATATCAACAACTAGTAAGGTTGCATCAGCAACTCTAGCCATTATCTGAGCATCAGTAGCAGCTAATAATGGAGGTGTATCTACTATTATGTAATCATAATTATCAATACAAGAATTTAGAATATCTTCCATAGTACTACTTACTAACATTTCTGATGGATTCGGCGGAACTGGTCCAGATGTTAAAACATCAAATTCCACATCATTTACATTTAAATGACTTACTGCATCCTCACTTATTTCTCCTAGTATTAATTTACTTAATCCTGTATTATTTCTCTTGTCTATTAATTTATGTTGAGTCGGTTTTCTCATATCAGCATCTATTAAAATAACTTTTTTACCTTGTTGAGCTAAAGCAGCAGTAAGATTTAAACTAACTTCACTTTTACCTTCATTAGGATTTGCGCTTGTTATTACAATTATTTTCAAATTTTTACCAAAATTTGAAAACTGTATATTACTTCTTAGAGTCCTATATGATTCTGATGCAATAGACTTACTATTATGAATAACTTCAATATACATAATTTTACCTTCTTTCTTTTTCTTTCACAGTAGGAATCATACCTAATACAGAAACACCTGCTAATTCTTCCAAATCGTCTAATGAATCTATTGAGTCACTCATTATAAAACGAACAAATATAATATTAAGTCCAATAAATAAAAATACTATAAAAGAAATAAACATGTTTTTCCATAAGCTCGGATATACAGGATTATAACTACCTACTACATCAGTAACTATAGACAAATCATCTCTTCCAATCTTTTCAGCTGCAAAAGATTTATAGTCAACTATGTATTGTTTCGCATAGCGTTCAGCTAATTCTCTGTCAGTTGAACGTATAGTAAGTGTTAACAATTGTGAACCTGAATCATTAGTTAGCTTTATAGATTTAATATTCTTAATCTCATCTCCAGTTAAATCTAATGATTTATTAGTTTCTTCTTTAATATTTGGTAATTCTGATATTTCTAGATATGTTTTAACTTGTCTTTGTAATAAATTAATAGATGTTAACGCATGGGAATCATCATTCTTATCACTAGAACTTTTCATTATTAATGTAGATGATACGCTATAAATAGGAGTAATAGCAAAAACTGTGTAGGCACTTACTGCTGCCACTCCACTTAATATGAATATCATTAGAACTAAAAGTTTCTTCTTAAAAAAATTAAATACTCTTGTAATATTATTATTTAATAAATGCATTTTTTTCTCCTCAAGTTTTCCTATGTTCTTTTTATCTTGCACCATGTCTTGTAAAAATAACATTAATAGTTTTTATCAAAATTAATAAGTCTAATTTAAATCCTCTATTTTGAATATAATACTTGTCAAATTCTAATTTTTCTTTTGGAGTTAATGAATAGCCTCCATTAACTTGAGCCCATCCTGTAATACCAGGTTTTACCAGAAGACGATCATTAAAATCGGGGATATATTTAATAAATTCTTTTATCAATTCTTGTCTTTCTGGCCTAGGACCAATAAAAGACATATCTCTTTTAAGTATGTTAACCAGTTGTGGTAACTCATCAATTCGTGTTTTTCTAATTATTCGTCCTACTTTTGTAATTCTTTCGTCATTTTCACTTGCCCATTTTGGCCCATCTTTTTCAGCATCGATATACATTGATCTAAGTTTATATATTTTAAAAACTCTACCATTTAATCCGACACGTTTTTGTGTATATATTGGATTCACGCGTAACTCAACATAAATAGCAATACATGCAAGAATACAAATTGGAACAGCAAATAATAATAATAATAGAGAAAAAATAAACTCAATAGAACTTTTAATATTTTCATAATATTTCACTTTTGCGTTCTTCTGTAAAAGCAAACTAAGTTGTGTATTTCACAATACAATAATAAAATAAATACTTATTATTTTAAATTTAGGATAAAATAAAGTTTAATTATACCTATTTAATAATCAGTTCTTATCTAAAATTTCTTATTAGTATAAAATACATATTTTATATGCTTTTAATACTCTCCTTCCACTGCACTTTGACAGTAAGCGTATATAGTTTATTTATTAGCTGTTTATTCTAACTATCTTATTTCAATAACTTTTTCATGTAATATTTATTACATTAATGTATTAGTTATAGTTAATATTATTTTAAATAGATTTTTTAGATTTTAGTTTTAAAATTTAGACTATTTATATAATTCTTTAACAAAACAGCATGTTATTTATTTTACTTTCCTTATTTACATTATACCATATTAGAAAATATTAATACAACATATAATTATCATAATATTTTTATAATTACTCATAATATTATTATCCTCAATATTTATTAATAATAATCTATGTATTCATATATATTAATGGTAATATTCATATAAGAATATTTATTAGTTTCTAATTTGAATTCTTTTATTATTATATTTTAAATTATATTTATTAATAAGAAAAAAACTCTGTAAATCTAAATAAAGATTTACAGAGTCAAATTTTATAATATTTTTATCCTATAGAGCCTTCCATTTCGAATGAAATTAATCTGTTTAATTCAACAGCGTATTCCATAGGAAGTTCTTTTGTAAATGGTTCGATGAATCCCATAACTATCATTT